>Ga0123388_1011889_pt1 | contig 36673 bp, 38 predicted proteins | sample T0HHNO3metaT_FD_89916 | JGI IMG/M metagenome (GOLD analysis project Ga0123388, IMG submission 89916) | Methane-oxidizing artificial microbial communities from Washington, USA to study methane cycling - T0-HHNO3 metaT (Metagenome... | ecosystem: Engineered > Modeled > Simulated communities...
GGAGGCTTTTTTGCAAAACTATTAATTAGCTTTTAAATTAAATGCGAATTAAGCAGCTTTTGCTTTGTTACGACGACGTGCAATACCGAAAGCACCTAATGCAGAAGCCATTAATGGCAATGCAGCTGGAACTGGCACAGCGCTTACGCCAACAGCATGATCATCAAAGTCAGTTAAATTAGCAGCTGAGTCATCTAAAAGCAACAAGAATTGGTCAGTAAAACCATATGTACTTCCTGTGACTACTGCAATGCTTGAATTACCGTTAGTAAATTCTACACCATTTGCATCTCTGAATAAAAATTCCAATGCACCACCAGCTGAAACGAAAGAGAAAGTATCACCGTCACCTGTTTTGTTAGAGAAAATGTCTACACCGTTGATGAAAACGTTTGTGTAGCCAGCTTCTGTAAAGCTTGCAAGGTTTGTAAATGTAACAATATCACCCGCATCAGCAGATAAAAAACCGTATGCAAATGTAGCACCTGAACCAACACCGATAACGTCGTTATATGTGTTTGTTGAGATAGTCGTACCTACTTCTGTGAATGTTAATGCTGCTTGCGAAGACATTGCTGCGAATGTGAAACCTAACGCGATTAAAATCTTTTTCATGGTATTTCCCCTATTAAGATTGAACTGAACTTGCTAAAACAACTAACTAAATTTGACAGTTTCAATAATAGGTAAGCGGAGAATTTGCATCAATAGCCCATACGGGCTAACGAAAAATTGACAATATTAATGGTAAATACAGAAACAATATAACCCATTGAATTTAATAAATTAATTAACAGTTAAAAAAACCATTTACATGTGAATTTGTTTAACTGTTTGTAGCTTTTTTGCAATTACTTCAACATTATTGTTGTATTGTTGCATTTTTGGCTCAATTGGGTTCGCTACCCAACCCGCTAAGCTTACATTTCTGGCCTGAATCGCCTCTGCTGTCAGTAACGCATGGTTTATGCAACCCAACCTTATGCCAACAACTAAGATTATAGGGATATTTAATGCGCCTGCCAAATCCGCCATACTAACTGTGTCGTTAAGTGGCACTAAAAAACCACCTGCACCTTCTACAATCACAATATCAGCCATTTCGCTCAATACATTGAATGCTTGTTTAATCACTGCTAATTCAATCACTTCACCAGCCAACTCAGCCGCAATGTGCGGCGCGATGGGTTCTTTAAAGCTGTAAGGATTCGTCAATTCGCGCGGTACCTTTATATTGCTTGCCGCTTCCAGCTTTAAAACATCATCATTTACCCATTCACCATTAATCAATTCACAGCCAGCAGCAACTGGTTTCATACCAACTACTTTGTAGCCTTGTGCAATATATTGCCGAATCAATTTGCAGGCAACATAGGTTTTGCCTATGCCTGTGTCGGTACCGGTAATGAAAAATGCTTGTTTCATTCGAATAGAATTTTCGTTGCTTATTTTGTCAGTTTTATTTGTACGTTTTAAAAGTGATCGGCGAAACGCCTACGCCTAAATCTGAATTAAGCCCATTTTTTGTATCAGCTTTCCAAGCATGCCCATACACCACTTCAAATGTAGCTGGCAACTTCCCACCATCTTCTACGGCTTGCCGAAATTGCTCATATTGTTGTGTTAACTGCTGTAAAAATCCACGTCCTTGTAAGCCGCGAGCACGGCCTTGCGTTGCATTATGGGCGCCGATGGATTTCAAATCTTTCATGACACTTTTTACATCATCATAAGTCAGCGTATAACGCTCAACATCCAGCACTGGCGCGCTAAAACCTGCGCGAGTTAAAGCATCACCAATGTCATGCATATCAATAAATCTGCTGACACGCGTCGTTGAGGTTTCGGAATTAGCAGAGCGACTAGCTACGCGCAACTCTTTTAATGTATCTGGCCCGAACGTGCTAAACATGAACAAACCATTCGGTTGTAATACACGTGAAACTTCACTAAATGCCGCGTCTAAATCGTTACACCATTGCAAAGCTAGATTTGACCACACCATGCCCAAACTGTTGTTTACTATTGGCAGTCGCTCAATATCTGCACAAATTAAGTTTTTTTGTCTCAATAATTTGCTTAGCCATTTTTTTAGTACAGGCTGTTGTTGATGCGTTTTTTGTAGCATTCCAAGCGCAATATCCAGTGATACAACCCGTGCACGACTAAACTTTTTTTGTAATGCGAAACTGCCATGCCCTGTACCGCAGCCCGCATCTAATATCACTTTTGGCTTAATTTTAACCAAGTCTAATCGACTGAGCATTTCAGTACGAACCAGCTTCTGTAGGATGGCGGCGGCATCATACGTTTGCGCTGCGCGGTCAAACGATGCGCGCACGCGTGCTTTATCCATCCAGTACCCGTCTTTGAAATCTTGGTCTTGCGAATTTAAATCTTGCATTAAGGTTCTAAAAATTGGTTGAGTGCAGCGATGAATTGCTCTGAATGTGACAAGAATGGCGCGTGTGCACTACCAGACATGACACGTAAAAATCCGTGCGGAAGTTGTTGCATCATCCAATGCGCAGCTTGTACAGGTGCGAGTGTGTCGCGATCGCCATGAATCAATAATGTAGGCTTGCGAATATTGCTTACTTCAGCACGTAAATCCGATTCCAATAAAATCTGTAATGCGCGCTGCAATGTGGTTTGTGTAGGCGTTGGACGCGTTTCAAAGCTAGCGCGCAACTGTTTAAGCGTACTGCGCGCGTCATCCGCTTTCATGCATTGTAAGGTTAAAAATTGCAATATTGTCGCTTTGTAATCGCTGTTTACAGCCGCTGCAAAAGACTCAAAGTTAGCAGAATCAATGCCTGCATCCCAATCGGCTTTATTCACAAAACAAGGGGTTGAGCCGACTAAAATTAAACGCCGAATACGGTCAGGCTGGTTTAAAGCAATACGTTGTGCAATCAACCCACCCAGCGACCAACCGAGCACATCCGAAACACCTGGAATCACTTGTGCGACTTCATCCGCTAACGCGTGCAAATGATACGGCTCAATTGGACGGCTATTACCCATACCCGGCAAATCGACCAGATACAGCATATATTGTGCCGACAGTTTTTTAATTAATGGCTGCCAAACACCACTGTGCATGCCCCAGCCGTGCAACATAACCAACGGTTGGCCTTGCCCGATTATTTCAACATGTGCGCTCATACTGCTTCCAACCTTTCGGCCATCACTTTTTCCGTCGTGTTGATTGCATGCGCTAAGCGCAATACATCATCAACAGAATGCGCGGCCGATAATGAAATGCGCAGCCGCGCAGTATTTACCGGCACCGTTGGCGGGCGAATCGCTGGCACTAAAATTCCGATTACTTGCAAGTGTTCACTTAAGGCCAGAGCCGCATGATTACTGCCAACAATCAAAGGCTGAACTGCTGTATCAGATGGCAATAATTGCCAATTTTTTAGGGTTAAGTTTGCTTTAAGCGTAGCAATCAAAGTATTTAAATGCGCACGTAAATCATCACCGTTTTTGATCAACTCAACTGATGCTGACAATGTTGCAGAAAGTGCTGGCGGCGCAGGTGTTGAGTAAACGTAACTATTGGCTTTTTGAATCAAGTAATCAATCACCACTTGCTCACCAGCCACAAATGCGCCGGCAACACCGGCCGCTTTACCCAAAGTTGCCATCATAATAATTCGTGGTGACTTTAGATTAAGGTGGCTCAAACTACCTTTACCATGCTTGCCCAACACACCAAAACCATGCGCATCATCGATATAAAGATAAGCATCATATTTTTCACACAGTGCTAGATATTCAGCCAACGGTGCAATATCGCCATCCATACTAAATACTGCGTCGGCAGCAATCAATTTATGGTTTGCGGTACTTTCTTTTAATAATTTTTCCAGCGCCACTACATCATTATGCGGAAAACGATGAAACGCTGCGCGAGACAAATAAGCGCCTTCATTTAAACAGGCATGATTTAATTTATCGGCAAAAATCGCATCGTGGCGCCCCATTAACGCACCAATTACGCCAATATTCGCCATATAACCAGTTGAAAATAATAACGCAGCTGGCATTTCTACAAATCGCGCCAATTGCTTTTCTAACGCATCGTGGTAACGATGATGGCCAGTGATTAAATTAGAAGCACCGCTGCCAACGCCCGAATCGCCTGCTGCTTTTTGCATGGCGGTGATCAATTGCGGGTGATTTGCCAAGCCCAAATAATCATTACTGCAGAAGGATAAAAAATGTTTGTCGTTGGCAATTATATGTTCGGCTTGCGGCGAATCCAGCAACCTGCGCTGACGCAATAAGCCATCCGCTTTGCGCTGGATCAGCTCGTTCCTTAAGCCCGAAAAAAAACTTAACTCCAAGCTTAATTCATCTTTTAATGCAGTTAGCATGACTTAGAATCTACGGTTTTAGATTTTATTAATACCCAGCTTAGCGAATAATTTTTTATCCGTTGCTGCTTCAGGATTACCTGTTGTTAATAATTTTTCGCCGTAAAAAATACTATTCGCGCCCGCAATAAAACAGAGTGCTTGAATACCTTCGTGCATGCTTTGGCGGCCAGCAGATAAACGCACAAAACTATTTGGCATGGTGATGCGTGCCGCCGCAATCGTGCGCACAAACTCAATCGGATCCAGTTCATCTGTACCGTGCAGTGGCGTGCCTTCTACTTGCGTCAGCAAATTAATAGGCACACTTTCAGGTGGACGTTCCATATTCGCCAACTGCGCCAACAAGCCCGCACGCTGGTTGCGCGATTCACCCATGCCGATAATGCCGCCACTACAGACATTGATATCTGCGTTACGCACACGGCCAAGCGTGTCTAATCTGTCTTGGTAAGTACGTGTGGTAATCACATCGCCATAAAATTCTGGCGCCGTGTCTAGATTATGATTGTAGTAATCCAAACCAGCGTCTTTTAACTGCTCAGCCTGACCTTCTTTCAACATACCCAAAGTAGCGCAAGTTTCTAAACCCATCGCTTTCACTTCAGCAATCATCTTCAACACTGGCTCTAAATCACGCTGCTTAGGACCGCGCCAAGCTGCCCCCATACAGAAACGACTCGCACCGTTGTCTTTCGCCTCTTGCGCCGCGGCTAGTACTTCATCTAATTTCATCAAAGGCTCAGCTTCAACCTCTGTATGGTAACGCGCCGCCTGTGGGCAATAGCCACAGTCCTCAGAACAGCCGCCCGTTTTAATGGACAAAAGTGTGCTCACTTGCACCGCATTAGGGTCAAAATTTGCACGATGAATCGTTTGTGCTTGATTGATTAAATCACTAAATGGTAGCTCAAACAAAGCTACAATTTCATCCACACTCCAGCGATTAACCGTTACTGCTTCGCAGGCGCTGCGTTTCAGTGCATCTGTATTAATAACGGACTCATTGAGTATAATGGGTTCATTCACAGATTCTTGGTTTTGATTTTTGATTGCTTCTAGCATGGGGCATTCCTCTTGATATCGCTTAGGCTATATTCGCGTGGTCTATGTGGCTATTTTTATTAGAATATTAACGGCTATTTAACCCAAATTATAAGCGGTAAAGACAGTATGAAGCAAACAATAAACAACTGGTTAAAAAATAGTCATCCGTTAAATTTTAGATCAATTTTCACCTTACTTTTAAAACCACACTGCTTCTTGTGCGCATCAATACAAACTGAGAAACACGGCTTGTGCCAAGATTGTTTAAAAGACTTAACTTGGTCGCCTGCCAGCAGTTGCCCGCAATGCGGCTTGAGCTCAAGCAGTCAGCTTTGCGGTAGCTGCATCAGTTCAGCGCCCAATTTCAATGCGACACATGCGGTATTTTTGTACGCGTATCCTGTCGGCACCATGATACAACGCTACAAATACGGCGGAACATTGAGCTTAAGTCATACTTTTGGGCAATTAATGGGCGAAAAAATACACACAATAAACAATCATGACGCGATAGATTTAATCATTCCCATGCCGATGCATCCCACACGTTTAAAAGAACGCGGCTTTAATCAAGCGCTTGAAATCGCTAAAACTTTAGACAACCATTTCAATAGCACTTCAAAACTAGATTACAAGTGTGTGATACGTCAGACACTTACACCGCCACAAGCCAGCTTGCCGCTAAAAGATCGCGTTAAAAATATCAAAGGCGCATTTAAAATAAATAAAAACTTAACGGGCAAACGCATTGCGATTGTTGATGATGTGATGACCACAGGTGCTAGCTTAAATGAACTGGCTAAAACGCTAAAACAAGCAGGTGCAACGCATGTAGAATGCTGGGTTATTGCACGCACGCTACCTCATTAAGAACTGAAACCATGTTTACCATCGCATTATTTGAACCAGAAATCCCACCAAACACAGGCAATATAATTCGCTTATGCGCCAATACTGGCGCCGATTTACATTTAATAGAACCGCTCGGTTTTAAGTTAGAAGACAAACAATTGAAGCGTGCTGGTTTGGATTATCATGAATATGCCAATCTAAAAGTACATAAAAATTGGGCTGATTTCAGTTTAGCGATGCAAGGTCGACGACTGTTTGCGATAACCACCAAAGGCAGTCAAAATTATGCAAAGGTAGATTTTAAAGCCGGTGACGTATTTGTATTTGGTCCAGAAACACGCGGTTTACCAGAAGACATTCGCGCTGAGTTTGCAGCAGAACATCGGCTGCGATTACCCATGTTGCCAGATAGTCGCAGTTTGAATCTATCTAACAGTGCAGCTGTGTTGCTATATGAAGCTTGGCGGCAGATTGGATTTGTGGGTGGAATTTAGCTAGATTGACTAAAGAACTCACTTTTAAAATTTATTTATATGAACTAATCGACCTAAAAACCTTCGGTTTTTTGTCCACGTCCTAATAAAGTCATCACCGCATCGCGCGCTGATTTTCCATGAGTTAACGCTTGATTTACTTCAAAAGTGATTGGCATATCGATGCCCATCCCGTCAGCACGGCGCATCACTTCACGCGCAGTATTGACGCCTTCAGCTACGTGACCTAAACCCTGTAATATGTCTTCTAAACTTTTACCGCTAGCCAGCTGCAAGCCTACTTCGCGGTTTCTGGAATATTGACCGGTACAGGTTAAAATTAAATCGCCCGCGCCAGCTAAACCCATAAAAGTTTCAGTTTTTGCGCCTAATGCCACACCGAAACGAGTGATTTCCGCAAGGCCACGTGTAATCATTGCAGCGCGAGCATTATTACCAAAACCCATGCCATCACTGATGCCTGCCGCAATTGCCATCACGTTTTTTACCGCTCCACCAACCGATACACCGACTACGTCAGTGCTGTTGTAAACGCGGAGATTCCTACCATGAATCAAGTTGGCGGCAGAAATTGCAAAATTTGCATCATTCGCCGCCAGCGTGACTGCGGTTGGCAAGCCACGCACCAGTTCTGCTGCAAAGCTTGGGCCAGAAAGTGCGCCCCATTTTTGTTGACCACTTAATTCTTCTAATGCCACTTCATGCGGTAATTTAGCGGTTTGCGGCTCTAAACCTTTGTGCGCCCAGATAATCGGCTGATTAGACTTTAACGCTTTGATTTCTTTTAAAATTGACCTGAAACCTGCAGTTGGCACAACAGACAAAATAATATCGGCACCATCAATTGCAACACTTAAGTCGTCTTCAACTTGTAAATTATCATTGAATTTAAAGTCGCCCAAATACATAGGATTAGCGCGCGCTTTGCGCATGCCAGACACATGTCCGCTATTGCGCGCCCACAAAGAAACCTTGTGCTGATGACTAATTTGTATCGCAAGCGCCGTACCCCAAGCGCCTGCACCCAACACTGCGATTTTAGCCATTTATTGAATACTCATTAGTTTGATTTTTACCACTGACATTTAAACTACTGAATTAAACCAGCAGATTAATTAGAACCCCAAAGCGCGCTATTTGGTACATAGCCAGTTGCGCCATCGCGGTGTTTTACCTTGATCCAACCCGTTTTGGTAGTGGATGGCAACAACTCTAACACCACATCTTTTTCAACTGTCGCCACCAAGCTAGCACTGGCATCTTCTGCGGATTTAATATCGGTTTTTGCAATCACCAACACTGTGCGCTTATTGCTTAACTGCTTGCCTTCTACCCAACTTAAGCCGCCCAATGCATCGCGCACTTTTATCCATTCACCTAGATTCACAATCACTTCTACTGGATAACCTTGCCCCAAAATGTAAAGCTTGCTGGCTTCTGTAGATGGTGCGTCATACAGAATCGCTTTAGGCGCGGCGATAGAACGGTAATCGAGTGCTAATGCATTAAAAGAAAATGTTAAGCCAATCAAAATCGCTAGCGTTTTGATTGGGCTTAATATTTTCTTGGTTAATATCATGATAGACAACATACTTAAAATCTTAGCATTTAAAATCTTAACTTTTGAAGTCTTAATAATTAAATTAGTTAGCTTTTGCAGCATTTTCAGCTTGTTGTTTTTGTTGCATAAACAACGCTTCAAAGTTGATTGGATTTAATAAAACTGGCGCAAAACCGGCGCGCGTAACTAGATCAGATACTACTTCGCGTGCGTAAGGAAATAAAATATTAGGGCAAGTAACGCCTAAAATCATTTCTAGATTCTCTTCTGGAATATTGCGAATAGCAAAAATACCCGCTTGTGTCACTTCAACCAAAAAAGCTACTTTATCGCCAATTTTAGCTGTTACAGTTACTTTAATGGACGCTTCAAAAATGCCCTCTTCCAGTTTTTGCGCAGTGTTACCTAGCTCAACATTTACTTGCGGCGGTGTACGATCAGTAAAAATTTGTGGCGCATTGGGGATTTCTAGCGAGGCATCTTTTACGTATAACTTTTCAATTGAAAAACCAGGTTGTACATCTTGCTCTGTTGCCTGATTTGCTCCGTTTGTTTCTGCCATATTATTTTCCTAAAACGATTATATTTACTTACATTAAAAATAGTTAACTTAGACTACTAAGCCTATATAAAAATACAGGCTTAAAAGTTTAAGTGCAAAAAAGCATTTTATCTTTTAATTGCTTTTTGTTCATTACATTATTGTGACAACGCTTTAACAGCCAACTTTTGTGCAAATACTTAACCTGGTTATTCAGTCAAATATTTAGATTTTTAACAGTGAATCCAGTTTTCCCGCCAAATCCAGCGCACGCAAATCGTCATACCCACCAATGTGCAATTCATCAATATAAATTTGCGGCACCGTACGACGACCTGTTTTTTGCATCATTTCTTGCCTTAACTCTGGCTGCAAATCGACGCGAATCTTATTGATTTCCACGCCTTTTGCCACCAAAAGTCGCTCTGCATTGATGCAATAAGGGCAAGTGCCCGTGGCGTACATTAACACATTCGGTGAGTCAGTTTTTTGCATGTCCGCGTTTGACGGACTAGTGTGCGCGCCATTGGTTTGCGTACCGTTATTTTGTGTATTGGTATCGTCCATTTACTATTAAACGCCTAGCTTTTCACCAAAGGCAATTTAGCTTCTGTCCATGCGCTCAAACCACCTTGCAGATTACTAATCTGGCTAAACTGCTGCGCTTTTAAAATCTTAATCGCATTTTTAGCACGCGCGCCACGTTGGCAATGTACCAGTACTGGCTTTTCTTTAAACTTTTCAATCTCTTTTAGTCGACCAGCCAACTCGGCAACTGGGATATTTTTTGCGCCTTGAATATGTCCGCTAGCAAATTCAGTGGCATCGCGCACATCTAATATTAACGGCTTACCGCGATTCAACATTAACACGGCTTCTGCAGCAGATAAATTCGCCACGCCGCTTGCACCGCGATTCAGCATTGGCCACAACAAAGCTACGCCAGAACCAACAGCCAAGCCAATCAGCAATGCGTTATGTTTTACAAATTCATATAGTGCTGCATCAGTCATATTGTTTCCAAAAATTGATATATTCGCAAAATGATTAATTGCGAGCCATTATTTAAATACGCATTTAGATGCGCATTAGACAGCCAACTATTATAATGGATAACTTAACCAATATTTAACGCTATTATTTAAGCTTGCATATTAATTAGCCCAGCAAATGTTTAATCTTAGCGTCAATTAATTTGATTTGGTTTCAATCAGCGCGCTAATTAAGATATAAATCTAAGTTATAAATCAAGTTACCGATTAGGAAGAATTTCACATGCCAGCTACGCCAATTATCAAGCCAGTTACGCCAGTTATATTATTGATTTTAGATGGTTTTGGCCATCGCGAAGAGTTGACCAATAACGCGATTGCGCAGGCAAATACGCCTAATCTAGATGCGTTAAAGCGCAGCGAACCGCACATGCTGATTAACGCTTCTGAACATTATGTCGGTTTGCCTGATGGGCAAATGGGTAACTCTGAAGTAGGTCATTTAAATATTGGCGCTGGACGCATCGTATTTCAAGATTTTGAGCGCATTAACAATAGCATTGCTAGCGGTGATTTCTTCAAACACGCCGCTTTAGTTAACGCATTGCAACAGCTAAAAACCAATAACAAAGCTTTGCATATTTTTGGATTATTGTCAGACGGTGGCGTGCACAGTCACATTAACCATATTTTAACCATGCTTGAAATGGCGGCACAGCAAGGTTTGCAGCGCGTGTATGTACATGCATTTTTAGATGGTCGCGATACGCCGCCAATCAGCGCAGTGCCTTATATTGCTTTGCTGGAAGATAAACTTAACACCCTGGGCGTAGGAAAAATTGCTTCTGTTTCTGGCCGTTTTTATAGTATGGATAGAGACAAACGCTGGGAACGCGTTGTGCCAGCTTACGAAATGATTGTAAACAGCATTGGCGAATATACAGAAGCGAGCGCCAGCGAAGCCTTACACAATGCTTATGCCAGAGGCGAGCAAGATGAATTTGTGAAATGTACAGTGATTCGGCAAGCAAACGAAGCAGAAACGCGCTTAGAAGATGGCGATTGCGTGGTCTATATGAATTTTAGAAGTGACCGTGCAAGACAATTAACCGACGCGCTATTAAATGACGATTTTTCTGGTTTTGAGCGCAGTCGCGTGCCAAAACTTTCTGGCTATTTCACGTTGACGCAATACGATCAAAACCAACGAAAAGCCACGCCTATTTTCGCCGCCACTAGCGTGCCGAATACGTTTGGTGAATATGTTTCTAGCTTGGGTTTAAAGCAATTACGCATTGCAGAAACTGAAAAATATCCGCATGTGACTTTCTTTTTTAATGGCGGCGATGAAGCAGTTTTTAACGGTGAAGACCGTATTTTAGTGCCTTCGCCCAAAGTCGCCACTTACGATTTACAGCCTGAAATGAGCGCGCCTGAATTGACTGATAAATTAGTCGCGGCGGTAAATAGTCAACAATATAGTGCGATTATTTGCAATTACGCTAATGGCGATATGGTTGGCCATACTGGCAATTTAGCCGCGGCAATTATCGCGATTGAAACGCTAGATACTTGCGTAGGCCGCGTGGTAGAAGCGGCCAGAAAAAATGGTGCAGAAGTCATTATCACCGCAGACCACGGCAATGCGGAAATGATGTTTGATGGCATTAATAACCAAGCACACACACAACATACCACCAACTTAGTGCCAATGATTTATGTAGGACGTAAAACTGAATTGGCAGAAGTAGGCGCACTTTCTGATTTAGCACCAACCTTATTAACCATGATGGGATTACCGCAACCCATTGAAATGACAGGTAAAAGCCTAGTTAGCTTTAAGGTTTAGATTGAGTATGACTGACGCATTCAATGATTTTGAGCTTAATACGATTTAATGTTTAATTCATTACGCGCTTCAATTTTTGTGATTATGGCAGCAATGTCGTTGAATGCTACGTTAGTTAACACCAGTTTTGCCGCAAAAAAAATCGATGCTGCAAAAGAAGATTTGGGCGACTTACAGAATAAGATTCAAGCTTTAAAAAAAGAATTAGATAACAAACAAGCCGCGCATAAAGATGCGACTGACGCGCTAAAAGATTCTGAAACAGCCATTAGCCAAGCGAATAAAAAGCTGGTCGATATTAACCAGAAACAAACGCAAAATAAAAACACGCTGATTTCGCTAAAAAAAGAATCGTTGAACATAAACGAAAAACTCAGCGAGCAACAAAAACAGCTAAGCATTTTAGTGCGACAGCAATATGTGCACGGCAATCAAAGTTATACCAAACTACTGTTACAAAACAAAAATCCCAGCCAGATTTCACGCGATATTCAATATTACTCTTACATTGCAAAAGCCCATGCGCAATTAATCGATGAAATGCAAGCCAGTCTTGCTAAAGTAAAAATATTGAATAATGAAACCGCTGCCACTTTACAAGCTGTCGCCGACCTTAAAGCCAAACAACTGGCAGAACGAAAAACATTAGAGCAGCAAAAAAGTGAAAAATCTAAAGTAGTTAAGTCGCTTTCCGGCCAAATTTCTGCAAAGCGCAATGAAATAAAAAAGCTCAAACGTGATGAACAAAACTTATCCCAATTGGTTGAAAGACTCGCCAAAATTATCGCCAAACCGCCAAAAAAAGTGGTTAAACGCAAAGCCGTGGCTAAAAAATCCAATGATCCTGATTCGAATACTGCCGAAGCAAAACCGAGTAGCCAGACAATTGCGAAAAATGAAGAAACGCCAACCAATGCCTACGCTGGCAGTAACTTTTCCGCATTGAAAGGCAAGCTTAACTTACCGGTGCGCGGCGATGTCACTAATCGATTCGGTAGTAGCCGAAGTGATACGGGCGTTTTATGGAAAGGCTTATTTATCCGCGCCAATGAAGGTAGCGACGTGAAATCGGTCGCCAGTGGTCGCGTTGTGTTTGCGGACTGGATGCGCGGATTCGGTAATTTGATTATTGTCGATCACGGCAGTGGCTACATGAGTTTGTATGGCAATAACCAAGCAGTATTGAAGCAAGTGGGCGACGAAGTAAGTGCTGGCGATAATATTGCAGCGGTTGGCAACAGCGGTGGCAATGAAAGTAATGGCCTGTATTATGAATTACGACGTCAAAGCAAACCATTTGACCCGCTTAGTTGGAGTGTTGTACGTTAAACTTTTACGCTAAATTTGATGGTTAAGTTAAACAAGTCAGTTTAATCAATTAGATAATATCCGTGATTATCAACATTTAGTATCGGTAGAATTTAGTCGTTTTATACCGTTAACAATCCTTACAAAGTGATTTTACAGCAATAAAAAAGCGTGCTTTAAGCACGCTTTTTTATTCTAGCTTAATTAATACTTACTTAGCTTCTTCAGGTGCTGCCTCAGCTGCTGGAGCGGCTTCTGCTGCAGGTGCTGCTGAATCAAGTGTGATACCAGGCACGCGTTCTTCTGCAGTTGGCTCATATCCACCCGCGCCGCTTGCTGCTGGAGCAGCATCTGCTGCCGGTGCCGCTGCTGGAGCTGATTCTGCTGCAGGTGTTGGTGCAACTTCTGGCGCCGCTTCCTCTTTTTTGCCACAAGCTGTTAACAATAATGCGCCTAGTAATACTGGAACTAATAAATTTGCGTTTAATTTCATCTTATACTCTCCAAAATTTTTATTAAAAATCAACCACGTAAAAAGTTTTTTTAAACTTACATTCACAATAATAGCAAAACTAGCGTCAATGTCATAATGATGAACTTTACCCCAAATATTTTTCAACCGTCTGTTTGTTACTTAACATTTGAATTTGATAAAAAATCTGAAGCAATTAACTCGCCTTTTGCATAAGCTTCCATTTCATAAGGGCTTTTGAAATAGCCATATCGACAAGACCACACATATTTTAACAAGTTCATGCCATGCAAAAACTGCGAAACATGCATAAGCTCATGCCCTAATAACTCTGCGCCGCGTTTTGTATTTTGCTGATATACACCAGCACGAAAATAAATAGTGCGCCCCAACACAACAGCGCACATATTTCGACGTAACCAAAATGGCACTTTTCCATCCACAATACGGACTTCATTCAATACAATCTGCGCGAAATAAGGCCTAAATAATGCGCGTTCTTGTAAGCTTAATGGACGGCCTTTATACGGTGTACTCACAAATAATTCACTTAACAAATAATTCGCTTAATTGTTAATCACCTAAAGCATGCAAAATAACGCGTCTTGTGGCTGGCACATGCCGATGTTCAAACAGAAATATGCCTTGCCATTGACCTAACGCCACTTTGCCATCCGATATCGGAATTGACATACTGGTTTGTGTTAGCGCGCTACGCACATGCGCTGGCATATCGTCAGGACCTTCAATTGTATGAATAAACAAATCATCGCCATCAGGCACTAAGCGATTAAAAAATGCCTGCATATCCACCAATACATCCGAATCATAATTTTCGTTAATCATCAAACTAGCCGAAGTATGTTGAATATATAAAGTGAGCAAACCAGTGCTAAAGTTGAGCTGTTTAGTCCAACTCAATACTTGCGGCGTGATGTCATAAATATTGCGACCTTGCGTGTTAACACTTATTTCTTGAGTAAATTGCAGCATGCTTAAACCTTTTGTTTAACCTTATCAGCATAACTTATTCGTTTACTTTTTAAAAATAGTTGACGACGTATACTTTTTAATTTAACCTTTTAGTTAATTAACCAACTAGTTAATTATAATACTAACTAAATACATCAGTTTAACTATGACAACAGACCAACTTAGCAATACCTTTTCCGCATTGGCAGACCCTACTCGCCGCGCTATTCTAGCGCGCTTAGCGCTAGGTGAAACTTCGGTTAATGAACTCGCCGCACCATTTGAAATGAGTCTGCCTGCAGTAACGAAGCACTTAAAGGTGTTACAGCGCGCAGGTCTTATTAGTCAAAGCCGCCAAGCACAATCCAGACCCTGCAAGCTTGAGGCAAAACCGTTGCAAGAAGTTGCCACTTTTTTAGTGCAATATCAGCAATTTTGGGAACAACGGCTTGATCAGTTAGATAGCTACCTATTATCACTCAACTTGAAGGAGAATGAGAAATGACAGCATCGTTTAAAATAAATCCTGAGTTAGACCTTGTATTGGAACGCATCATAGATGTGCCACGCGAATTAGTGTGGGCTGCATGGACGCAACCCGAACAACTTAAACAATGGTATTGCCCTTTACCTTGGAAAACCATCGAATGTGAAATTGACTTGCGTCCTGGTGGAAAATTCAGCACTACAATGCAATCGCCAGAAGGTCAGCGTTTTCCCAATAATGGCTGTTATTTAGAAGTGATACCAAACCAAAGGTTAAGTTGGACTAATGCACTAGAACCAGGTTTTCGTCCTGCTAAACAGTTGGAAAAATCACCTGATCATGAGTGCGCAGAACTATTAATGACTGCCATGCTTTTATTAGAACCGCATGAAAAAGGCACTAAATATACCGCTATTGCCTTACATCAGAACCAAGAAAGCCGTAAAAGACATGAAGATATGGGCTTTCACGAAGGCTGGTCAACTTGTGCGGAACAGCTTGTAGCTATGATAAAAAACAATATGAAATAAATATAATTACGCAAAAAAATACACGCTTTGCAAGCGCTTAATATATTGGCTTGCAAAGCAAAATGACTACTTACCAATAATATGGGTAGCCAAAACCGCCGCCCCAACCAAAACGGCTACCAAACCCTCTGCCATAATAGCCATAAGGGTTACCGTAAAAACCGCCGAATCTTGGCCCCCAAAATGGATCATAGTAGCGATTTTGGGCTGCATCACGCTCACGTTTGAGTATTTTTTCAGCCGCTGCACGCTCTTTCGCACGTTTGTTTATTTCATCTGCAATTGCATTTTGTTTGGCTAATTCGTTGCTTTCGTGAATGTAATCCAACACTTTGGTATCCACACCTTTTTTGTTCAAATCTAACGTCTGCGCAGGTGTTAACTCATAACGCGAATTACTCGCTTTGATTTTTGCGATAATTTCATCTGGCGTTTTATTCAGTTTAGAGTCTTTTACAATCTCCTCTAAACTCACTGTTGCAACAGGTTGCGGCAATATTTTTGCCAAATCTTCTGGCGTGATTCTTTCAATTTTAGCCTGTTGTTGTCCAGTGGTAGCGCAGCCAGACACTAAAACCAAACTAATCATTAATGCTAATAAATTTTTCATTTTGAACTCGCTTTCATTAAAACTGGTGATACCGGCATAAAGCTGGCATCGTACGAATTTTTCACGTTAAATCGGTCAGACGTCGCAGGTATCAATTGCATCAAACCTTGTATTTTTTATTGGACATCGCTGAAAGCTTAAAGTTAGATTCAGCAGTACTATAAGTCGCACTCACGTTAACACCGCACGCTAAATTCAAAACAGCGACTAAAAAACTGTGCTTAAAAAATGGTTAACTATTTTCAAGAACTAACTTTCAAGTTCTAGCTTTCAAGCAATAGCGTTTTCATCAGTGTTAACTTGCAAATTAGCCCTTTCTAAACAGCATCTTACTCTCTTTAAATTCAACCAATATAGTATCTTTCGCCACAAAATTGCCCGCCAAAATCTCACGTGCCAACGGATTTTCAATCTCGCTTTGAATCGCGCGTTTAAGTGGGCGCGCGCCGTATACCGCATCAAAGCCCGCGCTAGCGATTTCCGCAATCGCGGCATCAGTCATATTCAGCGTCATATCCATCGCCGCTAAACGTTTAGCCAGCAGCTGGATTTGAATTTGCGCAATAGATTTCACCTGTGCTTCACCCAGGCTGTGAAAAACGACCACTTCATCGATACGGTTGACGAACTCTGGTCTGAAATGCGTTTTAACTTCGCCCATTACCGCAAGCTTTACTAACTGATAGTCTTGATCAGCCATGCTTTGAATCATCTGGCTGCCGAGATTAGACGTCATGATAATCACCGTATTCTTAAAGTCTACCGTGCGACCTTGGCCGTCTGTTAACCTGCCATCATCCAGCACTTGTAACAACACATTAAACACATCCGGATGCGCTTTTTCCACTTCGTCCAGCAGAATGACTGAATATGGTTTGCGACGCACCGCTTCTGTTAAAGTGCCGCCCTCTTCATAACCGACATAACCTGGCGGTGCACCAATCATACGGGCGACACTGTGCTTCTCCATAAACTCACTCATGTCAATGCGAATCAAATGGTCTTCAGAATCAAACAAAAAGCCTGCTAACGCTTTACAGAGTTCCGTTTTACCGACCCCCGTTGGGCCTAAAAATAAGAAGCTACCATAAGGACGGTTTGGGTCACTTAAGCCTGAACGTGAACGACGAATCGCATCAGAAACCAAGCGCACCGCTTCATCTTGACCAACAACACGTTCGTGCAACTTGGTTTCCATCGTCAGCAACTTCTCACGTTCGCCAGTTAACATCTTGCTGACAGGGATTCCTGTTGCTCGACTGACGACTTCTGCAATCTCATCAGCACCCACTTCGGTACGCAGCATTCTATTTTTGGTCGGCGCTGCATTTGCTTCAGAATGCGAAGCTTCTTTTAACTGTGCTTCCAAAGCAGGCAATTTACCGTATTGCAACTCAGACACTTTTTGCCATTCGCCTTTACGCGTGGCCTCTTCCATCTCAAATTTAACTTTGTCGATGGCTTCCTTAATATGGCTAGTGCCTTGCACCTGCGCTTTTTCAGATGTCCAAATCTCTTCTAAATCGGCATATTCTTTTTCAAGATTTTCAATCTCTTCTTCAATCAAGCCGAAACGTTTGCGACTACCTTCGTCTTTTTCGCGGCGCACCGCTTCACGCTCAATCTTCAGTTGAATCACGCGACGCTCTAATTTATCTAATACTTCTGGCTTAGAATCGATTTCCATTTTGATACGCGATGCCGCTTCATCAATCAAATCAATGGCTTTATCGGGTAAAAATCGGTCTGTAATGTAACGATGACTTAACTCAGCTGCCGCAACAATCGCTGGGTCAGTAATCTCAACGCCATGATGCAACTCATATTTTTCTTGTAAGCCACGCAGAATAGCAATAGTCGCTTCAACGGTCGGTTCATCCACCAACACTTTTTGAAAACGCCGCTCCAAAGCCGCATCTTTTTCAATATATTTGCGATATTCATCTAAAGTGGTCGCGCCAACGCAATGCAACTCGCCACGTGCCAATGCGGGTTTCAGCATATTGCCCGCATCCATCGCACCTTCGGCTTTACCCGCGCCGACCATGGTATGAATTTCATCAATAAATACGATGGTTTGACCTTCATCTTGCGACAGTTCTTTTAATACCGATTTCAAACGCTCTTCAAACTCGCCACGGTATTTTGCGCCCGCCAACAAAGCCGCCATGTCTAATGACAAAACCTTTTTACCTTTAAGCGATTCGGGCACTTCGCCATTCACAATACGCTGCGCCAAACCTTCGACAATCGCGGTTTTACCCACACCAGGCTCACCAATCAATACCGGATTATTTTTTGTGCGGCGCATCAATACTTGAATCACACGGCGGATCTCATCATCACGTCCGATCACGGGATCTAATTTGCCCAAACTGGCACGCTCGGTTAAATCTACCGTATATTTTTTGAGTGATTCACGGTTACTTTCACCTTCTTGGTCGTTTACTTGTTCATTACCGCGCACTGCGGTAACAGCGGCTTCTAATGCCGCTTTAGTTAAACCATTTTGTTTGAGTAATTTTCCTGTTTCGCCTTTATCTTCAGCGAGCGCCAGCAAAAACATCTCGCTAGCAATGTAAGCATCGCCGCGTTTTTGTGCAATTTTGTCGGTCACATTCAGTAGATTATTCAAATCACGTGAAATCGCAATTTCGCCATTTTGTGCAGTAGATTTTGATAAATTGGCAATCGCCGCGTTTAAGCCAGTTTTTAACGGCGCAAGGTTAACTCCCGCGCGCGAAAGTAATGAAGCTGCGCCGCCATTATCTTCTTGCAGCAAAGCCAGCAACAGATGTTGCGGTTCAATCGCTGTATTATCCGCACCGATTGCAAGGCTTTGTGCATCGCTTAAAGCTTGTTGAAATTTGGTGGTTAACTTGTCAAATCGCATCGTTTTATTCCTCTTAAAACTAGTGTAATCAATACCATGTCATTAAACCCATGTAAAAAACTGGTGTAAATTTACCGGATGAAATTTACACTTTAAAATAGAGCTCTACTTATACAGTGGAGGTGTTTGCAGATTTATCAATCTGTACTTCATTTAGTTTTTGTTTGATTTTTTAGTTTTCGATTTAATTTAGCTTCTGCTGTTGATGCAACTCAAACTTAAGAATACAATCGCGTCTCATGAGCTTTGGTCAACATCAGCACAGCATGAAACAGCGCTTAATTGCGTTTTTCGCTATTGTGTCGATTTTTCTAGGCATCATCGCACCAAACGTTTCGCATGCAATGATTGCCAAGCAAGTGCCTTTGGGCATGGTAAAAGTATGTGGTGCAAATGGCACTACTTACATTCCAATCAATTTTGCGCAGGCAAAAGATGCCAGTCAAAATTTAAATGCGCAGCTGCTCGATAGCAATGCAAGCGGTAACAATTCTAAAGGCAAATCTTCCTGTAATCACTGCGATCAGCATGCAAACAGTTATGCAGACTTAATCCGTTTTAATCATGCATTTTTTGTTGATGACCTAGCAAAACAATCTAGCCAGTCATTTTATCGTTCCCCTGTAACAACTCTTCCTGTCAGTCAGCACAACCCTCGCGGTCCTCCGCACATTCAACTGTAATTATCTCGCTTTAAGTTTCATCATTTAAGTTTTGTTGCCTTATTTAAGTCGTATTTTTGCGTGGCTTAGATTTTCAATGTGACATTTTTAACCGAATCATTTTTCGGCTTAATTATTGACTTAAATGTTGAATGCAATAGACGCGACGAGTGTCATACACGAATTAAGATTAGGTGTCATACACGCATTAATCCGAATATTCCGCTAATTTTTGTAGCGCAGTTCTGCTCACATGCATATGACAATTTTCGATTCGCTTATCGCCGTATAAAGTCGTCGTTTAGTACGATATTTTTATTCTAATATTTTTTAATCAAGGTATTTTAAAATGAATCCCGCTCCTCTAATAGATAACACCGCGCTGATATTGCTACTTGCATTTTCAGTATCCGTGCTCGGTTTGTTTGTATTTATTTGGTCAATGTCGAATGGTTTTTTTAATACAAAACAAAGCGGTTCGCACATTATTTTTGAGAAAAACGAAATTGGTCTGGTAGAAGATCCTGCCGCTAATCAAACCGATAACGAGTTACAAGAAGCAGCAGGTGAAACCGATGCAAGCCTGTCTGCCAAAGAATTGGCTGATCGCCAAATCGCCGATGACTCTTCTGCGCTTCCCGCTTTCGTCTGCCTGCTGGCTGGTATGTGCTGGCTTATCATTGGCTCCGCCGCTGCGATTATCGCTTCCATTAAACTGCATCAACCCGATTGGCTGGTCGATAGTGCCTGGATGACATTTGGTCGCTTACGTACCATCCATTTGAATAGCGTGATTTACGGCTGGTCTTCAATGGCAGGTATTGGTGTGAGTTTATGGCTGATTCCGCGTTTATTAAAAACGCCATTAAGAGGCGCAAAATTTGTTTATGTAGGCGCTTTTATCTGGCACACCGCGTTAATGTGCGGCGTGGCGGCGATTGGTTTTGGTTATACAGATGGCATGGAATGGTTAGAAATGCCTTGGCAGATTGACATATTTATCGTCATCGGCGGCGCGTTAATGGGCGTACCATTATTTTTAACATTAGCTAAACGCAATGTCGATCATCTTTATGTATCGGTCTGGTACATTGGCGCAGCACTTATCTGGTTCCCTATTCTGTTCTTTGTTGCCAATATTCCAGGCTTACATTTTGGCGTGCAAGGCGCCGCGATGAACTGGTGGTATGGACATAATGCGTTGGGATTATGGTTCACACCAATCGGACTAGGCGCAGCTTACTACTTCATTCCTAAAGTATTGGGCAGACCAGTCTATTCATACAACCTATCATTGCTGGGCTTTTGGTGTTTAGCGTTTTTCTATTCGCAAGTAGGCGGTCACCATTTGATTGGCGGCCCATTACCCACTTGGATGGTGACGCTATCGATTGTTCAATCGATGATGATGATTATTCCGGTTATCGCAGTTGCGGTAAACCATCACATGACAGTTGGCGGTAATTTCAAAGCGGTTCTGCATTCGCCTACGCTTAGATTCATCGTATTAGGTTCTATGCTATATGTAGCCGCGTCTGTGCAAGGTTCGCTAGAAGCATTACGCTCAGTTAACTTAATCACACATTTCACCCATTACACAGTCGCCCATGCGCATTTAGGTATGTACGGCTTTTTCACCATGGTCATGTTCGGCTCTATTTACTTCATTATGCCGCGCATCGTCGGTTGGGAATGGCCACATGCTTGGATGATCAGCGCGCACTTTTGGTTAGTGTCTATCGGTTTTGCTATTTATTTTATTGGCTTAACTATTGGTGGCTGGCTACAAGGTGAAATATTGGTCGATGCAACTAAACCATTTATGGATTCTGTTGCAGTGACAATCCCCTACTTGAAATCCAGATCAGTTGGTGGTGGATTGATGGTATTAGGGCATGCAATTTTCATGGTTCACTTTATTCTGATCAGCTTGCGTTTTGGCCGCAAAAAAGATGCGCCTGTGCAATTGATTCCTAAAGTGAACATTCCGTTTATTAAAGATGCAAAAGTTGCATCTAAAGAATTGAAGAGAGGTTAGTATGGCCGGCCATATTGATGAGAAAAAACTAGTCATTGGTGCGTTAGTGATTATATTGATATCTTCACTTGCACTAGTGATTCTGCCTTATATCCAAATGAAACCTGTGCCAGCGCCTGCAGCATTGAAGCCTTACACAGACGTGCAAGCAAAAGGTCGCGAAGTTTATATGAGTTTAGGCTGCGTTTATTGCCACTCGCAACAACCGCGTGATCCGAAATTTGCTATCGCCGATGAAAAACGTGGTTGGGGCAGAGCGTCTACCGCAGCCGATTACGCCTATGACAAAGTGCATTTATTGGGCACCATGCGCACAGGGCCAGATCTGTTGAATATTGGCGCGCGTCAGCCTTCACAAGAGTGGCATTTAGGCCATTTGTATCAGCCACGTGCTTACGTGCCAGGCTCTATCATGCCAGCGTTTCCGTTTTTATTTGTAGAGCGTAAAGGTCAAATTGAACCAGGCGATGTTGTAGTTAACCTGCCGCCAGCCTTCAAAAAACCGGGCATTACGATTGTGGCAACCACCGATGCGATAAACCTTGTTGAATACATGAAATCGCTGGACAGGACTTATCCAATCAAAAAATCCATCTCTGAAAGTTTAACAACTGAAAAACCCGCTGAAACAACTAAGTAAATGGCGCAGATTAAAGGAAAACTACCATGAGTAAAAACTTAAACGAAGCGCAAAAGCGCGAAAAATTCGATCCTAACGAAGACAACAAACCATTGCCTTGGTTTATTACCATGACTATTGGCGCGCTAATTAGCTGGGGTTGCTTTTATATTAAAGACACCGTAATGCTAGACGCGCCAGAAGCGGGTGATAGCCGTTCGCATGAAGTTGCCGCGCTAGAATGCGCTGGCAGTACCGCAGCCAAAAAAGCCATTGATGGCGGCGCGATATTTCAAGCCAAATGCGTAGCTTGCCATCAAGCGAACGGGAAAGGTGTTCCAGGCGTGTTCCCACCGCTGGCTGGTTCAGAATGGGTAAAAGGGAAGCCAGAAGTATTGGCGCACATTTTACTGCACGGCATTAGCGGCAAATTGCATGTGGAAGGTGTTGAATATGCTGGCCAAATGCCGCATTTTAAAGACCAACTTAAAGATGATGAAATTGCCGGCGTATTAACGTATATTCGCGGCGAGTGGGGAAATACATCACCTGCAGTGGATGAAAAAGTAGTTAGCGAGATACGCGAAGCAACGCAATCGCGCACTACACCTTACAACGGCGACGATGAGTTATCAAAACTCTAACGGCTTTAATTAAGTCATTAAATTTAAGTGAATAATTTAAAATCTAATGTCCGCATTAACTAAAAAAAACCTCATTGCAACGCTACCTTTCCTGGTAGCGCTGTTTTGGGGTTTATGCTTTTTTAACATGACCAGCAGCTTTTCAAATCTCACGTTAGAATCAGAGCGAAAAGCCAATTTGTTTGCCACACAGCCTGAATTTTCGATGCACTTAACCGATGAAAATGGGCAAATTCTCATACTGTCTAATCTGGCAAAACAGCAAAACAAAACCTTGATCACACAGTTTATCTACACGCAATGCAAAACGCTTTGCTTAACGCTTGGCGATTACTTTCAACAAGCGCAAACAGCCATCAAAACGCAGGGTTTAGCGCAGAAAATACATCTAGTCAGTATCAGTTTCGATGTGAATGAGGATAATCCTGAACGTTTAAAAAGCTACCGCAAACGCATGCGCGCCGATGAGAATATTTGGTCGCTGGCTACTATGCAAAGCATGCAAGATTTAGCAGCTGCAAAACAAGATTTAGGCTTAATCGTATTGAAAACGCAATTTAAAGATTATGTACACAACAGCGCGTTTTTAGTGATTTCTAAACAAGGCAAGTTGCTGGGGATTTATGACGATGACGATATACAAGGCGCATTAATATTGGCGGCTAAACAAGGTTAACTATAGATGAGCCACCTTAAATTCAATCAACTAATCAACAGAAAATTAATTAACAATCCTGTAGTTTTATGGCTATTTATTTTGCTGGCAATCACGCCCTCAACGCCCATTTTCAAATACTTAATTGCCGACAGCATGGCATTTCATATGTTAGTGCAAATACCTTTGTTGATATTGGCAGGTTATTTGATTGGCAGATGTTTAAAATTACACCCCAACCCCAAATCGCTTTACATCATTTTAAGTTGCTGGCTTTGGTTTTTATTTGCCACCCTATTTTGGATGTTACCAATCAGCTTGGATAAAGCCTTACTCAGTTACGGCTGGGATTTTTTCAAGATAATCAGCTTGATGCTGTCAGGTTTATTGTTAACAATCGCACTTTCTAGCTCTAAAATACTATCGTTATTTTTTATCGGCAGCACGGTAATGATGCTGTTTTTTATTGGCTACTATTACCAAGATACAACCTTGCGGCTGTGTAACAGTTACCTTATCGAATCGCAACAAAACGCTGGTATTGGCTTAATCGCAATGGCTTTTGCGATTGTGTTTTTATGCGCTGCGGCGCTGTACAAAGAAGCTTAACCATTAAATTTAGCTAATATTTAAAAGCTATTTAAGACTTAAGTGGTATTAACTTAAAACCTTCTTTTTGCGTGTTCCAGGCTAAATAAACTTGCTGATGATATTGCAATAACTGCGGGTAATCTGCTTTATCAGCTGTGCTGGCGAGCTCTTTTGTATCGCTCCAACTTCTGCCGCCATCTTCTGAAAACATGCCGATTATTTTATTGTTTTTCGCTTCAATCTCATGCCAAACTAACCAAACGTGCTCATCACCCGTTTTGTTGCTAATACTTAAAATGGCAGGACGACCTGCCTGATTTTTGTTATTGCCGAATTTCTTAGCTGGTGAAGATGCCCACGCCACGCCATCCATGCGACTGTAATACAAACCTGGCCCTGATTTATCGCCCGCTTTATCATTAGCACTGGCATCTTTTCCATCAAAATAAGCAATGTGATATCCCCACCAATCTTTGCCTGCACCGCCAGCCGCTAACGCCCCGCCGTGATGTGGGCAGCCGTCAATTTGCCAATGCCCAAAAGTGGCACGATGCAGTTGAGGTTTTGCGTTTTCTTGCGGAATCTCTGCAATCATATGATCACGCTCACTGCTTTCAAACACATGTCTCCATAGTACAGCCATAGTACCGTCTGGCTTATTCGCGGTTACAATTCTGCAGCACTCACAACTACTATCCGCCAGCTTTTTTTCTGCTGCAAAACTTTCACCATGATTATTTGAAACCGCATAATAAATCGCTGCGCCATCATACTTTTTACCATCTTTTTTAGCGTTAACTGCATCGCGCTTATCAATCCACGTAACAGTGATTTTGCCGTTTGGGCTGACATTTAATGCATTAAAAGCGTGTGTTATTTCAGCACGATCCTGATGCACGATATAAGGCTTTTCAAAACTTTTTCCCGCATCGATGGAGCGCGCGAACCAGATATATCCAGCAAAATGTGTAGTTAAATTTTGCGTCCAAGTCAGGTAAATATGATTATCTGCGTCTAACGCAATATCTGGACGCGCCTCATTACTTGCGCCAATCTTTTGCGCGATGGGGTTCACTTTAGCTGGCGCTGAAAATGTTTTACCCAAATCGGCACTTTTATCCACCAATAAAAAACCGTCTTTAACAGATACGCGCCACAGATTACCTTTGGTATCAAATGCCACATCGGTTGCAGATAAGCCAGGTGCAGGATGTTGCATATGCGCTTCATGTGCAAAACAAAACATTGAATACAAAAACAAATATATTAGTAATAAAAATCTTTTAATCAATTTAAAACCTCATTTATTCAATCACTTAAACAATCGACTCAATCAAAAGTATTATTACAATTCAGATTAAGCCGATTACCTTAGCTATAGTTAACCTATTTTAATACTTAAATTCTGCACCGACATAAACGGAACGGCCATCGCCCGGCAGAAATAATGATTGGTTCGTGCCAGGTCGTGTCGCATCTAAAATCACGCTAGTTGAAGCTGCGTATTTTTTGTCATTCAAATTACGCGCATCTAAGAACCATGAAAAATGCTCATTCACTTTTTGACCTAGTTTCATGCCAAATAGCGTGTAACTATCGGCGTATAAGGTTTCTGCAAAATCAACCGCGTAGCGTTGCGGCGAAAACTCTACCGTTGGGCCGACATAAAAACCATGATTTCGATACATTAACTCGCCGCGCAATAAGCTTTTTTGTAAGCCGGGTAAATCGCGATTACCAAATGTATTGTCATTATCAAACTTGAATTGGTTGATCAACAAACTTTGGCGCCATTCTAAATGCCAAGGTAATCTGGCGGTTAAACCTAACTCAATACCCGCGTGAATGGTTTTATCGGCATTGGTCGTTTGCGTTGCTGCAGCTGGATTATTACCCGCTGCAAACACCGCAGTTTGCAATAACTCATTGTTTAACTTGGCGTAGTAGGCTGAAAAATCCCAGTCGATTTTTTCACTATTGCCGCGCGTGCCCACTTCAAATGTGGTGCCATCTTGCGCTTCTACGATGTTTGGCGTTAAACCACCAGTTAACTCGCCAAAAGATGGCGGCTCATAACTGCGCGACACATTGGCGTAAAACTGCACATTCGGTCGATAGTCATACAAAACACCTACTTTAGGATTCGTTTGCACATAAGTGGCATCAAAACTTTCATCTTGCGCGGCGCTGCTGAAAAATTTATCTTTTAATTGACGTTGCGAATGCGTGTACTGTAAACCGGTGACCAACGAAACATCTGGCAATATATAAAAACGGTTTTCAGCATAAGCTTCCAAATTTTTGGAACGGTTCTCCAGCTTATTTTGTCTTGCACCTCTTACGCCAAGATTGTTCGTCCATCTATCGTCATAACCTACGCCAAAACTTGGGTTAACACCTAAAATGAACTCATTTTTATGCCCAAAAAGTTCGCCTTCTTGCGAATATCTAGCCTCAAAACCATAGTCGTTCGTGTCTTGGTCTAACACTTGAAAAATAGGATGGAATAAATCTTTGTGCGAAAAATATGCGCTTAATTGTAAGTTGCTATGGTCGCCAATAAGGATATTGGTTTTGTTGGCAACGCGGATCAAATCAATATCGCGTTTTTGCTGGCCTGTAACTGTGCTCAAAAATGCAGCGCTAGGATCATCTTTCAATTGCGCTTTAGTTAAGTTACCCGGTAAATTTGAATCACTTTTGGCATAGCCAACATAGAAACGCGTTTCTATATCGCTATTGATACGATAGCCAAAGTTGGCATTGATGCGCTCGGTATTTTGCGTCGCATAATCGCGAAAACCATCCTGATTAAATGTGCTGCCGCTTACAAAATAATCGAAATCGCCCACTACGCCGCCAGCGCTTAAACCTAAACGGCGATAATCGAAACTGCCAGCCTCTGCACGTACGCTGAATTTTTCAGCATCATAACCAGATGGCGAAATAAAATTAATCGCGCCGCCCAAATTGCTTGCCCCATATCGCAACGCATTCGCACCGCGATACACTTCAATATAACGTGTTGCCATTGGCTCAATCGCTTGATAATCGAAACCACCATCGGCCTGATTCACTGGAATGCCATCTTGCATCAGCTTAATGCCACGCCCGTGGAACGTTCGTTGCAAGCCAGAACCGCGAATGGAAAGTCGTGTTTCTTCTGCGCCAAAACGCGATTGCGCCAACACGCCAGTCGCTAAACCAAGTGTATCTCTAAAATTTGAAACGCGGCCTTCGCGCACTTCATCTAAATCCACAATCGTTACGCCACCAGCGGTTTTGTTAATCGCTTGCTTTGCTTCTTCAATATTGGGTTGAGTAATTGGGCTTATTTTAGTCGCGCTGACATCCACTTCATCTAAGTGAATGGTTTCGTTGTGTTCTGCAAATGCGGTGTGTGAAAAGCCAATAGCTAATGCACTTAACACGCATAAATGGTTAGATTTAATCATTTAAAACTCCAAAAAATAGGGTTTATCGCAAACTGATTGCGACAAAGAAACGGATATTTTTAGAGTGTGCTAGGCGGGGCTTGCGAGGGAGGTGAAACGTAAGGACGGGATACAACAGTTGGTGCAGCGTATTGCGCAATTTGTTGTGCGGTTGCAGCTAATACGGCGATGATGAATGTGTTTGTCGCGGGCAAACTTGCAGTAACAGCAGCGTTGGAACAAAACGGACAATGTTCTAGATGCATTGCCATAGTTTTTGGCGATGATTTACTCACCACAAATTCGGTCGCCAATTGCTTGCCTTTGGTCGTCAGCACTTGAATCACTACTTTTTCGCCACTGCTGGTACAGACTTCTTGTGTAAAGCTATTACTGTTATTTTGAGCGGCTAATGCATGCGAAATGCTAGGTGCGACAGACGCAAAAATGATTGCGAAAAGCGCAATATGATGAATAAAACGAAATAGTCTTTTCGACAACATGTCGCGCATTGTACTTTTCAGCGCCACAGATTGCAACTTTCGCGCAGTAATGCCAAGCGATAATGCAATCAAGAAGTAATACAAATGAGTTAAAATTCCAAATAATTGATATTCATTTCAATCCCTAATATTTAAGAGATTAATCACATGGCAGCTGGCAGTTTACTTGCACTTTTAGACGATATTGCAACCATTTTGGACGATGTGTCAGTAATGACAAAAGTCGCCGCCAAAAAAACTGCTGGTGTACTAGGCGACGATTTGGCCTTAAATGCGCAACAGGTTGCTGGTGTAAAAGCAGAGCGCGAATTGCCTGTGGTGTGGGCAGTTGCTAAAGGCTCGTTTGTCAACAAACTGATTTTAGTACCTTCTGCTTTGGCAATTAGCTACTTTGCACCGTGGGCAATCACGCCGCTATTAATGGTTGGCGGCGCCTATTTGTGTTTTGAAGGCTTCGAAAAAATCGCGCATAAATTCTTACATAAAGAAGATGCCGCATCACCTAAAGCCGAAATCAAACTGGCGAATGAAGATGATAAAGTGGATTTAGTCGCGCTAGAGAAAGATAAGATCAAAGGCGCGGTGCGTACAGATTTTATTCTATCTGCCGAAATTATCGTGATTGCCTTAGGCACGGTGTCAACTGAAATATTCAGTAAACAGGTCACCGTTGTCACTTTGATTGCTTTAGTAATGACAATCGGTGTATACGGTTTAGTCGCTGGCATCGTTAAGCTGGACGATTTAGGATTGCACTTAATGCTTAAAAAAGGCGAAAGTTTTTTCAAGCAATTGCAACGAAAAATCGGCGCAAAAATTGTCGCATTCGCGCCCTATTTAATGCGCACATTATCTATTGTAGGTACTGCAGCGATGTTTATGGTTGGCGGCAGTATTATTGGGCACGGCTTTCCTGCCTTGCATCATATCAGTGAGAACATTTCAGCACATTTGCAGAATTTACCAGCCATTGGTGGTGTTTTAGCTGCAATTTCACCGATTTTAATCGATGCGATTATCGGTTTAATCGTTGGTGCGATCTGTGTCGCAGTGTTTGAAATAGTCAAAAAATTACTGCCAAAAAAGGGTTAACTTTTCTTAAATTTTACGATTAAAGTAAAGACATTAAAAGTGGAAATATTCAAAACTGTAGGGCTTTTTACAGTGACAGCGATTGCTGAAATTGTCGGTTGCTATTTGCCGTATCTATATCTCAAACAAGGCGGCTCTATTTGGTTATTAGCGCCAGCCATTTTAAGTCTAGGCTTATTCGTGTGGTTATTATCACTGCATCCCACAGCCGCTGGTCGCGTGTATGCGGCTTATGGCGGCATATATATTGGCGTGGCGATTATGTGGTTATGGGTCGTAGATTCAATCAAACCCAGCTTAACGGATTGGCTAGGTGCAGTTATTTGCTTGATAGGCGCAACTGTCATTATATTCGGCGCCAAAACCAGTTAATACTAGAAAAGCTAATACAAGGTCGGCTAATCTATTTTGCGTTTGCGTGACAAGCTAATAGAAGCTAAGCCAAGTATCATCATCGCGTAAGCAGATGGCTCTGGCACTTGAGTAACGAGCAAATTAACTTTGTCACCAGCATCTGCTTGAATAGTCAAAACGCCTGAATTAGGCACCAACGTAATTGCCCCGCCAACTCTATCAATCACTACGCTGGGCACATTCGTATTTGATGCAAATTGTATATTGCTGCCTGGCGAAATTTGGAATTGCTCCCAATTAACGACTAATTGTGGCTTTGTTTGAATGGGCGCTTGGTTACTCACGTTAACTTGGCTAGCCACATTAATTTGAGCGGTGTTAGTTAAAACCGTTGACCCTGTTGAACTAAGAGTGACAATGCCGTTTGGCGCATCCAACATGCCATTTACGAAAATATCTTTGCTGATAAGGTTAATGATGGGTGCACTTAATGTTGCATTTTCACCAACACTCAAAAAACCACCTGCCTTTAAATTAATCGACACATCGTTTTGCAACACACCATCTGTAAACGAAAAATCTCCATCACAACTCGCTTGATAGCCGTTATCTAGCGACACCACCAAATTTGAACTGCAACTAAAGCTCGGCGTTGTGGCGAATGCCAATTGAGGGAATAAAACAGCAACTACGCTGACAAAAAAAGCTGTTTTTATTGAGGCTGATTTTATTAAGAATTCACGCATGTTAATTCACTTTTTGGGTTAATTAACATGTTAAGTTACCAAACATGGTAAAGCTATGCGCCGATAAGACTAGGCTTTTAAATCTAAACTGTCACAAATTTGCTTATTGCAAATTATTTCTTAAAGCTCACAAGCAACTACTCAACTAGATGGCTTTGGGCTTTATAAAGCTATCCAACAATAGCAATGCCACACCAACACAAATCGCACTATCCGCTACATTAAAAGCTGGCCAGGCATAAGCTTGATAGTGGAAATGTAAAAAATCCACCACATAGCCCAATGTCAGTCTGTCATATAAATTACCAATCGCGCCACCTAACACTAAGGCCAAGCCTGTGCAAAAAAGTTTTTGGTTTTGGTGCTTTTTAAGCAAATAAGTAATGACTAAAATCGCCACAATTGAAATACCGCTAAAAAACCACTTTTGCCAGCCACCAGCATCAGCTAAAAAACTGAATGCCGCGCCTTCATTGTGATAGCGCACTACATCAAAGAAACTGGTCACCGTTAAATGTTCAGCATATTCAAATGCATTTTGTACTAAATGTTTGGTGTATAAATCCAGCGCAACCACAATCGCGCTAATACTTAACCACTTAAAAACCTGAATATTTTTAGGCATACTTTCTCACTTCGCCTGCACCGAACAGATTGCTCACACAACGTCCGCAAATAGTTGGATGTTCTGCGTGAGAACCAACATCAGCGCGGTAATGCCAGCAACGATCGCATTTTTTTTCTTTACTAGGGTTAACCTTTACCTTAGCTGCACTACCATTGTTATCAGTCCAAACATGCAACCTTACTTTTGAAGTAATAAACAAAAATCTTAAGTCATCACCAAATTTTTCCAATTTCTTGAACATATCTTCTGAAGCATAAATATCCAGCTCTGCCTGCAAAGATGAACCAACTAAACCTTGCATTCTCAAGTCTTCAATTTCTCTATTCGCTAAAATTCTTAATCCAAAAATATTTTGCCAGTTTGTAACTTCCACTTCACTTAGGCCATGTTTCGGCAATTCATACCAAACGTCTTCAAATACCGTTTTCTCTGCATCTAAACCTAAACTTTGCCAAATCTCATTTGCGGTAAAGCTTAAAATTGGCGCGATTAATCGCATAAATGCATGCGTAATATGATGCAACGCGCTTTGAGCGGCGCGGCGTGCGTGTGAATTCTCACCCGCTGTATACAATCTATCTTTCAAGATATCTAAGTAAAAACCACCTAAATCTTCTGAGCAGAAACTGACGATTTTTTGTACGGCCAAATGGAATTCGTAACGGTCGTAATCTGCCAGCACTTCTGTTTGCAGTTTTTCAGTTAAATACAGCGCGTATTGGTCGATTTCCAGCCATTCATTCACAGGTAGCAAATCTTTATTCGCATCGAAATCCGCCAGATTCGCCAATAAGAATTTCATGGTATTGCGAATACGGCGATAGCTTTCTGCGACGCGCTTCAAAATCTCATCCGAAATCGTTAACTCGCCAGAATAGTCGGTTGAAGCAGTCCATAAACGCAAAATATCCGCGCCGTAAGTGTCCATCACCTTTTGTGGCGCTACGACATTGCCTTTAGATTTACTCATTTTATGGCCAGCGCCATCCACCACAAAACCATGCGTTAATAAGGCGTTGTAAGGCGCACGGCCATCGATTGCGCAACCTGTGAGCAAACTAGATTGGAACCAGCCGCGATGTTGATCTGAACCTTCTAAATACAAATCAGCTGGAAAATTCAACTCTGGGCGACGCTTTAATACCGCCGCATGTGTCGCGCCAGAATCAAACCAAACGTCTAAGGTGTAAGTAACTTTTTTGTACTCGCCTGCATTGTCAGGTGCGTATTGCGCTAAAAACGCCGCGCCATCTAAACTAAACCAAGCTTCAACGCCTGTTTTTTCAACTAATAAACAAGCTTGCTCTAATAAAAGTGGTGTTTGCGGATGTGGCTGACCAGTTTCTTTATGCACAAAAAATGGCATCGGCACGCCCCAGTTACGCTGGCGTGAAACGCACCAATCTGGGCGATTTTTAATCATTGCCTCTAAACGTGCGCGGCCCCAGCTTGGGAAAAACTCGGTTGCATCGACTGCTTTATTAGCATGTTCACGCAAACTCGTTCCAGCCGCATCTTGCGAATTCATGCCGATAAACCATTGATGTGTCGCCAATTGCATTAATGGCGTTTTGTGGCGCCAGCAATGAGGGAAGCTGTGATTTAACCTTGCACTTGCTAACAAATTGCCGGTTTCCTGCATTTTGGCCAGAATCACTTTATTGGCTTCTTGGCGAGTTAACCCTCTAATTGCCTCAAATTCCACTAAATCACTGTTAAAGAACTTGCCATCACCGCCCATTAAGATGCGTGGTTTTTCATTCGGAAAATTAGCTTTCATCACCAGCCAGTCATCATTACCATGCGCTGCGGCAGTGTGTACTAAGCCTGTACCTGCGTCGGTTGTTACATGGTCACCGCAGATAATAGGTACTTGGCGGTTGTCGAAAGGGTGTTGAAGCTGAACACCTTTAAGATCAATACCTTGTTCGTGATGCTGGATTGTGTAAGCGAAGTTATGCATATCTTCACCTGAATGCTTTCCAAGTCGATCAAGAAAACTATTCATTAAATCTTCACAAACGATAAATACCTTATTTGCGTAAATACCTTTGTTAACCCTAATAAAAACATAAGTAAGGTCAGCGTTAACACTAACAGCTTGATTGGCAGGTAAAGTCCAGGGAGTGGTTGTCCAAATTACCGCATACACATCTTCTTCAATATATCTTTTGAAAGGCGCGTTATCGACAACTTTAAAACCCACATCAATCGCTGGCGAATTGACATCTTCATACTCCACTTCAGCCTCAGCCAACGCAGAGCCACAATCGACGCACCAATGCACTGGCTTACTGCCTTGATATAGATAGCCGTTTTGATTGATTTCACCCAAAGCGCGCATGATGTCGGCTTCGGTTTTAAAATCCATCGTTAGATAAGGATTATCCCAATCGCCCAACACGCCTAAGCGAATAAAATCTTTCTTTTGGCGTTCCACTTGTTCAGCCGCATAGGCGCGACAAAGCTCACGAAACTTAGCAGGGTCAATATTTTTTCCGTGTGTTTTTTCAACCACCAACTCAATCGGCAAGCCGTGACAATCCCAGCCCGGCACATAAGGCGCATCAAAACCGCTTAGGGTTTTGGCCTTAATGATGATGTCTTTTAAGATTTTATTCACCGCGTGACCGATATGAATATCGCCATTTGCATACGGTGGGCCGTCGTGCAGAATGAATTTAGTTTTACCTTTACGTGATGCGCGAATGCGTTCGTAGAGTTTTTTATCTTGCCATTGTTTTAACCAAGCGGGCTCACGTTTGGCTAAATCACCACGCATAGGAAACGGTGTTTCAGGCTGGTTGATTGGATATTTGTTTTGGTCTTTATTTTCTTCAGTCATCTCAAATCTCGGAAATCTCTTATATCTTTTGAACTGTCATTACTTTGGCAAACTGCCGTCATTCTGGCTTAAGAGAAAATGACGCCACTAAAAAATTCTCTTGCTGCAATCACGTCTTGTGCAATTTGCGCTTTTAATGCGTCTAATCCGCTAAATTTCATTTCATCGCGTATTTTGTGCAGAAACTCTACATGTACATGTCTACCGTATAAATCCTGATTAAAATCAAGAATATGCACTTCTAATGATAACTTTGGCACACCTGTAATCGTTGGACGTACACCTAAATTTGCAACGGCATTCAAACCGTCCAATTTTACTGCATATACACCCGTTAAGGCAGGCCGCTCATGCTTGATATGAATATTCGCTGTAGGAAAACCAAGCTCTCTGCCTCGTTTAGCGCCGTGCACCACTTTACCGCTGATACTGTAATGACGGCCAAGCAACTCTGAAGCGAGCTGTAAATTGCCATAAGACAAAGCATCGCGCACACGTGTGCTAGATATGCGCTCATTAGCAAAGTTGATGGGGGCGAAATCGATTAAGTCAAATTGACTGGCTTTTAAATCGGCAATCGTGCCAGTGCGTTTGGCACCAAACCTAAAATCTTCACCCACCAAAATGGTGTTAACTTGCAATTTTTTGCTTAATACTTCATCCATAAAAACTTGTGCACTAATCACTGAAAAGCGCTGATTGAACGCACATATAAATGTTTTTTCTACGCCAGCAGCGATAAAATGCTCCAGCTTTTCACGTAAGTTACATAGTCGGCTTGGTGCATTCAATGGTGTAAAAAACTCACGCGGATGCGGTTCAAACGTCATCACAGCGGGCGTCAAGTTTTTGGCCTTTGCGACTTCAATCAAGCGCGCTAACAAAGCTCTATGCCCTAAATGCATGCCATCAAAATTGCCAATCGCCAATGCTAGCGGCGGCTGTAGCGTTGCAGGAATATGTCTAAATACTTGCATTAATGCTTCACTCGACGCATATAATCTCGCGGCCTAAAACCTAGCAAAAATAACGTTGCAAAATAACTGAGTCCGCCTAGTGCAATCAAACCACTAATATAAAGCAAGCGTTTCATCAATCCAAAATGCAACCAATCGCTGGCATCGCCCATTGCAAAATACAGCACCACAGCCATCACGCCCAACGCACAAAATAGTTTAATCAAGAAAAACAACCAGCCCGCTTGCGGCTTATAAACCTGCGATTTACGTAAATGATAAAAAAGTAGTCCAGCGTTGATGCAAGCGCCCAAGCCAATTGCCAACGCTAAAGCGGCATGATTTAAATGCAAGCCAAAGATAAAAGCCAGATTCATCAACTGTGTTGTCACCAAAGTGAATATCGCGATTTTTACCGGCGTCTTGATATTTTGCCGCGCATAAAAACCGGGCGCTAAAATCTTGACAAGAATCAAACCCAGCAAACCAATACTGTAGGCAATCAGTGCTTGCTGCGTCATCGCAACATCAATCGCGGTAAATTTTCCATAGTGAAACAGCGTCGCTACCAAAGGTGTAGCCAACACGGCCAGCGCGACTGCGGCAGGCGCGGCTAAAATAAAGGTCAAACGCAAGCCCCAATCTAGTAATTGTGAGTATTCCCTATCATCGCTTCCTGCATAGGCTTTAGATAAACTAGGTAACAATATCGTACCCAATGCAACGCCCAATACGCCGGTTGGAAACTCCATTAAACGGTCTGCGTAATATAACCAACTCACCGAACCTGTTGCTAAAAATGAAGCAAAAATAGTGTTAATAATCAGCGAAATTTGTGCGACTGAAACACCCAAAACCGCAGGACCCATCAGTTTCAATATGCGCCAAACGCCTTCGTCATCGCGCTTAAAATCAAATTTGGGCAGCAAGCCGATTTGCTTTAAAAAGGGGATTTGAAAGATTAACTGCAAAAAACCACCAACAAATACCGCCCAAGCCAGTACTTTTATTGGCTCTGCGAAATGATCGGCAAAGAACAATACCGCAGCAATCATAGCAACATTCAACCAAACTGGCGTGAATGCTGGAATGCCAAAACGATTATAGGTATTGAGTACGCCGCCCGCCATCGAAACCAGCGAGATAAAGAAAATATATGGGAAAGTGATGCGCAATAACTCAACCGTCAATTGCATTTTGTCTGGTTCGGCTTGGAAACCAGGCGCGATCAACGCGACGATCCAAGGCGCAGCCAACATACCTAGCAGAGTGACGCCGACCAAAATAACTCCTAGCCAAGTCGCTACGCGGTTAATTAAATTGTGCGTTTCATCAAATGTTCGCTGGCTTTTATACTCCGCCAAAATCGGCACAAAAGCCTGGCTGAACGCACCTTCTGCTGATACGCGACGTAATAGATTGGGAATCTTGAACGCAACGATAAACGCATCGGTCAACATGCCTGCGCCAAACACTCGTGCAATAAGCGTATCGCGCACAAAACCCAATATGCGCGAAACAAACGTCATGCTGCCAACTTTGGCTAAGGCTTTGAGTAAATTCATTTAATCGTGAATAATGGGTGGCTAGGCTGAATAATCAGTATTTTAACATGGCAACGTTAGTTTAAATATTCTGCAAGGTGAATCTGTATATTTAGACGGGTTTAATGCATGTATTTAATCTGTCTTTATAATGAAGGATACTGGTGAAGCATTTTTTAATGATTAGTTCTTGCCAAACACCTTAAAAAACACTATTATGCACGGTTTCGTATTAACACCCAGCTTAAGCATTAGGACAATTAACACATGGCAAATACCGCACAAGCACGCAAACGCGCGCGTCAATCCGTAAAAGTAAACGCGCACAACTCTGCACTGCGCTCAACGCTACGTACTGCAATTAAAAAA
>Ga0123388_1055552_pt1 | contig 35525 bp, 28 predicted proteins | sample T0HHNO3metaT_FD_89916 | JGI IMG/M metagenome (GOLD analysis project Ga0123388, IMG submission 89916) | Methane-oxidizing artificial microbial communities from Washington, USA to study methane cycling - T0-HHNO3 metaT (Metagenome... | ecosystem: Engineered > Modeled > Simulated communities...
ATTATTTACCTGCACGATTTTTTATCAAAATATCAATATTTAAGCTGAACGCACAATTCGTATAAACACCTATGCGCGCTAACTTGCATTAGCAGTGGCCGGATATGCCAAGGCCTGTTTAATCGGGGATTTACACGGCATCGAGACCCGGTCGATTGTTCGACCGGTAAGCGGATATTTTGTTAAGCGGGCTTGTTCATTTCATTATGCAGCCATCGTTCCAGGACTTTGAGCACATAAGCTTCTTCATCCGGAGTAAGGGCGCGACCCTTCGGTATTCTGTGCCATTTTTCCAGACAGCCGCGGCAGCAACAGGCCGTTGCATGTTGCGCTACAAAAACCGGGTGGCCTCGAAAAGGGGTTTGTTTGCCGTCATTTGTAAGCACCGCCGGTGCCAGGCGCTTTGCGATAAAGTCTCCGGCATGAACGATAACCGTTGGCAGTCCTTTAGTATGCAAATAAACAAGATCTTTGCCTTGGAGGTGAAACTTGCTGCGGAAAGTTGACTTTGCGAGCGCCTCAAAAAGTGCGTCTAAATCTCTCATCAGGATGTTTTATAAATTGTGGCTTTATGGCCGGGGCTGTTTCATTATGGACGGATGTTTTATGATGAATCAAGTTTGAATCCTGAATGAGTGTGTCGGCGATTATATGAATACCCACGAACAAAGGCATCGCGGCGTGCATCTGAATGACCAAGCGTTATTTAGCGGCGAACCATTGCTTCGCTTGCATGATGCGGTTTATGAGTTTTGCTGGTTGCTTAATCGCGGTTATGCACGGCATTCGGTTATGCAGTTGGTAGGCGACCACCATCAGCTTGTAAAACGTCAACGTCTGGCGATTTCCAGGGCAGCCTGCTCGAATACCAGTCGGGAGTTAAGAAAGACAACGTGCCTCCCCATTGAGCAAATCAAAGACCGGCAATTGGTTATTGACGGGTTTAACCTGATTATTTCTGTCGAAACGGCTATGGCGGGAGGATTATTGCTGCGTTGCTGCGATGGCTGTATACGGGATATTGCCGGCATTCATGGGACTTACCGGCTGGTACATGAAACCCGACAGGCGATTGAACTCATTGGTAATGTGCTGCAAGCCTTTTCCCCTGCAAGCGTGTTGTTTGACAAACCCGTTTCCAACAGCGGACGGCTTGCCGAGATGGTGCGGGATATTGCCACGGCCCATCACTGGAACTGGCAGGCGGAGCTAATTGACAACCCGGATCAGGTCATTCGGAATAGCTGTAAAGTTGCCATCACCTCCGATTCGGCGATATTGGACGGCGGAGTGCAGTGGGTCAATCTGGGGGCTTATCTGACAACAAACCATTTTCATGAGTCCTGGTTGATTGATTTTTCGGATGTTTTGAATGAGCCTGAATAAAACCTGTTACTTAAGCCGCTCGCAGAAAATAAGCAGTGGGCAGTGGGCAGGCATTAATGATTTTCGGAGTGCAGGCAAAGCTTGCACTCCTGCAATTTTTTCGGTTAGAAGAATTAGGCTTATGCTGACAGGTTGATTTTCGTTCCAAGATGGTCTTTGTTGCCGTTTTGGGTGTCTTGATTTTTCTGCAATAATTCGACCTGTGCCTGCGCGGCCATTGCCGTTGCCCCTGCTGCCGCTTGCATATCCGGGCCGGAGGGTTCGGCCGGAGCCAGGGCGGCTCTCCTGATCGTGTCGGCTTTTCGTAGTGTTGCGGCCGGGTCGCCGGGAACCGGAGAGGTGTCTATGTTGACCTCGCCGCCAATTGCGTACTGAATCCCGTCGGGGCCTTGCTGATAATCAAAACTGGCGCCGCCTGTGGCAATGCCCCCGGCAGCTGCCAGATGCGCGGCCTCATGCGCTTTAACTTCAGCGTCTCTTTGTTTAAGTTCGCTGACGACTTTCAGGTCGGACTCGGAAAGTTCCCCGGTTTTTTTACCGCCCGTTGATGCGGAAACATCGGTTTTTAATGCGGGATCTTGTTGAACGTCCTGATCAGGATTGGTTGTAGAGAAGGCGGCCGATTGCCGCTGGGAATAACCGGTTTGCCAGACAGCGGAGCTATTATTGGATACGGAAGAAATCATGATGCACCTTTACATCAGATGAACAATTTCAAGTCTAATAAACAATCGGTTAATAGTCTATGGATAAAGTTAATAACTGATGTGGTGCATTGTCCGCGAAAACCGCAAAAAGGTGGTAGTGAGTCGGGCGTGCCGTGCGCGCCTTGGTTTATAAGGCGCGCACGACACGCCCTACGACGGATATTTCAGCCAATCTTTCTGGACAATGGTAAGAAAAATCAAATCCGTGCCATCTGTGGTCTATCTTTTTCGAGGCTGTAATGGACGGTGCGTAACATCCGTTAATAACAGATAAATTAACGTATAATAGGCTTATTTTATCCGGCTGTATTCGATGTCCACCCCCGATCTTATCAAGCAACTCACCCATCAGTTAGCGCATTGTCTTAATCAGGACAGGCCTGTATTGAAGCGGCAGTTAGACCGCTGCCGCAGCAAAAATTCAGTAGAAGAACTCAACGCGCTGGCGAGCCGTATCGAACGGTCGGTCGCGGCCAGGAACAAGCGCCTTGCCAGCATTCCCGTACTGACATTCCCCGATTTGCCAGTCACCGGCAAAAAAGACGACATCGCCAAACTGATACAAGAAAATCAGGTGGTGATTGTTTGCGGCGAAACCGGTTCCGGTAAAACCACGCAGTTGCCGAAGATTTGCCTGTCGATAGGCCGAGGCGTAGCGGGATTTATCGGCCACACCCAACCCCGGCGAATTGCCGCGCGTACCGTCGCCGACCGTATCGCCGAAGAGCTCGGCGAACCGATGGGCAAATCGGTCGGTTATAAAATCCGCTTTAACGACAAAACTCACGCCGAATCTCTGGTCAAGCTGATGACAGACGGTATTTTGCTGGCCGAGTCGCAAAACGATCCTTACCTGAATCAATACGACACCATCATTATCGATGAAGCGCACGAGCGCAGCTTGAACATCGATTTCCTGATCGGTTATATGAAATGGCTGTTGCCCAAGCGCCCTGATCTAAAGCTGATTATCACCTCGGCAACGATCGATACGCAACGCTTTTCCACGCATTTTAACAACGCTCCGATTATCGAGGTTTCAGGACGGACTTACCCTGTCGAAATGCGTTACCGGCCTATTGAGCAACGAGAAGAGGAGGATGAAACGACCGACGACCTTCAAAACGCGATACTTGATGCGGTTGACGAGCTGTACCGGGATGTGCGCGGCGACATCCTGATTTTCCTCACCGGTGAGCGGGAAATCAGGGAAACCGCCGATTCGCTGAAAAAGCATCACCCGACCCAATATGAAATTCTGCCGCTGTATTCGAAACTCAGCGTCAGCGAGCAGGAGCGGGTGTTCAAACCCAAAGGCGGCAAGCTGCGCATCGTGCTGGCAACCAACGTCGCGGAAACCTCGTTGACGGTGCCGGGCATCCGTTGCGTGATCGACACCGGTCACGCGCGGATCAGCCGCTACAGCCACCGCAGTAAAATCCAGCGCTTACCGATTGAGCGCATCTCGCAATCGAGCGCCAATCAAAGGGCAGGGCGCTGCGGCCGTGTCGCCGAAGGTATTTGTATCCGGCTGTATTCGCACGATGATTATCTAGCCAGACCGGAATTTACCGAGCCGGAAATCATGCGCACCAATTTGTCTGCGGTTATTTTGCAGATGATTTCGTTGAATCTCGGCGACATTGAAGATTTTCCGTTCCTTGAACCGCCCGAAGACAAGATGATCAGGGACGGCAAAACCGTGCTGCATGAAGTCAACGCGCTGGATAAATCGGGCAAGCTGACTGAAGTGGGCAAACAGTTAGCCAAATTCCCGACTGATCCCAAGCTTGCCAGAATGTTGATCGCCGCCGGGCATGAGCATTGTCTGACCGAAGTCGCGATTATCGTGTCCGCGTTGAGCGTGCAAGACCCGCGCGAAAAACCCGCCGATAAAATGCAGCAGGCCGATGCTAAACACGCGGCGTTTCGTCATCCCGAGTCCGATTTTTTAACCATTTTAAATATCTGGAATACCTACGAGGAAAAGAAAAAGCACCTGTCCAACAGCAAGCTGCGCAAATACTGCACCGACAATTTCCTGTCTTATATGCGGATGCGCGAGTGGTTCGACATCCACGCGCAAATCATGCAGGTGGTTAAAGGCGATTTAAAAATGCACCCGAATACCGATGAGCCCGGTTATGAAAAGATTCATCGCGCCTTATTGCCAGGCCTGCTATCCAACATCGGCTTTCGCCATGAGCAATATGAATATCTCGGCGCACGTGGTCTGAAGTTCTTCATATTCCCCGGTTCTGGCCTGCATAAGCTCAAGCCTAAATGGATCATGGCGGCGGAACAGGTCGAAACCAGCAAGGTTTATGCGCGCAATGTCGCCCGGATCGAGTCGGAATGGATAGAGCAATGCGCCGAGCATTTGGTCAAACACAACTATTACGATCCGCATTGGGAAAAGAAAGGCGCACGCTGCATGGTGTCTTCGCGGACTTTGCTGTACGGCCTGACGTTGCAAGCCGGGCGCAAGATTCCTTATGACCATGTCGATGCCAAAGCCGCCAGGGAGATTTTTATCCGCTCCGCGCTGGTCGATTATGATTACCACAGCAACGCGCCGTTCTATGTCGCTAATCAAAAGCTGCTCGAAGAAGTGGGCATGATTCAGCATAAAGGCCGTCGGGTCGATCTGGTCGAAGATGAGCAGTGGCTGTATGACTTTTATGACAGCAAACTGCCGCCCGAGGTGGTCAGCGGCGTTACGCTGGATACTTGGCGAAAAACAGCGGAACGCGCCAACCCGAAGATCCTGTTTTTAACCAAGGAGGATTTAACGCGGGAGCAGGAAGAAGACTATGTCAACGAATGGGATTTTCCGGACAGCAAGAAGATCGGTAACCTGACCATCCCTCTGCAATACCGCTTTGAACCGGGGCATGATGAAGACGGCGTGACGGCGATTATCCCGGTGCATCAATTAAACCAGGTCTCGCAAACGGCTTTCGATTGGCTGGTGCCGGGCTTGCTGGAAGAAAAATGTATCGCGCTGATTAAAGCCCTGCCCAAGAACATCAGGAAACACTTTGTGCCGGTACCTGAGACCGTCAAGCAGTGTCTTGAAATCGAGCCGGATTTTAAAGGCTCGTTGCAGGAATGGCTGGGCAACCGCTTAAGAAAACTGACCGGCGAGGCGATTCCGCTCAATGCCTGGAATACCGAGTCGTTGACCGACCACTTGCGGATGAATTTCAGGGTTGTAGACGATCAAGGCCAGCTGCTGGATTACGGGCGCGACCTGAAAAAATTGCAGCTCAAGCATACCGTCAAAGCCGGAGACAGTTTCGACCAGATTGCCTCCGACGAACTCAATTACACGGGCTGCATCGGCTGGGCCTTCGACGACCTGCCGGAGACTTACCAGTTTATCCAGAAGGGTCAATCCTTTGTCGGATTCCCCGCGATCATCGACGAAGGCGATGCGGTCGGCGTGCGCATTTTCGATACCGAGCAAAAAGCAGCGCTCCAACACCAAGCCGGATTAATGCGCCTGTTCCAGTTGCAACTGCGTAAGGAATGCACTTATGTGACTAAAAACATGCCGAAGTCGGCGGCCGCGGAATTAACCTATAACCGCTTGCCCAAACATCCACTGATCGGCAATGACGCGGAGGTATCGTATAAAGACGACCTGCTTTATTTAGTCCTGTACGGCGTATTTATTGAAGGCCGAACTATTCGCACGCAGCAGGCTTTTGAACAAACTTTGCAGCAAAACAAAGCGGGGCTAATTGGCGCCGCCAATGAAGCCGGTAAAATCGCGCTGGAAATCATGGAACTATACGGCGCAATCAAAATGCAACTGAACCGCCTGAATGCGAATGACCCGCTGGCTAAAGACATTAACGAACAGCTGGACTTGATGATCTATGCCGGGTTTATCCGCAACACGCCTTACCAGCAGCTTAAAGCCATTCCGCGTTATTTGAAGGCCGTGCAATATCGGTTAGATAAACGGGATAGCACGCTGCAAAAAGTCCAGGAAGCCAACCGTTATGCGACAAGGTATTGGAATGATGTGGAGAAGAAAGCCAAAAAAGACAAGGTTATCCCGGAACAAGACCCGTTCCGCTGGATGCTTGAGGAATTCAGGGTATCGCTGTTTGCACAGCAGCTTAAAACGGCTTATCCAGTTTCGGTAAAGCGGATGGATAAGGCGTGGGATGAGAGGGGTTGATGGTTTGTTTTAATTGCGGATTCGACCGCGAAGAAATGTAGGGTACGCTGTGCGTACCTTTTTTACGTGCAAACGCATTTGGTACGCACAGCGTACCCTACACATTTTTATTCCATAGCAGAAGTATCCAAATCATCGAATTCCATGATTCCATGAGCTTTACTGCCCCAATCAGCAGGGTAAACATCTTGTTTGACCCAGCGGTGAAAAGTTGAATAAGGCCAATCCTGCACAGATTCCACATGCCCATGTTTAACCGGGTTATAGTGGATATAATCGAAATGCCGGGCATAATCCTCCTCGTCTCGCAGAGCATGTTCCCAGAACCGGCGTTGCAAAACTCCGCGCCGCCTTTGCCGAATCCGTGAACCGCTACGTGCTTGTTCGTTGCCGCCAGCAGCCAGATATGCCTTGGTGAATTCCTTTTTGATCCATCCCCAACGTGCCGAGTAGCGTGTGTCACCTTCCGGCATTGTCAAAATGGCATGAAGATGATTATCGAGCAAAACCATTGCATCAATCCGAAACGGCCAACGTTGGCGGCATTCGCGAATCGCAGTGCGCAGGAAAACACGGGAGGTACCAGTGCAAAGAATCGGTGCGCGTCGTTCCGTTACCACGGTAAAGAAGAAGGAACCGCCGGGAACATAAGCGCGCCGAAAATGGGGCATAAGCAGAACACCGAAATGTAATAAAAAATGTAGGGTACGTTGCGCGTACCGCATTGGGATGAAATTGATTTTAGCACGGCATGGATTTTCGAGAGCATGATATGATGCGTTAGGCTTTAAGGTACGCGTAGCGTACCCTACCAGACGGATGCCAAGTACTGTAAACCAAAATTTTTTTGAAATTAGAATAGGAAAATATTTGTGAACCATTTTTTGAGTTACCATTTCTCTAAATGTACTGGTACCGCATACGGCGAGGCTGGCTGGATAGATATGCACCAAGAGAAAGTAGGTTTGAAATATACTTGTGAGTATTGTAATAATGTTGTAGAAAATGTTTTTTCTCAGCACACTATTCCAGAGGTTAAATGGTATGTGCCTGACGTTATAGAAGTTAGAGACTTTCTTGTTTATTCATGCTCTTCTTGTGGTTGGTGGCAAATATATAGGCACGATAGAGATGATAGGCTAAGCACTGGAGGGGGCGATATTTCACTTTACTCGGCTGTGTTAAGGAAATTTGATGTGAGTGGGATTGACACGCCTCTATTAGAGCTTGAAAAATACTTATTAAAAAATAGAGATAAAATCTATCATATCCACCATAAAAAAATGGAAGAATTGGTTGGATCAGTTTTGAAAGATTTTTTTGATTGTGACGTCAAATATTGTGGAGGATCACATGATAGAGGAATTGATTTGCTTGTTCTTGAAAGTGATAGTCCATTTCCAGTTCAAGTTAAAAGAAGAACCTCACCAAAAAAAACTGAATCTGTTACGGTTGTTCGTGAAATGTTAGGGGTTATGTTCAGGGATCAATTCAAAAAGGGAACAGTTGTATCAACAGCCGATCATTTTTCAACTGCTGCGATAAAAGAAGCAGAGGAAGTTGTTGAAAAAGGGTTGTTAGAGAGATTTGACTTAATAAATGTGAATGATTTTATTGGAATGTTAGGGCTTACGAAACAAAAAACTGAACTTCCTGATTGGTATGATCGGATTCCCAAAGAAATAAAAATACAAATATCAAATCAACAAATACAAGAATTTTTGACAAATGGATGTCTTAAATAATGCTATTTATTCAAAATTACGCTGTAAGCAAGAAGCTCGGGGTCAGGTCTTGCATTGCGCATTTATCCAAAATAAACCCTGATTACGCACAATGAAAGGCCCCCCAGTGCTTTTTTAATTTGATGAATACAACCACGGATTGACTAATTTCAAATTGTCCAAAAAATCAAAATCAGTGGTGTTGCGCGTAGCAAGTAACGCAGAATTTTGTAGTGCAATTGCAGCAATTTGAGCATCTTCAACACTCATTGGGCGACCTTGCTTTTTTGCAAAGGCAATGATTTTTGCATAATGGCTGGCCGTTTCACTATCAAACGGTAAGCAGCGATTTGAAAAGCTCATAAAGATGAGTTTGGCCGCTTGTAACAAAGCTTGTTTGCGTTTGCCGTTATCTAAAATGGCGACGCCCATTTCAATTTCGGCTTTGACGATGGCAGGGAGATATAATTCGTTGCTAAATTGTTCATCCAACCATTCAATGACGGCAGGGTTAGGATGTGTTTTCATTAATTCGGAAATGATATTGGTGTCCAGCAATATCATTTGTTGTTTTCTGAACTCTGTAAGGCGGATTCGCGCCAGTAATCCGCCATGAACGGAGTCTTGAATCCTCAAGCGGGACGGGGTTTGCAACCCCGTCCCTAACGTTTCAGCAATGTCTGAGCTATGCGGCTACATTTAATTGCCGCCTTATGTTTCGGACGGGGCAACATGCCCCGGCCGGCTGTACGCTGGTTCCAAGCTCCAGCTTCCCGTGCTGAATTCCCACGCGGAGCGCTCATCGTTATCACAAGCGCCTACGAAACAACGTCATTCTGGCAGGGATGCCGGACCCGTTAGAGCGCGTAGCGAATCCGGTCACAGGGATGAAAGATCGCAGACATTCCGGGCTTCTAAGCACTATGCGTGGCTCGAAAATTACCGTCCATGGCGCTAGATGCCGGCATCCCTGCCGGTACGACGAGTCTTGGACTGAGTTGTGTATAACGATGAGCGCGGAGCGTGGCAACGATGAGCCCAAGTTTCGGGAAGTTATTATCGACCATACCCTAAGCGCGCTTATAACTTATAATCAGGCAGAACTTGAATATTTTCCCTAAATTCGAACCCTTGTGAAAAGTACGTAGGAGCAAACGCACCATGACTGTCGAACTCTTGATTAACTTTGCGGTACAGTTTCTTGGAACTGGCGCTGCATTTTTTCTCGCCTATCGATCCTTCCAAAAACGCCGGATTCAGTTAGGCGCTGAACCGACGCTCCCCCAATACTTTAGCCGCAGAAGCGCCTACTGGATAGGGATCGCATCGTACTGCTTGCTTATGGCCGTACTTTATTGGCTGCTTACCTGGCAGTGGCTGCCTTTGGAACCGCTGGTGACGCTCATTGTGGAGAACCTCCGCTCAGGGGAATGGGTGAATCTTCTGAATGGCTTGGACGGAAACACGATCATCCCTTTGATTGGCGCCGGGTTGTTTCTATTTTTTATCGCCTGGGAAAGCAGGTTCAATCCCTTGCTTATATTGAGGGACAGCATCCATGACGCTTTCGCAATTCCGACCAAGGCGGTAGAAGTTTATAACGCTCTCATTACATCGAGATTGTCGGCGGTCGACGATACATTAAAAGCACAAATCGCCAATCGCCTGCTGGTGTCGAGCATCGATCCCGGCGATTTCGAAAAATCCAGCGCCACAGTCGAGTATAAATGGGCTCATAATTGCCTTCTTTTTGACCAGATACACGACTACGCCAACCAATCGTCTTTTCGTCGGTTGTTCAACGAACCGTCTCTGAAATGGGGGGAAATCTGTATCTCCTACAATGCGATGTCGGAAAAAGTGGCCGTCTGGAAGGAAGCGGAACCGCACTATACCAAGACGGTCAAATTGCTAAAGGAACTGGACCACCTGACCGGTTTACTCTGTCGCTTACTTGCCTCACTGGTCGTGTTCGGGAGCGCAAGCGAGAATGAGATATGGGCAACCGTGAAGCAACTCGGCGGCAACGTCCACGAGGCCCGCCTCAAACACACCTATAAATACATCCTGCTATTCACGGCTGCCACCGCCATCGGGATCATGTTGGGCCGGGAGATTTCGGTCTCGCTACACAATGCTTTCCTGTTTCCCGATCAACCGCTGGCGCACTTTGATTACACGACGCTCCGCTGGGTCGCCTATGCCATCCTGATCTATGTCCTTCCGATAGCGCTGGTCTTTGTTTTCCGGACGCTCGCCTTCAGGCACCAACGGGAGCAATCCGATCGATACTACGGCTTCTATATGGCGATGATGATAATGGGGTTTATTGTCAGCACCTCCGCGTCAGCGCTTATACTTGAGTTAACTTACTACAAAGATCACTTCAGGTTTCTGGAAAGCTTCATAGAACATATGCGCTGGGGGATTCTGCCGGCGCTGATGTGCGGTTTTGTCGCTTACCGAATGGACACGCCGGTCAGCGAATCGGAAGCGCTGGGTAAACTCGTTATGGCCGCTGTGTTGCGTTTTATTGGCTGGGGATTGGTCGCCGTCATTATCATGCTTTATGCGACCGGCGACATGACTATCCAGGAGGCGAATCTGCGTTTCACTCTTGTCGGTACGGCTTTCTTCGTGGTCGGTCTGTTGGGAGCGTCTGCCAGTTTTAAAACGGCGAGGCTGGAGGATTAGCTATTCCATCTCGTGTAATTAAATTCTGGAAAGGAATTAGCCGGTAGGTCCGTAGGATAATGGTATGGACTCCCATTTGAAAGCCATGTAGCAAAATGTCGGGTTACGCTACGCTAACCCGACCTACGGGCCTACAAAATACAACCAATTTGGGGCTTTCGATTGCGGCGACCTGACGCTGGAATTAAACCGCTCTGTGCGGCTGCGTCCGGAAAAGTGTTGACACATCAGTTGAATAATAAGAGCCGGATGCAGCGAGCGTATCACGTCCGGTTCTGTGCGAACCTCAAGGGGCAGTTCCTTGTGCCATTCGATCTTTATTTCTGCTGCAAACAGACAACCCGTTTGTTTTTCCCTGTTTTTTAGGTTCGGATATGCAACATCCTGAAATCCACTGTATTAAGCTCGCGTTAAGTTATCGAGATGCAAAATATATTTGAATAGCTCAGATTAAACATAGAGCTATTTGATATGTGAAACTTTTATAGTCATCATCTTGAGTAAGGAAAAATAATATGAAAAAAATAATAAAGTTATCAATGATTGTTTTAGCTTTTAGCCTGGTTACGGCTTGCGCAACTAATTCAGATGTTGAAGATTTACAGTCGCAAGTTAATGGCTTGGATGGTTCTGTTAAGCAGGCATCGGCCGATGCTGCCAGTGCGCAAACTACAGCTGCTGATGCGGCTGCAAAGGCGGGAGCCGCAGAAGTTGCAGCTAACCGGGCCGCTCAATTATCTCAAGATGCCAATAACAAATTGGATAGAAAATTCAAAAGATCAATGAGGAAATAAGGCATTGTTTCTTTAAACGCTATAAGGCGAATCATTTGTAGTGTGGATTCGCCATTAGCAAGCCACCGCAACTGCGACCCGCTGTCATCGGCATTATGTGCTGATTGGCGGTTTGCTACAGGGCTATTCTGATTTAAGCGACTTATATAGCTCCAGCGTCTTATTCAACTCGTCCGTAGCACCTTTTATATCAAACTGGTTTGCTTTGATTTGCGCCTGAATGATGCTCGCGTTGGCCTTTTTGGCGATGTCCTGATTTCCCGTTACTTTCTCGGAGGCCGCACGCGCCGCTTTTAAATGCTCGCTGGGCGGCATGAAATCGCGATGGCTGATTTCGACTATAGCTTTTTCAATATGCATAATGGTTTCGTTTGGGCTGTTAACGGAACTTTTGTCGGCTCCTTCCGCATAAGCGATAACGCAGGTTGAGCCTAAAGAGAAAGCCAGTAATAAACTTAGCGCTGTGTTTTTGGTAATATTCATAAAAAATAGCCTTTGTTGTGGTTATTGGATAATGTTGGTGAAAAATGATTGAATATCAATATCTTTCTATCTACATGATAATAGGGTGATAATTAATGAGTTCAGTTTAAAATGTATGCAATTTTTAGTTAGACTATCAGGTCGTAAACTAAGCACACAATACGTATAAACACTTGGTATGCACCAATCCTGCGCATGAAAACGTTCAGGCCTTGCACCTGTGTATTGTCTCGGTCTCACACGCCGCGCCCTGCGTCATTCTGGCAGGGGGCTGGAATCGAGGCACTTGAATGTGAAAGTTCGGCAATCCGATGCTTTTTTGCTTTTTTCCGAATATCCCGCTATTTTTTTTATCGACTCGCTATTCCTGAATCAAGATTATGAAACGAATTTTACCCATGCTCATTGTTTACCTCGGCCTTGCTCATTATCCGGTAGCAGCCGATATTGGCGCGCCGCCGGATATAACTGCTGCTGAACTTGAACGCCAAATTCATCAACAGATCAACCGGGTGCGACAAAATCACGGATTATCCCAATTGGATAGGGATGAGTTACTTGCCGCCATCGCCCGCAAGCATAGCAGCGACATGGCGAGCTTTCATTTTTTTAACCACACGAATTTGCAGGGGGAAGGTCCCGTCGAACGAGCTAAAAATCTGGGGTGGAACAAGAAAAAGCAGCACGATTCTAATACCTGGATAATCGGTCCGGGTGAAAATATCTTTATGAATAATCTTTACGACAAGGTTGTTACGATTAAAGAAAACGGTGTCGCGGTAAAAAAAGAATACGTCTGGAAAACGCAGGAAGAAATTGCGCAATCGACCGTGCAGGGGTGGATGGACAGTCCGCCGCATCGAAAAAACATCCTGTCGCCGAACTACGACCAACAAGGCATTGGGGTCGCTATTTCGGGACACGAAATTTATGTCACGGAAGATATGTTTTAACTTTATCGCTGGGCGCTTTAATCCGGCAAGGCGTAATCCGTAACGTTGTAAGGGGATTCGCCGCAACTGCGATCGGCTGTCACCGGGGGCTAGCGCTAAACTGCCCTACAAATCTAAGCGTACTATACGACGAATTAGATTTTTATATGACAATTGATGTTGTATATAGCACGTTACCCTTCATCTTCCCGTCTCGCGAGGTTTGCATGTCAGAAAAATCGAAGCCAATCGCCGTTACCGCAGCCGAGGTGCCGGTACGCATTAAGCCATCCGTCTATCCTGAGCCTTTCGCATCGCGCATGGCGGGCAGGGACAAGCACCCCCTTGGCGATCTCTTTGGCCTCACAAACTTTGGCGTAAACCTAACCCGTCTGGCACCTAACGCAGTTTCGGCTCTTCGTCATGCTCACACCAAACAAGACGAGTTTGTCTATATCCTCCAAGGTCGGCCAACACTACACACCGACGAAGGCCGAACCCAGCTCTCTCCTGGAATGTGCGCAGGTTTCAAGGCGGACACCGGTAATGGACACCGCCTGGTCAATGAAACCACAGAGGAAGTTGTGTACCTCGAAGTCGGCGACAGAACGCCGGGAGACGAAGGAAGTTATCCCGATGACGACCTCAAAGCCTTGCTCGTTGAGGGGAAGTGGACGTTCGTTCACAGAGATGGTACGCCGTATGTGTGAGGTTAGGCGCTTTTAGGCGACGCAGGAGCAGTTGCCGAATCCCGTGCCATGGATGAAGAGCTTAAATACGTCCATGAAATCCGGTCGAGATTCTGGCGGTTCATAAGCGGCGGGATTTTGCGCCGGAGGATTTGTCGTGAGCCCTACATGACTGACAACTACGAATTGTGACGAAGGGATAATCCCTCGCCACCTTAAAGTTCGTTAAGACTACTTTTTAACAAAGTAATAATAGCCGCCGAATTTTCCTTTTAGGGTCATGCTCTTGTCGTCTTTTTCAACTAAAGAAAATACGTCAAACCTGTTGCTGCCTACCAGAGCGATTTTTAATTTACCGTCTTCTATTTCGTAATTTACCGGCGGTTGATCATAGAATTTGCCTTCGCGCGGAATATGCAAGATCGTTACTTTGCCGCCTTTAAATATCCAGGTGTCTTCCCTCGGGATGGCCTCTTTATCGGTTAAAGAGTTTTTGGTGGATTGCAGCTTCCAAGTACCCTCTACTTCTTCTTTGGATTGCAGGGTAATATCGGCATAAACAGCGCTGGTAAATACGGATAAAATCAATAATATTGCCGCTAGATTTATTCTTTTCATGTTCACTTTCCTATTTTAATTTAAGTAATCCTGAAAAATCGGTTGGTGTTGTACGAGTATCTATAGGATAGGAAGTTCAACTTTTTCGATCAATAAGCGCTATTACCTATATCAGGTGAATCCGCTATTGAGCTGAATGCCTTACATTGCCAAAGCTCCAAGTATTTTTTAATGCCAAATGATTTTTGAGGATAGGGGGCTGGCTCGCGCGCTGTGAGGAACTAAAGCTTTTATATCGCGTATCAGAACTTGAAGGCGATCCAATCACTTCCGGGACGCGCCAAACGTGAAAGCGCTGTTCGATACTTCTGTATCGGAGTCAAGTATGCGCCGGAAACGGCTGAACCTACAGCGGTTTGTTATGTAGTGCTGGAAAAGGTTGTTTTTAATAGTCGTTATTCAGGCAGTCCGTGCCGGTATGGAGCTGATTTACTAACTGCGTAACATCAGTAAAATAATATTCTCAAATAGGATGATTTTGCAAGATCATGAATTACCTGGCGCATTGAGGTCAATCAACAGGTCGAGAGAGTTTGGCTATTGCCTGAAATCAGCCAGTTTTGCCAATAAATAGTCTAAATCTTTTTCGGTATGCTCGGCCGATACCTGTAACCTGATTTCCTGTTCGCCTTGAGGGACAACCGGGTAATTCAGGCCGGTAACCAGGATATTATTCGCCAGTAAATACGCGACCAACGCGGTTGTTTTTTCGGTATTCCTGATCAGGATGGGGACGATAGGATGTTCGCCCGGTAAGGTTTCAAAGCCCAGATCTTCAAGTCCCGATCTGAGACGGAGGCTGAATACCCGCAGTTTGTCCAATAGACGCAAACCTTCATCACTTGTAACAATGTCTAATGCAGCGTCGGCCGCCGCCGCCTCGGCAGGCGTAATCGGGTTCGAATAAATATAAAACGGCGAGGTTTCCCGTAAATAAGCTATCACTGCCGAACTGGAAACGACATAGCCGCCATTTACGCCAAAGGCTTTACCGAGCGTAGCAATTAAAATATCCGCTTTGCCCTGGGTATATTCTTCGGTGCCGCGGCCGGTTTGGCCAAAGGCGCCAACGCCGTGAGAATCATCGACAATGCTAATAATCCCTTGTTCATAGGCATCTTCATGCCGTTTACAGCAGGCGCTTATTTTGCCGAGATGGGCGTAATCGCCGCGCATGCTGAAAATCCCGTCAGTAACCAGACAAACGCGTTTGACCCGGCCTTTGTAGGCTTCAAGGATTTTGTCCAGGGCATCAATGTCGGCATGAGCATAAATTTCTTTACTTGCGGGTTGGGATAACCGTATCGCATTGATAATGCAGTTGTGATTCAGCGCATCGCTGACAACTAAAGTGTCGGCGGAAATAAACTGAGGCAAGACGCCCGTCATCGTCGTATAAGCGGAACTGAACAGCATTGCCGATTCGCGTCCATGAAATTCCGCCAGCTTTTGTTCCAGTTCAATATGCGGCCGGTAAGTGCCGCTGATAAAACGAACCGCTCCGGGGCCGGTGCCGAATTTTTCAGCGGCGGCGGCTTCCGCTTTGATAACCAGCGGATGCATGGCAAGCCCCAAGTAGGAATTGGAATTCATGCGCAAGAAAGCCCTGTCCCCGCATCCTTCAAGAAAATATCGGGGGCCGAAACCATCAGCGGCGGCTCTCATGCCGGTAATGACTTTTTCATTACCCTTGCATAGGCCCTGTTGCTGTAATTCGGCTAATTTGTCGGTTAACAGCGGTTCCAGTTTTTTCAGTGACATAAACACCTCCGGTTATTAGTTGAGCACAATTTTTTCCAGCATGTCCTTGACCATTGCCTGTAAATCGAATTGAGCCCGCCAACCCCATTCGGCTTTGGCGGCGCTGTCGTTCATGTGTCTGGGCCAGGAATCGGCAATCGCCTGTCGTAATGGATCGATGCTGTAAGTGATGGTGAATTCAGGAATGTGTTCTTGTATTTCCGCCGCTAACTGCTGCGGGGTAAAACTCATGGCCGTCACATTAAACGCGTTTCTGTGCTTTAGCTGCGTGCTGTCCGCAGTCATCAAGCTAATAGCGGCATCAATAGCGTCGGGCATATACATCATATCCAGTTGCGTATCGGCCCGAAGGAAACAGTCATAATGTTGCGATTTAATCGCCGCATAAAAAATATCCACCGCATAATCGGTCGTGCCTCCGCCCGGCTTGGTTTTACTGGAAATTAGCCCCGGATACCTTAAACCGCGGGCATCGACGCCAAAGTGACGATGATAATAATCGCACAGCAGCTCACCTGAAACTTTGGTGATGCCGTAAATGGTCGTCGGTCGTTGGATGGTATCCTGCGGCGTATCCATAGACGGGGTTTCTGTACCGAAGGCGGCTATGGAACTGGGGAAGAACAGCGCACAGCGGTGCATTCTGGAAATTTCCAGGACATTGATTAGACCGTTCATATTGACGTCCCAAGCTTGCTGCGGCTTTTGTTCCGCAACAGCGGAAAGCAATGCGGCGAGATGGAAGATCGTATCAATGTTATTGGATTCTACGACTTGATTGAGTGTCGACATATCGCGCACATCCAGACAGTAAAACGGTCCCGGTTCGCTCAAGGCCGGTTTTTTATCGGTGGCCAACACATTTTCGGCGCCGTATCGATTGCGCAAGGTTGTCGTTAACTCCGAGCCGAGCTGCCCGGTTGCACCCGTTACCAGTATCTTTTTCATCTGTACCTTTGCTGTTTTACTAAGGGGGGGATCGCTAAACCGGGTCTCCTTGCTTTAGCTCTCAAGTATACAAGTAACTCGTCATAGCCGCCGGGAAGCGGGTATCCAGCGCCATGGATGGTGAGTTGCGTACGTCCAGGCACTTATTGACCAAGGTGTACAGTGTTTGGATTGGCAGCCATGCAGACTGCGATAAATTGCTCGCTTAACATTTCATTCAATTAAGCCAAGGCCTAAACTTACGTCTTACAATGCCTGATCTTAATGACAACGCTAATCAACGCAAAACCTTTCGAACGGGGACGCATAGCCGGTTCGGCTCTAAGTGTTTGTGTAGCAGCTTAAACCGCTTATCCGGTTGCTGTAAAGCGGATAGATAAAGTTCGGGATGAAAGAGGGGCGATACAACGTACCCTATCCTATAGGGCTAAAAAAAGGGAGCCTAATAGACGATTAAGCTCCCCCTTACCGAGTTTGAAGGTAAGTATGAGCGCATGTCGATATGCTATCAACGCGCCGGAAAAATGATAATGCGACATATTGTCACATATAATTGGTATGGTTTTTTTAGTACCGTAGGTCGGGTTAGGCGCCAGCCGTAACCCGACACATTCGCTAAATTAATAAGTAAGTGCGCATATTGATATGCTACCAACACCAAGGCAAAATAATTTGGTAGGGTTATGTTTTAACCGATTGAATGACATGGATGAACGCTGGCAGCGTGTCAATCATGAATAAGTAAATAATTCGTTTAAGGAACTATGATGGCCGAGCAAGCAAACTATATTCGTTGGTTTAATGAATTAACGATCGACGATGTGTCTCTGGTAGGCGGCAAGAATGCCTCATTAGGCGAGATGTATCGGGAATTAACGCCGCAAGGCATCCAAATCCCTAACGGTTTTGCGGTGACCGCCGAAGCTTACCGCTATGTATTGGATCAATCACATAGCTGGGAGGCGCTGCATCAGGCTTTGGATGACTTGAACCCGGACGATGTCGCCGACCTTGCCAATCGTGCGCGCAAAGCGAGGGAAATAATCTACGCCGCGCCTTTCCCCAAAGACCTTGAGCGGCAAATTATCGAGGCGTTCAATCAGTTGAAACAACAGTATGGCGACGACTTAAGCGTTGCGGTGCGCAGTTCCGCCACCGCCGAAGACTTGCCGACCGCCAGTTTTGCCGGACAACAGGATACTTACCTGAATATACGCGGCGAACAAGTCTTGCTGGACTCCTGCAAACGCTGTTTTGCCAGCCTGTTCACCGACCGCGCGATACATTATCGCGTCGATCAGGGCTTCGACCATTTCAAGCTGGCCTTATCGATAGGCATCATGAAAATGGTGCGCTCGGACCTGGATGCCAGCGGCGTGATGTTTTCGCTGGATACCGAATCGGGATTCAGGGATGTGGTGTTTATTACCGGCGCGTACGGACTGGGCGAAAACGTCGTGCAAGGCGCGGTAGACCCAGACGAATTTTACGTACACAAGCCCACTTTTGAGCAGGGCCATCGGGCGGTGTTAAGGCGTACCCTGGGCGCGAAGAAAATAAAAATGGTCTACAGCGAAGGACGTACCCGAGAACCTACCCACAACATTGTGACCTCTGAAGAAGAACGTAACCGCTTTTGCATTAACGATGCGGATGCGCTGACCCTAGCCGACTATGCCATTAAAATAGAGAAACATTACAGCGCAAAAGCGGGTCAGGCCAAACCGATGGATATTGAATGGGCGAAAGATGGTCTTGACGGCACTTTGTACATCGTTCAGGCGCGCCCGGAAACGGTGGTTTCCCAATTGCGCGGCATGGTTTTGGAGCAATACAGCCTTAAAAGTAAAGCCGAACCGATAGTTACCGGGCATGCGGTGGGCAGCAAGATTGCCACCGGCAATGCGCGGATTATCGATAACGTCGAGCAGCTCAACAGTTTTAATCCCGGCGATGTGCTGGTGGCCGATATGACCACGCCGGACTGGGAACCGGTGATGAAAATGGCTTCGGCGATAGTCACCAATCGCGGCGGGCGCACCTGTCACGCGGCGATCATCTCCCGTGAACTGGGCGTTCCGGCCGTCGTCGGTTGCGACAATGCCACGACCATGATTAAACATAATAGCCCGGTCACCGTATCGTGCGCCGAGGGCGATGTCGGAAAAGTCTATTCCGGACTCCTCGACTTCGCTATTAACAACACCGATTTGTCGGGCCTGCAACGTCCGAAAACCAAGATCATGCTCAACATCGGCAATCCCGAACTGGCCTTTAAAACCAGCTTCCTGCCCAATGACGGCGTGGGTTTGGCGCGGATGGAGTTTATCATTACCGAATACATCAAGGCGCATCCAATGGCGTTGATACACCCGGAGAAAGTGCAAGACGCCGCTGAACGGGAACAGCTGAGCCGGTTAACACGCAATTATGCCGGCGCCGAAGATTACTTTATCCAAAAACTATCGGAAGGCGTGGGCACCATTGCCGCCGCGTTTTACCCCAAACCCGTCGTCGTGCGGATGTCGGATTTTAAAACCAACGAATACGCCACCTTGCTTGGCGGGCGTTGGTTTGAGTTCGATGAAGCCAATCCGATGATCGGTTTTCGCGGCGCGTCGCGGTATATCCATCCCGCTTACGCAGAAGGTTTTGCTCTGGAATGCAGGGCGATGAAACGGGTGCGCGACGAAATGGGCTTGTCCAATGTCATCTTGATGATCCCGTTTTGCCGCCGCGTAGAGGAAGCCCGGCGCGTGCTCGACTACATGGCGCAGCTGGGTTTGAAGCGCGGCGAGCAGGGACTGGAAATTTATGTGATGTGCGAGATTCCCAATAACGTTATTCAAATCGATGCCTTTTCCGAGCATTTCGACGGCTTTTCTATCGGCTCCAATGACCTGACCCAGCTTACCTTGGGCGTGGATCGCGACTCCGCCATCATCGCCGAGGATTTTGACGAGCGCGATCCCGGCGTCAAGGAAATGATTCGCCTTGCCGTTGACGGCGCGCGGCGTAACGGCAGACATTGCGGCCTTTGCGGCCAAGCGCCGTCGGATTATCCCGAAATGGCGGAATTCCTGGTGGAAATCGGCATCGATTCAATGAGTTTGAATCCCGATACCGTGTTGCAGACTACGCAGCTAGTGTTGGAAACCGAACGGCGTTTGGGCAGATAAGCGGCAAAATGCCGGGAGAGTCATAACGTTGTTTGGAATAGATTGAACCCTTACAACAAAAAGACATCTGCCGTAGGGCGTGCCGCGCGGTACGCTCTACGCATACTGAAAGACGCTTGTCCTTGTAATAAAGTCCCTGTCGAAACGTTCCGGTTTTTGTATGTTGGGCTAGAATAAATAATATAGAGTTTTTGGTTTTATAGCAGGAGAGGAGAAAAATGAAGATGAAAAATTATCGCCTGTTTATAGTGAGTTTTGTGACGGCTTCATTTATTTTGCTAACAGGGTTTGAAAAGCCCGGCGTTAATAATGGTCTTCCTTCAGGAAATGAAGTAAAAAAAGTGCAGTCCAAGAGCAAAGAAAGCCTCGTTAAGCCAAAACAGAAAACAAAAAATAAGCAGGAAGCGGTTTCAGTGCTGCGCGCCAAAAACAGTGCGGCTGAAGAGGCTGAATTTCAAAAACCGCTGGATCTTTCTATGCCATTTAAGGATTCTGAAAATGCCTGGCTGACGATTGAACAAAACAAGGCCGTTCAGGGAGAATCATTAAATATATTTGCTTCGGAAAAGGAAAAAAAGCTGCGGCCTTTATATTTGGATAGTCAGGTGTTGATGTCGCAAGAACCGGAAGTGGATAAGCGAAAATCGTTAGATGGTGCGGGGATCGTCATCAACCTGAAACGGTGAGCGTCGAAATGAATAGCACCGAATTTTGAAAAACTTCTAAAGTTTGGCAATGAAAAAAACGCCCTTAACCGGGCGTTTTTTTTGCGCTTTGATTTCGACATCAAAGTTCGGGCGGTAACAACACAAGGACGGTTTCACGCCAATCGGTTAGCACATGTTTTCATCCCGTTATCAGAATCCGGGCGGTGCAACCCGTTATGGTGCTGATGCTGTAACTCTTAGCCCAAAGTTTTCATCCCGTTATCAAAGTCCGGGCGGTGCAACAATCGTTGTGGCGGTTCTATTTATGGCATCCAGATAGTTTTCATCCCGTTATCAAGGTCCGGGCGGTGCAACCCACAGATTGCAAGGGGATCTGGCTGATTCTTACAGTTTTCATCCCGTTATCAAAGTCCGGGCGGTGCAACTGTACCCTTGCAGGTTGTTGCTTTGCAAGCGGAATTTGGGCTGTTTGCGGCGCGGTGCGCGGGATTTTCATCAATTCTCCTGAAAACCGCTAATTTACCTGAACAAAACAAAAGTTCCCTTTATCAATCAACATACGGCGCGATTTTCCTCGGTTATTTCGCAAGCTGTTGATTTAACAGCGAACCCTAAAAATCGTCCGATTTTGCAGCGACGCGCCGCAAACCGCTTTTCAAGCCTCAGAGCAGGTTATAATCGGGATCGGCGCTGACCCGTCCCGCGCCATCGATGACGATATGCTGCTTGTCTTTGCCGCATAAGTTGTAATAACGCACCTGGTCTTCCGCCGCGTCCATTAAATCGCCCAGCCGCCGTTTAAGCTCCTGCAACTGCGCGCTTTCAAGATGGCATTCAAACACGCTACGCTGCACGCGGACGCCGAAGTTTTCCATCTCGTTGGATATTTTGCGCAAGCGTTTGGCGTCATGCACATCAAAACAGATCACATAAAAAACCGTCATTGCAGAAAAAAAGCCTCGTCTTCAGGCGGCAAGCCGAGGCCCTGAAAAAACACCGTCGCACTGCACCAAGTACATAACGGATACCAGCGCAAACTGTCGGCGTTGTCTATTTCGTCCAGCAAACGGTCGCGCAACATGCTTAAGCCGTTGTCGCTCAAGTGGCATTCAAACACGCTGTACTGCACACGCTTGCCGTAATCTTTCAGGATGTCATGGACTTTTTTGCGGTTGTCGTCATCGCTGATGTCGTAGGTTATCAGCCATAAACGGGTCATCGCAGCACCATGGCTTGATAGTCCGCGTCGATGCCTCGGATGACTTGGGATAAATGCTGCACCTGATATTCCATGCAGCGCCGGTAATCGAGCGCTGTGCCGGTAACCGGGTGAGCAATGGCCGAGTTGAATTTTTCTTCCAGCGCTTTGATGAACGTTTGCCGCGCATGAGGCTTAAGGAAGCAGCCTTCGCCCGCCGTTTTCGGGTAGTCGAAATCGTCGGGCGTCAGCTGTCGGTTTACTGCCAGTTTCCAGACCACGGCATCCACCACAATGCTGCGAAACTCTTCCATCATGTCCGAGGCCAGCGCCGGGTGGCCTTGCCGCAATGCATGCAAAAAGCCGACTTGCGGATTGAGGCCGCGGCTGCGCAACAGCGAATAGATATTGTAAAACAACAGCGTGTAACCGTAAGACAGCATGGCGTTAATGCCGTCGGTGGGCGGCTGCCGAACGCGTCGGCTAAAGCCCCATGAATCATCCACTGTTGCAGACAGGGCTTGGAAATAGGCGTTGGCGGCGCTGCCTTCAAAGCCGCGCAATTCATCCAGCGAGCTTGCACCGCCTAGGTGCGCCAAGGTGTTTTTAAGCGCGTCCGCCGCCGTGTGCAACGCCGCCGAGTCATGCCGCCGCGCCTGCCGTTGCAGCATCAGGCGGCTGTTGGCTATTTTGCCATGCACCATGGCAGCGGCCAGCTTCAGGCAAAATGCGTCGTCGTTGGCGCGTAAGAATTGCTCGCGTTGCAGCAGCACCGGTTCGGTGTTGAACGAGTCGATGACGCCGTAATAATGGCCCTGGCCGGACAGCAGATAAATCGGTATGCGTTCTTGCAGGCAAAACTGCATGGCCTGGGTGGTGATTTGGGCATTGCCGAATACCATGATCTGGTCGACTTTTATCGCGGGTATTTCCCGCACGGTTTTTTGTTCTTGCCTGACGATCAGCCGTTCCGATTCCTTGCCCAATACTTGCCCGTGTTGCAGCAAATACAGGGTGCGCAGCAGCTGTTCATGGTCGGCGGGCAGGTCTTGTTCGTCGGGCCGTTCCAGGTTGCCCTGCGGCTGTTCGCGGGCGGTAAAATCCTTGGCGCTCACGTTGGCGTTGTTAAATGCCAGCTGCATGATGGTTTGCGGTTCGGCGGATCTTTCAGAGCCGTCATCCCGGCAGGGAATGCCGGGATCCAGATCACAGGGATGTGAACGCCCGAGTTCGGTCAAATCCTTATCGATGTCGGCCTCTTCGTCTCGCTCCGGAAAAGCCAGTAAATTCGGCTCATCGGCTTCCGTTTTAAACGCCAGCGAGCGGATAAACTGCACCCCCAAAAAACGAAAGCCCTGGTTGAAATGCACAATCTGCGTCTTGCGGGTGTTGAGTGTTAGCCGCAATTCGCCCAGCAGGCTGTCGGTCAGTTCCAAGGCTTGTTCGGCATGATCCCGGCTTTTGCACAGGATCAAAAAATCGTCGGCAAAACGGATCAGGCACAAATTGTTGTCCAGCAGCGCTTCATCCAGATGATGCAGATACAGGTTGGACAGCAACGGGCCGATGGGCGAGCCTTGGGCGACGCCCTTGCTCAGCACAAAGCGCCGGTCGCCGTCGACCACCGTGGCGCAAAGCCATTGCTCTATCAACCGCAATAAGCCGACATCGGTAACCAGCTTGCCTACCATAGTCATCAGCAAGGCGTGGTCGATGCTGTCGAAAAAACATTGGATGTCGGCATCCACCACCCAGTGATAGCCCTGGCGTTGCAATAACTGAATACGGTCTAGCGCCTGATCGACGCTGCGGCCCTTGCGGTAGGCAAAGCTGCAATCTTCAAACTCGGCTTCGAACAAAGGCTCGATGACGCGGGTCACCGCCGTTTGCAGGATGCGGTCGCGCACCGTTGGGATGGACAGAAGGCGAGTGCCGCCGGTGGGCTTTTCCAGTTCTATGCGCAGCAGCGGCTGGGGTTGATAGGTTTTATAATTGACCTCATCGCGCAAGATCTCAAGGTTTTTGTGCAGCCGGTCTGCGAACGCCGCCGGCGTTTGGTAATCGACACCGGCGCAGCCCTGTTTTTCATACACCTTGCTCCAGGCCTGATGGAGATTGAAATCGGTCAAGGCATCGGACAATTGGGGTGTTTGCATGAAGGCGTGCTCTGGGCTGGAATGATGTGCTTAAAACGCAAGTGGTTCGTTTGGGCGAAAGCGGATTCGCCCAAACGTATTTTTTCCCGTTATTTAGAGTCCGGGCGGTGCAACCGAAGTGAAAGAGTAAAATGGAAGGAATTTAAAGGTTTTCATCCCGTTATCAAAGTCCGGGCGGTGCAACTGTACCTTTGCAGGCTGTTGCTTTGCAAGCGAAATTTCGGCTGTTTGCGGCGCACCTAGTAAATAACTCGGCGGCAAGCCTAAAAAACGCTAAATTACCTGAACAAAACAAAAATTCCCCATATAAATCAACATACGGCGCGCTTTACCTCGATTTTTTCGCAAGCTGTTGATTTCGCAACGATCTCTAAAAACCGCAAAATTTTCGCCCGACGCGCCGCTAATCTTCAGGCTCATCGGCTAAAAACCGCGCCAAGCGTTGGCGTTTTTCGTTCAAGTTATGCCCGTCCCAGGCTTGTTCATATTCAGGCCATGCCCCTACCAACTCGTTTTTAGGCAAATGCCAGCCGACCTGCCCGCTGGGTAAATCTATCATCAACACAGGCCAATCCGGTTCGTTGGGATCAATGCGAACGCCCGCTTTATAACCTTGCTGCATGGCAAGCTTGGCTAAGGCCATCACGGCCTGATTGCGGTCGAAATAGGCATCGTTTAAGGTGCTGCTTTGGTCGGTCATATTTTTGTCTCTTTTATCTGCCTATTCATTCATCTCTCCAATCGAGTCGTGACAGAGTTGGCAGGCAATCGCTATTTTCGGTAAGGATTTTTAGTGCCTTTTCGGCAGGATCAATTTTATTACGCCCTTTTCCTGAACCCTGATCGTTTGCGACAAACCATTTGTAGTTCTCCTGTTCTATATTGTGGTTTTCTACCTGCGGATAATGCACCGGACGTTTGACATTCTGCGGGTTGCCCAATAGCTCTAGCGTACGGTATATATCGGCATTCATGGTTTTAGTAAAAGTTGCTCTTAGTATTTCAGGGTTAAGCGGCGTTGATGACAGGGAAATGCTGTACCCGGCCTTTTCAAGCCTTGGTTGATGGGGCGGATTCACCCAGTTATGTCGGTTAAATCTGTTTTCTTCGAGACCATCTTGCGCATAGCGTTGTTGGCGATTTATCGTTTGCAACGCCATGATGTCTATTTTAACACTGCCCAGCCCAAGAGGTTTGCCCATGCCGATACGGTGCCGGAAGCTGTCCGTGGGGCGCAGGGCATAACAGAGCAGTCCCAGCTCCCATTCGGTCAGGTTATTGAAATCCAGGCTAAATATAAATTCGGCTTTAATCGGTTTGATTTTAACTTTGAGTTGCGGTCTTTCATCAGGATTATGCGTTACCCATGGCAATTTACTGTCACCGCCATTTGCTGTTTCGCCCTGGCTGCCGAGCTTTTGCACTTTATTATCGCCAGTTCGCAAGGCATGCAGATAGTATTTGCGGCCTTTTGCTAAATGCTTTGACGGTTCTAGTTCTTGCTTGCTGATATATGCGCTGCCGTTGCCGTTTATTGTCCGAAAGTACAGCGCCGGGGAAGGCAGTTTGGGTGTTGATAGCGCTTTCAGGGTTACTTCCTGTTCAAGCAGGTTTGCTTCGTTTTCTGGATATTCTGAGATGGTTCCGGCGCTGATACGCACTTTGCCTGCAAAGGCTTGCGCTTTATCATCAGCCTTGCTGCCATCTTTGTTTATCTGGGTAAAACCGAACAGTAATTCAGCAGGGGAGACTTTTTTTCTGCTCTCATTGAACGGCAAAAGTTCGCCGGGTATAAAGCTATATACTTTGTTTGCCTGACTTGAGTTGGTTTCGACTCTGCCTCGCCATATTGAGGAGAATGCGACTTCTGTAACTTCTTTGCCACTGGCTTCATAATAAATCAAATCATATTCGTCGATCTGAAGTTTACCTACGTTATGTTTGTCATCTAGTTGGCGTTTCGTTCCCTTAAGATGAAATGGCAACCAGCCTACTGATTGACAAGTATCATCTTTTTTCAATTCCTTATTACTTTTTTGGGACATCGTGCGTTGATCAGCAAGCTCCGAATAGCGCTTTAATACTGGCTCGGGGATTTCAATAGCTCTATAAAGAAAAGCTTTCTTGTAAGCTTGATAGTCGAATTTATTGTTTTCTGTATCGACATATTCCAGCGGAACAGGGATAAATAATTCGTGTAGTTTGTTTTCCAATTCTTGTTCTCTGCCTTCCTTGCCTAATATGCGCAATATGCCGGGCTTCATTCCATTCATATAACTTTCTTGGGGTATCTGGTTATTGTCAAGATAATAGACGGTATTATGTTCAGGTGACCATGAGTTACTTTTCTCGATAAAATCCTTCATATTACCGGGTGTGTAGGTCTGTTTGAGCTTTATCGCATCATTCAATTTAATGATAAAGCTTTTGTTATCCACATAAATAACCATGCCTACTTTTCTTAATGCATCGTCCGCTGTTTTCCGGTAAGACAACAAGCCGTTATCCAATACCCGCATGGCTGAGTTACTGGCGGCTTCTGCCAGCGATGAAATCATGCCGCGAAGCGAGGTGGCAGGGATGGCAAGCTCGCCGTTGAGCCGATAGTTGTTGATTTCCGCAGGCTCGGTATCCTTTTTTTTGTCAGCGCCAATAAATATGGGCGTCTCTGTGTTCAGGCAACAAATCAGTCTGCCATGGTAAAGTTTTTCACCGTTATCGGTTTGATCCCGGTAAAAGGCATGTGAATGATGGGAATCGGCATTTAGTCCCAATACAGGCAGCCAATGGCCGGTATCCGGCTCTTTGCTTGGAATAAATTGATAAGGGTTGTGGAAACCGCTATTGGCTACTTGAATACCGGCAGGGGGGATTTTGTCTTGCTGGTTGGCAGGCTTTACAGCCTCATCACAAAGCCAAGTTTGCGGCGACGCCACGCATTTATCGCGAAACGCCTGAATATCCGATGTGATTTGCTCAATGCCTGTTATTGATGCAGACTCCAAGCCGCCGTAGCCTTTGTTGGCTCCGTAACCAAAAGTCATATCGCCTTCCTGCATGTCCCTTAATACCAGCGCCAACAGACCTTTTCCCCAGTCCAGATCATTGTTTGCCATGCGCGGGGAAAAGCTAATAGCGCCCTCGAATTCAGGGCGCTCAAAGTGGGTGGCATCAAATTTAGCGCCGTCTTTGCCGCCGCCATGAAACCGGTCGATGGCGACAAAATCCTGTTTGGTTTTTTTGCTTTTGTTGATGGCTTTAAAATCATGGATGTTAATGACGGTTTTCCAACCGGATGCGCCGAATATTTGGCAGGCAAGGCAAAGCTTGCTTAAATCGCCTTTATCAAAGATAGGCTTGCAAGGGTCGTCGGTCGAGCAACACTTTCCGCCCAAGGTACGGATGATACGCTCCGCCTGGCTACGCAATACGCCACGGAATGAAGAAACGGGTAAGTAAGGATTCCGGTTTTTATCCAGCAATGGGTAGTGATCGGTTTTGGCGTTTTCATTTGAACTGAGAATTTTCACCGCATAAGGATCGTTAACCAGAAAAGGCCCTTTAAATTTCAAGGTGAGGCCAAGCTTTACCTCATCGCAGCTGGCCTTGAACAGTGCGTTTCCTTGCTCGATCAATGTATTTATTTCTTGTTGTTCCAAGTTTCTGGCGCTTTCCATAGCCATTTTTTTATCATTTTCACTAAAGCTATTCAACCAACTGGAAATTTCCGTAGCGCCCATCACTTTAACGTGAAGATGTCCATGCAGTTCCATACGTCCGTAGGCATTGGCTCTATCTACGCCAAAGCAAGGTTGGTTTTGGTTTTTGTCGAAACTATCCAAAGCTGCAATCAGCAATGCCGCTTCCTCATCGCGCATTACTCCTGTAAAGGTGAATTTAAATCGGATTCCGGCAGGGACGGTTTCCATGTAGTGCAGGCTTTGCTGCAAGGCAACCTGTTTGTGCCGGTCTATGGCTGTGGACGCCGCAATAAAAGCCTGGTGTTCTTCACGCCAATAAGGCCAAGGTTGGCTGCCGGTTAATGGTTCGATGATTTCGGCATCATGGAATTCCGCCTTCCCGCCACGGCCCTGATCTTGGCTGACAGAGTTATGGCCTTTGCCGAACAGCTTTTCCAGCAGGTTTTCTTCTGTATTTCTGGTTTTTAACCACTCATATAATTTTCCCTTTATGGTAGAGCCGGGAATAATAGGTCTGCCTTTGCTACCTTTGATGCAGGCATTGATTTTTACCGGCTCGCCGTCATTGTTTTTGACGTCGTCATGCTCGCAAAATTCGCCGGAACCGATATGCAAGGGCGTTGCGGTTGTAAGGACTATGCTGATATGCCAGCGTTTTTCGTTATTCAGTTTCCAGGTAGGCAAGTTCATTGGTCTACTCCATTTTTATGTATTCGATTTTGTCGGCATCGGTCAGCTGAATTACATTTTCAGCTCGCAAATTAACGGCAATTTCGCCGTAGCCGTTTTCCGGCACGAAAGGCGTGTATTGCCAATATTGCGCAGGGACATCCCCCAGCCTGTACCACTGAATCGCAGAGTCCGCGATTGGCAGGCCTTGAGATAGCCAAAGCTTGATCATATCCGCAATATCCTCTTTGCCTTGCAAGACAAATACACTACCTGCCTCGGTAAGCAGCCAGGGTCTATAGCTATTACTGCTGTTTTGCATAATCTTCTGACGATGCTTGCCGCCAGATAGCCTCTGCCGGGCAAAGTAACGCAAAAGCCTCAATTTGCCTGCCGATATTTCATGCCATGCTTGTTCATACATGGCATGTAGCTCTTCAACGCCGCTGGCTTCGTCCAGCGTTTCTGGGCTTCCTAATAACGTGTCGGTTTGCAGGGTGATTAGCCATAAGTTGTTATCAATTGGGTTTAGGTCATTGGTGACAGCGGGTTCAATGGGGTCGGTAAAATGTATTTGTAGCGGCGATTTTGTTTTACCCAGCCCTATCAGTCCTTGTCCGCACAAGGTTTTAAGTTGTTCAAGCACCTCGCTTCTACTTTGCTGATCAATTTGCGATAAATTCAGTTCGCTATACCAGCGCTTGTTATCGGGAATGATTTGCTCATAAGCAAATAATTCATTCTCAGCAGATCGTAAATTTTCACGGTCTATGGCGGTACGTATGCGCAGTTCGGATTCCAGGTTATCCCAGCCCCAGCTTTTAAAACGGATGTAGGGCCAGGGGTAATCCTTGAGCGTTTCCTCGGTATCTTTCCAGTCCACGGCAAAGTCAGGAGTAAGACCATTTATCAGGCAAGGCCCGTTTAATCGGGAGACATCGAAATAATCACTTTCTTTGGAGGTTTTGACCAAGGACAAAGGGGCAACTGCGGGCCGTTTATTGGCGGTATGACTGGGGAAAGCGTGACTGATTCGCAACTTGCTGAAATTTTGCCGCAATGCCATGCGATCAGTTTCATCGGTATTGATACCACCATCCTGCTTATCTAAAAGATGGTTCCAGGTCGTGGCGATACAGCCTTTAATGGCTGCACCGGGAATGATGCCTTCAGACTCAAACAAATTGTTAATACTGGGTTTTCCCGCCAAACAAAAAGGATATGAGGGTTGGATACATAGCCCAATCCGCTCAGGAATGGGCGATACAATCGGCTGCATCGTTGGTATGGGAAATTTGTCTATGCGGGTTATATCTGTTTTTTCCACTTGACCGAAGCCAATTGCTCTCAATGCACCTAAATGTGAAAACCATTTTATTGCTGCTTTCAGGTGCTGGTTAATATTCTCTGCTGTTTTTGGGGACGAAAAGAAATGTACCTGTCCGGCAAAAGTATAGAGTTCGCCGCTAACAAAAGGGCTTTCAATCATGACCAGTTGATGTTTGTCGACTGACCCGCGTTCGCCATCGATTTTAATTCGATACCGGGTTAGTGCTGATGGGTCAGCGCCATTTAGCACAAAATCCGAGAAAAATAACCGTTTGGTTTTTGCAACATCGTTTTCCGATGCCTGCCCCAGCCAGTTTTTCAGTTCCGGTGCAAACCATTCGGGTCTAGTTTCATCTTTTATGGCATCTTGTAATTCTTCCAAGGCTTGCCGTATCTTGCCGCTAACCAAGGTGCCAGGGATATACGCTTGATTATTATGATTACGGGCAACGACCACATCCAATCCCAATTGCCCAGGGCTTGATGATTGGGTTAACAGCGGGCCGCGTAACGTTAACGAAATATGCAGTATTGTTTTTTGCATGGTGGCATTTCCTTCAATCATGATTATTTCCGCCCATATAGTCCCAAAGGCTCATCAAATGCAGCCAATGCGCGTTTTCGCCGCCGAATATCGTTTTCAATTTTTCCAACGGCTCAATACTTTTACCTGATAATTTATTGATGTATTGCTCGGCTGTTGTTGTTTTACCTTCTCTATAAGCCTCAATAAGTTGGTAGACTTTGCGCTTGGCAAATTCATCGTCATTTTTCAATTCGGCAATACATGAACTGATGTCACCAATTTTTTCCGCTTCCACCAACAGATGTCCTAGTTTTCCGAGGCCTTTAATAGCGTCTTCCCTGAAAGCGGAAAGCTGTGTGCCTGCATGATCAAAAGATTCCAGGATTTGATAAGCGATTAAGTTACTTTCCCGATCAGCCTTGGCAAACTGGTCGGCAAGCGCCCTAGCCAGGGAATCTATTCGATGAATAGGCGCGTTATGATGGCAAAACACCAGACCAGTGGCATGGAACAATGGCTTATTTTTATGTTTGATACGTAGCCCGGCCTGCTTGTAGAACTCATTAACCATCCACCAGCCTTGCCACGCGGGAACCACCCAGATAATTTCATCGCCGCCCCAAAGCAAGGTTTCGAGGCGGACTTCACCATCTTGCGTTAACCAATCCGGTTTCGTGGCTATTTGGTCAAGAATATTTGTTAGCAGGGTTTCGCGACCACGGCGGGTGTTATTATCGAAGTCTTGTTGCTCTTTAGGGGTTGTACTAGCTCTTTGGATTTCGTTAAAACTATTCCCATCAATATAGATGTACGCAATTTTCCCTTCCAAAATACCTTTGTCGGAAAATTTACTTAGCGTACCAATATCTTTTGTGAACTTAGCTTCAATCTTGGTTACTTTTTTATAGAAGTTCTGTTTTTGATCTCTACCATAGTTCCGCCGCTGGTAAACAGATTCGGACACATAATCTTTGCCTTCCTCGCCTTCCTCTTTATCTTTCAGCCAGCGTTTTTCAGATGCCGGACGTATTTTATCTATAGCACAGCCTGATTTTCCTTCTTTAGTAATTGCCAGCGAAGGAGCTTGCATTTGCTGCCAGCGATTAAGGCTTTGCAGGCGATTACGATCTTCTTGGTAATGTTGGTCGCCTGGGTGCAGGTCGACGACAAAAGTGGCGTGTTTATATAAAATATCGTGTTTAAAATAATCGACCACCTTGGTTTTTAAGTGACTGGCATCGCCATCAGACATATCCAGATTGAATAGCCCCCAGGAAGCGCCTTTGGTGATAGTGGGGCCGGAATCTTGAACACCGGCATTATTCATTGCTTCTTTTAATTTTCTTAGTTTTTCCCTTAATTTCTTTTTCTTGTTTTTGTCTGATTGGGTAGGGTTTTGGATGTTATTCAATTCATTTAACTGATTATCTAAATCGGTTATTTCTTGCTCTGATCGGCTGACTTTTTTGGGCGAATTATTTTTTATTATGTCTTCGACTTTATCCATCGCTTCCAGCAATAACAGACTACCTCCACGGGTTGTACTGAGGTCGTTGGTATCGTTGATAAAATGACTCAGGTTGACAGCTTCTATTCTGAGATAAAAAGTCATGATTTTCTCCTTTTCTTTTTAGATAGCCTCAACCATACAGCAAAGCCGCTGAACACGGCTATTGAGGCCTGAAATAACAAATCCCAGTTAACGCTGCAATTGTTACTCAGGGGAACGCATTGCAAAATATGAAAATCGGACATGCCGAATAACGCGGTAACAAGGCCGCCAGTTGCCAATGGAACCCCCCAAATGGTAAGTTGGTTAGCAGCAGTTGCCAGGCTATTTGAATCTACTAGCTCAAGGAATTCATGGGTGTTATCCACTTCCTGGCGTATCTCCTCAAAGAACTGTTCTATGTCGAGAGACTTTCTGTTTATTTCATACAGCTCCATATGCTGTTGTTGATTGGATAGCATTGGAAAACGATATAGCACGGTAAATTTGGTGAACTCATAGCGCAGCTTTCGCCATTTTTTCATGGTCTCTTTATTATTTTGATCATCATTATCCGGCACTGCTTTTGAAAGGGCTCTGCCGAAACGAAATAAGGTCATGCGTATATACAACAACATCACAGTCGCATCGAAATAATAGCTGGCTGACGGAGCAAAAACATAAGAAAAGGGGCGTGCCAGTATGGCCGTACTGTGGTAACTGTAGCCGTACCAAGTGCCGTCGTCTTCCCATCTTTTGTAGGTTCTTTGTTCTGCCCATTCACGTTCAAACGGGGTTACAGATTTATGAGTATCAGTAGAATTCTTATATTTTTGAGTCGCCCAATCAAAAGGTGGATTATCAACATTGACCAGCTTGATCCAATGTCCGTAATCTTTTGCGCTAAGCATTGCGTTATTTGGCTCGAAGTCTGTTCGCAGTGCATCACCTCCATTAGCTAGAAAAGCAACTGTCCACACATAGCAGCGATTGTCGGCATAGATTTGCCAGTGTTCCGGTTCGTGACTGCCGGGTTCGTTATACATCCAGTCCCGCGCCGCCTTAGCCCAGCTCGTCGGAAACAATTGGTAAAATTGATTGTTGTATTTAATCGGCAATTCCAACATTGCCGCCCATCGTTCAAAATAACGTTCCAGCTCATTTAATGAGCCTATCTTTTCGTTTCCTTGCGCCTTTACCGGCACTTCCGAAAATAATTTATTGAAAGTTTCTGCATGTTTATCAAAGGGTATGCCGAAATATCGAAAAAACTCATTCAGCACTAACAGGTCATCTAATTGCGGGGGATTTTCCTGTTGATCAGGAAAATAAACATCGACGTAAAGAAAGCCGGTTTGAAGGATATTCTCTTTTTGCTGCTCCTTAATTTCCGGTGTTTCGAACAAAACAATCTGAGGGGGCAGCATGCCGATTTTAAATGGTCTATCCCTTAAGATGACGGTGACCTTGGCCTTCCCCCATGAAGTTTGGTTCCAGGTGTCACAAATTGACAGCCATTGGCCGCGTTCATACAGGGTGTCAGAAGTTTCTCGCGTAAAATATTTTCGTCTCTTGATAAAAGACAAGTCTGTTTTGTTATTCAAGATGTAAAACAGATCAGGCGGATTGGGGGGACTCTCAGCTGATTGTAATTGGAAAGCAAAAGGTAGTACAAAGCGAGTAAAAGTTGCTATTTTTTCATCAGCTCCCAAATTCGGTTTACCGATTATTAGATTCAGATGGTCGGTCATAATAATTCTCCAAAATTGATTGTATATTTCTCAAGACCAAGACTCCTTTTTCTGCCGACACGTCTCAAGTCGTCCATTTTCAAGCGGAACATAAAAAGCTGTGATTTACATTGAAAGCTGATTTCTTCCTTTAACGGTAAATATTGGGGGGGAATTGTTTTACTTGCAGGTGATCAGTAGTATTCATCTTCGTTCCATTCTGAATAACTCAATTCGTACAAACCCAAACCAAAACTCGTCTTGCCGCCAATTCCTACCCATTGCCCCATTGCCAGCCACGGGGCAAACGGCGCAAGCTCTCCACTGTAAATCGTCTCGCCGAGCAGGCCGCCGAACGGCATGTCGCTGTGGCTGCGTTGCGAATGGCGCTCCCAGTCGTGCCATTGCAGGGTGCTGTGCTCGATTTGCACGGTTTCGGCCAGCTTGAGTAGCTGCTGTTTTTGTTCCGGGGCGATGGCTATGCCGCCGCCGTATAGCGTCGCCAGGGCGTTGATGCGGCCTAACAGGCGGTTCATCAACAGGCCGAAGGGCGGCGTTGTGCGTAGCAATTGATTGTTTGCTTGTAGCAGTAAACGGGTACTGTGGTTAAGACGGATGCGCGACAGGGATGGTGGCGTGTCGGCGAAAAACTGTCCGGCTTGCATGGCTTGGGTTTGTCCCAGCCATTGGCGGTTTCGGTAAAGGGTATAGGCCCCGCCGGAGGTCAGTTGCGTAATGCTGTCGATGCTGAACCGGGCGCGTTGTTTGCCTAAGCCCATAAACTCGCCAAGATGCTCCAGCGCGGCAAATACGATCAGGAAATAGTCGACGGCAGCGCCGTACAGGACAACGCCAAGGTTAAGCGTGTCGCCTGCCGCGTAGCGGGTTTTTTCATCCAGGGGCGGAATCAGTACGTAAGGCCGGGGCGGCGCTTGTTGGGCGTCGCTCCAGTGGGCAGGCGGCGTCGGGTTGTAGAAATAATCGCGGAAGTGGCTGCCGATTCGAGCCAGCGCGTGCCCGAATGCGCCGTGAAAGCTGGAGCCCTTGTAGACTGGGAGTTCGGTGGCTTCGGTTAGGCAAAGTTGAAATTCAAAACAGGCCAGGCGAAATGCCGGGTTTTCGGTAACGGCATTGGCAGGGTTTAAACGGGTATGTGCAGTCAAAAAACACCTTAACAGGATTGAATGTGAACGGTATTAATGTGCTTACGTTCTGTGCATGTGGCAAAAAAACATTGACGCCAACAAGACAAAGGTTTTTGCGGAGAACCAAGAAGGCAGGTAATTAACAGGCTGGCGCGGATACTAACGCTTTTTTTTAAAAGCAACAAGCAATGTCGCCAGATAGCCGATTCGGCGGCTTCAAACCGGCATGGATGGCGGTGAGCGCGCGGCTGGGCAGGATGGTTATGGATTCGCTTTGCTTCGCCCTCTAAAGGGCTTGGCTTCCCGGCCGGATTGGTATTCGTTTGGCATGTTTTTATCCCGTTATCAGAGTCCGGGCGGTGCAACTTCAAATAAAAATACAAATGTCTCACCAGTGGTACTGTTTTCATCCCGTTATCAAAGTCCGGGCGGTGCAACTGCCGCACCAGTGCCGAATCAAGATGTCGCATTCGGTTTTCATCCCGTTATCAAAGTCCGGGCGGTGCAACTATGTTTTACCGAAGGAACCACGGCTTATGCTACGTTTTCATCCCGTTATCAAAGTCCGGGCGGTGCAACTCAGGTAGAGCAACGCCCTCGCCACAATGAGCGTGGGTTTTCATCCCGTTATCAAAGTCCGGGCGGTGCAACCGATGGTATAAAACCTAATGGAATTAGTTTTTCGTTTTCATCCCGTTATCAAAGTCCGGGCGGTGCAACCTTCCGGGAAGAGACGGAGGGTGCGAGCTCCTCCTGTTTTCATCCCGTTATCAAAGTCCGGGCGGTGCAACTATTTGTTATTACCGC
>Ga0123388_1086611_pt1 | contig 34994 bp, 29 predicted proteins | sample T0HHNO3metaT_FD_89916 | JGI IMG/M metagenome (GOLD analysis project Ga0123388, IMG submission 89916) | Methane-oxidizing artificial microbial communities from Washington, USA to study methane cycling - T0-HHNO3 metaT (Metagenome... | ecosystem: Engineered > Modeled > Simulated communities...
ACAATAGCTTGTCGGCAATTCCACCGCTTGCCGGCGTTGCAGAAGGGTTCGCCGTACTTTGATAGCGTTCGACGTCAAATGATCCGGCTATGCTGAACGGTCCAAAGTTCTCACTTGGCTCTGAGCCGTCTGCGCCGATTACGATAAAAGAGGGGATGTAGGTAGCAAAGCTTTCCGCTGAGTTAATAACGTAATGAGTCGTTGCGGTCTTGATGAAGTCCGAGCCAGCAACCACGGTCGCCTGCGCGGAGCCAATCGCCATCATTCCGCCTAACAGAGCGATGCCGCGTGAAATAGCCAAAAATCTAAACATGAATTTTCCTTGAATTGTTGAAATGACAGGCTTCCTAACCATGCGTTAGGCCACGCGGATTCTATAGACACGGGTAATTTCAGTCAAACAAATAAGCTATGCTGCCAGGCGGCTTTGCCGTTTACCCAGTTGCCGATACCGTGTCATGCAAAGGCATTTAAATGCGTTTCCAAAAAATCGATAAATGCCCGGGTTTTGGTCGGCATCAAACGTCGGCCGGGGAACACCAGCCAAGCCGTGGTTTGCGGCAAGCACCATTCCGGCAGCACGCGCACTAACTCTTGATTAGGTAGGTAAGTGCTGGCGTATGAGTCCGGCGCGGCGACGATGCCTTGATCCTGGATTGCCAGTTTGACCAATAATTCCGGCGAGTTGGCTTTGACGCGTACCGGCGGCATACCCAGCCATTGTTGGTCGCCTTTACTCAGTTGCCAGACCGGGGCTTCCCGATTACCGGCCAGCAGGCTGAGGGCATCGTGTGTTAATAATTCTTCAGGTTGCTTAGGTGTGCCGCGTTTATGCAAATAGGCTTGTGACGCATACAAGCCCCAGGTTTGCAGGTTCAGGCGCTTGGCCGTCAAGGTGGCGTCGTCAGGCAGATCGCCCATCCGAATCGCCAAATCAAAACTCTCGCTGAGTAAATCCACTCGCCGCGCGGATAAATCGATCTCCAAGGCAATCGCCGGGTAAGTATCGCTGAATTCGGCCAGCAGCGGCGCCAAGAATAGATTGGCAAAGTCGTTGGGCATCGAGATGCGCAGCACACCGCTGGGCTGGATTTGCCGGTGTTGCGCCAAGGCCATCGCCGCTTCGATTTCTTCGCCCACTTGCCGGCCATGTTGCAGCAAGCGCAAGCCAAATTCGGTTAGATTCAGTTGCCGGGTGGTGCGTTGCAGCAGACGTTCGCCCAGCTGTTTTTCCAGATTGCTGATGCGCCGCGACAGGGTTGATTTTGGTAAACCCAGCAATTCGCCGGCTTTAGAAAAACTGCCGGCGTCGGCAATTTTGGCGAATAGCCACAGGTCGTTAGGTTCTATCTGCATTATTGTTCCTCCAATGGAACAATGTTATCCATTTTCCGGTCTTCTGCCCAATATTATCCAGGCGTATAGTCAACCCAACTTCAACACCTTTGGGAGACTTAAATGAACATTCTACAAATCAACTCCAGCATCCGCGCCGAAAATGCCTATTCCAGCCGCTTGGCCGATAGCTTGGTTGCCGGCTTACGGCAGCAAGCGCCGGCTGCACAATTGGTCGTGCGCGACTTGGCGAAAACCCCGCATCCGTTGCTGGATGAAGCGGCTTTGATCGCATTGAGTACGCCCGTCGAGCAACGCAGCCCTGCGCAAGCACAACGGGTAGCGCTGGACGACGCCTTAATTGCTGAAATTCAACAAGCCGACATCGTGGTGTTGACTGCGCCGATGTATAACTTCGGCATTCCGGCACAATTGAAAGCCTGGATAGACGCTATCGCCCGCGCCAGAGTGACGTTTCAATACACCGAAAACGGCGTGGAAGGCTTGCTGAAAAACAAACAGGTCTATGTAATCCAAACCGCCGGCGGCAAACATAGCGGCACCGAGACCGACAGCCAAAGTGCTTATTTACGTACCGTCCTGGGATTTTTGGGTATGACCGATGTCACCTTTATTTACGCGGAAGGTTTGGCGATGGGCGGCGATGCCGAACAATTGGCCCTGCAAACCGCTGCTACCCAGATCGCCGTGTTGGCAGCCTGATCGTTAAGCTTATTTCGGGAGATTAGTCATGAACACAGAAGCAGTGAAAACAGATGTAGTCCAACATTCGCGCGCTATCGAACAACTCGTGGTCGGGCACGCGACTTCGGACGGCGCCGGCGTGAAATTGACCAGGGTGTTGGGTCAGGCTTTACAGCAACGTCTCGATCCGTTTTTGATGCTGGATGCCTTCGGCAGCGATAAACCTAACGATTACATCGCCGGCTTTCCGAACCATCCGCATCGGGGTTTCGAGACTTTGACCTATTTGATTGCCGGGCGGATGCGGCATAGCGACAATGCCGGTCATCAAGGCTTGTTGGAAACCGGCGGCATTCAATGGATGACCGCCGGGCGCGGGATTATCCATTCGGAAATGCCCGAGCAAAAAGACGGCTTGCTGGAAGGCTTTCAGTTGTGGATCAATCTGCCTGCCGCCGAGAAGATGCAGTCGGCGGGTTACAAAGACGTGCAAAGCGAGCAGATTCCGGAATTTGTCACGGCTGACGGCGTCAAGGTGCGGGTGATAGCCGGCAGTAGCCATGGCGCAGCGGGGGCAATTCAACGGCCTGATACCGAACCGCTATTTCTGGACGTGCATGTACCGGCTGGCGTTAGTTTCAGCCAGTCTCTGCCCGTTGGCCATAACGCTTTTTTCTATGTATATCACGGCGAAGCGGCTGTGGCCGAGCGGTCGGTATCCGCGCAACGCATGGCGGTTCTGAACAACGATGCGTCCGCAGATGGGGTAATCTTGCAAGCCAAGCAAGACAGCCGCTTGATATTGGTGGCCGGCGCGCCGCTACGCGAGCCTATCGTGCAACACGGGCCGTTTGTGATGAATACCCGCGAGCAGATTGAGCAAGCCATAGACGATTACCAGGCCGGTCGCTTTAACGCAGCCGCTTAGTAGCTTACAGAAGATTTTCATGGGAGTAGAGACGATGAATTCGGCCAAGCCTGACAACCGCAACTTGCCAAGGATGCCGGCCTTATTCATCGGTCACGGCAGCCCGTTGAATGCGATTGAAGAGAGCGAATTCAGTCGAGCTTGGGCGGCGCTGGGACAAAGCCTGCCCAGGCCCAAGGCCATTTTATCTGTCTCCGCGCATTGGCAAACCAAGGGCACTTGGGTTACCGCGATGCCGCAACCGAGGACCATCCACGACTTTTACGGCTTTCCGCAAGCCTTATTCGATTTTGTCTATCCGGCGCCGGGCAGCCCCGCATTGGCGGCTAAGATTCAGGCCGAGATGCCATTTATTCAGCTGGATCAGGAGTGGGGTCTGGATCATGGCAGCTGGTCGATTTTGTGCCATATGTTTCCGAATGCCGACATTCCTGTTTTACAACTCAGTCTGGATAGCGATAAGTCGCCGGAAGAACACTATCAACTGGGCAAAGCGTTACGCTGGCTAAGGGACGAAGGCGTGTTGATCGTCGGCAGCGGCAACATCGTGCATAACTTGCAGGCAGCGATTTGGCGGGATACTGCCCATGACTGGGCCGTAACGTTTGCCGAACGGGTTAAACAATTGATTCGCGCCGGCGATCACCGGGCCTTAATTCACTACCAGGCGCTAAAAGATGCGGCTTTGGCTATTCCCACCGACGAGCATTTTCTGCCCTTGCTGTATATCCTGGGTTTGCAAGACGAGGGCGATAAGCTGAGTTTTTTAACCGACAAAACTACGCTGGGCGCCATAGCCATGTTATCTGTCCAATTAGGTTAATCGGGCGAAACGATGTTTCTGCTTAGCCTGTTCGCCGTCAGTGTTGGTGTGCCGCCGCATTCGAGCATAAAATTGCCGGCTTAACCAGCCTCTGCATCTGCCCACCACTATGTCCAAGCACCAACTTCACCGCCAATCATCTGCAAGCAAACCCGCTAGTAGCGTGGCAATTTCTGGAAATGAAGATCGGGAATACGCGGTTAGCTGGCCCGATTACGAGTTACTGGATGCCGGTGACGGTAAAAAACTGGAGCGCTGGGGCGAGGTGATAACCATCCGTCCGGAGATTCAAGCGCAGTCCAAGCCGGGTTGGTCATGGCTAGAATGGCAGGACAGGGCGCATTGGGAGTTTGTAGAGCTATCATCCACCCAAGGTAGCTGGAAAAGTCTGAAGCCGAATTCACCGGACCACTGGCAAATTGCCTATGAGCAATTGCAGTTTGGCTTGAAACTCACCAAATTTAAACATGTCGGCTTATTTCCGGAGCAGCAGGCTAACTGGAAGTTTATCGCTGAACATTTGCAGCCAGGGCAAAAAATGTTGAATCTGTTTGCTTATACCGGTGCGGCCTCGCTGGTGGCGAGAGCGAAAGGCGCGGAAGTGGTGCATGTGGATTCGGTCAAGCAAATGCTGGATTGGGCCAATGACAACATGGCGCGTAGCGGGCTGACCGACATTAAATGGGTGTTGGAAGATGCCTTGAAATTTGCCAAGCGCGAATTGAAACGCGGCAACCATTACGATGGCATCATCATGGACCCGCCGGCCTGGGGTTTGGGGGCCAAGGGCGAAAAATGGAAGCTGGAAAATCAGCTAGCCGATTTGATCGAAACGGCGCGCCGCTTGATGAATCCCGGCGGGTTTCTAATCCTGAATACTTACTCGCCGAAAGTGGAATGGGCGGATTTGGCCAACAACGCCGCCCCATGCTTTGCTAAAAACCAAATCGAAATAAAACAGCTCTGGATGCAAAGCAAAACCGGCAAAGCCTTGTTTTACGGCAATTTGCTGCGGGCGACGGCTTAATCCGTGAATTGATTGAGGACCCGAATTCCTGTGCCGGCAAAGTCACCAACATGCCGGGTGACAACGGTAAGATCGTAAATTAACGCCGTAGCAGCGATCAATTTATCCAAGGGGTGTTGAGGATTTGGTACGCGCATTTTCCCCCAAACCAGCGCAATCTCGGTGTCGATAGGCAGGACATGATGGCGATATTCCTTCATAAGCTGGTTTAGCCAGTTCTCGAGTAACTCGCCTTGGCTAAAATCGCCGCGGTGATAAATCAGATCCACGCCGCGCCGCAATTCACCGACGGTGACGACAGAAATATACAGCTTGTGATCATTTTGGGCGACGCCAGCAAAGAACTGGTTAACGCCCGGATTTGTCTTGCTGCCTTTGCGGATTTCGCTAATCACATTCGTGTCAATCAAATACATCAGCCAAATCGCTCTCGGTATCAACACGCAGAAAGTCAGTATCCGAGCCGACATTGGGCATGGCGGCTAGCGCTTCCGTAAAAGATTTCCGTTGCGGCCCGGTCAAAACCTCCGCCAGGATGGCGCGATGTTCTGCTTCTGTGGAACGATGGTGGGCGGCAGCTCTGGCTTTCAAAGCCTTAACCAGCGTTTCATCAAGATTTCTAACAACAAGGCTGGGCATAGCTAACTCCAAGGGGTGGTGCTATCAATGCTAGCACGCGCTTTGGCGTAGCGGCAGTTTTTTAACTCTAACGTTGTTGGCCCGTAAAAAACGGCCGAGTCGCAAAGATGCCATCCGCAAAACGCTTACCTTGCCAGGCCAAACTGCGTTTCAAGACAAAATCGAAGCGGAAGGGGTGGTATTCCTGTAAGGCCAATAGCGGTTCGATGGCGTCTGCCGCCAGCAAGCCGGCTTTGGCAAAAGCTTCGGGTGAAATCAACGGCAAAATCCCGGTCAGGGGGTAGTCTGAACCATATAGCAATCGACCATGCCAGCTCGTTTCCGTCAGCAAGGTCTTAATGACCTCCATGTCACGATTGCGCAAGGTAATCGCGGAAATATCCCCAAATAGCCTATCTTGCCACTGTTTATCGGCCATCAGCTTGGCAAACAAGTCAAAGCTTCTGACTTCCCGGCCGTCTTCATCCACATCCGTGCCCAACGTCGCGCAATGGGCGATCACAACCCGGACGCCAGCATCGAGAGCCCGCCGCAAACGTAGCGGATTGCCGAATAAAGGTTGGTCGGCACCATGCAACGCGTTTTCTTCGCCGCCGTGGGTAATGATCGGGATGTTTAATTGCGCAGCCGCTTTATAAAACCGGTCGCATTGCGGCGAAGCCGGGTCTATGCCCATCGCCGGCGGCAGCCATTTGACGGCACGCGCGCCATTCGCCACGGCTTTTTCCAATACCGTCACGCAATCCTGGCGATAAGGATGGATGCTGGCCACCTATTCGAAGCGCTCCGGATAGGCTTGCGCCAAACTTTGGGCGTACTCATTGGGCACAAAAAATGCGGTATTGGCATGATCCGGGTCGCCGCTGGCGCCGTGAGCGCGGTCGAAGGCATACAGCATGGCCTTAGCGCCCTTGGGCGTAGTATCCATCAGTGCGCGCAGACGCTTGACGAATGCGACGTCTTGGTGGGTGTCGGGGATGCAGGCGGCGTTGGCGTAGGCCCAATGTTGCAGGGTTTGCACCGGGTGCTTTAGCGGCGCGTGCATATCCGGCGTTTGCGTAATGCCGCTTCCGCTGTCGCCGGAACCGACGATATGCGTGTGGCAATCCCACCAGTCTGCCGGATTAATACCTTGCCAGGCGGCGGTTTCCAGGGCTGATGCTGGCGTCCCGGTCGGATCGAGGCATTGGTTGGTTAAGCGAAATAGCGCAGACGCCGGTGTGCTGGCGGAAGCCAAGCCGGCAGCCGCTAGTTTTAGAAAACGGCGGCGGGCGCAACTTTTAGCGGGCATGCGATGGTTTGATGGCATGGGGTGTTTTTTAGGTCGGATGCTGTGGGGATAGGATCCGAAAAATCAAATGGGTTGTAAAGAGGCTGGGGCGCATTTCGAGTGGGTTGGTGCTACCGCCATGGCCTCGCGGGTTTGGCGATTAATAACCCGGCTCTTAAATTTCTTGGATTCGTCATTTCTGGGAAGGAGGGAGCCATTAGACGGCTCAAGGAATCCAGTATAGCCGCTGGACTCCCGCCTTTGCGGGAGCGACGATGTTTAAGGGCTAGGTCAAAAAATTTCTTAGAACTTAGAAACTTATTGCGCCCTCGAGAAAGAACGTTCTTTGTGGATAAGGATGGAATACATAAGCCGTTTTGTCCGTCAGGTTGTTGATACCGAATGAGATGCGACTTTTCGCAGGTTTACCGAGCAAATCGTATTTGAAGCGGTAACTGGTTTTGAAGTCCAGGAAGAAAAAGCCGTCCTGAGAGCCGAACACGTTGTTAACGTGGTCGCCGTTGTCGATATCGTTGTATGAGTCGCTGGTGTAGCGGCCGGCCATTGATGTGTCCCAAGCCTCACTGATGTGATAAGTAGCTAGGGCATTGAAGCGCCATTCGGGTAGTCGAATCCGTTCTTTTCCGGTCAGATTGTAACGGGTGGGTGAGCCACTCGCTTCCGTGAAGATGAGGTCCGGCCCGCCATCTTCCACGATGGCATTCATCCACGTGGCGTTAAAATTCAAATCGAAGTCAGAATCTAGCACCCGAGCTTGGTCGTATACCAATTCTACGCCGGTGGTGCTGGTAGCAGGAATGTTTTGAAACCCATTCTCTGTAAAAACGCCCGATGCGCGGCGGACTTGCTGGATCGTGTTGCGTATGTCATCCCGGAACACATTGACCCGCACATAGCCGTTGTCCAATCCGTATTCGATCATGAAGTTGTGATGCCAGCCGTCCTCGGCTTTTAAGTTTTCATTCGCGGTCGTTACGCTTGTTGGAGACACGGAGTTTTGATACATCTCCGCGATGACCGGAAAACGATAAGCACGGCCGAAAGAGTAGCGGAATTTCCAATTGGCTGGTTCAAAGCCTAAAGATGCTTTCGGCGAAATTGCATCGTCACTGCGATCCGGCAAATCCCGGCCGCGACCCACACCACTGGAAGCCAACCACCACTCGTAACGCGCGCCCAAGGTCAAATCCCAGTCGGGAGCAAAGTGGTAGGCGAACTGACCGAACATCGCATTGGTAGTCACTTCGCCTTGATTACGTCTATCTAACGATTCAGCGCCAATTCGATTTGCCGAATAGCTGTCATAACCAAATTGCTTGAAATTCATGTTGTAGTTATCGAAGTGGTAACCACCTAAGAACTCTAATGGCTTCCAGCCGAACAATTCCCGGGTGCTTAGTTTCAGGTCGTAGTTCTTCCAATTGAAGTCGTCAAATACCTGCAATTGGCCGGAGTTTCGATTGCGGGGATCATCAGGTGAGAAAAACGCTGATCGGCGTTCGTCTTTTATGACATCCAGATAACTGAACGTGGTGTCGATGTCCCAGGTATCGGTGATAGCCCCTTTAAGCTGCATACCGATTTGCATGGTTTGCCTTTCGTCGTCTGAAGGGCCAAAGCCGCTGTTTTGAACATTGAACGCTCTGCCAGCGAATACAGCATCACGAGTACTGTTGTTGCTGTCAGTAGTATTATCGCCGTAGTAGGCGTTGCCGTTTGCAGAGGTCAAATAATTGCGCGGTTTTTCTGATTTGCGGGTACGTTCTTCGAATGCACCGGTAAATATCGCCTGCAAATCCGGGGTGATGTCGTAGCCTACTTTAAGCTTAACCAGGTCTGTATTGACCAATTCAGGGCCGGTGTCGCCGTAGATATAACTCGGCGTGCCGCGGGTGTCCAGTGTCGGTACCGCGCCGTTTACTGCGGTCGTTACACCGGTAGGATTACGCAAACCGGTATTGTCGATGAAGTAACTCATAGGTTGGCTTTCCGCTTCCAAGCGATTATAGGAAAGCAGAGCCGACCATTTATCCAGACGGTTGCCGTACGAGAAATATTGCCGATTGCCGTCAAAGGTGCCGCCATCGGCGCCAATGTTCTCCCAAGGCTGCACGAAGTAGCTGGTTTCTCCGTAGTACTCTTCTTTCATCGGCATGTGAGTTTTGATATTTACCACGCCACCGATGGAATTGCCGCTGTATTCTGCGGAAAAAGGACCGTATACCACGTCAACCGCGTCGATTTCGTTTGGGCCCACCATGGACCAGCGCGGCGCCCCGTTGAAAGAAGCTTGCAATTGATTGTGCAGGGGCAAGCCGTCGGCGTAGACCATGTTTCTGGCCGTAGAGAACATATCGGCACCACGGATGCCCAACACGCCGTTAGGGTCGCCGATGTAACGTTGACGAATTTGTAAGCTCGGTTGGTACTTGACGGCTTCCTCGGTGGTTTGGGCGTTTTGCCGTTCAATTTCGGCGCGTGATAAGCGGGTGGATGGCGAGGTGAAATGCGAGTCTTTCGCCACTTCACCGGTGATAACCATTTCTTCCATCACCTCGTCTTTTGTGTTACTGCCCGCGGCAGGAGTTTCCGACGACACTAGTTTTGATGCTGTTTGGCTATCGCTAACAATGGACTGGTCCGTTGGCTTGGAAGCTTCTGCATTTTTTGCCGCATGTTTCGTCGCGTCGCCAGTACTTTTCTTCTGTGTTTCAGCGATGGCTAAATTGCTGGTAATGGCCAGCAGAACAGCAGTAGACAGTAAAGAACGCATCGGCAATCTATGTTGTGCTGATTTCTCAAGTGTTTCGGATTGATTTTTCACGTTTAATCTCGGTTGTAATTATTATTTCTGGATTATTGCTAAGTTTTTTAGCTTTCTGATCTAATCACTTTTAGCGATTCTCAGAGCTTGATCATGCTGATAGCCAACAGGTTTTCCGGATAAAAGATATTCCGAAATTCCGGCAAGATTGGGGCCAAGATTAAATGGCTTTGATTTTATTGATAAATAATTAATAGTTGCGGCTTATTTTTAATAAACTGTGTTATTTGACTGATTTTTTGGTTTTTTTTGGGTGATACGCCTCGTTATTCCAAGACACTATGCTTGGGACCCATATCCTTTAAACCAGCGAGAGTTTTAAAAGATGCTGGATAGTTCAATATTTTCAACAATTTGATGCGTACACCGGCTTATAAAAGATTGAGGTGCTTGCGTAGTGAAATTATTAAGTGCCTAGTCATAAAGGGTCAGTCATGCAGAAACAAAAAAATAAAACTATGTTAAAAAACGATGTTCCGTGGATTGGATTTAGACGACAGCAACTTTGTCGTCACATCCTCCGTTTAGGCTTGAATGTCGTCCTAACTGGCGTTAAGGTGCTTGCTGATTTTGATGTCTACAATCGGCCTGCGATAGCAGCTTATTTAATAAGGATACTATGAACATAAGAACCATTCTGGTTGGTCTAGCTTTAAACCTAATTGGCAGTAACGCGGTTTGGGCGGATCAGGTCGAAATAAAACCCTTCATCCCCGGCAGTTACCAACAGATCTTGGCGGCAAGCCCCAATCAGCCTTTAATGCTGGCGATCTGGTCGGTGGATTGTCCGTCATGCCTAAAGGACATGGACATCCTAGGTAAACTGCACGAGAAACATCCGGCTTTAAAAATCGTCATGTTAGCCACCGACGATGCTGAAGCCTTGCCGGAGATTAAGCGGATTATTGATAGCCACAAGTTGGGCGGGCTGGAGAACTGGGCGTTTGCTTCGGACAATCCGGAAAAGCTGCGTTACGAAATCGACCCGGCCTGGTACGGCGAATTACCCAGAACTTATTTCTTCGACGCTGGCCATCAGCGTGTGGGTAAGAGCGGGGCGATGTCGCTGGAAGAATTCGAAGCGCAATTCAGTAAGTTGAAGATGTGATGTCTCTGGGGAAACTATAAACAGCCCTCTCCCTCTGGGAGAGGGCTAGGCTGATGGATGTAAATAATTGGTTTTATTCCCCTCATCCCAACCTTCTCCCGGAGGGAGAAGGAGGTTTTTTAATTTTCAGAAGTCCCCTCCATAACTGAACTAGAGCAAAGGCAGGTATTAGCCCGTCTTTGCGGTTTGCCGCGAGCCATACCAGTAATAGACCGCAATCCCCAGCAGATTCCAGATCAGAAAATACAGCTGCGTAGCACTCGGCAGGCTGATAAAAAGATACAGGCAGCCGATTATCGCAATCGGCCCGGTGACCCAGGCCATGGGCGCGGAAAATTTCCGAACCATTCCCGGCTGCCTGCGCCGCAATAGCAGCATGCACAGCGACACGGTCATAAACGCCAGCAAAGTCCCGGCATTGGCCAGCGCGGCGATTTCGGCCAAGGGAAATAGACCGGCGATAATGCTGACGATGGCGGCGGTAAATAACACGGTGCGCACCGGCATGCCGCGGCGCGAGACCTTGGCCAGAGCGCGCGGTAGCAAACCGTCGCGGGCCATCGCAAAGAAAATCCGGCTTTGTCCGTAGAAAAACGCCAGCACCACGGTCGGCAAAGCAATCACCGCCGATGCCGCCAACCAGCGTGCCGCGTTAGGTCGGTCCAACTCGCGCAGGATCAGCGCTAAGGGCTCCGGGCTGTCGGCGAAGCGCCGATAATCCAAAGCACCCAGCGCCGCCACCGCCACGACGACATAAATCAGCACGCAGATCAGCATAGAGCCGACGATGCCTAGCGCCAAATCGCGATCAGGATTGCGAGTTTCCTCTGCGGCAGTGGCAATGGCATCGAAGCCGTAGAAGGCAAAAAAGATGATGGCCGCCGAGGCCATTACCCCGCGCTCCACGCCATCAGCGCCCAGGGTTTTAACAAAGCCAAACGGCATGAAGGGATGAAAATGTGTAACGTCCAACAATGGCAGCACCACCGCAATAAACACCAGCAAAGCGGTGAGCTTTACCATCACCAACAAGGCATTGACGCTGGCGCTCTCTTTGGTGCCGACCAGCAGTAGCGTGGTGACGACCAGGATGATAATAATCGCCGGCAGATTGATCAATCCACCCAGTTCCGGGCCTTGCATCCACTGCATCGGCACGCCCAAGCCTTCCTGCAGCAGCGGTGCTGCGTAACCGGACCAGCCGACCGCTACCGCGCTGACCACCAGCGAATATTCTAAAATCAGGCTCCAACCCACAAACCAGGCCGCCCATTCGCCGATGACAATATAGGCATAGGTGTAGGCTCCGCCGGCGGCCGGCATCAGTGTCGCCATTTCCGCATAAGCCAAGGCCGCACAGGCGCAAATCGCCCCGGCAATCACAAACGCCAGGATCACCGCCGGCCCTGCCTTCGCTGCACCGACGCCGATCAAAGTTAAAATGCCGGTGCCGACAACCGCCCCTACGCCCAGCGCCATGAGGTGCGGCCAGCTTAAACTAGCCTGCAATCGGTGTTCGGCCGGCACCCTGTCAGCGGCCGACCAGGTTTTGCGCATGCGCCAATTGTTCACGATCTATCCCCTTTGCGGCTGGCAAGCCGGTAAAATACCGAGCTAATTCGCTCTATCCCAATGGAATCCCACATGAAAATTATCTCCTGGAATGTCAACGGCATCCGCGCCGTGCAAGATAAAGGTTTTGCCGATACGCTGAGCCAACTCGACGCCGACTGCGTGTTGTTGCAAGAAACCAAAGCCCAAGACGAGCAAGTCAGCAAGGCTTTGGAAAATATACACGGCTATCACCTGTACACCAACTCGGCGGAACGCAAGGGTTATTCCGGTGTGGCGATATTAAGCCGGCAACCGCCGCTGCAAGTGGTGCACGATATGGGCATTGCCGAACACGACCAGGAAGGCCGGGTAATCGTCGCGGAATTCGAAACGTTTTATCTATTGAATGTCTATGTACCCAATTCCGGCGACGGCTTGGCGCGGCTGGATTACCGGCAGACCTGGGATAAAGAGTTTTTGGCCTACATGCAAAAGCTGCAAAGCCAAAAACCGCTGATAGCTTGCGGCGATTTTAACGTCGCCCACCAAGCCATCGACATTGCTCGACCCAAAGCCAATTACAACAAATCCGCCGGCTATACCCAAGTCGAGATCGACGGCTTCAGTAACTTCGTCGAAGCTGGGCTGATCGACAGTTTCCGCCATCTGCACCCCGATACCGTGGCCTACAGCTGGTGGAGCTATCGCGCCAATGCTCGCGCCAACAACATCGGTTGGCGGATCGATTACGTTTTAACCAGTGAGGCTTTGACCAGCCAGATCAAGGACGCCTTCATTCTTCCGGAAGTGACTGGTTCCGATCATTGCCCGGTCGGTATCGAGCTGGCGCTTTGAACCGGAAAATCTAAAAGTCCCCTCTCCCTCCGTACCCGCAGGGCATAAAGGAGAGGGCTAGGGTGAGGGATGTTTTTAATTTTTTGATTTTCATCAATCATGAGCGAACCAGAGCATTTGCTGCAACAACACCGTCAAGCCCTGCTGGCTTGCGCCCGATGTCCGGCCATGATCCGCCCTGTAGTCAGCGGCAAACCGGTGTTGTCGCCGATTTTGCTGATTGGCCAGGCACCCGGCGACAAGGAAGGCGCACTCGGTAGGCCATTTGCCTGGACGGCGGGCAAGACGATGTTCAAATGGTTTGCCCAGATCGGGCTGGACGAAGCCAGTTTTCGGGAGCGGGTGTATATGGCGGCTGTGTGCCGCTGCTTTCCGGGCAAAAATCCCAAGGGCGGCGACCGCGTGCCCAACCCGCAGGAAATCGAGCAATGTGGAACTTGGCTGCAAGCAGAGGTAGCACTGTTACAGCCTAAGTTGATCATCCCGGTCGGCAAGCTTGCAATACAGCAAATGTTGCCGGTCGACAAACTCAGCGACGTCATCGGCGGCCTGCATCGCCTGAATTTTCACGGCCACGACACCGACGTCATCCCGCTGCCGCATCCCTCCGGCGCCTCCACCTGGCATCGTACCCAGCCGGGCGCCAGTTTGCTGGAAGCGGCTTTGGCCACTATTCAGGAACATGCCGCTTGGCGACAGGTGTTGAGCGGTTGATGGGCTGGGTTGTTTTGTTTTGTTTATTGCTTCTTAAGGGGCACCCTATAGGATGTGCCGACGTTAGGAGGCGCATCGATCGAGTCACCATGACCCCATGACCGAATACCGTCGATTTTACATACCCAACGCCATGTGGTTTTTCACCGTCAATCTTGCCGAACGGAAAAACAATGACCTGCTGATTGATAGGATTGACGAATTGCGAAATGCCTTTCGGTATGTAAAGCAACGCAAACCTTTTCATATCGATGCCATCGTTATCATGCCTGATCATTTGCATTGTGTTTGGACCTTGCCACCCGATGACGGCGATTTCTCTGTCAGATGGAATATCTTGAAAGGGCGGTTTTCCAGGTCAATTGACCATGGAGAACGAATTTCGAAAAGTCGGCAAAAACGCCGCGAGCGTGGTGTTTGGCAGCGGCGATTTTGGGCGCACCTAATTGAAGACCAAGAAGATTACAATCGCCACGTCGATTATATTCATTGGAATCCGGTAAAACACGGCCATGTGAAAAACGTAGTCGATTGGCCATATTCAAGTTTCCACCGTTTTGTGAAACAGGGAGTGTATGCAGAGAGTTGGGGGAAGAATGAAAGGCCGGACATTAAAGGTATCGAGTAACTCGACAGATGCGCCTCCTGGCGTCGGCACATCCTATTTGGCGCAGGCTATCGCATTGAAAGCCCTGTTTGTCATTATGCCCGAAACAATAAAGGTGCTCAGTCCAAAATAGGTTGTGCCGAGCCATACGAGGCGCAACAGTCGTGATTGATGTGCCCACAACGGCAGCATCCTATTTTCGCCAGGATTTAGCGCACCTTATCGAGTTATTTTCGTCAGGGTTTTGCGAACATTATCGCGTTTGAACATGACCAGAGTTTCTTATGCCCCATATGTTCAAAAATTTTTGATTAAGAGATTTTCAATGGTTCACAGCAATTTAAGATTCAAACCAATTCGTTGGATAAATCAGTTCCCGCTTGGAGAGGATGGCGGGCCAGAACCCTTTTCTATTGATATTGGACCACTCTCAAAATATGGAGGTGAGCTATATTGGCATATGCAAGACCTTTGTCAGTTTCATCAAATTATTTATAAAGATATAAATCGTAGATCTGTACTACTGGATGAGCAGGAGGCTATTCATAAAATAAAATGGGGTGAGTATCCACCAAATCTTGATGAAGATGATTTGTTATGGTTTCAGGTTCAGAATATAAGATCCCTAGACTCTTTGTTGGCTTGTGAACAAGAAATAACTAGAATTAAAAGATTTGTTGATCAATATACCGTAATTGGGCTGTCCGCAGCCTTGGAAAAGTTTCTGTTTAACTTTATAACGTGTATCGAATACTATTTCCCAACAATTTCGATTGAGGATAATTTAAGTATATTCAAATGGGAGGATTTTGAACGTAAGTTCAAATTGAAAGGAATAAAATTTAAAGACTTAGATGGTTATGCTGATACCAATGAATGTCGGACGTTGAATAACGCGATTAAACATAGTGAAATAGTCGATAATAGGCTTGCAAGATTTTCGTATTTTGAGTCATACAAAGGTGTAAATTTAAAAAAATTAGATTTCGAAATGCAGCGGTACCTAAATGGTGTTTCAAATTTTCTTGGTCATGTCATGGATTCTGGAAATAGACTGATCGGTTATTCTATGACTTTCTAAAAATACGAATTCAATTCTGGTAACTTAGTCAAGGGCGTAAGGCGCAATAAGCAACGGACATTGCGCCAATTCCTTAGTCATGGCCCAGGCCCCACAGCCGACAAATCGGTATTCTGCTCACTCAACGACCAACCACCCCCCAAGGCTTTATACAATTGCACCTGGGCGACCAACACATCCAGTCTCGCCTGCACCCGGCTGTTTTCGGTGCTGAGGTAACTGGTCTGGGTGTTTAACAAGGCTTGATAATCGATGGCACCTAATCGGTAGCGCTCCTGGGAGATGTTGTAAGCCAGCCGGGCTTGCGCGGCGGCGGTTTCCAGGGCGCTGAGGCGACGGCTGGAGTTGTTGTAAATAGCTGCGGCGTCTTCGACTTCCTTGAACGCCGTCAGCACGGTTTTCCGATAGGTTTCCACCAACTCCGCGTTCGCGGCCAGCGCGTTGCTCAAAGCACCTTCCAAACGCCCGCCTTGAAACAGGGGTTGGGTCAGGCCGGCCGCCAGCGTCGCGGCGACGCCGGCCGGTTGCGGGTTGGCTAACACGCTGCCCAGGCTGAGTTGCAATTTTGGGTAAAACGCGGCGCGCGCCACGGCGATGTCGGCGTTGGCAGCGATCAATTGCATTTCCACCTGACCGATGTCCGGCCGGCGTTGCAGTAGCGTGGCCGGTTGCTCGGCGGCAATGTCGGGCACGGCAAGGTCCACGAAACGCGCGGGTTCCAGGGCCAGATTTTGCGGCGGATGACCGAGCAGTATCGCCAGGCTGTTTTCCGCCAGCGTTTGCTGCTGCATCAATAAATCCAGGCTGGCGCGGGCGTTGGCTTGCGCGGTGCGCTGTTGCGCCACTTCCAGTTCATAAGCCGCGCCGGCGCGTTGCCGGGCTTCGATGATGGTCAAAATCGCGTTGACGGTGTCCAGGAAATCGCTGGCGATTTGCCGACGTTCCTGGATTGCCAGCAGATTGAAATATGCCTGGCCGACGTCGGACATCACCACCAATTTCAAAGCATCGCGGGCGAAGATTTGACTGAGCATCAGCGCGGTGCCGGCGTCGCGTCGGGCGCGGTTGGCGCCCCATAAATCCACTTCGTAGGCAATGTCGATTTGACCGCTGCTTTGTTGGCTGTCGGTTTTGGTGTTCCGATTGTCGCGGAAATCGCCGCTCAAGCTAGCCGCCGGCCATAACCCGGCGCCGGCGATTTTGGCTTGGGCGCGGGCTTGGGCGACGCGTTGCGTAGCGGCAGCCAGATCGTTGTTATAGGCCAAAGCCTCGCGCATTAAGCGGTTGAGTTGGTTGCTGGCAAAGGCTTGCCACCATTGCGGATCGACGCTTGCCGAGGTGGTTTGCGCGGGTTCGTGCCATTGCGCCGGGGTTTCCACCGTTGGCCGTTGGTATTCGGTCAGTAAATTGCAGCCGGTTGCGACACTCAGCAAGCCAGCTAATAACACTGGATAACTAGGCTTCATCGTCATTCCGCCGCCAAGGCCACAACCGGGTCCAGATGGGCGGCTTTGCGCGCCGGTAAATAACCAAACAGCAAGCCGGTGCCGAAGGCGCAGGAAAAAGCCAGGATCGCCGGCAGCGGCGAAAACAATACCGCCATCTCAAAATACTTCAGGACATACCCGGCCGCAAAGCCCAGCAGCACACCCATTAGGCCGCCTAAAGTGCAGACCACAGCGGCTTCGGTATTAAATTGCAGCAAAATGTCGCGGCGGCGGGCGCCGGTGGCGATGCGGATACCGATTTCCCGTGTACGTTCGGTGACGCTGACCAGCATGATATTCATCACGCCGATGCCGCCGACCAGCAAGGAAATTGCCGCGACGATGCCCAGCATCATCGTGAAGGTATTTTGAGTTTCGGTGGCCGATTCGATGATGGAGGCCATGTTCCGAATCCGAAAATCCTCGGTTTGATGGCGGGCAATCAGTAAGTCGCTGATCGCTTGCTGAGTGGTGTCGATTATGGAGACATCCTTGACCAGCACGGTGATGCCACCCAAATACTTTTGCCCAAACAAGCGGATCAAACCAGTACTGATCGGCACGAACACTGCGTCGTCACGGTCGGTGCCCATGGCATCCGCACCTTTGCTGGACATCACGCCGATTACCTCGAAGGGGATGTTGCCGATCATCACGTAGCGGCCGAGCGGATCTTCGCCGTCTACAAATAACAATTTGCGCACGGTTTCGCCCAGCACCATCACCGGCGCGTAGCGGCGTTGGTCGCGCTCGTCGAAGAAGTCGCCGCTACCCAAGGGCCAGTCGCGCACCTGCGGCATGCTGGAGGCCACGCCCTGCACGCTGGTGGCGTAATCGACATTGCCGTAGCGCAACGTCAAACGGCTGCTGCGTTCCGGTGAGGCCCACAGCACATTGTCCAGCTCGGCGATGGCGTCGGCGTCGGCCGGCATCAACGTGGCAACATCGCCCCCGCCGCGAAAACCGGGTATGCCGGGGCGGATGGATAACACGTTGGTGCCCATCGCCCGCATTTGCTCGAGTACTTTTTCCTGACTGCCTTGGCCGACCGCCAGCATGGTTACTACGGCGGCAACACCAATGACGATGCCCAACAAGGTCAGCGCAGTGCGGAATAGGTTGGCGCGCAGTGAGCGCAGGGCGGTTTTGGCGGCTTCGCCCAATTCGGCCAGCAAGCCGGCGGCACCGATGCCACGATGCACGGGCGGCGCGAGGCGCTGGCCGCTGCGGTTGGCGGGACCGTCGCTGACGATTTTGCCATCGGCGATATGCACGATGCGCTGGGCGTGCGCGGCGACTTTGTCGTCGTGGGTGATCAGTAAAATGGTCCGGCCTTCCGCATGCAAAGCCTTTAACAAGGCCATAACTTCGGTACCGCTTTGGCTGTCCAGCGCACCCGTGGGTTCGTCGGCCAGAATTACCGGCGGATCGTTCATTAAGGCGCGGGCGATGGCGACCCGTTGTTGCTGGCCGCCGGAGAGCTGCATCGGTTTATGTTCGCTACGGTCGGCCAAGCCCAGTTTGGCTAGTAATTGCAAGGCGCGTTGATGACGCTCGGCTTTGCCCAGGCCGGCGTACAGAGCCGGAATTTCGATATTTTCGGCGGCGCTGGCAGTATTCAACAGATTGTAACGCTGGAACACAAAACCGAAGCTTTCCCGGCGCAGCTCGGCCAGTTGATCCGGGTTTAAGTCGGCAACGTCTTGATCCAACACCCGGTAGCTGCCGACGTCGGCCTTATCCAGGCAGCCAATCAGGTTCATTAGAGTCGATTTGCCCGAGCCGGACTGACCGATGATGGCCACAAACTCGCCGGGCCAGATGGTCAACGAGACATCATCCAACGCGCGGACAATGCTGTCGCCGTTGGGGTAAAAACGTTGAATATGTTTAAGTTCCAGCAGGGGGAGGGCGCTCATAGTCTCGGAACTCCGGCGCCGGGATAACCTTGGTCTTTTTTGCGGCTTTTGGATTTATCCTCTTTGCCGGCGGCGATCTGCACGCGGTCGCCAACCACCAGTCCTTCAACCACTTGCGCAAAGCGGCGGGTTCTCAAGCCAATTTGCACGATTTTGTCTTGCGGGCCTTGCTCGGTAAGCACTTTCACTTGGTAAGCGTGGCCGTTGCCTTGATCCTGGTTGCGCTGGCGCGGCCCGAGGGCATTGACCGGCAGCAGCGGCACTTGTTCGGCCTTGCCCAACACAAAGAACATCTGCGTGCTCATGCCGGTCATCAATTGCCGGTCGCGGTTATCGACATCGACCAGTACGTTGTACAGCACCACGTTATTGATCACTTCCGGTGTCGGTAATATTTGCCGCACCGTGCCTTGCCAGCGCCGTTCGCCGGAGCCCAGCGTGGTGAAATAGACCGGCATGTCCGAACGCAAGCGCATCACGTCGGCCTCCGCAACCTGGGCGCGCACCGTCATCGTATCCAGCTTGGCCAGTTGCAGGATGGTGGGGGTGGTTTGATTGGCGTTTAAGGTCTGGCCTTCGCGGGCTTTCTGATCAACCATGGTGCCGTCCATCGAGGCAAAGATTTTGGTAAATCCCAGGTTGGTCTTGTCGCCGTTTAAAGTCGATTGCACTTGTTCGATCTGCGCTTGCAGCGACTCGGCAGTGGCTTTGGCGTTTTTTAAAGTGAACTCGCTGTTCTGAAAGTCCTGGACGCTGATACCTTTGCTTTGCAGCAACTCGCGGTTGCGGTCGTATTGCTGTTGAGCAAACACCACTTGGGCTTGTTGACCAGTCAACTGGGCCTGCAAATTCTTGATGTTGGCCTCGCCAGCGGCGACGCGAGCGGCGTAGATCCGCGGATCGATCTGCGCCAGCAATTGGCCGGTCTGCACGTTGTCACCAATTTTGACGTAAATTTTCTGCAATAGACCGGTCACCTGGGCGCCGACATCCACATATTCCTTAGGCTCGAGTTTGCCTTGGGCGGTGACGTTTTCTTCCAGATCGCCCAGCGTCACTTCTACGGTTTCGGCGTGGTCCTGGTCGGTATTTTTGGGTTGCTTGGCAAGATACCAGCTGCCAACAGCAACGGCTATGGCCAATAAAAACACGACAAGCCAGCGCAGACCCCGGCGGTTTGACGATGAAGCGGTGGATTGAGGCATGTTACTTATTAGTGGCTACTTTAGGATGACGGATCGTTTCCCGACCAGCAGTAGTGGCGATGGCTTCGACAGCGGTATCTGGGGAGTGCGCTGCATCAACCCGTTGCAAATCGGCGGGCGAGCGGCTTTTGAAACTAGCTTGCAGTGTATTATCTGCCACTTTGCTTGGCAAGCCGGCAAACCTCTAGGAAAGGTAAAGCTTGGTAAAGTTTGATTAGCGCCTGTCTACCTAGACGTAGATTGATAGGCAAGATTTAGGGGGATCTCTAAATATATTGCATCATACCGGCCTCCTCCCAGAGGGAGATGGAGAGTCCTTTACTCCTTAGAGGAACTTTTCAAGCAAAAAACGCCAACCGTGCAGCCTCCCGTTCGCCGCCTTCGAAAAAGCGTAAAGCCCATTGGTCTGTGCCGTCCAGAAAGCCGGCCTGCGGATTGAGCTTTTTCTGCTTGGCGGCCCAGGCGGAATAGTCGCGGAAATAGTAATGATCGAACATGCGCATGAATTCGCCCAGATAAACATCGGCGACCGCCGTATCGCCGACGATAAATAACTGGTTTTCATCGTTGTAACGGCAGGAGTTGGTGCTGAAGTTGGCTGAGCCGGTGACGACCAATGGGTTATCCGAGAGCGGGTCTACCAGCAGGATTTTGGTATGTACGTGTACGCCGGAATGATGTTTGGACTCAGCTAACAATCGGCCTTGCCATACTTCCAGGATGGATTTTTCGTTAATGGCGGCGCTGGCCGCGAGTTGGGTGTTGGGGGCGTCGTGTAAGGCTTTGCCCACCACGCTGCGGGTGTTCAACAAACCCAATACATGCGCAGGTGCTTTGACTAGGGCGGCTTCTAGTTCGTCGTGCATCGCAAACGGCGCGGTAAAACAGATCAGGCGTTTGCTCGCCGTTACCCATTCCGCGCATTCGCTGATGGCTTCTGTGGATTTGCGCGGGCTAAGTACCAAATGCGATCCCGCTTCGGTCGTTGCCGGCGGTTGGGTTAAGCTCATCACCAGTTTCCGCGAATCGGCTCCCGGCAAACTGGGGTTTTTCCAGACGGCTTGGTGCCAAGCGAAATATTGTTTGGCGACTGTGGCGTCGCTTATCACGTGGCCGACGTTGGATTGCCCGTAGATTGCGCCATCGGTGAAATTGGTGGAGCCGGTCCACACCGAAATCGGCTGGCCTTTGCCGTTGCTGAGCACCATGAATTTGTTATGCGAGATAGTCAAGCCGGCACCGGTGCGAGCTTTGCAGGCGCTTTTTAAGCCGTATTTTTTGATCTGCGGTAGCGCGTCAAGCGAGGGGCCTTCACCCTTGCCGTCCAGCAATCCGTCGTACAAAATCTCCAGTCTGACTTTGCGCAACTTGGCGCGTTTCAAAGCCTCGAAAAACGCGTCTTTGGCAAATTCGTACAAAAATAAATGTAGGCCCTGTTTGGCTTTGGCAGCGTCGATATAGGCGATTAGGGCTTCCTCCAAGCCGCGCGATAACCAACGGCGGGCGTTTTCATCGACAATTTCGCCGGTCGGCAAATGTGGAAACCTCGATGCAAAAGCCTGGCTGGCAGCGGCGCTGCGATTGAAATGCACGGCATGTCCCTGGTTGCCGACGGCGACCGGGTGTTCGCAACTCACTTGCACTGCCACCGACTCGAAAGTTTTTAATGCGCCCGGTTTTCCGGTCAGGGCGTGAATGGTGTAAGTATACGTACGGCCAGGTTTGGTGGTGTAGTCACCCCAATGAAATTTCTGGATCGGATGGTCGCGGCTGCTGACGCTGTAACCGTCGTCACCGGGCAGGTCGAAGCGCTTCAAACCGCGCAGCCAAGTCACTTCGCCGTTTTCATGATCCTTGCGGCGGATGCCGAAACCGAGCAAACCGCTGCAATACGCTTTCGGGCAGGTAAATGCCAACAGCACCACGTAAGTGCCGGCGATTGCCCTAACTTGTAAGCCGTTGGGGCTGATTTCGATTTTGCTACGCATGGCCGTCTCCGTTTAGATAGAGTGGATAGCAAGTTTACGTCTTTTAACCTTGCAGTTGCGAGGCTGGCAAACATTAAAAAATAGCGGTAGCGCCAGCGCAGCTATTTAATATTCCGCACCAAAAAATCCTTTTGCCCGCAAGATTTCGCCGCACTTTTCACCACGTCGGCACCGCAACTGGCTGTCGCACCGCTCTTATCCAGACACACGAACATTTCCTTGAAAAACCGTCCACCGCCGCTGCAAAACGGGACGATGGCTTGTTCTTTCAGCCAAGGGTTGGCCTCGGCAAAGGCGCTTTTCAACCCTTCCGCTGTGGTTCGGAAAGGTTTTTGCGGCCGCTGATAGTTAAGCGGGATGGCGACCTTGCTCTTCAGCGCTTGCGATAATTGAAAATAGCCGGTTTGGGTCAATCCGGAGCAGGTGCCGTGTTTTTCCCATTCGTGTTCGAATAGAAATTCGGAGGGATATAGCTCTGGAAACGCTTGGGCCTGGCTAGGTGCATAGGCTTCTTTGGTGCAGAAGCTCGGATAGCCGACGTTGTATTGCGGCCATAGGCCATGCAGCACCAAACCCAATTTCTTGCCGCACTGTTCGCGGTCTTTGGGTTGTTCCTCGCAATAGGTGGGCGACCACGATAAAGCCAGCACATAAGCGTCGAACTTGCCGGGCTTGCCGTTGGCGGACAGGCCGGTCGAGAATGCTGCCAAACACAGCAGTAACCAAGTTTTCATAAATTGCTCCAGGTTTTAGAGGGTAGGGCGAATGAATCCGCCCCTACTTTTTCATCCGGTCAGCATCAGAGCATAAACTGTTGCCAAATCCGTTCTACTTCAGCGCGTAACTCGTGAAAGTCGTCACCGTGCGCGGTGGCGCTGAGGCCTTGTAACACTTGGTGATGGCCATAATCGCGATAGGCGCAATAGGCTCGTTTTAACAGCGCGGCATCGGTTGGCGAGATAAAACCGTGCTGCTGCAAACCTTCCAGCAGGCGGACGTTATCGGTGTAAGTCGCCAGACTCGGCTGCTGCGCGGTTTCTGCTAGCACGCCGAATTGGACGATGAACTCAATGTCGGCGATGCCGCCCTGGCTTTGTTTCAGATCGAATACCGCCGGGTCTTTTGGTGCCAGATTGTCGCGCATTTTTTCGCGCATCTCCCGCACTTGGGTTTTCAGTTCTTCCCGGTCTCTGGGTAAGGCTAAAATCCGGCCGCGAATCGCTTCGTAGCTGTGCTTTAAGTTTTCGTCGCCGGCCACGAACCGGCCGCGCACCAAGGCTTGGTGCTCCCAGGTCCAGGCCTCGTTTTTTAAATACGCTTCGTAATGGTCGATATGCGTGACCAGCAAACCGGAATCGCCGTTGGGTCGCAAGCGCAAGTCGGCTTCGTAGAGGATGCCGGACAGCATTTTGGTATCCAGAATATGCCGGATTTTTTGGCCCAGGCGTAAATAAAACTGGCCGGAATTGATCGGTTTTTCGCCGTTGGTTTGCGCATCGCCGTCGGCGCAGGCGTATAAAAACACCAAATCCAGATCGGAGCCGTAGCCCAGCTCGATTCCGCCGAATTTACCGAAGGCAATGATCGCAAAGTTCTGCGGATTAGGGCCGGTGCCGGGCGGGTGACCGTGCTTGCTGACCAGCATGTGCCAGGCGCATTGCAAGACCTGCTCCAGAATGGCTTCGGCGGTCCAGGTTAAATAGTCGCTGACGATCATCACCGGTATCACGCCCATGATGTCGGCGGCGGCCACCCGCAACACGTTCAAGTGCTTGAACTGGCGTAGCGCAATCATCAGTTGTTCGCTGTCCTGGGTATCGACGCGGGCGAGTTCGCGTTGCAAGTCCTCGCGCAAGGCCTGTTTTTGTAGCGGGTCGTAGAGCGAACGGGTATCCAGCAATTCGTCGAATAGAATCGGATACAGCGACAGATATTCGCAAATCCACGGGCTGGCTGCCGCTAGGTTGATTAATTGATTCAGCGCATCCGGGTTTTCGGCGAGTAAGGCCAGATAGACGTTGCGGCCGGCCACGGCTTCGAATAAATCTAAAATGCGCAGCAAGGTCGCATCGCTATTTTCGCTGTTTGCTACTTGTTCTATCAGTTGCGGCATCAGCCGGTCCAACACCCCGGCACCCTTGCTGGTCATGCGTTTAATCGCGTGCGATTCTTTAAAATCGACCAGGGCTTTTTGGATGCTGAGCGGATCGGTAAAGCCGTAGTCGGCCAGGGCTTCCAGCGCCAATTCGTTGTCGGCGGGGCTGGTCCAGATCAAGCGGGCACTTTGCTGTTTGTTGTCTTGTTCGCTGAGCGAAAACACCTGCTCGAAGATGTCCTGCACCGATGCACGCACCTGATCCAGCTCGGCTTTGAACGCGCCCCAATCCTCAAAGTCCAGCGAATACGACAGAATCCGCTGCACCAGCGGATTTGCCGGCAGGTCGTGAGTTTGTTTGTCCTGGTATTGCTGGATGTGGTTTTCCACGCGCCGCAAAAACCGGTAGGCAAACTTTAAGGTCGCCACATCCTCGACAATCATCAACCCCAGTTCTTCCAACACGGTGAGGACGGTCTGAATTTCACGTTGCTGCAAGGCGACGTCTTGGCCGCCGCGGATCAGTTGAAAGGCCTGGCCGATGAATTCCACTTCGCGGATGCCGCCGGGGCCGAGTTTGACATTGTCGGCGCGGTCACGGCGTTTCAGCTCCTGGGCAATCTGGAATTTTAACGAGCGCAGTTCCTCGAACGCGCCGTAATCCAGATAGCGGCGATAGACAAACGGTTTAATCAGCGCCGCCAGTTGCTTGCCGGTATGGAAATCACCGGCTACTTGGCGGGCCTTGATCATCGCATAGCGTTCCCATTCCCGGGCTTGGGTCAGATAGTATTGCTCCATGCCGTCGAAATTCATGATTAACGGGCCGCTATCGCCGAAGGGCCGCAAGCGCACGTCGGTGCGGAACACAAAACCGTCCACGGTTATCTCGTCCAGCATTTTGACCAGCGACCGGCAGATGCGGGTAAAAAACTCGCCGTAGCTGATTTCTTTTTTCTCGGTCAGTACGCCGTCCTCGGCGTAGGCAAAGATCAGGTCGATGTCGGAGGAGTAATTCAGTTCCCAGGCACCGAGCTTGCCCATCCCCAGCACCACGATATTAAACGGCGTACCGTCGGCCAGCGTCGGCGTGCCCCAGCGCGCGCAAGCCTGGCGGTATAAAAAATCCAGAGCGGTTTGAATGCAGGCCTCTGCCAAGGCGGTTAAATCGGTCAGCGTTTCGTCCAGGTCGGACCAGCCGGCCAGATCGCGCCAAGCGATTCTGATCATCTCCCGGCGGCGGAAAAGGCGCAATTGCTTGGCCAAGGCGGGTTCACCTTCGGCGTAGCCGCTCTGTTGCAATGCGGCGGCATAATCGGCGCTGCGCAAAGGGGCGAACAGATCGGTGGATGTCACCAGGTCCGGAATCAGATCGGGATTGCGCAGCCAGTTTTCGCTGATAAATTGGCTGCAAACACACACTTTTAGCACCGAGGCGGAAAATACCTCGTTGTCGAAAATTTGGCGTTGCTCCTGACTCAGTTTTTCGTCGAGCTGAGAACAAAAGTCGGCGGCCAAGGTCCGCAGTTCATCCGGCAACATTACCGTGTGCTGGGACAGAGAATCGAGAAGTGACATAGGCGGTATCCTGTCGGAAGAACGGAAGCAGCATGATACCTAAACTGCGAACGCTACCCTAGATAGCGACTGAAAAAATATCCCTACAGGATTCGGGTAAACTTAAACTAGGCCATGATGCGGCTGTGAGCCGCATCTTTCAGATTTCAGATTGATCGAATCGGAGCGCAACGCATGAAAACCCTGTATCTATCGGCACTAGTATCGATATTGAGCGCTTGTAGCCAAAATAATCAGTATGCGCATTTGGAGGGCGGACGTAGCCAAACCGGCCAGCCGGCCTTACATGCGGTGCGGGACAATCGCTTGCATGAACTGATGGACAGGATGGACAGCCTGATGCAGGAGCGGTTTATGACCGAGCAGCAATTAGACGTGGAGCGCCGTAAATATTCACGGCAAATCGGCGAAGCAGCGCGGGATTTGGCGGCTAATGTCGAGACGATGATTGCTCAGTTGCCCCGTTTGCAGTTAAACGCGGTCGAGCAGACCACGTTTCTGGCCCTGGCCGGCAAGCTGAGGGAAGAGATGCGCCAATTGCAGCAGCTTGCCGAGCAAAATCATATAGACGCCATTCCGGATAGTCTGCATGAAATCAATACCACCTGTACCTCTTGTCATGCTTTGTTTAGAAAGCTTGGGGGTTAGAAAATGAGCCAATCGCCGCTATTGCCTAAACTATTTTCAATGCTGTTGTGTTGTTGGATGGTTAGCCCTGTGCACGCCGCCGACGAAGACATCAAGACTTTGCTGAAAGCCTTGAGCCAGCAAGTGACTCAGTTACAAAGCCAAGTTGATCGTTCCAACTCGAGGATAGAGCAGTTGGAGCAGGAGTTACAGCATGTCCGCGCCGAGCAAGTTGCCGCCGGCAAGGCATCGGTCAGCAATACGGCTCATGCTGTGGAGGCCTCGGCGCCACCGGTGTTTACCGGCTCCGGAGCAGCCAGCGATAAAGCCAAAGAGAAGGCGGCCGTGACCGTGGGCGATGTCAAAGGCACGTTTAAGATTCCCGGTACTGATACGTCCGTGGGCTTAGGCGGCTTTGTAAAAATGGATACGCTGTTCAACAGTGTCAGTGCCGGCCGGGATCGAATAGGCGACCAACAGTTGGCGATGGCGCAAATTCCAGTCGGAGCCGCTGGCGAGCGCGGCCAAATTGCGTTCCATAGCAAGGAGAGCCGTTTATGGTTTAAATCGTTTACGCCCAATACTTGGGGGGATGTCAATACCTATGTCGAACTGGATTTCTTTGGCGATCCTGCCACCTATACGTATACGCCGCGCTTGCGGCATGCCTATGGTTCTGTTGGGCATTTTCTGGCGGGACAGACCTGGACAACCTATCTGAACGTGTCGGCTTTACCCGATACCTTGGATGTTGGCGGTTCGGCTGGGGCGGTCAGCAGTCTGCGCCAGTCTTTGGTACGCTGGAGCGAGCCGTTTAATTGGCTGGATACGCCGATGGAGTGGCAAGTGGCGCTGGAGGCTCCGCGTAGCCGCTTGTGGGTGGATAGTGCGCTGGAAACCTCATTGAGCAAAAGCGCCAATCCCAATCTGGATGCGGGTTATTACACCACCCCTAATGCGGATCGTTATCCGGATTTGATGGCAAGGCTCAATCTGAATCCGGATTGGGGTAACGTGTCCCTGGCGGCGGTCGGCAGACAGGTCCGCTACACCAACGGCACGACGGGTTATAGGCAAGCCGAGTGGGGCGGCGGCATTAACTTGGCCGGACGGATAAGTACCTTCGGTTTGGATAATATGCGCTTTATGGTGCATTACGGTAAAGGCGACGCGCGCTACGTGTCCACCAATAACACCTTTGCCGACGCGGCGCTCGATCAACATGGCGCTATCGAGCTGGTCGAAGCGTATGGTGGGATGTTGTCTTATCAACATTGGTGGGATAAGCAATGGCGCTCCAATCTGACCTATGGCTTTGCGCAGGCGGATTACCCAACGTATGCCAATACGGTGTTGACCCAGCAGGTGCAGTCCGTGCATGCCAATCTGCTGTGGAGCCCAGTCAGTCAGGCCATGCTGGGCGTGGAATACACCTACGCTACGCGCGAGTTGATCGATGGTCGGGACGGTGTATTACAGCGGGTGCAGTTTTCAGCCAAGTATAGTTTTTGAGCTTGGTTGCAACAAATTCCAATGGGCTGGGCGGAAGCCGATAGGTGTTCCGCCTACAGCTATTAACGTTTGATCTTGAACACTCGGCCCTCGTAACGGACGATAATCCCGTCCTCCACGATTTCCTTCAGTTCCAACTGGTTTTTGATGGTCTGGCCTGGCACGTATTTGACCATGTCGATCATCACGAAGCGCTCGGCAGGGGTTGACGAATAGCTAAATACATTGATCGGCAGACTGGGGAGCGATTGGCGCAGCTCCGGCGGCAAGTCTTGTATTGTGGGCAAATCGTTCTGCACTCGTGCAGTTGGGACTGGTTCCGGTTTTTTGACCGCAGCTTCGCCGGGGGCCGGGTGTGATTGCGGAACCATGCTTGAAAGCGGTTCAGGCTCGGTAATTGGTTTGCTAGTCGGCGTTGGTTGGGCGATGACCGTCGGGAGAGCCTTTACCGACTGCTGCGGCGCAATGGTCGGTTTAACCCTCACGGCCGGCTCGATCGGTTGTTTCGCGTTAGTTGCAAGTTTCTCGGGGGTCGGCGTCGGGTTCCGAGCTTGCTCAATTTTGGGGGCGGGAGAATTCCTAGCCGGTTTCGGACGGCTATCGGCTGGAAGCGGCGGATTTGTTTTCGCCAGCAACGGCGATGGTTTTTCGATGTTGGCGACCGGCGGCGCTTTGTCTGCGGGTTTTTGGGGCGCGATACCCAGAAAATAGGTCAGAATTGCCAAATTCAACAGGACCAGTGAAACGATGACTTTGGTCAGGCTGTGCCGTTCCGGCGTTTGCTCGATAGCGATGCGACTGGTCACCGTGTCGGGCTGCATGGCTTGGCGTTCTCGTTCGGATTTGCGCAATGCATTCAAGATGTAAGACATATCAACAAGCCTAGCGAGTGGTGATTGCCAAATGGGGCGAAGCAGAGGCTCCGCTTTGATTGTCTAGCTGTATCAGGGTGCGGGCGCCGGCTATGCCGTCGGGCGTCAGATGTTGTCGGTGTTGGAAAGCAATCAACTCGGCTTTTAGCGTTTCATCGAACACTTGGGAGGCCATGTCGCCGGCAGGTTTGCCGTTGATTTTACCTAGCTGTTCGCGCAGCCAGAGTACTGCTGCGGACTGCTGCGCCGGTGCGATTTCCGTAACCCCGGGGTGCGGCAGCCGCCACAGTAGCAAATAATTGCCGTCCCAGATGGTCAAAAGCTCCGCCAGCGGGATGTTGACGGTGTCCTTTAAGCGGATGATTGCCGAATCGTCGTCAATGCCTGTCAATAACACATAGCGTTTGGCGCCGGTAGGGTCGGAGAAAGCCAGAATCGCCGGCCGGTTTAAGCTCAGTAGTTCTTGCCAGTTGCCCTTGCCGAATAAGCAACTCAAACCCAGAGCCGCCACCGTCGCACAATCCGCTGCGCGGCCAGGGGGGGAGGATAGATGCCAAGTCTTCAGCGACTCGGCCAATGCTTCGGAAAAGCTGAGGCCGGCATGCTCCAACTGATCGGCAAAGCTGACCGGCTTGGCGGCGGGGATCGGCGGTGCCGGCAGCATGGCTTGTTGGGTAACAACCGGTTTGGCCGGTTCGATAACGGGCATTGCCGGATGCCAAAATTGCAATCCCGCCGCGGCGCCGAACGCCAAAATCGCTGCGGCTGCGCCATACCAGCGTCGTTTTGTTTTTACCGACCCCAGCACTTCCTGCGCCGCCCGCCGAATGATCGCCGGGCTGATTTCCCGCGCGTTGGTGGCGTAAGCGCCCAACAAGGCCCGGTCGCAGAGAATGTTGATCAAGCGGGGTACGCCTTGCGAATAGTGGTAAATCTTGCGGATGGCCGCGGGGTTGAATAGACGATGACTACCCTTGCAGACCCGCAACCGGTGGCGAATATAAGCCCGTGTCTCGTCGAGCGACAGCGGCAACAAATGATAGCGTGCGGTGATGCGCTGATTGAGCTGGCGCAAGTCTTGGCGAAGCAGCAGCGCATTCAGTTCCGGCTGCCCGACCAAAATGATCTGTAACAGCTTGGCTTTGCTGGTTTCCAGATTGGTCAGTAAGCGAATTTGCTCCAAAACGTCCAAGCTAAGGTTCTGCGCTTCGTCGATCAACAAAACCGTTCGCCTGCCTTGCGAATAAGCGGCCAGCAGGTATTGATTGATGGCGTCAATCAGCTGTTTGGCCGCAAAACCGGCATGGTTAATGCCCAATTCGTCGCAGATTGTTGCCAGTAATTCCTGTACCGTTAATTTAGGATTCAAAATTAAGGCAATATCGACGTTGTCCGGCAATTGCTGCAGCAGGCAGTGACACAGCGTGGTCTTACCAGTGCCTACCTCGCCAGTCAAAGCGACAAACCCACCCCCTTGATTAATGCCATAAAGCAAATGCGCCAAGCCTTCCTGATGCCGCTCGCTCATGAACATGAAGTGCGGGTCAGGCGAGATTGAGAAAGGCAATTCGCTGAAATTGAAGTATTGCTGATACAAGGTTCTGGCGCTTCAAGAAAATGGTCGCACGATGCTAATTCAAACTGGGGGAAATTGCACTTAAAAGTCTGTGCCACTCCAAGGGCCCCGATTAGTGCAGCGTAATCGGGGGAATGACTTGTAAAGCTTGGTTTATAGGTGTCGCTAACGCAACGGTTGGTTTTAATGTCGGGTCTCGGCCCGACAGCCGAGTAACTTTTCTTTGTTTGGCCAAAGAAAAGTCACCAAAAGAAAAGCCGCCCGGATGCCGCTTGTTTCCTGCGCTCCGAAGCTTTTGGTGGGGGTTGGCTAAAGGGGCTTCCTGCCCCTTCGCCAACGTGCGGCATCCCTGCCGCACCCCTTCGGGCTATTCCCACCAAAAGCTCCGGTGCTCGGCGCGGCATACGGGGAAACCCCGTCGCGAGCTTAAAGGGCTTTGACGGTTCTTTTGGATTTAGAGGAATGATGGTGTAGCTCCGAATAGCGAAGCGTATTCGGAGGAACGAGGGACATGCGAAACATCGTTTGGACCATTTGCGAGGTAGCATATGCCCCAAGTTATTAAGGCGTTGCCAACATGCGTCCGATTACGCTTCGCTAATCGGACCTACAGAGGGCCACTGAAAATCGGGATGGGTTTCTCCCGTATGCCGCGCCGAGCACCGGAGCTTTTGAGCGGATCAGCCCGTTAGGGGCGCCGCAGGGATGCGGCGCGTTGCCGAAGGGGCAGGAAGCCCCTTTCGGCAACCCCGTTCAAAAGCGAGGAGCGCAGGGAATAAGCGGCATCCGGGTGTCTTTTCTTTTGGATACTTTTCTTTGGAAAAGCAAAGAAAAGTATCTCGGCTGTCGGGCCGACACCCGACATTAAAGCAACCGTCGCGTTAGCGACACAAGACACGAAAGCCTATTAACCGCGTGGGCACAAAAACCGTGCCCACCCTACGTCTGACCCCTAGGGCGCAATAACCAACGGGCATTGCGCCATGTATTGATTCATTCTGCGCATACGTTATCGCTAATGGGCCCTACGGCCCTTATCCCGCATTTCGGCAGAGGTTGGAATTACGCGGTTGTTAGCGTTCAAAGCGCACCGCTTCTACTGAGAGTTCAATGGCAACTGTATTATCGAGAGCTTTACGATTGTAGGAGATATTTTTAATAACTATAGATACCGGACCGCTACATAACTCGCTTAACGAATTTGAGAGCGCCTCTTCTATTTCCCTGGTTGATTTAGACTTTAGCAAATCGACTGGTTTTGACCAACGTTCTGATAACCAAGACAAGGCAAGATTGTCTTCTTCTGTTTGAAACGGTTCGACTTGTTTTTGTTGTTTTTGTGCTTCTATTTCGTGATTTGCAGACTCGATGAACTCCAAGTTCTCTGCAACGAACCTTGTAACCCGCTCATGTTTTTTGTATCTATTCAACGTTCCAAGAATTTCATCTAGTGGCGGATAGTAATTCGCGAGAGCGGCATGCATTGCTTTAGTAACACCTAAATTTTCATCTAGGTACAAGCTTCGCAGAAGCGGAAATGCTTTCTCTTGCAACGGGTGGATTTTTTGCACGTTTATCCTCTCTTTCTACGCTAACAAGTAATTAGATAGCTAACTGCATATCTATCGCGAATCAAATCTGGCTCCAATAACTCTATGTTCTATAGAGTATATTGTCTTCTGTCTCTCGCCCTAGGCCATGTGAAGTGCCGGTTGGATTTCGCCTCGCGAAGAAAAACCAACCACTTACCCCCCAAACAACGGCGACTGCAACACTATCGCCGCCGCAATCAAAACCGCCGCGCTGAGAATAGCCCGCAAGGTGCGGGTGTTGTTACGTTTAAGTTGCTTACGTAGCTCCAGCATATCTTTTTGCTGCTGCTGCAACTGCTGCTCCATGTGCGCAGCGCTTTGCAGGGCTTGGAATATCAGGCCGGGCACTTCCGGAATTTGTTCGCTGATTTCCGGGAATTTGGCGAACAGTTCTTTGATTTTTTTCGCCGGACCGACGCGCTCTTTGAACCAGTTTTCCAGGAACGGTTTGGCGGTTTGCCATAAATCCAGATCAGGATAGAGCTGGCGGCCTAAACCTTCGATGTTCAAAAGAGTTTTTTGCAACAACACCAGTTGCGGCTGTACGACCATGTCGAAGCGGCGAGCAGTCTGGAACAGTCTGAGCAGCAGCAAGCCAAACGAAATGTCTTTTAAGGGCTTCTCGAAAATTGGTTCGCAGACGCTACGAATTGCCGCTTCAAATTCTTCTACGCGGGTGGAAGCCGGCACCCAGCCGGATTCGATGTGCATTTGCGCCACGCGGCGGTAATCGTGGTTGAAAAACGCCAGGAAGTTTTCGGCCAGATAACGCTGGTCGGTGCTGGACAGGCTGCCGACGATGCCGAAATCCACTGCCAGATATTTGTCCGGCAATTGCACGAAAATATTGCCCGGATGCATGTCAGCGTGGAAAAAGTTGTCTCGAAACACTTGGGTGAAGAAAATTTCCACGCCGCGCTCAGCCAGCTTTTTGAAATCGGCGTTGCCTTTGCGCAAGGCCTCGATGTCGCCGACCGGCACGCCGTAGATTCGTTCCATCACCAACACTTTGCGGCGGGTCAGTGGCCAATGGATCTCCGGGATGTAGAGCATCTCGGAATTCTTGAAATTGGCGCGGATGGCGCTGGCGTTGGAGGCTTCCCTTACCAGATCCAGTTCGTCGAGGATGGTCTTTTCGAACTCGGCGACGATTTCCATCGCCCGAAGGCGGCGGGCGTCACTCCAAAAGCGTTCAGCCAGACGCGCCAATTCGTATAGCAAGCCCACATCGGAATGGATTTTGTCTTCGATGTCTGGACGTAAGACTTTAACGATGACTTTTTCGCCAGTGTTCAGCGTCGCGGTATGCACTTGCGCCACCGACGCCGAGGCCAAGGGTTGCGGATCGAATTCGGCAAAGGCTTCTTCTATCGATTGCCCCAGCTGTTGCTCGATGATTTTTCGGGCAGTTTCTGCGGAAAACGGCGGGACTTTATCTTGCAGTTTGACCAGTTCTTCCGCGATGTCTTCAGGTAGCAAGTCCTTGCGAGTCGACAGGGTTTGGCCGAATTTCACGTAGATCGGTCCCAGGTCTTCTAGGGTTTTACGAATACGCGCACCGCGCGGTTCGCGGGCTTTGCTGGTCCAATAATTCGGCGACAAAAACGCGATATAACGGATAGGGCGAAACAAATGGGTTTTTAAAACAATTTCATCCAAGCCATGGAACATCATCACCCAGTTGATATGGATGAGGCGCATCAGAATTTTCGGGCGAATCACGGGCAGGTCCTTGTTATTGAGGCGCAGATGTTGGTTGGGTCAAGGCTTCCAGACGGTCGAGGCGGGCGCTGAGGCGGTCGCAATCACTGCGGCAAGTATCTATGTCTCGAAAGACTAACTCGGCCTCGGATTTGGCGGGTAATTCGCGGGTTTCTTCTTGCAGAAACTCTTCCAGGTTTAAGCGAAAAGTTGTCAGGCTGTGCTGTGTCCAATCGCGGCTGCTGCGAAACAGCTTGGTCAGGCGCTGGGCAAAGGCATCGCCGGTATAGCGGGCGATTTTGCTTTCTAGATTGATGTCCAACTTTTCAAATAGCCGCTGCAGACGGCGCGCCAACTGGGTGTCACCTTCGATGCGCACTTCGCCTTTGAATAAGGACCGCATCGGCGCGGCGCTTAAGCCCATCAAACCCAGTGCCGACAGAGAGCCACTCAGCGTGGCATCTGCGGATCCTGGATAGCTTTCGAGTACCTGGATGCTATTTACCGTGGGGCAGAGATAGAGATTGCTGTCAAATGAAGAAATGTGCAAAGCAATAACTTTACCGGCCATCGGCCTCAGGTATTGCTCCAAGTTGTCATCCAGCGCCAAATAGCGATTCAGCGCGCCTTCCAGTGTGGCAATAAAAAGCGGCTTGAGCATAGTGCTTGTTTAAAACTTATAGCCGCGGTGAACGGCAACAATGCCTTGAGTCATGTTGAAATATTCGCAACGTTCCAGGCCGGCGTTTTCCATCATTTGCTTGAGTTCGTCTTGTTTGGGGTGCATGCGGATCGACTCGGCCAGATAACGGTAGCTGTCTTCGTCTTTAGCCACAATCGCACCGATTTTCGGCAGCAGATTGAACGAGTAAAAGTCGTAGACCTTTTCGGTAATCGGATCGATGGGATGTGAAAATTCCAGCACGATGACGCGGCCGCCCGGTTTCAATACCCGGTACATGGACCGCAAGGCGGCGTCTTTATCGGTGACGTTGCGCAAACCAAAGCCGATGGTCACGCAATCGAAAGTGTTGTCGGCAAACGGTAGGCATTCGGCATTGACTTGGGCGTAGCGGATGTTGCCGCTCAAACCATGATCGATGAGCCGGTCGCGGCCGGTGCGCAGCATCGCCGCGTTGATGTCCGCCAGTACCACTTGGCCGGATTTGCCCACGCGTTTTTCATACAGCTTGGTCAAGTCACCGGTCCCGCCAGCCAAATCCAGCACACTGTCGCCTTCCCGAACGTTGGCCAGTTGCACCGCCACACGTTTCCAGATGCGGTGGATACCCATGGACATCAAGTCGTTCATGACATCGTACTGGCTGGCGACCGAGTCGAACACGCCGCG
>Ga0123388_1017717_pt1 | contig 34990 bp, 32 predicted proteins | sample T0HHNO3metaT_FD_89916 | JGI IMG/M metagenome (GOLD analysis project Ga0123388, IMG submission 89916) | Methane-oxidizing artificial microbial communities from Washington, USA to study methane cycling - T0-HHNO3 metaT (Metagenome... | ecosystem: Engineered > Modeled > Simulated communities...
CCCGCGCGCTCGTGCTGATTAGGTAAAACCGGCCGGGTGCAAGGCTCGCAGCCGATGCTGATATAGCCGTGTTGGTGGAGTTCGTTGAACGGTACCTGATAGGCTTCGATGTAATCCCACACCTGCGCGGATGACCAGTTCAGCAGCGGATTGAATTTAATTAATTGTTTGCCGGGGCCGGAGAAGCCGGCGTCCAGTTGCACTTCCGGGATGTCGCCGCGGGTGTCCAGGCTTTGGTCTTTGCGTTGGCCGGTGATCCAGGCGTCCAGTGTTGCTAGTTTGCGTTTTAAAGGTTCGACTTTGCGGATGCCGCAGCATTGTTGGTGGTTGTCTTCGTAAAAGCTGAACAGGCCTTTTTCTTTGACAAAGGCATCCAGCTGCTCGCGGTCCGGGCTCAAAATGTCGATGCAAATACCGTAATGCTTACGCACTTGTTCGATAAAGCGGTAGGTTTCCGGATGCAGGCGGCCGGTGTCCAGCGAGAATACTTGAATGTCTTTTCTGATTTGCAAGGCCATGTCGATCAGCACCACGTCCTCGGCGCCGCTGAAGGAAATGGCGATGTTGTCGAAATGGGCCAGCGCGGCTTTTAAGATCGTGCGCGGATTTTTACCTTGCAGCTCGGATTGGGCGGTGCTTAAGTCGAATTCAGTCATGGATTTAGCTCTGGGCAAAGTAACGGGATAAATACTCATCAAAGTCCAACTTGTCGTTGGCTTCGATGTCGGCTTGTTTTTGCAGGGACGCGGCAGCCATGTCCTCGAACTGCCTTTGGGTTTCATCGTCCAGCGGTTCGGCGTTGAAATAATGTTTATGCAAGGCCGAGGTATTGCTGGCAAAGCAGCCAAATTCCTGGCCATTTTCACGCATGCAGGCCAGGATGCGGGCTGACGGCGTCAAGGCCGGATTGTCAACGACCGCCAACTGGTGTTGCAAAGCCAGTTGATAGGGGCGTTCCAGGCTGCCTCTGTCCAGCACCGCGCAGATCGGTTGCATGGCGTACAAGATGCTGTGCGCCCATTGCTGTAAGGTGACGGTTTCGCCGTTGCGGTTTAATTGCAAACCGGGGCGGCGGCCTTGATTGGCGACCAGCAATTGGTTGCTGTTGTTAACCTGGAATTCGTCCGGGCCTTGCGGCGGGCTGTCCTGCAATAAACAATACAGTAAGAAGGCCTCGACAAAGCGGGCGGTGCTTTCGTCGATGCCGATCGGATTCAGCAGATTCAAATCCAGCGAGCGCATTTCCACATACAGCACGCCGCGCCGTTTCAGCGCCAGCGTCGGCTTCTCGCCGGATTTGGCGATCTGCTTGGGGCGCATGGTGCTGTAAAACTCGTTTTCGATTTGCAGAATGTTGGCGTTCAGCTGTTGGTACTCGCCGTCCACTTTCACGCCGATAGCTTCGTAGTCCGGATAAGGGGTGTTGATGGCTGCGCTTAGGCTGTCCACGTAGCCGTCCAGCGAGTTGTAATCGATCTTCAAGCCCGCCTGGTTCTTGCTCTTGTAACCGATGTCGCTCATGCGCAGCGAGGTCGCATAGGGGTGGAACACGGTGTGCTCGTCAAACTCCTTGAATTGCTCCATCAATTGCGGGCGGCTTTTGAAAAAAGTTTTGCAAATCGCCGGCGAGGCGCCGAACAGATACAAAATCAACCAGCCTTGGCGGTGGAAGTTACGGATCAAACCGAAATAAGCGTTGGAGATAAAGTCTTCCAGGCCTACCGTGCAGCCGCTTTGCTGGTACAGCGCCGGCCACAACGCTTCCGGCACCGAATAATTGAAATGGATGCCGGCGATGGCTTGCATGGTGCGGCCGTAACGGTGCCACAAACCTTTACGGTAAACGTGCTTCATCTTGCCGATGTTGGATTTGCCGTACTCCGCGATGGGGATGCTCAAGTCGCCGTCGATACCGCAGGGCATGCTGGTGGCCAGCAGCATTTCCTCGCCTAGATGCGGGTAGACAAACTGGTGGAGCTGGTGCATGTAGTCCAGGGTTTGGCGGATGTCGGCAAACGGCGGAGTGATGAATTCCATCAGCGCTTCCGAATAATCGGTGGTGATGTAAGGGTGGGTCAATGCCGAACCGAGCGCCGTGGGGTGAGGCGTTTGGGCGATCTCGCCATGCTCGGTGATGCGCAGGCTTTCTTTCTCGATGCCTTTCAGGCCTTGTTTTAACAGGTATTGTTGATCGTTATCGATCAAATATTTAAGACGGTCGGGTAAACGGCAGTAAGTAATGAGCATAGAAAATTAGGCGCCTTCCGCGGCTTGGGTAAGCGCGGCATTATATAGGGTGGATTTTGAATTGTTGAAATCGGCGTGCTGTACATTGAATTAAGGAGATTGGGGATGTGCGTTACTATTTCAAGGCGTAGAAGGCCGTAGCGGATTTCGCATGGATCGGGCGGTTGCGGATGATGGCCTGATCTATGGTCTAATACCTCGACAACTTTTTTGCCGGTTTAGATTTAGCAAGTAATGATTTATGACCAATAACCCCGCCCTGCAAACCCTGCGTAGCGTGTTCGGCTACGACAGTTTTCGCGGCCAGCAGCAACAGATTATCGAACAATTGATCGGCGGCCGGGATGTGTTGGTATTGATGCCGACCGGCGGCGGCAAGTCCTTGTGCTATCAGATTCCGGCCCTAGTGATGGACGGCGTCGGCATCGTCATTTCGCCGCTGATTGCGCTGATGCAAGATCAGGTCAGCGCCTTGCATCAAGTGGGCGTGCGAGCGGCCTATTTAAATTCGACGCTGGCGCTGGAGCAGGTGCGCGAGATCGAACAGAAGTTGCAGAACGGCGAGTTGGATTTGCTGTACATTGCCCCTGAGCGCTTATCCAACGCCAGAACCCAGGCCTTGTTCGCCCGCTGCAAGATCGCTTTGTTTGCCATCGACGAGGCGCATTGCGTATCGCAATGGGGCCACGATTTTCGCGCCGATTATTTGTTGTTGTCGGTGTTGCACGAACAGTTTCCGCAAGTACCGCGCATCGCTTTAACCGCCACAGCGGACGAGCGTACCCGCCAGGAAATCATTACCCGGCTGGCGCTGGAACAGGCTCAGGTGTTCGTCAGCGGTTTCGACCGGCCGAATATTCGCTATCGGATCATTCAAAAAGACAATGCCCGTCAGCAATTATTGACCTTTATCCGCAGCGAACACCCCGGCGACACCGGCATCGTTTATTGCTTGTCGCGTAAAAAAGTCGAGGAAACCGCCGAGTGGCTGAACGGTAAGGGCTTGAAAGCCCTGCCGTATCATGCCGGCATGGAGCATAGAGAGCGGCAGAAGAATCAACACCAGTTTTTGATGGAAGACGGTTTGATCATCGTCGCCACCATTGCTTTTGGCATGGGCATAGACAAGCCTAACGTGCGCTTCGTGGCGCATCTGGACTTGCCGAAAAGCGTGGAAGCCTATTATCAAGAGACGGGCCGGGCCGGCCGCGACGGCCTGCCGGCCAACGCCTGGATGGCTTACGGCTTGCAGGACGTATTGACGCTAAGGCAAATGCTCGGTTCATCCAATGCCGACGAGGCGCACAAGCGGATTGAATTGCACAAACTGGATGCGATGCTGGCCTTGTGCGAAATGGTCAGTTGCCGGCGGCAGGCGCTGCTTGGCTACTTTGGTGACGTTCTGGAGCAGGGCTGCGGCAATTGCGATACTTGCCTGGAGCCGGTGGAAACCTGGGATGGCAGCGTTGCCGCGCAGCAAGCCTTGTCGTGCATCTATCGCACCGGCCAGCGTTTTGGCGTGACCTATTTGATTGATGTGTTGCTGGGCAAAAGCGACGACCGGATGCGCCAGTTCGGCCATGACAAGCAGTCCACCTTCGGGATCGGTAAAGCGCTGGACGAAAAACAATGGCGCTCGGTGTTTCGGCAATTGGTCGCCAAGTCTTTGGTGGAAATCGATTTCGAAGGTCACGGTAGTTTGAAATTGACCGACGCCTGCCGGCCGGTGTTGCGGGGTGAGCAAACTTTGATGTTGCGCAAGGATGCGCAGATCGCCAAGACCCGCCGCGAAAAACCCGAAAAACGCCAACCGGGTGGCGCGGCGGACAGCGCCTTGTGGAATGCTTTGCGAGCCAAACGCAAAGAATTGGCCGACGAGCAGGACGTGCCGCCCTATGTGATTTTTCACGATGCGACTTTGATGGCGATGGTCGATGCTCGGCCGCGTAATCATCAGCAATTGAGCATGTTGTCCGGTATCGGCCAACGCAAACTGGAATTATACGGCGATGAGTTTTTGGCGGTGTTAGCCCAATTCGACGACGAGCCGCCGGTGTCAGCCACCGACACGGTTGCGGAAAGTCTGGATTTATTCAGATTGGGCTATAGCGTCGAGCAAGTGGCGAAACAGCGTGGCCTGAGCGAGGACACGATTTACAATCACATGGCCAAAAGTCTGGAACTGGGGCTGGTGGCGCTGGGCGATGTGTTGAGCTTGTCGCCGGCGGAAGTCAGTGAAATCGAAGCGGTGTTGTTAAGCTTGCCGGAAGAACAACGCAATGCCTTGAAGCCGGTCTACGAGCAACTGGGCGGCGCTTACAGTTACGGCGTGTTGCGTTGTGTCAGAGCGGCTTTACAGCAGCAGCTTGGTTGAGTTTGTCGTGCGTGAAGCGGTAATCAGTCTTAAGGCAATGATCCAGCCACTTTTGCAGGAAATAGTTTAAGCGCCATTTGTAGTTTCTGATTTCCACTAGACTGCCGGGATCTTGGTAAACCTTATCGACTGTCGGCCGGTCAATGTCGCGCAGCACTTCCGCCAATTGCGCATCCAGATAAATCCGAATTTTCACCGCCGGCACGATGTGCTCTGACAGTTGTTGGTCGAAGCAATGGCTAAGTTCTATCGTCAAGGTGTAGGGGTTACGCTCCAGCACTTGCAGATACAGCGCCGGTTTGTTTTGAGTCAGGCCGACGGCGGTTTTATCAAAAGAGCGCAGATTCGGAATCAGCCTGAACAACTTCTGATAATTGGATTCGCAGATCTTTTCCAGGCAGAGTGCGGTGTTGACCGGTTGCACCAAGCTCATGCTTAGTCTTCCCGATAGCAAGCATTGGCGCTGGCGGTTTCCCACAACACCACTTGATCGACATTAAAGCCTTGTTGTTTGACGTGCTGGTAAATCATCTTACTCAGTACTTCGGCGGTGGGATGTTCGTCGATTGCCAAAAACTGTTCGTGGTTGGCGACCAGGGCCGGGATGATAGGGTCGTCTTTATGCAGTAAAAAGTTGTGATCCAGCACCTTATTGATAAAGCCATCCACGCAGTCTTTCACGTCGGAAAAATCGCAGACCATGCCTTGGTCGTTTAGGCTGTTTTGTTTGATGGAGATGCTGGCTTTGACGCTGTGGCCGTGCAAGTTGCGGCACTTGCCCGGATGGTTCATCAGGCGGTGGCCGTAGCAAAAATAAACTTCTTTGGTGATGATATACATAGCGTGCTACGTCCTTGTCAGGAGCGGGTGTTGTCCTTAATTGCCTTTAATGCTTTTGATTGATGCGGCTATTTCAAAGCTGCCGTCGCCTTGTTTGACGCTACGCACCACTTCGATGAAGGCCGTCATCGGTGGGGTGATTTGGGTTTTCGGCATGATGCTGACTTCCATGGCTAAACCGACATCGAACGGCCGGTTGGCAATAAACGATACGCCGGCGCCGCTCAGCGTTGTGCATTTACCGGTACTGACCTCGCTGGAATCGGCCAGCTTATAGGTAATGTCACAGTCCACATCCATACGGATGTAATCGCGTTTTTCATCATGATTCAGCATTGGCTTCCCCCGATTCGGATTGGCAGTGGTTGGGTAAAAAATCAGTCGCAGGGAGTTTACTATAAAAATCCGTGGCTCTGGTTAGGAAATAGTGGCTCATATCGCCCGAATCAGCGGATTTTTTGGGCGGGCTGTGACGCAGTTGGCATCCAGGCAATTGCCAGGTTCGGCGGTTTTATTGCCTGACTATCCCAGGCTATTTGTGTAAAATTCCGCCACTTTTTCATTACAGACAGCGCAGGCAGCAGCATGAGTAAATCCATTGTCCTTACCGGTATCACCACCACCGGCACGCCGCATCTTGGCAATTACGCCGGGGCGATCCGGCCGGCGATCAATGCCAGCAAAGACGAGCAGGTCAGACCGTTTTATTTTCTGGCCGACTACCATGCGCTGATCAAATGCAACGAGCCTGCCAGGGTCAAGCAATCCAGCCTGGAAATCGCCGCGACCTGGCTGGCGCTGGGATTGGATACCTCCAACGCGGTGTTTTACCGCCAGTCCGATGTGCCGGAAATTCTGGAACTGACCTGGATGCTGACTTGCGTGACCGCCAAGGGCTTGATGAATCGCGCCCATGCTTATAAAGCCGCCGTCGCCGAAAACGAAGAAACCGAAGGCAACGATCCGGACAAAGGCATCACGATGGGCTTGTTCAGTTACCCCATCCTGATGGCCGCCGATATTTTGATGTTCAACGCCAACAAGGTGCCGGTGGGCAAGGATCAAATCCAGCATATCGAAATGGCCCGCGACATCGCCAGCCGCTTTAACCATATTTACGGTGAACATTTTGTCTTGCCGGAAGCGGTGCTGGACGACAACGCCGCTACCTTGCTAGGCCTGGATGGCCGCAAGATGAGCAAAAGCTACAACAACACCATCCCGTTGTTCGAGCCGGAAAAGAAACTGCGGAAACTGATCAACAAGATCAAAACCAACTCGCTGGAACCGGGCGAACCCAAGGATACGGAAGGTTGCACCTTGTTTGGTATCTATCAGGCCTTTGCCAATCACCACGAAGTCGAAGCGATCCGCCAACGCTACGCCGAAGGCATAGGCTGGGGCGAGATGAAGCAGGTGTTGTTCGAGAAAATCAACGATGAAATCGCCCCGGCTCGCGAGCGTTACGAAGCCTTAATGGAAGCGCCGGAGCATATCGAGCAGCAATTGCAGGAAGGCGCCGAGAAAGCCCGTGCCATCACCCGGCCGTTTATCAATACCTTGCGGGAAGCGGTGGGGATTTCCAGATTGGCGATATAACCGCGCTAAGCCTTTAGAGACGCAAAAACCTTGCGTCTCTAGTTCACTCCCAATGTGGTTTGTCTATAGCCATATTGACTAATACTTGCTCAAGGATGATCGTGTCCCATGTCCATCATCGCTATCTACGTTATCAAGCTGCTGTTGTTGCCGCCAACCTCTTTGGCGATGCTGGCGCTGGTTGGCTTGCTTTTGCGCAAGCGTAAATGGGGAAAGAACATGGCGATAGTCTGTCTGGCACTGTTGTGGTTATTGAGTTTGCCGATTGTGGTTAAGCACTGGGCCATGCTCTGGGAAAGGGTTCCGCCTCTTTCTACCGAAGCCGTGCAGCAATTTAAACCGCAGGTCTTGGTGGTGATAGGAGGCGGCATCGAAACGTCAGCGCCGGAATATCCTGGGCAGGTTACTTTACATGTCAGAACCTTGCTGCGTGTGCGCTATGCTGCCAAGTTGGCCGGGGAGCTGGGTTTGCCGATTTTGGCTTCCGGGGGCGGTATGCTGGAGCCGGATGAAATTCCCGAAGCGGATTTGATGGCGCAAACCTTGGAGAGCGAGTTTAAAACTCCAGTGGCCTGGCGGGAGCCGCGCAGCAGCAATACTGCCGAAAATGCCCGTTTCAGTCGCGAGCTGTTGAATGAGTTAGGTATTAATAAGATTGTCCTGGTCACCCAGGCCTACCACATGCCGCGAGCTGCTTTGGAGTTTCGTAAAGCCGGTTTTGAGGTCTTGCCGGCGCCAACGGCCTTTATCGGTCACGCAGGCAAATCCCGCTGGCTGGATTGGTTGCCGTCTCCAACAGCTTGGTCCAACAGCTTCCTGCTGGCCCACGAAATGGTCGGCATGTGGTGGTATCGAATGCGTTACTGATATAACGCTGCTCCACCTGGCCCGTTCATCAACGGCGCGGCCGCCGGGCAATTGGCTATAATGGCAGGCCGCTTTCTTACTTGACGCCATCATGTCCAAATCGCCCACCAAGGAAGGTCTCCGCCGCGCCGCGGACGCACCGCCATTACCCGCCAACCCCTGGCGTTTTATCCTGTTTTGCTTGAAGCCGTTCCGCTGGCTGTTGCTGTTGATGCTGATACTGGAAACCGGCCAAGCAGCCGGCAGCATCTTGGTGCCGTATGCGATTAAAGCCTTGATGGACGCGGTTGCTAGTCAGCCCGTGCCGGTTGTTGATTGGCTGGAGACTTTCAAACAACCCTTACTATTGCTGGCCGGCCTGAATCTGGCGGAGATTATTTTCAGCCGCAGCAGCGGCGCGGTGCTGATCATCATGGGGCCGCGCTTGCGGCAGGGCACGGCAAGGTCCTTGTTCGCTTATCTGCAAAACCACGCGCCGCGCTACTTTGGCAACCATTTCGCCGGCGCGCTGGCGCATCGCATCAGTGAAACGGCGATGAGCGTCAATCACACCACCTGGTCCATCATCTGCGATTTCTGGCCGATCGCGGTGACGTTTACGGTGTCAGTCACGCTATTGCTGGGCGTGCATCAAGGCCTGGGTTTATTCGTGGCCGCCTGGGTGCTGCTGTACGTTTTGATCTCCTATTGGCTGGCCACCCGTTGCCAACCCTACGCCCAGGATTTTGCGGCCACCCGCAGTATGGTCAACGGCAAGATCGTTGATGCCGTGACCAATATTCTTAATGCCAAGCTATTCGCGCGATTGCAGCACGAACGCGCATATCTTGACGGTTTTTTGGATACCGAACTAAAAAGCGCCCGCCGCACCTTTTGGTATATGGAGCGGGTGCGCTGGTTTCAATTTACCGCTGCCGCTATCTTGAAAATCGGCACCATCGGCTACGCCTTGCAACTGTGGCAGGCTGGCGAAATCAGTGTCGGCGCCTTTGCCATGAGCACCGGTTTGGCGATTTTGGTGATCGGCGATGCCCGCAATTTGAGTCGACGTTTTCTGGAGTTTTTTGAGTACGTCGGTAACGTCGCCAATGGCGTGGACACCATCATCCAAAGCCACGAAATCATTGACGTGGCGGACGCCAAGCCCTTGCAAATCAACCAAGGTCGCATCGAATTTAAAGACGTTTGCTTTAGCTACGAGCCGGGGCGACAAGTGTTCGATCATTTGAATGTGGCGATAGAGCCGGGGCAGCGGGTGGGCTTGGTCGGTTTCTCCGGCTCCGGCAAATCCACCTTTGTGAATTTGATCCTGCGCAATTTCGAACCGCAAACCGGGCAAATCCTCGTCGACGGCCAAGATATTTTGTTGGCTACCCAGGATTCCTTGCATGCGCAAATCAGCCTGATTCCGCAAGATCCCAGCCTGTTTCACCGCAGCCTGAAAGAAAACATCGGCTACGGCAAACTGGATGCCGACGACGCGCAAATCAGCTTCGCCGCCAAATTGGCGCACGCCGAGGAGTTTATCGCCGCGATGCCGGAAGGCTATGAATCACTGGTCGGGGAGCGCGGCGTCAAACTCTCAGGCGGCCAACGCCAGCGCATCGCCATCGCCCGGGTGATGCTGAAAGACGCCCCCATCCTGATCCTGGACGAAGCCACCTCCAGCCTCGATTCAGTCACCGAAAAAACCATCCAGGAGAACCTGGAGCGGGTCATGGGCCGCAAAACCGTCATCGCCATCGCCCACCGCCTGTCCACCATCGCCCATCTGGATCGGGTGCTGGTGTTCGATCAAGGCCGTATCGTCGAGGATGGCAGTCATCAGGAATTGTTGGCTAAGCAGGGTTTTTATTACCGGCTGTGGACGATGCAGGCGGGTGGGTTTTTACCGGATGAGGTGGTTTAGTTGATTGAAATTGGAAATCAAAAGGGTGGGCTATGCTGTTGTGCCCACCGTTTCATCGGTGCAAGGTTAGTTCCGCGTAGGCACAAAAGGCGTGCCCAACCTACAAGGCTTTAGCGCCTAGAAGCCAAGTGTCAGGGATGGTATAGTTTTCTCTAAGTTTATGGGTGTCGTATTTTTCACCGCCACTTGGAATGTTAAATTTCCACTCACACTAAAAATCAATCATTTGAGCGCAAACAGTAAGAGTTATGCGTTAAATGCGCCAGTTTATTTGACAACTGATGTCATAGCTTACGTTAGTGATCACGTTCATACATCATGACAACTGCCACAACAGCACTGGACGAATTGGTTAGCTTCTTGAATGAGCAGGTTGCGCGACTCATTGCTGCATCTGAAATTGATGCTGTGGGGCAATTGGACCTGAGGGATGAAATTGCCCGCCAGCAACTAAGCCGCACAGCAGAACTAGTGCGCGGAGCTGCTGCATTGGGTGCTAACCATAATGCTGCTTGCTTAGGCATTATTGGGCGCTGTCTACTTGAGCAACTGATCACAGTCCTGTGGGCTATCCGTTCGATTGAAAATGCTCAAGAACATCAGAGCTCGGCAACTGCAGAACTCGCCAAAGCGCTCAAGATCAACTTGAAGGCCGGAACGGCAAAAATCAAGAACAGGCATACAGGAGAAGAAGCTACCGCAGAGTTTCTAGAAACCGAGCAAATGAAAAACATTCCCAAACGGAGGAGCGTAGAAGAGTTAGCCAGGGAAGCTGAGGTTTCGGATTTGTACACGGTCTTCTATCGGTTCATGTCACTAGAGACGCATGGCCATCATGACGTGTCTACGGAAGCCTCAGATCCAATCTCTCTATGCGAAATGCATCTCCAAAGCATTGGTGCTATCAGCCGAGCAATTGGGCAGGCCTGCGTTTGGTGGCTTTTGCATCGGAGCGGGCCAGACAATGAATCCATACGTGATGTTTTGGGGCTCAATAGCAAGTAGCCTCGATGGAATCGAGGTTTCGAAGGCCAATATCCTGCAATTGCCAATATGTGTTTGGTGGTCGGTAAGCCGACGCCCTCGATTCCGCTGACGCTGCATCGAGGCTACAATGGCTCATCGCTACGAAAAGATAGACTGGCAAACAACAACCTTATTCGTGATCTCGCCCATGTCGATACGTCTTGCTATTCCGGCCGATGCAAAAGCCATTGGTCAAATTCGCGTGGCGGCTTGGCGCGCTGCTTACCAGCCGTTCATGCCGTCGGAGTTCTTGGCGTCGTTAGATCCTTCCGCAAACCTGGACGCACTAACAGAACGGTTAACTAATCCAACCAGAGAGTTCATGGTGTTCGTCGCCGAGGACGAAGGCAATACGGTTGGCTTTTCAATCATCGGCGCACCTCGTTATCAGACACAGGAACTGACTGTTGAACTTTGGGCGCTCAATGTGTCGCCTGCCCATTGGCGTCAAGGATTAGGGAGAAAACTCGTTGATCGTTCAGTGGCGGAATCATTCAATTTAGGTTTTGCCTGCATCGAGCTGTGGTGCATCAAAGGCAATTCCCCAGCCGAAGCTGCGTATGCGGGTTGTGGTTTTACACTCACCGATAAAGAGCGCACATCGTCGGCGTTGACGGGACATCCATTGCACGAAGTTCTTTACTCAAAGATACTCTAAGATCACTTCGAAATGGATTTGACAGTAAAGTAACCGTCCACGCTGCTATCTAAAACAAGTAGCCTCAATGGAATCGAGGTTTCGAAGGTTATCTCCTCCCAATTACAGACAAGAGTTTGGCTGTCTGTAAGCCGACTTCCTCTTTCAGGGCTGTGGAAGTGTTGAACAGCGTGAAGTGCATCGTTCGTGATTGCTCAGGGTTGGAAATTTGGTATGAGCTAAGCGCTATTTCTGGTCGGCTTGGCTGGTGGGATTCAATCTAGTAGGTCGGGATAGGCATAAGCCATAACCCGACCTAGTCATCTTTTATGCCTCAGCCGGCGCGTTCAAACCCTTGATAATATCTAACACCGCCTGCGCATGCCCTTCATGGTTGACGCCATACATGGCTTCGATCAGTTTGCCGTCTTTGCCGATGATGAAAGTCGAGCGGACGATTTTCCATTTTTTCACGCCGTCTTTTTCCACTTCCTGCCAAACCCCATAAGCCTCGCACAGGTCGCCGGAGGTGTCGGCCAGCAGTTGCACGTTCAGGCCGTATTTGGCTATGAAGTCGCGGTGGCTTTGGCAATCGTCTTTGCTGACGCCGATGATCACGGTGTCCTGGGCGTCGAATTCGCCGGCCAGTGCGGTAAAGTCGTTGGCTTCAATGGTGCAGCCGGGGGTGTCGTCTTTGGGATAGAAGTACAACACCACATTTTTGTCCTCTTGGTAATCGGACAGGTAAATGAGTTTGTTGTCTTGATTGGCGGATCTAAAAAAGGGCGCTTCCTGGTTTTTTTGTAATTGTGACATGCGATTCTCCTCTTGTTTTTGGCCGGATAAGTTCCAGCACGCGGGCTGTTGGCATCGATTTAAAGCGGCGCCAGGTTTTTACGACCGGCGTCGTTGAAACCGAAAGGCTCTGCCGTAAAAGGCTGCTCTCGGCGATTATGAACCAGGTTTCCGGTGGCATCTACCACAAATATGGTGAGATTTAGGTGGACTGCAGTGCCGGGGTAACTTGAGTCTATCTCAACAAAATGCATTATGACTGCCAACCGCCGCCCAGCGCTTTGTAGAGTTCTACCATGGCGCTAATCTGCTTTTGCTTGGTTTCGATCAGTTCCTTTTTCGCTTCCAAGGCATCGCGTTGCGTCAGCAATACCTCCAGATAATCGGCGCGGGCCGAGATGAACAACTGGTTGGCTACGTCGATTGATTTCACCAAAGAATCGACTTGCTGGCGTTTGAGCTGGTAGTTTTTGTCCAGTTTATCGATGTTGGACAGTTGATTGGCGACTTCAGCATAGGCATTAATGATGCTTTGCTCGTATTCATAGGCCGCCTGCACCTGCTTGGCGTTGGCGTTTTTATATTCGGCGGTAATCGCGTTTTTGTTGACCAGCGGTGCCACCAGTTCGCCGGCGACCATGGCCGCCAATGATTCCGGCGTGTTGATCAGATATTTCAAGGCAAAGGCTTGAAAGCCGACGCCGGCCTTGATGCCGAACGACGGGTAGAAATTAGCCCTGGCAACGTCGATATTCAGGTCGGCAGCCTTCAATTCCAGTTCGGCTTTGCGGATGTCCGGCCGGTTTTGCAACAGCTCCGACGGCAAGCCGGCGCTCAACGCCTTGGGCTTGATGCTCATGAAACCGGCCGACGAACGTTCGATAGGCTGCGGGGTTCGCCCCAGCAAGGTGTTGATACGGTTTTCTACAACGGTAATCTGCTGCTCGATTTCATATTGCCTGGCCTGGTTTTTCGCCACCTCGGCTTCGTAACGCTTCACTGCCAACGTATTGGTGCGCGCATAAATCTGCAATTGCCTGACTACCAGCAAGCCATTCTGCTGCAGCGCGATGTTTTGCTGCAAATTTTCCAACTGGTTATCCAGGGCCAGCAGTTCGTAATAGGCATGCGCCACTTCCGCGACCAGATGAGTCAACAGGAAATTACGGCCTTCACCCGAAGCCATATATTCGTAGACCGCTACCTGGGTGGCGTTCCTGAGCTTCTTCCAGACGTCGATTTCCCAAGTCGAGAACAAACCGAATTGGTAGTCGCCGAGGAAAGCCGGGAAGGCCTGGCCTTTGGCAATCTCCAAATTTTCTTCGACCGCGCCGTTGCGGGTGTGCTTTGCGGTTTTCTCGCCGCTTGCCGCCGCGCCAAGTTTGACGAAGGGCAAATATTCCCCTTTGCGGGCCTGGATTTCGTTTTCGGCGATGCTGATGCGTTGCAGTGCGATGTTGATTTCCTTGTTATTGGCAACGGCGGTATCGATCAAGCTCAGCAGATGCGGATCGTCGAAAAATTCTTGCCATTTCACGGTCGCAGAACTGGCCTGCTCAATGACTCCCGGCTTGAATTGGTCGGGCAGCTGCTTATCCGCCATCTTGGTGGTCATGTCCGGAATGCCGCAAGCTTGCAGCAGCAAGCCGGCTGCCACCGTTGCGGCTAAACATTTAATACTCATCGTCGTCTCCATAGTGATAATGCTCGGTTAACGGTTCGACGTCTTCGTTTTTGACCAATGACTTACCTTCGATTAGGTTGGCGAACAGGTAATAAAGCCCAGGGATCAGCACCACGCCGAACACGGTACCGAACAACATGCCGCCCAGTGCCGAGCTGCCTATGGTGCGGTTTCCGACCGAGCCGGCGCCGGTGGCCACCACCAAGGGGATCAAGCCGGCGATGAAGGCGAACGAGGTCATTAAAATCGGCCGGAACCGCGCCCTCGCGCCCTCAATGGCCGCGTCTTTGACCGACATGCCCTGGCCGTGTTTTTGCACCGCGAATTCGACGATCAATACCGCGTTCTTGCCCAGCAAGCCGATCAACATCACCAAGCCGACTTGGGCATAAATGTCATTGGCTAGCCCCAACGCTTTCAACAGAAAGAACGAACCAAAGATGCCGGCCGGCAACGAACACAACACCGCTAGCGGCAACACGAAGCTTTCGTACTGCGCCGCCAATACCAGATAAACGAACATCAACACTACGCCGAAGATGATCAGCGCTTCGTTGCCGCGCGCCGCTTCGTCAAACGACAGGCCTTCCCAGGCAATGTCATAACCGCGCGGCAAGGTTTTGGCCGCCACGTCCCGCACCGCGTCAATTGCCTCACCGGTGGTGTAACCAGCCGCCGGCTCGGCACGGATCGCTGCCGAGTTGTACAGGTTATAGCGGGTAATTTCGTTTGGGCCCTGGCGCTGCTTGATGGTCATGAACGACGAATATGGGACCATTTCACCGGCATCGTTTTTGACGAAAAACTTCAAAATGTCCGACGGAAACCGGCGAAACTCCGGCGAAGCCTGGGCATACACCTTGAAAAAGTTGTTGAAGCGGATAAAGCCCTGCTCATAAGTACTACCGATCATGATGTCCAGGTTTTCCATCGCCTTATCGATGGACACGCCTTTCTGCATCGCCAGTTGGTTATCGATGACCAGTTCGTATTGCGGGTAATTGGCAGCGTAAAACGTGAACAGTCCGGTCAATTCTTTGCGCTTGCCCAGCGCGGCCATAAAGTCCTGGTTGATCTTGTCGAACTTTTGATAATCGACATCTTCGGACTTATCCAGCAGACGTAAGGCCAGACCGGACGCCGCGCCGTAACCCGGCACCGGCGGCGGTTCGAAAAATTCGATCAAGGCGCCAAAATCCTTGGTTTTTTCCTCCAGTTCTCGAATCACGTCGTGCACCGACATTTTACGTTGCGACCAATCCTTGAGATTGATGATGCAGGTGCCGGCATTGGAACCGCGGCCTTCGGTCAATACTTCGTAGCCGGCCAGCGACGATACCGATTGCACACCGTCTATCGTCGTTGCCACACTTTGCAGCTGGCGCGCAACCTGGTTGGTCACTTCTAGCGTTGAACCGGGTGGGGTCTGGATAATGGCGTAAATCATGCCTTGGTCCTCACCGGGAATGAAACCGGCCGGCAAGGTTTGATTGACGAGAAAAATGCCGAACGAGAATCCACCCAAAGCCAGCAAAGTGACAATGCGCCGAGCCACCACGACGTTCAGCACTTTAACGTAGCGGCCGGTGACTTTTTCGAACAGATAGTTAAAACCGTCGATGAACAGGCCAATCGGGGTTCTGCGCTTCGGCTGGCCGTGGGTGTTTTTCAAAATCATCGCGCACAAAACAGGCGCCAACGATAAGGCGACAATCGCGGAAATCACGATGGACGATGCCATCGCAATCGAGAACTGCCGATAAAACACCCCGACCGGGCCCGACATGAAGGCAATCGGCACAAACACCGACGTCATGACCAAGGTGATCGCGATAATCGCGCCGCCAATTTCGCCCAAAACTTTTTGCGAGGCGACGTAAGGTGTGACGTGTTCCGCTTCCATCTTGGCGTGTACCGCCTCCACGACCACGATGGCGTCATCGACGACGATACCTATCGCCAGGACCAACGCAAACAGCGTGATCAGGTTAATCGACAAGCCAAAAGCCGACATCACCGCGAACGAGCCGATCAACGATACCGGCACCGCCAAAATCGGAATCAAAGTCGAACGCCAGTCGCCCAAGAAGATGAACACCACCAAGGCCACCAGCACGAATGCCTCGCCCAAGGTATGCAGGACTTTCTCTATCGAGGCATCGAGGAAGCGGGACACGTCGTAATCGATTTCGTAATCCATGCCTTCCGGAAACGAGGCTTTCAATTCCTCCATTTTGGCTTTGACGTCCTCGATTACCTGGCTGGCGTTGCTGCCGTAGTTTTGCTTGAGCACAATCGCCGCCGACGGGAACGAATCTTTGTTGGAATAAATATCGTAAAATTCGCTGCTCAGATCGACCTTGGCGATGTCTTTTAAATGCAGAATTTCGCCTTCCGAATTGGCGCGGATGATGATGTTTTCGTACTGCTCGGGTTTGTTATAGCGGCCTTGGTACACCAGCACATATTCTTTGGATTGGGCGGCGATACCGGTGCTTTGCCCAATTCGGCCCGGCCGGCCGATGATGCTCTGCTTGCCTATCGCGTCCATCACCTCGTCGATTGACACCTTGTAAGCGCGCATCCGGTCCGGATTCAGCCAAACCCGCATCGCGTATTGACGGCTACCCAAAATCTTGGCCTGAGCGATGCCGAACACCCGCTGAATTTCCGGGATGACGTTGACGTTGGCGTAATTGAACAGAAATTTCTCGTCGGCGTTCTTGTCCTTGCTGTACAAATTGACGTACATCAGCATGCTGGGTTGCACCCGTTCAACGACGACGCCTTCCAGTTGCACCAGCTTCGGCAACCGGCTCATCACCTGATCCAGGCGGGTCTTGACGTTGACCATTGCCAGGTTGGGATCGACGCCCAAGCCAAAAATGACTTGAATCGTCGCTTCGCCGGCGCTAGTCGCGTCCGAGACAATGTACTTCATACCCGGTACACCGTTGATTGCCCGTTCGATGGTGATCAGCGACGATTGCACTAACACGTCGGCGCTGGCACCGGGAAACGCTAACGAGACAATGACCCGCGGCGGCGCAATATCCGGGAACTGCGAGATGGGTAAGGATTTAATCGACAGCGTGCCCATGAACAGAAACAACAGCGACAATACAATGGCCATCACCGGGCGTTTGATAAAGATATTAAACATGGCTTATCCCCGACTGGCGAATTACTCGGTATACAATTCCAATTCGGAACGAATTTTTTCCGGCGGAATTAAATTAATCTCCACTTTTTCGCCGGCGTGGACCTTGCGCAACCCCTCTAATAGCACCTTGTCGTCGTCTTTCAAGCCCTCTTTTATAATAAATAAATGCGGCAATTCGGCTTCGATTTTGACTAGCCGTTGCTCCAATTTTCCCTCTGGATTAACGACATAAACGTAGGTTTTGTCGAGAATATCGAAGGTGGCTTTTTGCGGAATTAACAACGCATTTTTATAAGGCTTTGTCATTAATATGGTGCCGGTTTCGCCGTGTCTTAGAAGTTTATCCGGATTGGCAAAAGTGGCGCGAAATTCGATATTGCCGGCGGTATTGTCAAAATCAGCTTCTATGGTTTCTATAATACCGTTCTGATTGTAAACTTGGCCGTTGGCGAGCTTTAATTGCACCTTGGTTCGGGCGTCTTCATCCTTGTGTAATTTATAATCAAGATATTCCGCTTCCGGCACATTAAAATAAACCCACAATTTACTGATATCCGATAATGTGGTTAATAAGGCGCCGTCTTCCAGTAAGCTGCCGGTCCGCACATCCAGATGATCCATGATGCCTTCGAATGGCGCATTAATATTGGTAAAACCCAAATGGGTTTCCGCCAGCTTCACTTCCGCGTTAGCCTTGTCCAGCTTGGCTTTCGCCAAGGCTAGCTCATTGGGTGAGACGATTTTTTGATCTGCCAAACCCTTGGTGTTTAGGTATTCGATATTTATCGCATTGGCTTCGGCCTGGGCTTTTAATAATTCGGCCTGGTAAATATTTGGCATAATTTTGAACATCGGTTGGCCTTGATGAACCAACTGCCCTTCATCGACAAATATATTCTGCACATAGCCCCGTTCCAATGCGCGAATTTCAATATGTCGAAATGCGTGAATCTGGGCAACATACTCCTTAGTTACCGCAGTATCTTCGCGTAGCGGCATGGTCGCTTCCAGTTTGGGTATTTCTTCTGGATGCTCAGTATCGGAGTGATTGCATCCGCTTATTAAAGCGGCCAATAATCCCATAAATAAAGTTGTTTTATATTTCATTTTAAACTGCCTAATTTACAATACGTATAAAATATCTATTATTAATCTTTAATTTAATAGAGCGAATTAAGCCTGCGACTGAAATAAACGTAAAATATTCATTTGAAATCGACTAGATTTGAGCAAATTCGATGCCAGTATTTTTTTGTGCTATTGATCAGTGAATAAATACCAGCAACGTATAGGGGATTTACCTTTGGTCTTAGATATAGCGTGAGTTAGAGGCGCAAATACTCCGATTTAAGGGTGTTTGATTTTTGATAAGCTTTAAGCTCCTAGATTGGTTGTCTGGTTGAAATCCACCGGCCAAAGGTTTGCAGTCCGGCAGGTTGGGGGTTTCGTGATAAGGTTTTCAAACATGACTGTGTTCTTGGATACCATGGAGCGACGCCTGGCGCGCGGCTCACCCTGTTGATACCCGCAGTCATTAACCTTTCAAGATAGGAAACAAAGCATGCGAATTTTATTAGTCGAAGATGACGCCGCATTGGGGGACGGCTTGTCGCGAACCCTGAGCGATTGGGGCTTCGACACTACGCTGGCCAAGACCGGGAATTACGCCGGTAGCGCGCTGATGACGCAACCCTACGATCTGGTGATTCTGGATTTGGGCCTGCCTGACATCGACGGACGGGAGGTATTGCGGCAGTTACGGGCGCGCAAATCGGTGATCCCGGTGTTGATATTGACCGCCCGCGATGCGCTGAACGATAGGGTTAGCGGTCTGGAACTGGGCGCCGACGATTACATGACCAAACCCTTCGAACTGCGGGAGTTGGAAGCCAGGGTCAGGGCGTTGTTGCGCCGCAGTCACGGCGGCTTTAATCATGACATTCGTTTCGGGGCATTGACTTTGGATACCCGCAATCAGCAGATCAGCGCCAACGACATGCCGATGGCGCTGCCGCCGCGGGAATACGGCGTGTTGGAAGCCTTGATGTTGAACAGCGGCCGGGTGGTCAGCAAGGATAATATTGCGCAACGGCTGGCGGCCCATGCCGAGGAATTGGCCGACAATGCCATCGAAGTGTATGTGCATAGGCTGCGCAAGCGCTTGGAACCGTTGGGGATCAACATTAGAACCCTGCGCGGGCTGGGTTATCTTTTGGAGAAAAGTCAGGATGAATAAACCGCAAAGTCTTAGGGCTCAGCTGCTTTCCAAGCTGACTTTGCCCCTGCTTTTCGTGGTATTGCTGGATGCCGCTGCTTCTTATTTCGTGGCAATGCACTATACCGATCTGGCGTACGACCGCTGGTTGCTGGATTCGGTGAAGTCGTTGACGCAAGAGGTGCATGCCCAACAAAACCACGTCACTTTCGAATTACCGCCGATTGCTGTCGAAGTATTTCGTTGGGACGACGTCGATAAAACCTTTTTTAAAGTGGAGTCGCAAGCAGAGGGCTTCATGGCCGGCGACGCCGACTTGCCCAGTCCAGTGATTAACACGTTAACCAGTAATGAACCGTTTTTTTCGAACGGCGAGATCGAAGGCCATGAGGTGCGGATCGTGTCGGTGCTGACCACGCCGACGCCCAGTTCCGAGCACGTGTTGGTGTCCGTGGCGGAAACCCTGAACAAGCGCCGCAGCATGATGACCGAGATTTTACTGGCCGTGGTCCCGCCACAATTTTTGCTGCTGTTCATCGTCGGTTTTCATGTCTGGACCGGCGTTAATCGCGGGCTCAGGCCGTTGAACGATCTGGCCGCGCACCTGGCCGAGCGTTCGGCCCGCGACTTTAATCCGATCCTGGATGCCGACGTGCCGTTGGAAGTACGCTCGCTGACGCATACCATCAACGATTTATTGCAACGGCTGGGTTCGACCTTAATCACCCAACAGCGTTTCATCGAAAATGCCGCGCATCAATTACGTACACCGCTGGCCGGTCTAAAATTACAGGCCGAGCGTGCTCTCGGTGCCGACAACCCGGAAGCGATGAAAGCGGCGCTTGGACATATCAAAAATGCCGCCGACCGCGTTGCTCATCTCAGTACGCAATTGCTGGTTCTCGCCCGGTCGGAATCGGTGTCGCACAGTGCTCCGGAATTCAAACCGGTCGATTTGGTCAAGCTGGCGCGGGAATCGTGTATGGATTGGGTGACCAGGGCTTTGGATCGGAATATTGAACTGGGATTCGACGCGCCGGATGCCGCCGTGATGGTCGCCGGTGACGCGGTCTTGTTGCGCGAATTGCTCAGCAATCTGTTGGACAATGCGATTTGCTACGGCAACAGCGGCGGGCATATCAATGTTGGCGTTCGGGCCTTGCCGCATTTGGCGCTGATTGTCGAGGACGACGGTCCCGGCATTTCGATTATCGAGCAGGAGAAAATTTTCGAACGCTTTTATCGAATCCAGGGCAGCCAAGGGGAGGGTTGCGGTTTGGGGCTGGCCATCGTCAAAGAAATTGCCGATTTGCATGCGGCACGGGTCACGGTAGTCAGTGGCGGCCAGGGTAGGCAGGGGACTCGCTTCGAGATTGTTTTTAATGCTGACGAAAGTGTAATCAATAGTTAGCACGCGCTTTGGGGATAGCCAGATGTTCTTTGAAAGGTTGATGAAAGGTTAAGCCGTTAATTTAGCCTCACCATCAACTCAATAAGGAATGTGCGTGCCATGCCTAACAAACTGCTTTTAGAAAACAAAGCCTGGTCTCAACAACTGGTAAACAGAAATCCGGACTATTTCGTCAATTTGGCCAAGGAGCAACGTCCCGAGTTTTTATGGATAGGTTGCGCCGATAGCCGGGTGCCGGCGGAGACCGTGGTCAACGCTCAGCCGGGAGAAATTTTTGTGCACCGCAACATCGCTAACCAAGTCGTTACCACCGACTTTAATTGCCTCAGCGTGTTGCAGTACGCGATTGAAGTGCTGAAAGTCAAACATGTGATCGTCTGCGGCCATTACGGTTGCGGCGGCGTCAAAGCGGCATTGCAAGCGCAAAATGTCGATTTGGCGATCACCAATAAATGGCTGATGCATATCAAGGATGTCTATCGTCTGCACATGGACGAGTTGGATCATATCAATCCGGAGAAGCAGCTCGACCGGATGGTTGAGTTGAACATTATCGAACAGGTGTATCGCCTGGCGCATACCTCCATCATCCAATCGGCCTGGAAACAGGGCCATAAACCAACCGTGCGCGGCTGGGTGTATGGGCTTGACGATGGCTTGATTGAAGAGTTGATCAAGCTTGACCATAACACCCCGATCAACCCCATTTACCGTTACGCAGCTTGATTACGGCTGCTTTTTAAACAAAAAACCGGCGTTTGCAATGGCTAACCGATATGAAGAAAGGCAATGGTGTTGCTATTAAGATAGCGATTCGCTATCTTAATGACGTGTGAAGGGGCATTTTCAAAAATCAAAACTGGGTCAGGCCAGATAACAACAGGAGCCGCAATTCATGTTTATTCCATTAGCTTCGGGAAAAAGCGCTGCACGGATAAGTGCCGCGTATTTAATCAGCGTTAGTTTGCTGATGTCCGCTTGTGCAACTAGGGAAGATGCCGAGTATCCCCATGCTGTTGGTGTGAAGACTGTCTTATCCACTGTGGCGTCATCCACAACGGCCGCTGACAGCACATCTTCGACGCCGCAAGTTAACGCACTTGCCGCAACGCTTACTCCGCATTCCGACGATATGCTGCAATCCTTTGAGCGAGCGTCGATGAAGATGGATCAATTGCATCGGCAAAAGGGCGAATGGAGTTTCTAACTTTTTTACTCCCTCCGTACCTTTGCCGAATCAGGGAGTTGGTGAAGAGTGATTGTAAAAACAGCACATTGCATTAGAAAACATTGTGATCACAAATAATAAGAAAGGAGACCATCAATGAAAACTAAACACTTAGCATCGCTACTGATTGCCGTCGGATTGCTGTCTGCTTGTGCGACAGAGTCTGGCCCCAAGCCGCAAAGTTGGGCAAAAGCGGTACAGACCGCTGATACCCGAGATGCGCATATACGTCTTGCCGATCATTACGAAGATGTCGCTAAAACGCTGGATGCGGATGCCCAGGAAGAGCGAGAAATGCTGGATCAATATATAGCCAAACCCTGGAAGTATGGAAAACGCATTCAGGATTTGAAGGCGCGCGCTGACGCGATGGTCAGAGATTTGGAGATGGCCGCCAAAGAAAGCCGGCAAATGGCGGAATACCACAGGCAGATGGCCATGGAAGAGCGCTAACCGGCCCGGTTGCGTTTGTTATTCACAAATCCTGGAGAATTGAGATGATCAGAGAGCATCTTGACTTGGTTATCGTCGGGCTGATCGCGCTATCTATCGCCATGTATGACATGGTGATTGATTTGTTTATGAATGTTCTGCATCTGTGTTTCGAGCTACTGCATTTTCTGTACGAATGGTTCGAGCTAGGCATAGAGTACACGGTTGAACACCTATTTCATACGTCTCGGCACGGTAGCCAGATTCTCACGTTCTATATTCTGTTATTGATCGCCGGTTTGTTGTTGTACGGCTTATGGCGGCTTATGCCGCGCCTGTGCCGGAAGTGCGTAGAGTGTTTGCGGTTGACTTGGGAGCGCCGAAAAACCGAATGCCATCATTACTGGCTGTCGCTGCCTTTGCTGAATAAAGTGAAGCTGATTTCCACGGCAACCGGGGTTTTTAGTTTGACGTTTTATTTTATGACGTGAACGTAAATCGCCGAATGGGTGAGAACCTGCCCATTCGGCGAGACGGATTTTGGGAGCTTGTGCTGGGATTCTTGGCGATTAAGCCCACTGCTCTTCGACTTGGCCGTCTTGACCGCAAAATACTGCGCGGGTCAGACCGCAGAAAATGCCGTGTTCGACAATGCCCGGAATGGCATTCAGTTGCTCGTTCAGGGTTTTACCGTCCGGATTGGCTTCGAAGGCTACATCCAGCACCAGGCTGCCGTGCGAGGTAACCACCAATCCGTCTTGATTGGCAGTTTGCCGCAACGAGCCTTGGCCGCCAATCGCCGCAACACTGCGCTGCACCAGTCGCCAGGCAAATGGGCTGACTTCGATGGGAATAGGGAATTTCTCGCCGATGCGATTGACCTTCTTGCTGGCATCAATCAACACCAGAAACTGATCCGCGGCCTTGGCCAGCAACTTTTCTCGCACCAGGTCGTAACCGCGGCCTTTCAGCAAAGTCAGGTCGGGGCTTACCTCGTCCGCGCCATCGACATATAAATCCAAGCCGTCGATATGTTCCATGCCGAGCAAGGACAAGCCCAGTTGTTTGGCTTTGTTGGCGCTGACTACTGAACTGGAAACCACCTTGAACTGCAGGCCTTCCTCATTTTGCCGACGCGCCAGCGCTTCGATGAAAAAATTGGCGGTGGAGCCGGTGCCCAGTCCCACTATCATGCCCGGTTTGACATGTTGTACCGCGTGTTCCGCGACTCGCTGTTTGTCGTTCATGATTCTGTCCTGTTGAGTGGTATAGAAATGTGCCAAGTTTTAGGGGCGATTGATTCGCTTTGGGCGATTTAAAGCGCCCCTACAAACCTGCTTACTCTTCCAGTTTGAGCACCCGCGCTTCCAGCGCCTTAAATTTTTGCAGCAACTCCGGCAATTTGGCCAAAGCAGCCAGTTCTTTCCAGGCCACTTTGCGGTCCTTGGCCGGACTGCCAAATACTTGCGCGCCGGGATCGATGTCTCCAGAGATGCCGCTGCGGGCCATCACTACCGCCCGCGCACCGATTTTGACGTGGTCTGCCACACCGGTGCTGCCGGCTAAAATCGCGCCGTCTTCGATGGTGCAAGAGCCGGAGATGCCGGACTGGCCGCAGATAATCACATTGCGGCCGACGATATTGTTGTGACCGAGCTGTACCAGGTTGTCGATCTTGCTGCCCCAGCCGATTTTAGTGGCGCCCAGTGCGCCGCGGTCGATGCAGGTGTTGGCGCCGATTTCGACGTTGTCGGCAATTTCCACATGACCGACGTGCGGTACTTTCACGTGCTGGTTGTCTCGGAATTTATAGCCAAAGCCATCGGCACCGATTACCGCGCCGGCGTGAATGATCACGTTATTGCCAATGATGCTGTGGTCGTAGATCACCGCGTTGGGGTGGATATGGCAGTGCTTGCCTATCATCACATGATTGCCGATGCGGGCGCCGGCTTCGATAGTGCTGCTGTCGCCGATGCTGCTTTGTTGGCCCACGGTAGCGAACGGCCCGACATGTACGTCAAAACCCAAAGTCGATGTTTCAGCCAACACCGCATGCTCGGACACCTGGCGTTTAAAAACCGGTTCCGGATGCAGCAGTTTTACCGCATTTAAAAAGCTGATTTCCGGGTCTTTGCAGACCAACAAGGTCAGATTTTCCGGAATCTCGCCATCTAGCAATTGTTCGGCGATAAAGCAGGCCGAAGCCTTGGAGTCTTTCAAATATTTTTTGTATTTACCGTCGCTAAGCACGGTGACTTGATGCGGGGTGGCTGACATGATGTCGGCCGCAGAATTAATAAAAGTGGTCGAGTCGCCGCCCTGGGCGGTGGCGCCGCAACGTTGGGCAAGGTCCGTAATGAGCATGTCCTATCCTATTTCCAAATGCCAATAATATGAGTGAAGTCGTCGGTCCAAGGCTGCAGACCGAACGTCAGCGGTAGTTTCTGCCAATGCCCGAGCCGGCTTTGCTGCAAGCGCTGCAGGCGCTCGGGCTGTTTTGCTATCACTACCCAGTCGGTAGCGATGACCAGAGGGACATCGGTTTCCGGTTTAAATTCCTGCAACAAGGCCGCCAAATGCAATTGGTTGACGTGGTCGGCCATGACTTTTTTCAGCGCCAGATGGCGGTTGGTGATATGAAAAGCCAGTAAACCGTTGTCTTTCAGCTTGCTAAAGTATAGCTGCAAAGCCTCGCGCGTCAGCAGATGCGTGGGTACGGCATCCGAGCTGAAGGCGTCCATGATTAATAAATCGAAGCTGGCGTCGGTTTCTTTCAGCAACGATTGTCGGGCATCGCCGACGATCATTTCTGCTTGCTTGTTGCAGCGGCTGAGGTAACTAAACCAGGCCGGGTTTTGTGCCACTTCCACAACCAGCGGGTCGATTTCATAGAATTTCCACAGCTGGCCTTCCTTGGTGTAGCAGGCGAGCGCACCGGCACCCAAGCCCACCGCGCCGATGTGCCAATGCCGGTTTTCGCCGTCAAATTCGGCAAACAGCTGGCCGATGGGGCCGGGGCGGCTGTAATAGGTCAAGGGTGTGGTGACGTTGGCGGCGGTCAGGCGCTGTGCGCCATGTTTGGTGGTACCGTGATACAGCTCGCGGACGGTTTCCGGCCGTTGGTTTTCATCGGGGATGACGGTATCTCGGACCGACATCACGCCGAAGAAGCTGCGTTCCTGATAAATAGTGTTAGAGGCCATGCTGTGCAAGCCCAGCGTGAACAACAAAATCACCCCGGTCAACGCGCCCAAACCGATGGGGCTATGCCGTAGCGAATAACTCACACCGGCCAGCAGAATTAGCGCGCCGCCGATCAAGTCCAGGTAGTCGAATAGCTGGTGGCTAGTGAAGTAAATAGTCAGGCCGGTGATTAATAACAACATCGGGAAAATCGGCTGCAAAAACCAACGGCCGTTGAAAAAACCGGGGCGCAACAGCAAGGCGGCGACGATCATGATCGGATATTCGTAAACCGCGTTAAAGATAAACGGTGCGACGAAAGTATTGAACAAACCGCCCAACATGCCGGCGAAAGACATCACCAGATAAAAGCGGGTCAGATATTGCGGATGCGGCCGGCTTTTAGCCAGTTCGCCGTGGCAGACCATCACCGCCAGGAAGAAGGCCAGCAAATGCAGGATCAAATCCAGCCAGTAGGGCAATGTGGCCGGATTAATGAAGGAATATGCGATGAATACCGTCAATACTGCCGGTTGTGCAGCCAGCATCCAGGGTCGGATACGCTCGGCCCAGGTACTGAATACCAGGATGAAGGTCAGCAAATACAAGGTCAGCGGCACTATCCACAGCAAGGGTACGGCGGCGATGTCGGTGCTGATGAACTGCGTCAAGCCCAGTAGCAAGCTGGACGGTACGAAAGCCAGCGCCAGCCAGCGCAACTGCTCTAGCGTCGATGGCGGCTCGATGCCGGCATCGCTTAACACTTCGTCGTCTGCGTTCTCGGCTTGGCTGCGCCAGAAGCTGAGCGCGCAAACGACAATTAACGCGCAGAGGCCAATATAGCCGCCGCTCCAAATCAGTCTTTGGTTCGCCAAACCCAAATTCGGCTCTATCAAAAAGGGATAGCTCAATAAAGCCAACAGGCTGCCGGCATTGCTAGCGGCGTATAAGTAATAAGGGTCGTCGCTGCTGTGGTGGCCGCTATGCGAAAACCACTTTTGCAACAAAGGCGCAGTGGTGGATACCACGAAGAACGGTAGGCCGATAGCCAGAAACAAGGTCCACACCAGCCATAAGGTAGGGTCGCCTTCGGTGGGTGGTGCGGCATCCTGCGGCAGCGCCACGGGTAGTGCGATCACGCTGAAAACCAGCAAGGCGGTGTGAATCTGTATCTGCCGTTGACTGCCCAACCGCGAACTCAACCAATGCGCATACAAGTAGCCTAGAAACAGCAGCGTTTGGTAAAACACCATGCACGTGTTCCACACCGCCGGCGTGCCGCCCAGCAGCGGTAGCAATAGCTTGCCGAACATTGGCTGCAACACGAACATCAGTGTGGCGCTGATAAACAGCGTGGCGGCGAATAAAATGACGGGTGATATCAAAGGTTTGGCGGTGGGCTGCGGAGTGTTATTCATTGTAATTATGCGAGTTCCGTACGTGTCCTGGCCCAATGATAAAGCATTTGGCTTTTAAAGTGGTTTTGGATGAGGTTGGGCTGGTACTTTGGATATCGAACCGATCCGGTCTTTTACGACTCTTATTTGATCGACTGGTATATGTTGAAGCAGTTCGCCCTTAGGATCACACGAAACTATAACTCTATCGATTTGGGCGGATATACTAATCTCCTTCAGCCATTTGTCAGAGCAACATTCTATGAGGCAAGGATTAGACGATCACGAAGCTTGGCTTGATACTTTAGATAAAAAGCTATTTGTCTCGAACAGCGAGGTCAAAGTTGAATTTGATAACCCAATCTGTTTCCCGCTTGATGAATGTACAGACCTGAAAGACCTTAAGGGAATGGCTCGCACTCTAAGGTCTGTTCTCTCATGTAACGAAACACCTTTACCTCGCAAATATTTGATCGAACGATTTTTGAGACTCGTGATCCGTGAAAATAGACTACCTACAACAGTAGAAAAGGCCATGCGAGAATTGAGAATAGATTGGAATATTTCGAATGAATATCAAGATTGGTAATTGCTGTGGTCAGTAGGATGCGGTAAACACGGTGTACCGCATTGATCGCGATTGGTGCGTTTCTTAATTCACCCTACTTACTGGGAAGAGGGCATTCATTGCCATAGATGGTAAGCTTCTAGCTATCCATGCCATTTGGATTTCGACATTCCCCGCGTGCCCTTGGGTATGCCGAAATGATGATTTTGAGGATGAGCGACGCATTCAGCTGGAGCAGCTTGCGAAAAAGGAATATCTTTAGGACAGAAATAAATGAAACCTCTTGAACCAAAAATTTATATTCTCAAAGTATTTTTCAAGCAGTCCGATTTTCTGCAAGTTAAGCGTTTATGCAGTGATCTTGGGATTATGCCGGAGAATACAAATGAGATTGGTGAGGATGACTGGGGGCATCGCGGTTATCTTGAGCTGTGGTTTCAAGAGGTTACCGACAAAAGCATCACTTTGCATATTCAAAAACAGCGGAATAAAACTGCAAAAAAGTACATGGAAAATCTGCAACAATTTTTTGACGACTTGTATTCTCTGGAATATGTTGAATATCTAGTTTATCTAGATTAGTTGTTAATGAATAGATGTGGTAATCAATATCCATCGCACGGTATTTAAAGGCCTGGTTAATATTCCTGCGTCAGATAAAACCGATCAATATCAGCAGTTTGAAAAACAATTTTCCTTAAAAAACATGACTACCAACACCATCCAAACCATCGCCCAACAAAGTCGCGCCGCGTCGCGCCAATTAGCATCAGCGTCCGAATCTGCGCGCAATCTGGCTCTGGCGAAAATGGCCGAAGCGCTGGACTTGGTCAGGCAGCGAGTGCTGGAGGTCAACGCCCAGGAAATCGTCAAAGCCCGCGAAGAAGGCCAATCGGATGCCATGGTCAAGCGCCTGACGATAGACGACAAAACCTTTGATTACATGCTGTCGCGCCTGAAAAAAGTGGCGCAATTGCCGGACCCGTTAAACCGGATACTGACCGGGCATACCAATCCGGCCGGGCTGCGGGTTTACAAAAAATCGGTGCCGCTCGGCGTGATCGGCATCATTTACGAATCGCGCCCCAACGTCACCACCGATGCCGCCGGGGTGTGCATCAAAAGCGGTAATGCGGTGATTTTGCGCGGTGGTTCGGAAGCCTTGCAAACCAACGCGATACTCACCGATGCGATGATAGCCGGCGCGGTTGCTGCCGGTCTGCCGGAACATGCGATACAGATCATCCGCACCCCCGGCCACGAAGCGGTGGGCGAGTTGCTGAAAATGGACGAATATATCGACGTGCTGATTCCGCGCGGCGGCAAAGGCTTGATCAAGCGCATCGCCGAAGGCACGCGGATTCCGGTTATCAAGCATTACGACGGCATTTGCCACCTGTATCTCGCTACAGATGCCGATCCGGAGCAAGCCGTCGCGCTGGCGGTCAATTCCAAATGCCAAAGTGTGCAAGTCTGTAACGCACTGGAAACCTTGCTGGTGGACAGTGCATGCGCCGCACAACTGTTGCCGTTGCTGCACACCGCATTTGCCGAAAACCGCATCGAACTGCGCGGCTGCGAACAAACCCAAAAGCTGTTGCCCGGTGTTGTTCCAGCGATGGAAGAAGACTGGCATAGCGAATACCTGGCGCCGATACTGTCGGTGAAGGTCGTGGACGGCATTCAACAAGCCATAGACCATATCAACCGCTACGGTTCCGGCCATACCGACGGCATCGTCACGCAAAGCCTGAGCTTGGCCCGGCAATTTGAAGAGCAGGTGGATTCGGCGTCGGTGATGATTAACGCCTCGACTCGTTTGTCGGGCGGCGGCGATTACGGTTTGGGATCGGTGGTGGGTATCAGCACCGATAAACTCCACGTGCGCGGCCCGGTCGGGCCGGATGAACTCACTACCTACAAGTGGGTGGCGTATGGGGATGGACATTTGCGCGGCTAGGTAGCAAAGCTAGAGACCTGTCCGCGATGTAACTATAGGAAATGCCGATTATTTTTCTATCCTTAAACCAATACCCATGTGATCGGTAACAGCCGCTGTATATCTGCCGCCGCCGCTTACCGGCGTCGATTGCGACAGGTAGACGACTTCCGCCAATTTTAGGCTAGTCGTGTTAAAAACGGCTACATCGTATTTTTTGGTGGCCGTGCTGTTAGTGCCTTCAAAGCTGCGTTGATGCGAGTCGAAGGGGTTTATGCTGCCACCGGGGTGGGCGTCGCTAAATTTGATGCCCAACGCTCGGCTAAGCACTCTGGCGGTAAAATCGTTGGTCGGCTGATTCGTATCGCCCATTACCACGTCAATCGGCCCCAGTCCGGCTTGAATCACCACGCTGTTAATTTTTTGGTAATAGCTCATCAGGCTATTTTCATCTTTGGCGATGGAATTTGGCACGTGTACGAATACCACGATGATGTTGTAACACGCTATCGCCAGCCAACCGTCGCCTTCGCCCAGAAACTTGTTGGCCGCATCTTTAGTGGAATGGACGCTAAAGCAATTACAAGCCTTGGCAGGCGAGGATGTATGAATCAATTGCCCGGCGTTACTATGCAGGGATGTCCAGTCCGAATGGCTGCTGTCCAGTTCGCCGCATACCAGTAAATCGGCGCCGCCGAAAGCGCGTATCAGGTTTTGGTAAATTTGCCGGACCTTATTGGCAACCATACTCGAAAAACTGTCGTTGCTGTGTTGGCCTTTATCCATGTATCCGGACGACGCTGTCGAACGCAATTCGGCCGGACCTTGTACCGGAATGTCCGGCGAAATATCGGGCGCGGTCGGCAGAACCAGATTCCAGGGCGCCGAATTTTGCGCCATATGCTCATGTGTCATTCTCGTGAAGTACTGAGAATTGGAGGCGCTGATACCGTGCTCGGAACTGGAGTTAGAGTTAAGGGATTGGTACGCAATAATCGGCATGTTTAGGTCCTTAAATCCGCTGAGATTTTGTTTGGAAGCAAAGAGAATATCGCGCTGAGATAGATCAATGAGGATATTGTCCGCCGATGGTAGCAGTTTGTCAGGCGGCTCTCAACAGCCTGTTTGGCGGCATGGATAACCGGTCTTTGCGCAAATGGATTAACCGGGACTTTGCAGTCCGGAGCCTTTGGACCACGCCGCAATCCGGTATAGCCGCTGTGCTCCCGCCTGCGCGGGAGCGACGATATTGGCCTGGGCCGGATTAATAATCAGTTTTCGCCTCTACTGATATTATGCTGATGCTCAATAGATTCGGTTAAGTTGTAGCCGTTGTCGTTAAATAAATCGCCGGTAAAAAATAAGCGCATATCGATAATCCAGCCTATTTTTCTTTGTTTGTTATTTTCGACAATAATAGTCGCCAGCTTTTGGTTGTTATCAATAACCTGCGTCACAATGGTCTTTGGATAATCAGGATCTTCTTTTAAAGCTCCGGATACTATGCGCTGAGCCGATTCTATGGTTAGTATCTGGGTGATATTAGGGGTTGCCGAGTTTTTATCGTTTATTAACGATTGCGCTTTAAAATAACCAATATCGTAAGCCAGTTTGGCAATCAGGCTAATGGCAATAGCCACGCCCCAAACAGACAGGCCAATTTTTAATCGTCTTCTAACGCGAGGATGAGATAGTCTTTGCAGAAAAACTCTAAATTTCATTTTGATGTGATTATCCGGCCTTATCGGCCACTATTGAATATTAATGGTTGCAGTTTTTGCTCAATAACTCTGGAGCAACTGATATAACGGCAGTGCAAGGCGAGTTATTAGAATCTTTGTTTAGTTTGGCAGTTGCACAAAACCGTGTTGGTCGAGCGGAAAAAAAGGATTGAAACAAACTTCCCAAAGAAAGCCGTCGGGGTCGGAAAAATAACCCCTGAAGCCGCCCCAAGCCGCTTTTTCGCCAGGACGAACCAGCTTACCTCCGGCCGAAACCGCTTCAAGCAAGGTCGCGTCAACTTCTTTTGCCGATGCGACGTTGTGAGCCAGCGAAAATCCGGGAAAACCTGAGCCATCGGCCGATACCATTGCGTCGTCTGCTAATGCTTCGCGGCCGAACAACGCAAATGCCAGGCTCCCCACCTGAAAGAATGCCACTTCCTGCTGGCTGCCGGACGATTCTTGCCAACCCAGTGCTTTATAAAAACGCCGGCTTCTAGCCAAATCGGCTACGCCTAGTGTGACAAAACTAATGGTCTGTTTCATGACGCTCCCTGTTACGTAAAAAGGCCGTCTAGTCGGCCCGTGCGGCGCCGACTAGCTATAACCGTCAGCGCAGACCGTAAGCTTAACCAATTGGTTCCACTCTGCCAACAACCGGACGGTCCGGTTTCAACGTAACGCTGAAGGCTTCTTTGACGGAAATGTCGGTTTCGAAGGTAAATGCCTTGAAAAAACTGGCTATGACCAACAGCATTTCCAGCTCGGCAAAATGACGCCCTATGCAATTATGCAAACCGCCGCCGAACGGAAAAAAGGCATATTTGTGTCCGCCGGGCGTCGCGGTTTCCAGAAATCTGTCGGGATTAAAAGCGTCCGGGCTCTCCCAAAGCCGGGCGCTATGGTGGGTGGTGTGCATGCTCAATAACACGATGGTGCCGGCGGGAATCGCGTAATCCCCCAGCTCTATGTCCTGAACGGTTTGCGTGGACAGCGCCGAAGTGGGCGGATACAGGCGCAGGGTTTCGTTCAACGCCGCTTTGGTATAACTCAGCTGGCCCAAGTGCGCCGAGCTTAAGGTTTCGTTCGGCAAGCTGCAGATTTCGGCGGCGATCTTGTCGCGCACTTCCGGGTGCCTGCCGGTTAAATAAAAAAACCACACCAAGGTATTGATAGTGGTTTCCTGGCCGGCGAAGAACAGATTGACGGCTTCGTCTTGCAGCAAATTGTCGGGCATCGTGTAACCGGTACTGCGGTCGCTGGCTTGCATTAACTGCGATATCAGACTTTGTCCCGGACTCTTCCGCGTCTGCGCAATTTCCGCACCGATAAAGGTTTGCAGATAGTTCACGGCGGTCAGATAACGCTTGGATTTTAGCGGGAAGAAGCGTTTCAAACGGCGGCCAAGCACAATTTCGCTGCCCAACTGTACCGGCAACTCCTGACAGATGATTTCGATCACCTTGATCAGCTCCGCGCCGTTGCTTAGCTGATCCACGGACTTGCCCAGCAGGATACGGATAAAAATCCGCTGAATCAGCCGCTTTATTTCCGTGCTTAAATCAACTTGGCCGGACGCCGCCTTTTTCAACTCTTCCGCCATCGCCGCCGCTTCTTCGACCATGATCAACTCATAGTTTTTAACCGTGTCCTTGGTAAACAACGGTTGCATCAAGCGGCGCTGTTTACTCCAAACCTGGCTTTCGCTATTGACCAAGCCGTTACCGAACAGCGATTTCTTGGCGTCATAGAGAAAATTACGGTTCAACTGGCCCTTGCCCTCCAGATTGAAAATCTGCTCTATATATTCCGGGTCGCAGACGAACAGAATATTTCTGCCCAACAGCCGTCCCAACACCAGCTCGCCGTATTGCTTATGAATTCCGGCCAGCGTCGCCAGCGGCCGCCAGATCAACTGCATCATCGGTAAAAGCACCGAATGTTCCGGCAGTGAGGTTTTTTTCGAACGGTTCAATAAAGTCGAGTTTTCCATGGTTTCAATCGGTCATAGACTGCAGTTTTAACGAGCGTTCAGCCCGCGGCCAGCATGTTAAGCAGGCGCCGTTGAATTGCCTTCCTCATATGCAAGCGGGCTGGAGTCAGGAACGTAAAGTAAGGTTAAAGCTTTTTTGAGCCCATTATCACCAGCTTCTCCCAAAGGGCAATGGCAGTTTTTGCATGTCTTAAGCAAGGCTGGTAAGACAAGGCATCACCTTGCCAAGTTTAGCGGGTAAAAGTGTCATCATGAGGCTGGCTTTATAGGTTTTGGCAAACTCAGTCCGGCCCGTAAAGGTCGGCCCGGTCACGCTTGAAAAACTGGTCTAAGCTGTTAGCGACAAATCATCAGGGATAGAGATTTCAGCCATGCATCACCTCGACAAAATCGTCAAACTCCACGGCTTGCTGAAAAGCCGCCGCACACCCATTTCCGGACCGGAAATAGACAAAGAACTAGGTTGCTCCAAAGCCACCCGCCAGCGCTTGGTGGACGACTTGCGCGACCGTTTGAACGCGCCGCTGGTTTGCGACCGCAGCGCCGGCGGTTACTACTACGACCGCGACGACCCGCGCCATCCGTTCGAACTGCCCGGCATCTGGCTCACCGCCGCAGAACTGCAAGCCTTGATTGCCTGCGAACACCTGCTCGGCAACCTGGCGCCGGGATTATTGCAAAATGAAATCGGCCAACTCCGCGACCATTTGCAAAAACTGCTGGACCGCTCGCCGGGCGTCAAAACCCCGCAACTGGGCCGTATCAAAATCCTTAGCCAAGCCTACCGCAGCCGCAACGACGGCTTGTTTTTGACCTTGGTCCAAGCCCTGTTCAATCAACACCGGCTAATTATTCAGTATCACGCCCGCAGCGACGACCAAACCAGCGAACGGCCGGTATCCCCGCAAAACCTGGTCTTGTACAAAGACAACTGGTACCTCGACGCCTACTGCCACCAGCGCAACGAACCGCGTACCTTTGCGCTGGACCGCATCAGATCCGCAACCGCCAGCGGCGAACCGGCGCAACTGCTGGACCCGGCCACGCTGCAACAACATTTTGGCTCCTCCTACGGCATCTTCGCCGGCACGCCCAAACACACCGCCATCCTCAATTTCTCCGCCAAAGCCGGCCGCTGGGTCGCCGACGAAACCTGGCACAGCCAACAAGAATCCGAGTGGCTAACCGACGGCCGCTACCAACTGCGCATCCCGTTCAACCGTCACGAAGAGCTACTGATGGATATTTTGAAATACGGCGCCGAGGTGGAAGTGGTCGAGCCGGGTTTTTTGCGGGAATTGGTCAGGCAGAAAGCGGAGAAGCTGCTGGCAGTTTACAGATGACTTGAAAAATATTTGAACGAAAAAAATCTCGGCCTCAGGTTCTGAGACCGAGCCATGTTAGAAAACGTTTACCCTGATTCAAAAGGTTTGCCATGAGCGACTACAGCGCATTTTTCAGACAAGCAACATTGTTAGCGGAGCCGTTTCCGTATCAACAAACCCTGGCCCAAGCTGCTTGGCCGGATTTCCTGGAAATTCCAACCGGCCTCGGCAAAACCGCCGCAATCATATTGGCGTGGCTTTATAAACGTCAAGTCGCGCATGATGTCGACACGCCGCGCCGACTGGTGTACTGCTTACCGATGCGGGTTTTGGTCGAGCAAACCCAAGCCAACATCGATTCCTGGCTAGAACGCTTGAATCTGCAAGATCAAGTCAATGTTCACATTTTGATGGGCGGCGAAGACGGCCAATCC
>Ga0123388_1021702_pt1 | contig 34759 bp, 30 predicted proteins | sample T0HHNO3metaT_FD_89916 | JGI IMG/M metagenome (GOLD analysis project Ga0123388, IMG submission 89916) | Methane-oxidizing artificial microbial communities from Washington, USA to study methane cycling - T0-HHNO3 metaT (Metagenome... | ecosystem: Engineered > Modeled > Simulated communities...
ATAAAATCTAATCAAATCAACCATTACGGGCATGTTATGAAGAATTTTGTTTGGCTTTTGGCTTTAAGCATGAGCCTAAGCGCCTGCCAGCATCAAACACTGGCGTATATCACCAATCAGGGAGATCACACTGTTTCTGTCATTGATACACGCCAGCAAAAAATAATGCATACCATTACGGTAGGCAAAGCGCCTGTTGGCGTTGCGGTTTCAAAGAAGTTACAGCGTGTTTATGTGACGAATGTAGAAGGCGCTTCGATTTCAGTCATCGATAGTACTCAGCAAAAAGTCATCCAAACCATTCCAGTGAAAGGCTCACCAGTAGGCATCACTCTTTCACCAGATAATCAAACATTGTATGTAGCAGATTGGTATAGCGACCGTATCCTCGCTATCAGCACCAGTAATGTTAATTCTCAACGCACAGTGATTGCTGGCAAAGCGCCTGCGGGGCTGGTCGTGAGTCCAGACAATCAAACGCTCTACGTAGCGGCCAGGGATAGCAATCAGGTTGTCGCCATTGATACCTCATCGCTCAGTATTCAAAAGCGTATCGATGTGGGCAAGCACCCTTTTGGTATTGCGCTCAGCCATGACGGCAAACAATTGTTTAGCGTCAATGTGTATGACAACACCGTTAGCGTCGTGGATATCACTAATACCGACCAACCACCCTATACCATCAAAGTCGGCGAGCACCCTTACTGCGTCATCGCCAATCCAGAAAACACTCAGCTGTATGTCACCAATACACAAGATGATTCTGTTAGCGTCATCGACTTAGCCACACGCAAGGTTATCACCACAATGAATGTAGGCATGACACCAGAAGGCCTCAGCCTAGACACTGAGAACAACCTTCTACTTGTTGCCAATTGGGGAACCAATAGCGTCTCTGTGATTGATATTGCACAGAAAAAAGTCATCTCCACCATCAAAACTGGCGACAAGAGCAGAGCTTTTGGACAATTTATTTTGCAGTAAGTATAGGTCAACCACTGCCAAGGTCAGACGTTAAATGAAGCGTGTGCAATGCACACTTAATGTTTTATAATTGTTGATTGTAGTGAATCGTAGTTTTAATCAACCTTAAAACTACATAATTTGGTACCCCGGTACCTTTACCAAAAGTATCTTTAGTACGCTTAAGTACATTAGTGGAGAATATGAATGAAAAAGTTGTTAGCGATTATCGCACTTACTGCGCTCTCTTTTAACGCAGCTGCACACGGTCCAAGCCCACAAAAAGTTGAAAAAACCATTGTCATCAAAGCAGCACCAGCTAAAGTATGGGCTGTGGTAAAAGACTTTGGCAATATGCACGCATGGCACCCAGCCATTGCAAGCACTAAACTTGAGAAAAAAGGCGATGAAACATTCAGAACCTTAACCTTAAAAGATGGCGGCACAATCTACGAAAAATTACGTACTGCCGATGATGCCGACATGAAACTGAGATACGAAATTGTAGACGGCGTTGCACCAGTAGCTGATTACAACGCATTCATGCAAGTGACCGCTGGCCCAGGCGCTGGTGAATCTACTGTGACTTGGGTAGGCCGTTTTTACCGCACTTACAAACTCAACCCACCTATTCCTGCTGGTCAAGATGATGAAACAGCCGTTAAATTTATCACTGGCGTATTCGACAGCGGTTTGGCTAACTTGAAAAAGGTCATCGAAAACTCAAAGTAACTGGCCAGGCAACTGGCGCAACTTCAACCAACAATGTAAAACAAACCGGATCTTCCAACAAACCTTGGTGGAAATTTTGGTAATACAGATTTAAATGAAGTGATAAAAAAAGACCGCAACTGCGGTCTTTTTTCATTCAGCCATTGCCACAAGTACGCAATATAAGCACTCATGGCAAATTTAATACGCAATTGCAACTGCCCTAAATGTAGAAAAGTGACACTTTTTGTCAGCAAAACACTGAATAGAGGGCAGTTTTCGTCTCTATTCTCCCAATTAAAAACTTACTACAACCACACCAACGTTGCCATTCAACTTGAACTTATGATTACAAATCAACAGTTTAAAAAAAAAACTGGAAGTTGGCACAGCCATTGCTATTAGCCTTACAAGCACTGATTTAAATAACACACAGTGTGTATGCACTAACACTTAATTAAATAAAGGAAATCAACATGATGAAACAAGTACAAAAAGGCTTTACATTAATCGAGTTAATGATCGTGGTTGCGATTATCGGTATTTTGGCTGCGATTGCGATTCCAGCGTATTCAGACTATCAGTCACGTGCTAAAGTAGCAGCTGGACTTGCAGAAGTTTCTGGCTATAAAACTGCTTTTGAGTTGCGTGTAAACGATGGTCAACCTGTCGCGGACGGTGCAGATATTGGTATGCCAACTGCACCAACTGGTAACTGCACATTGACAGCAACTGGTACAACCATGAAATGTGCAATCGAAAATGCACCAACACAAGTAATCAATGCTGAAGTTACATGGACTCGCGCTAATGATGGCACTTGGAGTTGCGTAACAACGGGTGCAAGTAAAGCTGAATTTGCTCCTAAAACCTGCAAACAAACATAAGTCAGAATTAAATAGCATACTTAGTATGCTATTTTAAAAAAGCGACTGTTAAAAGTCGCTTTTTTTTAAAATAGCACCACACAAAGCCAAATATGAAAAAAAGTAAATATCAAGGTTTCACATTAATTGAACTGATGATAGTTGTTGCGATTATTGGCATTCTTGCTGCTATTGCACTTCCCGCTTACTCTGATTATCAATCAAGAACTAAAGTGACTGCTTCGTTCGCAGAAATATCTGGGGGTAGGACCGCCTTTGAGCTAAAACGTAATGATGGCGTAAGTTTGTCTATGCCATCCGACATTGGACTATCAGACACAGCCAATTGCGATGTTGAAGTCAATGACACTTCAATCACTTGCAGAATCACTAACGCACCAACTCAAGTAAACAACAAAGAAATTAAACTAGTCCGCCCTACTATCACATCAATGTGGGAATGCCAAGCACCAGCAATTGATGAAAAATTCAAGCCTAAGCCCTGTTAAGACTTTCTAAAAAATCCTTATTAAGTTTTAAACAAACTTTCTAAGCATTGCAGTTACACAAGGTAAAATGTGTAATTTCATATAGATTTAAACTCGTAATGCTAGACTACATCAAGGTTTCATCCCAACAGCACCCCACCGCATGCGTCATCTGGCTACACGGCCTAGGGGCTGATGGGTATGATTTTGAACCCGTGGTAGAGATGCTCAACCTGCCACACATTTATTTTATGTTGCCGCATGCACCCTACAAAAAAATTACCATGAACAATGGTTATGAAATGCGTGCTTGGTACGATTTGTTTGGTTTAGACAAAGACAGTCCGCAAGACGCTGTAGGCATCAAGGCATCCCAAACCGAAATTAAGGCACTTATCGCCCATGCAAACACGCTTGGCATTCCGACCAATCGCATTGCGCTTGCCGGATTTTCGCAAGGTGGTGCCATTGCACTCCATACAGCACTCAGACATACACAGACTTTGGCGGGAGTGCTGGCACTTTCGACTTACTTGCCATTAAAACACACTCTACCTGCGCAAAAATCTATTGAAAATCAATCGATTCCGATTTTTATGGCGCATGGCATTGCAGATGAAGTGATTCGCATCGATACAGCGTTGAGCTCCCGCCAGCAATTACAGGATGCCGGATACGCTGTGGAGTGGCATGAATATCCGATGGCGCATTCCGTGAACGCCAATGAGATAGCGGATATTCGTCAATTTTTACTGAAGATTTTGCCCTAATCCGACTTTATGGCGTGATAAACGCCGCAAGTTGCGAGAGTTTTGTTAAAATCTAGACAAATTCTAAGTCAATATATTGCCAAGCACCTCATGAGCGCGCCAAATAGCGAACCCCTTCATTACGAATCTGCCATTGCAGAATTGGAATCTATTGTTACGCAATTAGAGTCCGGTCAATTACAGCTTGAGCAGTCACTCGCAGCCTATAAACGCGGCGCTGAGCTACTTAAGCAATGCCAACAGTCGCTCACAGAGGCTGAGCAGCAAGTCAGCATACTGACCGAAGCAAATGCTTTAGCGCCCTACAACGTTGCCAGTGAATAGCCCTTCCATGACGACTCCTTTGCAGTTTGAGCAGTGGTCACACGCCATGCAATCGCGCATTGAGCACGTGTTGACGACTACGATGCCTGCCGACACTGAAACACCTATAACCTTGCATCAAGCCATGCGCTATGCTGTGCTGGGTGGAGGTAAACGTGTAAGAGCTTTATTAGCGTACGCAGCAGGCGAGTTTTGTGGCGCAACTTTAGCGCATATTGATCTATCTGCGGCTGCCGTAGAATTGATTCACGCATTCTCATTGGTGCATGATGATATGCCATGCATGGACGATGATGACTTACGTCGCGGCAAGCCCTCTACCCATAAACAATTTGGGGATGCCACCGCTTTACTGGCTGGAGATGCGCTACAAAGTTTGGCGTTTGAACTGATTGCTAGCAATCAACTGTCCATTGAGGCTAGTCAAAAAGTCAATATCTTGTACTGTTTGGCCTTTGCAACCGGCTCTCGCGGTATGGCTGGCGGACAATCTATTGACCTAGAAAGTACTGGCATCAAATTATCTCAACCACAACTTGCGCAAATGCATGCTTTAAAAACAGGCGCTTTAATGCACGCTGCTGCCATGATGGGTGCATATACGGCGCCGAATGCTGACACACAAAAATATCAAGCAGTGGATACATTCGCCAAAGCGATTGGACTGGCATTTCAAGTTGTAGACGATATTTTGGATGCTGAAGCAGATACCGCTACTTTGGGTAAAACAGCGGGTAAAGATGCCGAGCAAGATAAATCCACTTATGTGACCCTGTTAGGGTTGGACACCGCCAAATCACTGGCACAATCGTTGTATCAGCAAGCGCTTGCGCCACTAGAAGCGTACGCACAAGAAGCGGACATGCTAAGAAGTCTGGCAAGTTTCATCACTCAACGTCAATTTTAAGCCGCATATAGTTATGTCTACTCTGCTCGCCAACATTTCATCCCCGCTAGACCTCAAAAAACTAGAGCGCCACCAGCTTCCGGAACTCGCTGCGGAACTACGCACTTTTTTAGTAGAAAGTGTGGCAAAAACGGGTGGGCATCTGGCCTCAAATTTAGGCGTAGTAGAACTGACTATTGCGCTGCACTATGTATTTAACACGCCTGAAGATCGTTTGGTGTGGGATGTTGGCCACCAAACATATCCGCATAAAATTCTGACTGGCCGGCGTGATGCGATGGATAATCTACGCAAGCCAAATGGCATTGCGGGCTTCCCCAGACGTAGCGAAAGCATTTACGACACCTTTGGCACCGGGCATTCCAGCACCTCTATTTCAGCCGCTTTAGGCATGGCAATAGCCGCTCGCGAAGCCAAGTCCGACAGGCGCAGTGTGGCCATTATCGGCGATGGTGCAATGACAGCCGGCATGGCGTTTGAAGCACTGAATAATGCCGGCGACATGGATGCCAATTTGTTGGTGATTCTCAATGACAATGACATGAGTATCTCTAACAATGTGGGGGCGCTCAATAACTATTTGGCACGCCTACTATCTGGCCGTTTTTATGACAGCGTACGACGCAGTGGTAAGAAAATGCTCGATATCGTGCCGCCGGTCAAAGAGTTTGCCAAGCGTGCAGAAGAGCATGCCAAAGGCATGGTGACACCAGGCACATTGTTCGAAGAGTTTGGTTTTAACTATATTGGCCCCATTGATGGCCATGATTTACCAGCGCTACTAGACACCTTAAGCAATATTCGCGAACTCAAAGGCATGCAGTTCTTGCATATTGTGACGCAAAAGGGCAAAGGCTTTACCCCGGCAGAAGACGACCCCAACAAATACCATGGCGTGAGCAAATTCGACCCATGTAACGGCCTGACAACAGCCAGTGCTAGCCAAAAAACCTATACGCAAGTGTTTGGAGACTGGTTGGTCGATATGGCAGATCAGGATCCGGCACTGGTGGGCATTACCCCAGCCATGTGTGACGGATCTGGACTCAATGCATTTGCTGCAAAATATCCGCATCGCTATTTTGATGTCGGCATAGCTGAACAACATGCGCTCACGTTTGCTGCGGGCATGGCATGTGATGGACTGAAACCTGTCGTGGCCATTTATTCCACATTTTTACAACGCGCTTACGACCAACTAGTGCATGACATCGCCATCCAAAAACTAGATGTTTTACTGGCGATTGATCGCGCTGGGCTGGTCGGTGCCGATGGCCCCACCCATGCTGGCAGCTTTGATTTAAGCTATTTACGCTGCATCCCCAACATGGTCATCATGGCCCCTAGTGATGAAAACGAATGCCGACAAATGCTGACTACAGGCTATATGCACCCTGGGCCAGCAGCAGTGCGCTACCCCAGAGGCACTGGTACTGGCGCAATCATTAATCAAGCGTTAACAACATTGCCAATCGGTAAAGCTGAGCTAAAACGCCAAGGCAAGCAAGTAGCTATTTTAGCATTTGGCAGTATGCTGGCTGAGAGCCTACTGGCGGCAGAGGCATTGAATGCAACGGTAGTGAATATGCGCTTTGTAAAACCATTAGATATGTCCATGATTGAATCTATGGCCAAGCAACACCAACTGATTGTGACGGTTGAAGAAAATGCAGCCATGGGCGGCGCAGGTGCTGCAGTCATGGAAGCACTGCAAAGCCTATCTATTTACTGCCCTACACTTTGCCTTGGTTTGCCCGATACATTTATTGAGCACGGCGTACATGAAACTATGCTGTCCCAATGCGGTCTGAACGCAGAAGCCATGATTGAAACTATCCGTACAAAACTAAGCGTGCTGAACATCAAATGACGCGCAGTATCATTGCTTCACCAATATAATTTGCACGATAGGTATTGAGTTTAGGGAAGACGCCACAATATAACGGATAAATAGTTTCAATTAACATTACAACGCATACAATACGTTGACGCATCCGAATTAACGCGTTAACTTAGGCGGCCCAATTAAAATAGCTGCCGCCGCTTTTGGAGATGACCTACATCATGAATCTACCCACACTACAAGGCATTGAAGACGTTCAGAACACGCCGGATGTACGCCACCTTGATATTAATAAAGTTGGCATCAAGTCTATCCGCCACCCTGTCATTGTCAAAGACAGGTCTGGCGGCGAGCAAGCCACTGTGGCCGTATTTGATATGTACGTGCATCTACCGCACAACTTTAAAGGCACCCACATGTCACGTTTTGTTGAGATTCTCAACATGAACGAACATGCCATTTCGATTGAGTCTTTTGAGACCATTTTGCGTGAAATGGTCAAACGCCTAGAGGCAGAGTCAGGCTACGTGGAAATGCATTTCCCATATTTTATTAATAAATCCGCACCGATTTCCGGCGTAAAAAGCTTGCTGGATTACGATGTGACATTCATCGGTGAAATCAAAAATGGCGAATTCAGCATCACGGTAAAAGTATTGGTGCCTGTGACCAGCCTATGCCCATGTAGTAAAAAAATCTCTGATTACGGTGCGCACAACCAACGTTCACACGTTACCGTTACTGCTCTACTCAATGACTTTATGTGGCTGGAAGACATGATTGAGCTTGTAGAAAAACAGGCATCTTGTGAGTTATATGGCTTGCTCAAACGCCCTGACGAAAAATTTGTGACGGAGCGCGCCTATGACAATCCGAAGTTTGTAGAAGATATGGTACGCGATGTCGCAGCACAATTGAATGCTGAGAAGCGCATCGATGCTTATGTGGTGGAGTCTGAGAACTTTGAAAGCATTCACAACCATAGTGCTTACGCTTTAATTGAGAAAGACAAACGCATTAAGTAGGTCGGTCATTGTGACTAATAAAAAAACGGGCGAATGCCCGTTTTTTTGTTTTATTTGTTGTTAGGTAATTGGGTTGCTAGCGAAGAGCACCACTAATATTTTTTTGTAAGCGTCATCGTAGTATTATCGCGCTTCATATCCATACGGTTCAATGCTGACATGCCCAGCAGGACCACTTCCGGATATCCACCCTCATTTACTACTGCCTCCACATTGTTCAACACAATGCTACCAATTTTGAGTGTATTCAATGTCACACGATAGACCACAATTCTACCGCCCGCAGTAGATGCGATGCCTTTCTCGCCATTTAAGTAATTAATATTAGCACGTTTGGCATCTGCACTATTCAGCGCCACAGAAGTTGCACCAGTATCCACCACATAGCGTAAATTAGCACCATTCACCGTCGCATTACCAAAAAAATGGCCCGCAGAATCTGCGTACAGATTAACTGGTTGATTTTGTGTTGACTCTGCCCCGCCGCCAGCCGAAACGCCTTGTCCCATTCCCAGCACTTTAGTCTTACCTTCAATCAACAGTGTGGCTTGCTGACTGTCAGCGGCTACCAACTTCACTCCATTTTTTGTCTGCCCTACAGACAAGGTCTGTGGAGCGCTGCCATTGATGGTGACCAAAGCCTTGCCAGCAAACAGTCCCACTACATTTACTTGTGTATCAGCACTGGCCAATCCTGTCATACCCAACACTAGAACAGCGCTGATGCCGAACTGCATTAATTTACTCACTGAACATTCCCTTCGATGCAAATGGCTGCGCTAATTTCAAGCCCATCATAATGACTACAAACCCTAATAATGGAAACGCGGCAGCAAGCGTAAAGGTATACTGCCCGCCTAAATATTGCAAGGCAAAGCCACCTGCCAATCCACCGACAGCGCCACCTACGCCATAAGCAACACTGTTATAAATGGCCTGCCCTTTCGCCTGATGGCGTCCATTAAAGAACTGGGTGATGACCTCTACCGATGCAGCGTGAAAACTACCGAACGTAAATGCATGTAAACACTGCGCCAATAACAATAGATAGACATGATCCGGTGTTAAGCCAATCATACTAAAGCGGATAACGGCTAACGCTAGGCTAATCAGTAAAATGGTCTTGAGCGTAAAGCGCCCCATGATTTTTGGCATCAGCATAAACACCACAATTTCACAGATGACACCGATGGCCCACAAAAACCCAATCATCGTTTTGCTGTAACCATGCTCGGCCAAGTAAATGGAGTAAAAATTATAGAGCACGCCATGCGCAGTCACCATCAGCGAGCAACCCACCAATAAGGCAATGACAGCAGGCTGTTTGATAATTTGCCACATTGAAAACTGATCATGGCTATGCGGGGCAACAACAGCCTCGGGTAACTTGAAGGTGAGCAGGTACAATACAACCTGCACCGACAATAAAAACCAAAGTAGGCTCTGAATGCCAAAGGCATCGATTAAAAAACCTAAAATAACCGCAGCCACAATAAAGCCTAGCGAGCCCCACATGCGTATGCGACTATAGTGTCCATTGGTGGTGGCCAAATGTGCCAGCACCAATGATTCAGACAAAGGTAAAGTAGAACTCGTAAACAAGCTGAGCGCCGCCATCACAAAAAATAACGCCCAAAATCCATGTGCCCAAAATACTGCTATAAAGCCTATCAACCCAAGCGAAGCCGTGAGCTTAATCCAAACGACACGCTGCTTAGTATGATCCGCCAGCCAACCCCAGAAATTGGGCGCAAAAATACGGCTAATTTGAAATAGCGACATCAGGATACCGATATCAGCAGCCGAAAATTGCTCGGACTGTAAATACAAACCCCAGTAAGGTACAAAAGCACCTACGAAGAAATAGTAGATAAAGTAAAAGCGGGAAAGATTCGCGTGGAGAGCGTGACTCACAGCAAGTAAAATCGCTGATTAGCTTAAATCACTGGTGTGGTCGTCACCACATCTGCATTTTGGCCACGATGGCGTAACGCATGATCGATCAGCACTAGGGCAAGCATTGCCTCTACAATCGGTGTCGCACGAATACCCACACAAGGGTCATGTCGGCCTGTGGTTTGCATCAGTATCGGTTCACCGGTTTTATCGATGGAGTTACGTGGCTGCGGGATACTGGAGGTTGGCTTAAACGCAATATTGACGACGATTTCTTGCCCACTTGATATGCCGCCCAATACGCCACCAGCATGATTGGTTGCAAAACCTGTTGGCGTCAATTCATCAGAATGTACACTGCCGCGCTGAGCAACAGAGGCAAATCCTGCGCCGATTTCCACCCCTTTTACCGCATTAATGCCCATCATGGCGTAAGCAATTTCAGCATCCAGTCTATCAAATATCGGCTCACCCAAACCGACTGGCACATGTTCAGCCACCAAAGTGATTTTAGCGCCGACAGAATCACGCTCACTGCGTATTGTGTCTAAATACGCTTCTAACTTAGGCATGATGTCCATATTCGGCGAAAATAATTTATTTTCCGGATCATTTAAACAATCCCAGCTAACAAACGGAATATCAATTTCACCGAGCTGACTGAGGTATGCGCGAATTTGTATGCCGTACTTTTGCTTGAGCCATTTCTTGGCAATTGCACCTGCAGCAACACGCACTGCTGTTTCTCGTGCACTTGAACGGCCGCCGCCGCGATAGTCGCGAATGCCGTATTTTTGGGTGTAGGTATAGTCGGCATGTCCCGGGCGGAACGTGTCCATGATCTTGCTGTAATCCTGACTGCGTTGATCTGTATTACGAATCAACAAGCCAATAGGCGCACCTGTGGTTTTACCTTCAAACACCCCCGATAGAATCTCCACCGCATCCGCCTCATTACGCTGCGTCACATGACGAGAGGTCCCTGGTTTACGGCGATCCAAATCAATCTGTAAATCCTCTGCAGACAGCGCTAATCCTGGGGGGCATCCATCCACTACACCGCCAATTGCGGGTCCATGTGACTCACCAAACGAAGTGAGCGTAAATAAGGTGCCAAAGGTATTGCCAGACATAAATCACTTTCGATAACGTTTATCGATTATTCTAGCATATCTCAGCTTTTCAGCCCTTGTATCCACACTGTATATACAGACTGCGCAACAGCATTCAAAGCCGTGACCCGCTCAGGCAATATGCGCTGAATCTCGTCAAGTGCTTGCACGCCATTGCTCGTAATTGAGGCCTCCACTTCGGCACGGCCAGTTTCGCACCATACTTTGACCATGTCTGAGGTCATTTCAATATGGCATTGAAAGCCCAAATGCTTACCCAAGGCGTATGCTTGGTTAGCGCAATGCTCGCTCGTCAGCAAATGTGTTGCACCCTCAGGCAGGGTAAAGGTTTCGCCATGCCAGTGAAAACTTAAAAATTGCTTGGTGTCACCAAACCATCTCTTTGCTTCCGGATGATCACCCACCACTACATTGCCCCAGCCAATTTCTTTATAAGGGTTTGCACTCACCACACCACCGAGCGCTTTACTCATCAATTGCCCGCCCAAGCAATGCCCAAGTACTGGAATATCCAGCCTCACAGCCTCTTGAATCAATACCTCCGCATGTTTAATCCATGGCAAATCATCATTCACACTCATCGGTCCGCCCATAAAGACCAAACCGCTAAACGCAGTGGCAGAAGGTGGCATCACCTCACCCAAATCAATGCGCACCTCGCACCAAGGAATCGCATTTTGCTCCAAAAAAGTGCCTAAATAGCCTGCACCTTCTGTTCGGGCATGCCTAAAAATACAAACCGGTTTCATTGTTACCCTTTTAACTTTCAATCACTTTGTAATGACCAAGCAAGATTCCGTCCAAGTTATAACGCCCGATTGCATATCGGATCAAACGCAAGGTTGGAAAGCCTATGTTTGCCGTCATCCGCCTTACTTGGCGGTTTTTACCTTCACTGATTCTGATTTCCAGCCACGTAGTGGGAATTGCCTTGCGTTCTCGAATCGGAGGGGTTCTTGGCCACAACTGATCTGGCGTTTCAATTATCCGCACTTGTGCCGGTTGCGTGACAAAATCGCCTAAATCCACCCCGCTTAAAAGTGGCATCAAATCTGCTTGAGTGGGAACGCCTTCTACTTGCGCCCAGTAGGTCTTGATTTCTTTGTGTTTTGGGTGACTTAAACGGTGTTGTATTGCGCCGTCATCAGTTAAAATAAGCAATCCTTCGGAATCGGTATCAAGCCTACCTGCCGCGTAGACGTTTGGGATAGCAATAAAGTCTTTTAACGTTGGATGCCCGACCGTACCATCTTGCAATCGATGAGTGCTAAACTGACATACAACGTTAAATGGCTTATTAAACAAAATCAACATATTAGGAATTTAGTAATGGCATCAAAAAATCAATCTACAAAGTATCAGGTTCCTGCTATCGGCACTAAAATCACAGTCAACGCCGACAATACGCTTAACGTACCGAATGATCCTATTATCCCATTTATTGAAGGGGATGGCATTGGAATTGATATTACGCCACCCATGATTAAAGTGGTGGATGCAGCGGTCAATAAAGCTTACGGCAACACACGTAAAATCAGCTGGATGGAAGTTTTTGCAGGCGAGAAATCCACGACGATTTACGACAAAGACACATGGTTATCTGACGAAACCATGAAAGCGCTGAAAGACTATGTCATTTCTATCAAAGGCCCGTTGACTACACCAGTAGGCGGCGGCATTCGCTCACTCAACGTGACACTGCGTCAAGAGCTTGATTTATATGTCTGCTTACGCCCGATTCAATACTTTACCGGCGTGCCTAGTCCGGTAAAACATCCAGAAAAAACAGACATGGTGATCTTCCGCGAGAATACGGAAGACATCTACGCAGGCATTGAATGGGCAGCCGGCAGTGAGCAAGTCAAAAAAGTAATCAACTTTTTAAGCGACATGGGCACGCTCAAGAAAATCCGCTTTCCAGAATCTTCCGCCATCGGCATTAAACCGGTGTCTATCGATGGTAGTAAGCGTTTGATTCGCAAGGCGATTCAATACGCCATTGATAACAATCGTAAATCCGTGACCATCACCCACAAAGGTAACATTATGAAGTTTACCGAAGGTGGTTTTAGAGACTGGGGCTATGAATTAGCCAAAGAAGAATTTGGGGCGGTGCCGATTGATGGTGGCCCATGGTGCCAACTGCCAAATGGCATTGTAATTAAAGACTGTATTGCCGATGCATTCTTGCAAGAGATTTTGTTACACCCAAGCGATTATGATGTCGTAACCGCACTTAATCTTAATGGCGACTACATGAGCGATGCCTTAGCGGCGCAAGTCGGTGGCATTGGCATTGCGCCAGGCGCAAACTTATCAGACACCGTTGCCATGTTTGAAGCCACACATGGTACTGCCCCAAAAATTGCCGGTAAAGATTTGGCCAACCCAAGCTCATTGATTTTGTCAGCCGAGATGATGTTGCGTCATATGGGCTGGACCGAAGCAGCTGATTTGATTCTCAATGGCGTGAGCAAAGCCATTGCCAGCAAACGTGTCACTATCGATTTTTCATCGCAGATGGAAGGCGCGACCCAAGTGGGCACCGCGCAATTTGGTGATGAGATTATTGCCAATATGTAATTAGCCACGCAATGCAGCAGTAAAAAAAACGGCTCGCATCGCGAGCCGTTTTATTATTTGATATTGCTATAAAAGACTTAAGCCTTTTGAATATTTGATGCTTGCTTGCCCTTAGGACCTTCGGTCACTTCAAAGCTCACGCGCTGGCCTTCTTTTAGGCTCTTGTAGCCAGATTCAACAATTGCTGAAAAGTGTGCGAATAAATCATCGCCGCCATCATCTGGAGTAATAAAACCAAAACCTTTTGAATCATTAAACCATTTTACGGTACCTGTTGCCATTTCTACTTCCTTACATAAAACATAGGGGGGCGCCCCAAAAAGTTTGTCTCAAGAACTCAAGTCGCAATAATGCAAATTCAAAAAACTTAAATTAAAGACGGCTACAAAAAACTCGAACGCAAACACCTGCGAACTTTATATGTTACAAATTGTAAAAAGTCAAGACTTTTTTACAGTGTTGCTAATTTGTCAAGTGAAATCGTAGCTAAAATACAAAAACCTTGTAAAAACAACGGCATTAACTTTACAAAAAAAAAGTTAAAGTGCATTATTGCTCGATAATTAAAATATTCTTTAACAACAAAGAATTAAAATAGAGATTAAAAGCGAATTATTACGAATGGCGACCACATCACCACCCAGTAAATTAAGCGGTATTGCACGCATGCTTGTTCAGGAAAAACTCATTTCCGAAGAAGAAGCAAACACTGTGCAGAGCCAAGCTAACACTCAAAAAACTCCATTTATCTCTCAAATTATTGCCAGTAAAAAAATATCTGCGGAAAAAATCGCCGAAACCTCCGCACGCGCTTTTGGCTTTCCCTATATAAACTTAGATGCCATCAATACCGATTACTTGCCAGCCAAGTCGATAGACCCGAAACTGATGCAAGCCAACCGTGTGTTTGCGCTACAAAACCGCAACAATGTGCTGTATGTAGCCATTTCAGACCCCACCAATCTGCATGCTTTAGATAGTGTGCAATTCCAGATGGGCATGACACTCTCACCCGTGGTGGTGGAAGATGACAAGCTTAGCAAATGGATAGACCGCATCGTTGAATCCAAGGACACTTCTATGTCATCTTTGGATGTGGGGGACGACTTTGATTTGGACATGGGCGGCAACGATCAGGAAGATGAAGTTGAGATCGCCCTTGAAGTGGACGATGCGCCGGTTGTTAAGTTTCTACAAAAAATGTTATTGGATGCCATCAACATGGGCGCCTCCGACTTGCATTTTGAACCTTATGAAAAGTTTTATCGCATTCGTTACCGCGTAGATGGTGAATTAAGAGATATCGCACAGCCGCCATTGGCGATTAAAGATAAACTGGCCTCCCGCATCAAGGTCATTTCAAATCTGGACATCTCTGAGAAACGCATTCCGCAAGATGGGCGGATGAAACTGACGCTATCCAAAACCCGTACTATTGATTTCCGCGTGAGCACATTGCCGCTTATCCATGGAGAAAAGATTGTGATGCGGATTCTGGATCCGACCAGCGCCACGCTTGGGATTGAAGCATTGGGCTATGAGCCAGAACAAAAAGAAGCGCTACTAAAAGCAGTCAGTCGGCCTTATGGTTTAGTACTGGTGACCGGGCCAACTGGATCAGGAAAAACAGTTTCGCTCTACACCTGTTTAAATATTCTTAACAATCCTAGTGTAAATATCTCCACCGCAGAAGACCCGGCCGAAATTCCACTGGCAGGGATTAACCAAGTCAACGTCAATGACAAGCAAGGCTTAACGTTTGCAGCTGCGCTTAAATCATTCCTGCGCCAAGATCCTGACATTATCATGATTGGTGAGATTCGCGACTTGGAAACTGCCGATATGGCCATCAAAGCTGCTTCTACCGGCCATATGGTGTTGTCTACTTTGCATACCAATGATGCGCCATCCACTTTGACCCGCCTAATGAATATGGGCGTTGCGCCGTTTAATATTGCATCAGCGGTTTCATTGATTACTGCGCAACGTTTGGCCAGAAGGTTATGTAAAAACTGTAAGGTCCCACTGACGCTTCCTAAAGAAGCTTTATTGAGCGTGGGTTATAAAGAAGCAGATTTAGATGGTAGCTGGCAGCTTTACGGCCCCAAAGAAGGCGGCTGCGAAATGTGTAATGGTGGTTATAAAGGCCGCGTGGGAATTTACCAAGTGATGCCCATTACTGACGCCATTAGCCGCATCATTATGACCAATGGTAATGCGCATGACATTGCGGATCAGGCGAAGCGCGAAGGTGTTAAAGACTTACGTGAATCTGGCTTACTTAAAGCCAAGCAAGGGCTCACTTCCATTGAAGAAGTGGAAGCTGTGACCAATGAATAACACTAGCACACCTCAAAGATGAGAAGGATAGAATAGATGGCGGCTAAGACAGTAAAACAGATTACCTTTTTGTGGGAAGGCAAAGACAAAAGAGGCAAAATTATCAAAGGCGAGATACGCGCTTCTGGAGAGGCTGTCGTTAATGCAACCTTGAGACGTCAAGGCATTACGGTCACCAAAGTCAAAAAACAAAGTAGCTTTACCTCTAAGGGGAAAATTACAGATAAAGACATTACCCTGTTTACACGCCAGCTTGCTACCATGATGAAAGCAGGTGTGCCGTTGTTGCAAGCATTTGATATTGTGGGCAAGGGTCATAGCAACCCTCAAGTCTCTAAATTATTGGCTGACATTAAAGCTGATGTTGAGACCGGCAGTAGCCTGAGTGCTTCTTTCAGGAAATATCCACTCTATTTTGATAACTTGTTTTGTAACTTGGTTGGCGCAGGTGAACAAGCAGGCATTTTAGATACATTACTAGACCGCCTCGCCACTTACAAAGAAAAGATTCTTGCCATTAAAAGCAAGATTAAATCAGCACTGGTTTACCCTATCTCCATTATTGTAGTAGCGTTTATCATTACTGCAGTCATTATGATTTTTGTGATTCCGGCTTTTAAAGAACTCTTTAGTAGTTTTGGTTCCGAGCTCCCAGCGCCCACGTTAATTGTCATGAACATTTCCGATATCTTTGTAGAATGGTGGTGGGCCATTTTCGGCTCCATTGGATTTGGCTTATGGTTCTTTTTCTACACGTGGAAACGCTCAGAAAAAATGCAACACACCATGGATAGACTTATTCTCAAAGCGCCTATTTTCGGAGAACTCATTAGAAAGGCTACCATTGCACGTTTTGCTAGAACGCTTTCCACCATGTTTGCGGCTGGCGTACCTTTGGTCGAAGCGCTGGACTCTGTAGCTGGCGCATCAGGAAATCGTGTCTATTACGATGCGACTAAGCGTATCCAAAGTGAGATCAGTACCGGAACAAGCTTAACCGTAGCGATGCAAAACGCTGATGTCTTTCCCAACATGGTGTTGCAAATGACAGCCATTGGCGAAGAGTCAGGGGCATTAGACTCTATGTTATCCAAAGTGGCTGACTTTTATGAAGCTGAGGTAGACGATGCGGTAGCGGCCATTTCCAGCCTAATGGAACCAGTGATTATGGTCGTACTTGGCGGCCTCATTGGTGGCTTGGTGATTGCCATGTACATGCCGATCTTCAAACTGGGTCAAGTAGTCGGCTAATCCGAATAGGACATACCATCAAAAAAGACAAAGGCCAACTGTTCTCAGTTGGCCTTTTTTTATATCTACCGACGACAATACCAATTACTTTGCTTTAGTCGCTGCTTGTAAATAACGTTCAATTTCTTTATGCGGCTGCGCGCCCAACATGCGTTTGCCATCCGCAAAGAACAGCGTAGGTGTGCTAGTCACCCCTACTTTTCTCGCCAATTCACCTACACGCTCCAGTGGCACCTCACACTTGGCAGCAGAGGCAGGCAATTGATTATTAAAAATCCAGTCGTTCCAAGCTTTGACACGATTCGGCGCACACCAAATAGTTTTCGATTTATTGGCTGCATCTGGATGCAAGCTTTCGATTGGGTACAAGAATGTGTAGATGGTCACGTCGTCAATATTAGTCAGCTCATTCTGCTCTAAACGTTTACAAAATGGGCAGTCAACATCAGAAAACACGACCAATTTGCGGCTACCATTTCCCTTGACTACTTTAATTGCCTGATTCAACGGCAGTGTATTAAAATCAATCTTAGTCAACTCTTCCAATCGCTCACCAGTGATGTCTTTCTTTGTTTTCGGGTCCACCAAGCGGCCTTCGGCAATTAAAAAACTCAAGCGTTCATCGGTGTAAACAATTTGGCCGCCCATGAAGACTTCGTACAAACCAGGATAAGGCGTTTTGGTGACGCTATCTATTTTAAATTTAGGGTAAGCTGCTTCAATCGCTTTTTTAAGCGAAGCTTCGTCCGCCACACTGATTCCGGAAACGCTCATAGCCATTAACGCGGCCAGTACATATTGTTTAAATTTCATACTTCACTTTCTTAAAAAATTCGCCATCTACCAATCTTGTAATTAGCCAGTATAGCGTTATAAAGTGGCCGCCTGCACCAAATATTTTTTCAACCATGCTTGGCGATTAATCGCCTGCATGCCATGTCCTGTCAGCGCTTGCAGCCAGCCAGCAGAGGTTGCGAACAAGGCATCCAAACCTGACGTTAGTGTATTCATGCGTGTAATATCTAACTGACGCGCGCGCGCGTAGCTACGCAGAAAACTACTATCGCCCATATCATGCATCACACTTAGTTTAGTCGTCATTTCCGTCAATTGCATTACATCACGAAACCCTAAATTAACGCCCTGCCCGGCCATGGGATGTACCTGATGCGCAGCATCGCCTACCAACACTACACGATCGCCGATAAAAGTCTGCGCAGTTTGCTGATTTAAATCAAACGATAATACCTCACCGCATAATCTAAGCGATCCTGTTACATCATGGCTGCCATCTCTGACTGCCTGCGCTAAAGCCGCTTCTGATAATGCCAATAAGGCTTGCGCGCGCGCATGTGTCACAGACCACACCATAGATACCACTTGATTAGGCAGCGGCAATAAGGCTAATGTTTCATGTGACTGGAACCACTGTTTGGCAACATCGCGATGCGGGAGTTCCGCATGAAAATTGGCCACAATCGCTGTTTGTTGAAATGATTTCAAAGACACGCCGATCTGCATCTGCTGGCGCACCCAGGAATGCACACCATCCGCAGCAATCATCAGTTTGGCGCGCACAGTTTGCTTGTTATCTAGCAGCAAATCTACGCACTGCGCTTGATGTTGAATGCTGATAGGGTTGGCGATTGTGACATCCAAATGCAAATCGGCCAGCGCTTGTATACACGCACGCATCAAATTGCTATTTTCTAAAATACAGCCCATGTGCAATAGGTTGGCATCTTCAGCGCGTAACATCAGTTGAGCACCGTGCTGCGGATCCCATAGTTCCATGGCGTCAATAGGATTAACACGTGCGGTATCTAGCTTGGCCCAAATACCCAATGTTTTCAGCCACGCTATCGTGTTTTCGGTGAGGGCATAGATTCTAGCGTCCCATGAATGAGAAGATGGCACATCATTTTTTGGCGGACGACTATCCACCAACACCACACGCTTGTGCTGCTTTGCCATGGCAATCGCAGTAGTCAAACCAACAAGACCGGCACCAACAATCACGATATCGACTTCAATGATTTGCGCTGTTTTTTTTGCTGTGCTGGTCATTATTTACCAAAACTCATTTTATTGACCAATACACGTTTAATAGGCGGGAAATGCTGCAACATTGCCAACCCCAAGCCACGCAAGCTTGCAACGCCTAGTGTTTGATTGGTGAATACATTGACCAAAAAGTCTGTGAATAACAATCCGCCACGGGTATCGGCTTGTCTACGTTGACGATACTCTGCCAGCATGGGTGCACCGCCCAATTGCGCTGCACTTGTATTTGCAATCAAATCCACTAGTGTCCAAGCATCACGCATGCCCACATTAAACCCTTGCCCCGCAACCGGATGCATGGTCTGTGCGGCATTACCAATCACCACCACATGCGCGGCATCCGTCATGCTTAAGCTACTAAGCTTTAGCGGAAAACTCATGCGCTTTTCAATACTCAAAAACTGGCCAACACGATCGCCAAATGCTGCATGCAGTTCAGATAAAAATGTTGCATCATCCAATGTCAACAAACGATCAACCATGTCTTTCTCACCAGTCCAGACCAGTGAGAAATCACTTGCACCGTTTGGTAGCAACGCCATTGGTCCGGTAGCGGTAAACCGCTCATAGGCAACATTGTTGTGAGACATCTCAGCTTTGACTTTACTTACCAATGCATCGTGACCATACGCTTTGGTTTCGCGCATCAATCCCGGAACCTCTTCTAGGCTGCGCCCGCCATCGGCAATCACTAGCAAGGCGCTACGCAATTGCTCTGTCTTACCTGCCACTTCAAAACTTACTTCGGCGTGATGATCTCTCGGCAAAATTGCGCGCGCTGCTGCTTGATACAACACATGCTGATGATCAATCGCACTATCTAATGCTTGCATTAATGCACCGTAGGAAACCACATAACCCAACGCCGGCAATTGATGTTCTTGCGCTTGCAGCTTGGTGCGCCCCAAACCGCCACGCTGCGAAATATGAATGGTTTGAATTGCCGTCGCATGTGGTTCGACCTGCGCCCACACGCCCAACCGCTCTAAAATCAACTTAGTACCATAAGAGAGAGCAAGCGCGCGTGTATCTTGATGTGCAGCACCTTGCGGGCGCGCCTCCAATACTTTGAACGGTATCGCTTTTTGTTGCAGTGCCAGCGCTAACGCCAACCCTACTGGCCCTCCGCCTACAATCACAATGGTATCGGTCGTGTTCATGTACCCTGCATGTAGGTTTCAATATCGGCGACAGATTTAATCGCAGCTTGCGTCAGCACTTCGTTGCCCTGCGATGTAATCAACACATCATCCTCGATTCGAATCCCAATATTCCAAAAGTGTTCAGGCACATTCTCAGCTGGCCGCACATAGCAGCCCGGTTCAACGGTGAGCACATTGCCAGTTTCCAATATCGCCCAGTTACCCGCTTTGGATTTGTACTCGCCAGCATCATGCACATCTAACCCTAGCCAATGTCCGGTGCGATGCATATAAAACTGACGATAGCTCGCAGTTTCAACCACAGCCTCTTTGCTACCATGGCATAGTTTTTCATCAATAAAGCCTTGCGCCAATACGTCCAATGCAGCTTCGTGTGGGGCGTTCCAGTGATTGCCCGGTTTGGCCGCTTCAATCGCTGCCAACTGCGCTGCCAACACAATCTCATATAAGGTTTTTTGTGGTCCAGAGAATTTACCATTTACCGGAAATGCGCGTGTGATATCACTGGCATAGCCATGCAGTTCACAACCCGCATCAATCAACAACAAATCTCCATCATTGAGTACACAATTGTTGGCGTTGTAATGCAACGTGCAGGCATTGGCGCCACCTGCAACAATACTGGTATAAGCAGGTGCTTGTGCACCGTGGCGGTAAAACTCATGTAAAAACTCTGCTTCAATTTCATATTCCATTTTGCCTGGCGCGGCTTTTTGCATGGCACGGTTATGTGCTTGTGCTGCAATATTGGCACTACGCCGCATTAAGTCAATTTCAAAGGGCGATTTTATCAAGCGCATCGCATCAACACACTGACGTACATCAATCATTGTATCCGGCGTACTCACACCAGCACGCGCCTGCATTTTGACGGTATTGAGCCACTGCGTGACCTTTGCATCCCAAGTAGCATCTGCCCCCAAGCTGTAAAATAGTATGGGTTGATTGGCCAACAATTGTGGCAGCAGCGTGTCAATTTGTGATATCGAATAGGCTTCATCAAACGCAAATTCTGTTTTAGCGGCATCGGGACCAAAGCGAAAACCATCCCAAATCTCACGCTCAATGTCTTTATCGCGGCAAAGCAAAATGGTCTTGGGCTGCTGACCAGCAATCACAACTAGCAATGCCTCTGGTTCAGTAAAGCCTGTTAGATAATAAAAGTAACTATCAAATCGGTACGGATAATGACTATCACGATTACGTATCGCTTCCGGCGAAGTCGGAATCACTGCAATGCCATCGCCCATGCGCGCCATCAGTGCTTGCCGACGCCGCTTAAATTCTTCGCTATTGATTGCCATGCTATTGATTGTCATCTCTAGTTAACCAAATATCTAATTCTGTTAATCTTTGCGGGGTGCCAATATCATGCCAAATACCCGTATAGTGTTCAGCGGTCGCCTTACCTTGTGTGATGGCTTGCCTAATTAAAGGTGCCAGCTTGGCGGCATGCCCCCTCACAATCTCTGCAAATAACGTCGGCTGATACACGCCAATACCAGAAAACGTCAGCATTGCCTCCCCTGCATTTTGCAACAATCCATCCGTAATCGCAAAATCACCGTTTGGATGCTGCGATGGATTATCGACCAACACCAAATGCGCCAGCGCATCACCACGCAACACGGCGTGCGCTTTAACGCTTAGTTGCGTGAAATCATAAGTGCTAAATACATCCCCGTTTACCACACAAAACGGCGCATCTCCTAGCAAAGGCAACGCATTAGCAATACCACCCGCCGTTTCTAGCGCTACTGCCTCTGGGCTGTATTGAATGGACACGTTCCATTGTGCGCCGTTCCCCAATGCCTGTTCAATTTGCGCACCTAGATGGGCATGATTGATCACGATCTCACGAAATCCTGCATGCGCCAAACGCTCTATATGCCAAACAATGAGCGGCTTGCCACCGACGTTGAGCAAGGGCTTAGGTGTGTGATCTGTTAACGGACGCATACGCTCGCCACGACCAGCCGCTAAGATCATAGCTTTCATCAGAACGTAAACCCTGCTTTGTCTTCCGAGCCTTCCAATGCATTCAATAACTTCAGCATTGGCTTCAGCTCCACATAACGCCCGCACACTTTTCGTAAATACGCCATCACTAATGGCATGTCTTTTAGGTACCCATCCTTGCCATCGCGATGATACAAGCGCGCAAAAATACCAAGCACTTTAATATGACGCTGTGCCCCCATCCATTCAAAATCGCGATAGAACTCACCAAAGTCTGCCGACACTGGCAGGCCCGCCTTTTTGGCGGATTGCCAATACCGTGCAACCCAATCAATCACTTGTTCTTCATCCCAAACGATATAGGCATCTTTCAGCAAAGACACCAAGTCGTAGGTAATTGGGCCGTAGACTGCATCCTGAAAATCGAGAATGCCAGGATTGTGATCACATACCATCAAATTGCGCGAATGGTAGTCACGGTGCACCGTGACCTTAGCCTGTGCCAAAATATTTTGATTGAGTAAAGCAAACGTCTGTTGCAATACTTTTGTCTGCGCTTCATCGAGCACTACATTTAAATGCTTCACCAAATACCAGTCTGGAAACAGCTGCATCTCTCTGGTTAATAACGCTTCATCATAGGGTGGCAATGCGTCTGGCTGACTCGCCAACTGCATTTTAACCAATGCTTGCGTTGCATCGCCATACAAGCGCGGTGCATTCTCTACATTTAATACTGAAAGATATGTCGTATCGCCCAGATCACTTAACAATAAGAAACCCAATTGGATTTCTTCTGCCAAAATTTCCGGTACATTAAGCTCCGCGGCCAGCAGCAATTTAGCGATACGTACAAAAGGCCGGCAATCCTCCTGCGGTGGTGGTGCATCCATGGCAATCATGGTGCGACTGGCAGTATGCACTCTGAAATAACGTCTAAAACTGGCATCCGCCGATGCTGTCGTCAAAGTGAAATCATCATTACCCAATACTTGTTGAAGCCAAGCTTCTAATTGCTGTTTTCTATCCACACTTTGCCCTATTTAAGTAAGCCACATCAGCATTGCCGACTAGTATTTGAGTAGCCTGACTTATGCTGAAACACGAATTTTTTATTGATTAAAACGAGGTTTTATGCGATTTTATCACTCATGCGAAATACACTGTATTATTCTTAAAAATTAACGCGACTATTTATTACCAGTCATTTAAAAAATCCTGCTTTGTTAACACACCAATCTCAATTTCACAATCAAGGAATGCTATTCATTCTTGCTATGCTGACGCTGGCAATGAGCAGCGTCTCTATGGCAGAAACGAGCACAGACTCGCCTGCCACTTCTGAAGATTCACAAGAATCCGTTGCGTTACCCGGCGCCATTGAAATTGAAGGCGATAAGCTGGATTTATATTTAGACCGAAAAATGCGTGCCAGTGGCAATGCAGTCATCACCAGAGGCGATCAAAAAGTCTATGGCGATCAAATTGAATACGATGTACAAAACGATGAGTTGCAAGTCAATGGCAATGTAAAAATTGAGATCGACAATGGCAACATCACAGGGCCTGCACTTAAGATGCGCTTGAGTGAAAGTATCGGCGAAATGCGCGATGCCTCCATTACCTTTAACAAAAGCCCGCAACCAGACAACACTAGCAACTCCTCCAGACTGCTGAATGATCAATCGGTTATTTTTAGCGATCCAAAACGTTATCTAGATAACAACAACGCTTTAAGCAACACGCCAACGCTGACCCGCAATTTGGAAGGCTCTCGTGGCGATGCAAAGCTGGTGCTGTTTGAAGGGCAAGACAAAAAACGCTTAAAAGGTGCGCGTTATACCACCTGTGAAGCAGGGGTGGATGATTGGTATATTAAAGCCAACGATTTAGAACTAGACGATTACACGCAATCCGGTGTGGCCAAAAATGCATATGTGGAATTTAAAGGTGTACCGCTGTTATACACGCCTTGGCTGAGCTTCTCATTTAACAATCAGCGTAAATCGGGCTTATTGGCACCCACGATTGGTACCACGTCCCGCAGCGGTTTTGAGGTATTAACACCCTACTACTGGAATATCCGTCCGGACATGGACGCCACACTTGCTACGCGCTATTTAAGTAAGCGCGGCCTACAACTGCAAGGCGAGTTCCGCTATTTGGATGAGTCCTACTCCGGTATTAATAGCTTGGAATATCTGAATAAAGATAGCCTGAGCAACGAAAACCGCTACTACGCCAACTTCATGCATCGCCATCTTTTTGGCGGAGGGTGGTCAGCGGGTTATAACATTGAAAAAGTATCTGACGATCAATACTTCTCTGAAATGTCGACGCGCATCGTCAGCACCAGCCGGGTGAACTTACCACAAGAAGGCTTTGTGGATTATCAGGATGATGTCTGGAGCTTCAACGCCTTGGCGCAAAAATACCAAACCTTGGATGATTTATCGTTTCCGTACGAGCGTCTGCCACAGCTGACACTGTCTGGCAATAAAGAATGGCAATACGCCAATGGCGAGTTGTTTAGCCAATGGACTTATTTTGACCGCAACAATAACGCGCCTAAAGCCGCCACCGGCAATCGGATTGTCGCTTACCCGTCCATCAATGTACCGTTCACCAGTAGCTACGGTTTTATCACACCTAAACTTGGGTTACATGCATCCAGCTATCATTTAAACGACAACGACTTTACGGTGAATGGGCAAACCGTGAGTGAAAACACGCTCACGCGTACTTTGCCGATTTTTAGCTTGGATAGCGGCTTATACATTGATAAAGAGTCCACTTTTTTGGGTAAAGAATATACGCAGACCATAGAGCCAAGACTGTACTATGTGTATATCCCCTATGATGACCAAAGCCGCATTCCCGTTTTTGACTCATCGCTGGCCGACCTTAACCTGACGACAATGTTTACTGAGAACCAGTTCACGGGGAGCGATCGCGTTAACAATGCCAATCAAGTGAGCCTTGCAATGACCACGCGCTTTATTGATAGCGATACTGGCATTGAACGTATTTCTGCCACGGTTGGTCAACGTTATTATTTCCAAGATCAAAAGGTATATTTACCGGGCGTTACCGCAACAAACCGCAAAACATCGGACATCATTGCCGGGTTTACGGCAAGGCTTTCCAGCAAGTGGAATCTAGATGCATTCTGGCAATATGATCCGGATGCCTCAAGTATGACCCGATCTAATTTACTCGCCCGCTACAATCCGGAGCCAGGCAAACTATTGAACATGGGTTACCGCTACACACAAAACTTTCTGGAACAAATTAACGTCTCTGGTCAATGGCCCTTGGGCAAGGGCTGGTATGGCGTTGGACGTTACAACTACTCCATACGTGATAAAAATGCCATTGAGAGCTTGGCTGGGGTAGAATATGACGCTGGCTGTTGGCAAGCGCGTGCTGTAGTGCAACGTGTAGAAACCGCCACAGCGGACGCCAACTATGGGTTTTTCTTTCAACTTGAGTTAGGTGGGCTAGCGTCCATCGGCTCCAATCCACTCAATTTATTACGTCGGGATATTCCGGGCTATCTATCTAGCGGCGAGATTCCGAGTAATTACAGACAGCAAAATTACAACCAATGAAATTAACACATTCTATTGCCGCTATTGGCTTACTTTTTGGCATGATTGCAAATAACCAGTTATTTGCAAAACCTGCTGACATTGAAAAAATGGATCGCATCATCGCAGTGGTTGACCAGTCGGTCGTCACTGAGCAAGAGTTGATTGATCGAATGAAAAGCATCACCTCTCAAATCGAAAAGCGTGGCGGCGAGCTTCCGGCAAAAGACGTATTGCAAAAACAAGTGTTGGAACGTTTGATTGTAGATAGCCTGCAATTACAACTGGCAGCGCAAACCGGTATCAAGGTCGACGATGGGCAGCTTGATAAAACATTGGAGCGCATTGCCGAACAAAATAAATTAAGCTTGGCCGAGTTCAAAAAAGTATTACAGGCTGACGGCGTCAGCTTCATTAAATTCCGTGAAGACATTCGTAGTGAAATCACCCTTTCTCGACTCAGAGAACGTGAAGTGGATAATCGCGTAACGATTTCCGAAGGCGAAGTGGATAACTACTTAACCACGCAAGCCAGCCGCACGGGCGAGCAAGACGATTTTGATATCTCTCATATTCTAATCCGCTTACCAGAAGACGCCACACCCGAAGATATTCAAAAAGCGCGTACAAAAACAGAAGAAATGCTGAAAGCACTTGACGGCGGCATGAGCTTTTCCGAAGCCTCAGCCACCTACTCAGATGCGCCCAATGCATTGGATGGCGGCGGCCTTGGTTGGCGTAATGCAAGTCAGGTACCCCCCGCTTTTTTTGAGGCGGTGAAGACATTAGCCGTTGGCGCCGTCTCGCCACCTTTCCGTAGCCAAAGCGGCATTCACATTCTCAAACTCAATGATAGACGTACCGGTGCCTCAAGTTTAGTGGTCAACCAAACCCATGTACGCCATATTTTGCTCAAACAAAGTGAAGTGGTTTCCGAGAGCGAAGCCAAGCGCAAGATCGAAGGCATTAAAGAACGTATTGAAAACGGCACAAAGTTTGAAGAAATGGCCAGACAGTATTCAGAAGACGGCAGCGCCAGTAATGGCGGCGATCTAGGCTGGGTTAACCCAGGCGACACCGTACCTGCCTTTGAAAAAGAAATGAACAGCTTAGGTTTAGGCGAAATCAGCCCGCCAGTGTTAACGCCATTTGGCTGGCACATTATCCAGGTGTTAGAGCGCCGCGAACAAGACATGTCCAAAGAAGCGGCGCGTTTAAAAGCACGCCAAGAGATTCGCGCACGCAAGGCAGAAGAAGCTTACAACGACTGGATTCGCGAACTGCGTGATAAAGCCTACGTTGAGATGCGTCTTGAAGATAAATTTTAACGCATTCACCACCACGACTTAGGCGCCCTGTGAACGCACTACCACGTATCGCCGTTACCGCTGGGGAGCCTGCAGGTATTGGGTTAGACTTATGTGTCATGCTGGCACAAACCCCGCTAAGTGCGCAGGTTACCGTCATTGCAGATGCAGATGCGCTATTAGCGCGTGCAGCGCAACTCCACTTACCGTTGACGATTCATCCCTATTCTGCATCACAGCCTGAGCATTCCGGAAACAGCACATTGCGTGTATCGCATGTACCCAGTGCAGCCCCCATTGTGACTGGCAAGCTCGACGCAAATAATAGTCCTTATGTATTGCATACGCTCAAAGTGGCGATGGATGGTTGTTTAGAAAATAGCTTCGATGCAATGGTGACTGCCCCCGTACAAAAAAGTATTATCAACGATGCAGGCATTGCGTTTACTGGGCATACTGAATTTTTGGCAGAGTATACGCATACGGAACGTGTGGTGATGATGCTGGTAGGTGGCGGCATGCGCGTTGCGCTGGCTACAATTCACTTACCCCTGACACAAGTTAGCGCTGCTGTTACGACTGAGTCATTAACGCAGACGATTCAAATTCTGCATCACGATTTACAGCAACGATTTGGCATTGCATCCCCCAAAATTTTTGTGGCCGGATTAAACCCACATGCCGGCGAAGGCGGCTATTTGGGCAACGAGGAAATTACTACGATTACTCCCGTGCTTAACAGCTTGCGCGCACAAGGCATGCAACTGATTGGCCCGTTACCTGCAGACACGATGTACTCCCCAAAAAATATTGAAGAGGCTGACGCATTCTTGGCCATGTACCACGACCAAGGACTAGCAGTATTGAAGTATGCCAGTTTCGGCGCGGGCGTTAACGTGACCTTGGGCTTACCGATTATCCGCACCTCGGTCGATCACGGCACGGCGCTCGATATTGCCGGCACAGGCAAAGCAGAAGTGGGTAGCTTACTCGTAGCCATTCAACTCGCCATCGACATCGCACAACACACACAATGAAACATCTCGCTAAAAAAAGATTCGGCCAAAACTTCCTGACCGACCAAGCCATTATCAATAGCCTAGTAGAGGCAATTCACCCTGAAGTGAATGATTTGATGGTGGAAATTGGGCCTGGACTCGGCGCATTGACGCAGCCCTTGCTGAAACAACTGCAGCAACTGCATGTGGTGGAGATTGATCGCGACATTATTCAATGGATGCAGAAGACCTATCCAGCCGACAAAGTGAACATCCATCATTCCGATGTACTGAAATTCGACTTCCGCAGTATTGGCGAACGTATTCGGGTAGTAGGTAATTTACCGTATAACATTTCCAGCCCAATTCTGTTTCACTTACTAGATAACGTAACGGGTGTTATTGATATGCACTTTATGCTGCAAAAAGAAGTGGTTGAGCGCATGGTCGCTGCCCCCTCTACCGCGGCATATGGCCGACTTTCGGTCATGTTGCAATACCATTTGCAAATGGAATATTTAATCACGGTGCCTCCGGAAGCATTTGACCCCGCGCCGAAAGTAGAGTCTGCGTTTGTGCGTTGCGTGCCTTATCAAACCGTACCTTTTGTAGCAAAAGACCCGCAATTATTTGCCAAAGTGGTATTGGCGGCCTTTGGTCAGCGCAGAAAAACCTTACGCAATACGCTGAAAGGATTGCTGGACGATGCAGGCTTTGCACAACTGGACATTGATTCACAATTACGCGCTGAAAATTTGAGCGTAGCCCAATTTGTGGCTATTGCAAATTTTCTTGCCTGATATAATGGTATCTTTGTAAACAATCGTAATTTAAGGAACTGATCATGCGTTTAATTCTGCTAGGTGCGCCAGGCGCGGGCAAAGGCACTCAAGCAACCTTCATCAAAGAAAAATTCAGCATCCCACAAATCTCTACCGGAGACATGTTACGTGCGGCAGTGAAAGCCGGCACCACATTGGGTTTAGAAGCCAAAAAGTTTATGGATGCAGGCGGTTTAGTGCCAGATGAAGTGATTATTGGCCTAGTGAAAGAGCGTATCAAAGATGCTGACTGCCAAGCAGGGTTTTTATTTGATGGCTTTCCGCGCACCATTCCACAAGCAGAAGCCATGAAGCAAGCTGGCGTGATGATTGATTACGTGGTTGAAATTGATGTGCCTGATGCCGCGATTGTAGAACGCATGAGCGGTCGCCGCTCACATCCTACTTCAGGCCGCACGTATCACGTGGTTTTCAACCCACCTAAAGTAGAAGGCAAAGACGACATCACCGGTGAAGATTTGGTACAACGCGAGGATGATAAAGAAGAGGTCGTGAAGAATCGGTTAAACGTTTATCACGCACAAACCAAGCAATTGGTAGGTTATTATTCAGACTGGGCAAATTCTGGTACTGGCGGTGCGCCTAAGTACGTAAAAGTGAATGGCATTGGCGACATGAATACCATTCGCGATCAAATTTTTATGCAATTAAAATAGCCGTGACGACCATGGAAAATACCGTATTTTCCATGGTGCATAACGCCATGTAACAACACTGTGTACGCACCATTCATGAGGAGTGTTCTTCTTTGATGACTGTTGATTTAAATACTTGGCTAGAAAAAAATCGCTGGCAAAAGCGATTGCTCGCGCTAGCGGCCACGCTCTGCTTATTCTTTACTTTCAGTTACTTATATGATCAGCACGATACGGACCTGCCTCAATATGGTGACAATGTCTGGTTTCAGGGCGATATTGGGCGCGTGTATGGCAACATGAATAATCGCCTAGCATTTGGCCATTACCGCGCAAAAGTTCACCCACTTTATTCACTGCAAACCTACCCACCCACCTTTGTATTAAAAAACATCTTCTCCGACGATGCTAAAGCCATTAAGTATGTCACCGTTGGCATTGCTACGCTGTGGTTATACTGTTTATATCGTTTGTTGCGCCTGATGGGATGCATCAGAACAGATGCCTTTGTATTTTCGCTACTGGGCATGAGTAGCTCGGCTGCCTTATTTTGGTTAAGTGTATCGGAAACCTATGCCCTAGGCTCCATCAGTATCATGCTGGCACTGACGCTAACCGTCATCTCGCAGCACAGAAAGGTCCCCGATCGTGTTTACGCCATCGTCAGCGCATTCACGTTTAGCGTCACTGTGACCAACTGGATGGCTGGCGTATTTAGTACGTTTACCTCGCTTCCATTCAAACGGGCGGTGAAAGTTTCTGTGATTGCGCTACTAGCGGTCACCCTGCTATGGGGGCTACAAAAGCTGATTTTTCCCACCAGCGGATTTTTTATCGGCGAGAGTGAAGAGCATAAATTTTTATTTGCCCCCACCATGGCACGTTTAGGCGCGGTGTTGAATACGTTTTTCTTTCACTCCACCATTACGCCCGCACTCAATATTACCCAATACAACCAATTTAATTGGCCCATGCTAAGCATGCAATCCTCTGCAGTTGGCTCATCTGGCACATTAGGTGCGCTTGCATCCAGTCTATGGAGTGTCATGTTGGGCCTAGGCGCGTGGTCTCTATTCACATGTAGACTGAGCAACGCGTTTAAACTCACATTAGGGCTGACACTACTGTGCCAGTTCTTGTTGCATTCTATCTATGGTGAAGAAACCTTTTTGTACACCCTGCACTTCCTGCCATTGCTCATTGTACTGACGGCATTGACCACACTGACGCAATATCGAAAGATTGCCATGACGTTTGCTCTGGTACTGATCCCGATATTGCTATGCAATAACCTCAACCAGTTTTACCAAGCCACAGACACATTTAAACCCTTGCATCATCATAATCAGCCCAGTGTAGGCACCCCCTCTCCCAGTTAAACACACCCTAACGAATGCCAACTAACAATAACAATATATCTCTACGCAAACGGCTACAACGGCTGGTAAGCGGAAAAGACTTTGCTATCTGTTGTGCGATTTTTATATTCAGTTGCCTATTTTATTTTCATGTATACAACCTACATGAAACACACCTACTGTTAGATGGTGAAGATGTTTGGTTTCAAGGCGATATGCCACGCATCACCGACAATATGACTGATCGGTTTGCCTGGGGACACAATCGATTAAAAGTGCATCCGTTACTCTCATTTGAAACCTACCCGCCTACCTATATTCTGATGAAACTTGGCCTGAGTGATTATGAGGCCATTCAGCTGGTTAGCACCGCCATTGCGGGGTTGTGGAGTTTAACGCTCTATGCCTTGCTGTGTGTGTTTGGCTGTCGTCGCATTGATGCTATTTTGCTCATCATGCTCGCGTGGTCCAGCGCCGCCACGCTATTTTGGCTACCAACTCCAGAATCTTACGCACTGGGCTCAATCAGTATCATGGCTGCACTAATGGCAGCCATGCTAGCCAGCAAGCACCGCCTATCACCCCTAGCGTATATTGGGATGAGTGCATTTACCATGAGCGTCACCATTACCAACTGGATGTCCGGGCTACTTGCAACCTTCACCACGCAACCTAAGCGCAGAGCAATTATGCTGACGATTGCCGCACTTGCACTGGTGACAGTACTTTGGCTTGTTGAAAAGCAGATTTTCCCCGCAGCCGGCTTTTTTATTGGCGATGACGAAGAAGCCAATTATATGTACTACCCCTACTTTCACCGTATTTATGCGGTGCTAGTGAATATCTTCTCGCACAGTATGATCACACCAGACATCTTGACGCTCCCTAATACGCATATATTTGGTGAAGGTGGATTTAACTGGACCATGGTCTCTATTCAAGAGGCCAGCTTAGGTTCTGCCACGCTACAGGGCAAAATTGCTACCGTACTTTGGGCTGGATTATTAGGGCTCGGCGTTGGTGCTTGTTTGATTGCAAATATCCCCAAAGCTTACAAACTGACCTTAGGGCTTACCCTGCTAGGGCAAATTGGCCTGCATATTCTTTATGGCGAAGAAACCTTTTTATACTCACTCCACTTTCTTCCGCTGCTCATTGGCCTAGCTGCATTTAGCTTTACTGGCAATCTGCGTCCAGTCGCCATTACGCTTACGTTGGCACTTATTCCATTATCCATGATTAACAATTGGCAGCAGTTTAAAAAAGCCAGTGACATTGCTGTCTCACCGCGCCAGGATGTTCTTAATCATCGAGAACTGCGTCCCAACGACCCATGGTCTATCTACAATAGCCACGCCATCTTGGCTATTCCCGGTAGCACAGAAGGCGATAAATCTTATATTGAGCCGGGTGGTAGCTTTAGCCCGAAAGTCGGAAGTTTTGGCTTATCGATTTGGCTAAATGATGCCCAGGATGCCTTAGTGGCTAGCAGCGATACATTGCCCTCGTCGCAAACACAACAATCGTTCAATTGGTCAGCCACCGGCATGCCTGCTATCACCACGCAAACACCCTATTACAAAAACACGGCCAGTGTTCAAGAAAATCAGTCCTGGCAATATGAGACGCATTTTTTCAACCCTAGCACGCTGGATGCCTCTATGCTAATTAGAAGCGTAGGGCCGGCCGGCGGTCCAATTCATAGCATACGCTGGGAGCAACAACAGCTGATTATTAATGATACTTGGGCTGTCACTTTTAATCCCCAGCCGCAGTTTGTGACATTAGGACTCGAAGGCATAGATAGCTGGTATGGGCGCAACCAACGTACGGCCATCAAAAGTGATGATGGCTGGGCTTTCGCACGCATCCAAGTGGATACCAGCCAGCCAACGATTGTCAATATGCAAGCGTTGAAATCACTCGCAACGTACACATTGCCAACGCAAGCCATTGGCGCAAATATCAAGCTCAATCTACCTGACGCGCGTTTTTCTGACAGCCTGAATGCACAAATTGCCCATATGATGATGGGACTGGTGAACAACGAAACCCGCCCCGGTGACCCGACCAATTACCCGCTGGCCTGGCAGCGCGATGGTACATATACACTAGTGGCACTGACCAAAGCCGGGCAACTCAAGAAAGCAAAAGCGCTGGCGCAAGAGTTTGCCGAAACAGATTTTTTTGGTGGGTTTGGTGCAGAGGCAGATGCGCCAGGTTTAGCAATATGGGCACTGAATCAGGTCGCCGCGCAGCTCAATGATGCCAGTTATGACCAGTGGCTGTGGCCGCATGTGCAACGCAAAGCACAACTGATTGAGCGCATGCTAACGACGACCACCAAGATTGATGCCGACTTTAAAGGTAAAGTGGTCCCCCAACTTCTGGGAGACCCATATAAACATCTGATTGCTGAACCAGCCAAAGATGGACTCATCATTGGCATTATGGATCACCACCGTCCGCTGTTGTTTGTGAATGCCGTAAGCTATCTTGGACTGATGGAGGCCGCAGACCTGGCAACGCGTATAGGTAAACATGAAGATGCAAAACACTGGCAACTGCTCGCCAAACAACTCAAATCAGCTTGGGATAAAGCCTTTATTCCTCCTCACATTGACAATGAACGCACCTACATCAGCGCACTTTGGCCAAGCTGGATTGCTACCGGTGTTGAACCAAAATTGCAATCGCTACTGGAACAGCGCTGGCTCACGCAGCACGACACTGCTCAGCAACTCAAGCAACGCCCACTTTGGACATATTTCCAGCTAGCCGAGTCACACCAATGGCTATACTTGGGGCACCCAGAGCGCGCTTGGTCCACATTAACATGGTTCTGGGCACACCAAAGTGCACCCAATCTCTATAGCTGGTGGGAAGGCGATGGCGAAGAAAACAGCTTTGGGATCTGGCAAAATGTGCGCGGCTGGGTCAAGCCCAAAGGCGTCAACCCACACTATTGGACTGCAGCCGAAATGGCGTTACTGCAAATGGATATGCTGGGTTATATTGACCACCGCCACGACAAAAACACACTCGTCATTGGCGGTGGTATTCCGGAAGACTGGATGTCGCACGACATGGATGTAGAGCGACTTAAAGTAGGTGCATATACCATAGACTGGCATTGGCGCAACGGCACCATGCATGTAGTGATCGATGGCCATCAGCCGATTTCAGTCAAATTGGCCAACACATTCCCCACAGATACAAAGTTAACAGTGACTTACCAGCAAGACTAAGGGATTTAGCCTTGCAAGCCTCATTCGCTGCAAGGGTTTCAAGGTATAATTCGGTTTTATTCAAATTCGCGCTCAACCACCATGCAACAGCAGTATCCATTCAAAGAAATCGAACAACAAACCCAACAACAGTGGGACACGCAGCAAAGTTTTGCCGCAAAATACACGAGTGATAAACCCAAATACTACTGTTTATCCATGTTCCCCTACCCCAGTGGTAAATTACACATGGGGCATGTGCGCAATTACACCATTGGCGATGTGCTAAGTCGGTTTCATCACATGAAAGGCTACAACGTATTACAGCCAATGGGTTGGGATGCATTTGGTTTACCGGCTGAAAACGCGGCGATTCAAAACAATGTACCGCCAGCAAAGTGGACTTATGACAACATTGCGTATATGCGTAAGCAACTCAAGTCACTTGGCTTTGCCATTGACTGGTCACGTGAGCTCGCTACCTGCCAGCCTGAATATTACAAATGGAACCAATGG
>Ga0123388_1088622_pt1 | contig 34403 bp, 33 predicted proteins | sample T0HHNO3metaT_FD_89916 | JGI IMG/M metagenome (GOLD analysis project Ga0123388, IMG submission 89916) | Methane-oxidizing artificial microbial communities from Washington, USA to study methane cycling - T0-HHNO3 metaT (Metagenome... | ecosystem: Engineered > Modeled > Simulated communities...
ATTGGTTAATGCATTGTTTAGCTACAGAGTCTTATTACTGGATGTTTGGCTAACTTATGCATTTACATTAACCATTCCGCTTAAGCATTTAACTTAATCATTTCATTGGGCATTTAAGTCAGATTCATCAAGAATTACTGCAAAATGCAAAACGCTTGATAGAAGTTAACCAATTAAAATACCCAAATATCGCGTTGCACAGAATAGATTGCGTAAAGGTTTAGATAACCGTTTACATGAAGATATATTTGTCACTAAAGATAGTGGCGTTATTTGGGTAAAATAGCCAAAAGTCTCAAATTTAAATTGGCAAAAATCATTAGGAAACAATCATGTTGAAATTAATCAATAAAAACATCTTAACGGGCTTAATCACACTGTTGCCTGTGATATTGACGCTATATTTGCTGTACTGGTTTGTGGTTACAACGGAGACTTTTTTGGGTGGTGTAATTCGCGCGGTGATATCAGAGCAGTTTTACAGACCAGGTATGGGCGTAGTCGCTGGGCTGATATTCGCTTTTTTTGTCGGACTGTTGATGCAGACGTTTATCGCGCGCCAAATACTTTCTTATATCGAAAAATTGGTGCAGCGGCTGCCTTTGATTAAATCGGTATATTTATCGATTCGCGATTTACTTAACTACTTTTCATCTGAAAAAAAGAAAGATTTCGAACAAGTGGTCGCTGTAACGATGGGCGAAACAGGCATGCAATTGATTGGGCTTGTGACACAAGCGGATATGTCTAAAATGCCAGCAGGTTTGAATGAGAAAGACAATTTATTGGTTTATATTCCGATGAGTTACGGTATCGGTGGTTTCGCTGTACTAGTCCCGCGATCTGCAACTAAGCCGTTGAATATGAGCATGGAAGATGCGATGCGCTTTACGCTTACCGCTGGCGTGACTGAAACGACCAAGCTAGAAAATGCGTAATAAAAATGCGCAATAAAACCGAAAGCCTAATTGAAATTAATTTATGATGTGGTGTCTGGGTGATTTAAGGTTAGTCCTTAATTGGATTTGTTATGGGCGGTAATTTCTTTTTAGTTTTTTTAGCTTTTCTACTAGTCCTTCTGAACGGTTTTTTTGTTGCGGCAGAGTTTGGTTTAGTCAAACTTCGCAGCACGCGCGTTAAAGCCATTTCCAAAAACTTAGGCTGGCGCGGCCGTATGTTGGCCAAAGTGCATGGCAGTTTAGACGAATATCTTTCAGCTTGTCAGCTTGGTATCACGCTGGCATCGCTTGGTCTGGGCTGGGTCGGCGAACCGGCTTTTGCCGCGTTAATTGAACCAGCTTTATTCAATGCAGGCGTGACCAGCCAAAAGTTGATTCACGGTATCGCTTTTGTGGTCGCTTTCTTTACCATCTCTTATCTGCATATTGTGGTGGGCGAATTAGTGCCTAAAACATTGGCGATACGCATGGCTGAACGCGTGAGTTTATGGACTGCGCCTGCGTTATACGGGTTTTATTGGTTAATGTTTCCAGCGATTTGGTTATTGAATAAAAGCTCTAATATCGTGATTAAAACCTTAAAACTCAAACCAAAAGATGGGCACGAATCTCAATACTCATCAGAAGAACTAAAGCTTATTTTAAGAGGCTCAAGGCCGAATGAAGATTTCAGTTCGTCAGAATGGAAAGTGTTAGCGCAAGCAATCGATTTTAGAGAGCTGGAAGTATCTGATTTGATGCACCCTTTTAGCGATGCGACGGTGCTATTAGAAGATGACACTTTTCAACAGAATATGGAAAAGATCGCCGCGCACCGCTACAGCCGTTATCCATTAATTGGCAGTGATGGGAAAGTGTTAGGCATTATTCACATTAAAGATCTCTTCATCGCGCTAACAAAGCAAAGCAAAGAAGTCGACTTAACCAGTATTATCAGGCCAATTAAAACCGTCTCACCCGAAACGCCTGCTACTGATCTTTTTCGGCAATTACAGCAAGGCGCGCCGCACCTCACCATCGTGGCTTACGGCAATAATCCGCCAGTAGGATTTATTACGCTGGATAATTTATTATCCGCATTGGTTGGCGATATTAGTGATGAGTTTAAAAAATCTCAAAGTGAATGGACCAAGTTAGATGATGGCTCTTTACTCGGCAAAGGCACGTTGCCCATTAACACGTTAGAACGCACGCTTGGCGTGGATATCGCGTCAGAAGATGCCGATACGGTTGCAGGATTGATTCTTTGGAAATTGACCGAGTTGCCGAAAGAAGGCCAACGTATTGAATTTGATGAGTTCAGCATTGTGGTCAAAAAAATGTCTGGACCGAGAATTCTGCTGATCAGGGTTTATCCAAAAAAGCACACGCATGCAATCAGCCATCATTAATTATCTGTTCAATTGGTTTCAAACTTTCGCGTTTTATCCTGTTTAGCAATCGACTAATTGCAACCGTTACATTTAATCATGGTCATTTAAATATCACGCATTTATTAAGCATTTATAGAGGTTAAGTTCGCTTGTTTTAAACTGACTGTCGTAAATATTAACGCTCAAATTATTTATATGGAAAGGTCATTATGGCTATTGGCTGGCTAGCACTACTAAAAACCGTGCCTTGGGTAGATGTTGTGCGCAACTCACCCAAAATCGCAGATGAAGCAAAAAAGTTGTGGAGTACGATTACAAACAAGCCGAATGCAGAAAGTGAGCTTGAGGCTAATCGCTACAAACTCTCATCTGGGCTTTCATCTGAAAATAATACCGTTGAGTCACTGCAAAAAAGGCTCGCTACAGTGGAATCTGCCTGTGCTAATTTACATAATCAAATGCTTGCATCAACAGAATTGATACAAGCCCTGGCTGAACAAAATGCACAACTTATCAAAAAAATCGAGCTAAGTCGCGTACGCATCTTAAGGTTAATAGGTGTTGGCGCTGTTATTGGCTTGATTGCCATTTTCAATTTGATTTATACATTTGCAAAATAATAATTCTGCCACCAGCAGTTTTCCAGATACTTAATAAAGCTTCCGCGCTTAGTTTTTGCCAAAAATTTTATCATTTAGCTCATTGGTAATCACATGAAGAAAGCTTCTTCTGCGCTGATTTTCCAACTCATAACTGCGTAATTTGCGTAAATCTAATGCACTTACAATGCTTCACTTTTTTGTCTAATTGTTTCAACATCAATTTGTTAAAACTCGCAATAAGCGATGAGTTAACCATATTTTTATGCTGATTTCTGTCATCGGTTTTTTGAAAACATCCCTTAATATCAGAAAAAAATCTACCTTTGGCTATTTTGAATATCATCTAAAACTGCATACATAAAAATCCCCATTCAAGAGGTTTGACTATTATTTGAATAACTTGCCCGTTTCAATGATTCGCCGTAGCCCATAATAGATCTAATAATTTTGGATCTTTCATCTTTTCAACCCACCATTTCAACGCTGCCCCATTATCTTCTGTTCGCCACGCAAGATAAAACGGTTCGGCTTGTCTAGGTTCTTCGGCTTGCTTTTCTATTAACAAGCCATTTGCAATCGCGTTACGCGCTAATGGTTCTGGCAAAAATCCAAAGCCGACGCCTGCTATTTGAAACTCATATTTGCTGCGCATATTGGGCAAAGCTAAGGTATTTTGGCCAAACAGCAATCCCACCGTCCTTGGTGGCATTTTCCGTACAGAATCACTGACACTAATCGCAAGATGCTGGTTGAAATCCGCTTTACCTAAAGGATGTGGCACGCTGGCTAATGGATGTTGTGGCGATACCGCAAACACAAATTCAACCGTTCCAATCTCATAAGTGTTGTAACCGCCGCCAGATGGACCTTCTCCAGCCGCGCCGATTAGCAGGTCAACGCGTCTATCCATCAGCGCTTCCCATGTGCCGGATAAAGTTTCTTGTGCGAATCTTAATCTGGTTAAATCGGCGACTTTGCAGAATTCGGTGATATCTGCAATCAAGGCAGTGGGCGAAAATAGTGAGTCCATTCCGATGGTTAACTCGGTTTCCCAGCCAGAAGCAACGCGCCTGACGCGATGTTCTAAATCTTCTGCAGCTTTGAGTAGATGCCGCCCTTCGTTGAGTAATTCACTGCCCGCTTTTGTAATCGCCACTTTGGGGCCTAAACGCACAAATACCTGCACGCCCAAATCTTGCTCCAACTTACTCACGGTGTAAGAAATAGTAGAAGGTACTTTGTGTAATGCATTGCCCGCCGCCGCAAATGATCCAAGCCGATCAATCGCGTCTAATATGAGTAAAGCATCTAGCGTAATTCTAAACATTCGATTTTTTCGATGATAGGTTGATAATTTTTCCGTTTTTCATTCATTCAATCTCGGTTCATACTGCACTCATGCCTCATAAACAAGCTTAATACGGAAGCTTAATGTGATGTTAGCAATGTGGTTGATGTGCAAAATTATCGCATATTAAAACAAGTTAATCATCGCCTTAATAATAATAGAATCAACTTTAATAGGAGTGAATCATGTTAAAAATACACAAAAATAGTAGTCGCGGTGCAGCAGATCATGGTTGGTTACAATCTAATCATTCATTTTCATTTGGTCAATTTTACAATCCAGAAGAAATGGGATTTGGCCCACTTTTAGTCATTAATGAAGATCGCGTGCAGCCAGCAAAAGGCTTTGGCACACATGGCCACAGCGATATGGAAATCATTTCATACGTATTAAGCGGCGCGCTGGAGCACAAAGATAGCATCGGTACAGGCTCGGTGATTCGTTATGGTGATGTACAAAGAATGAGCGCTGGCACTGGCGTGCGCCACAGTGAGTTTAATCATTCCAGCACAGAACGTGTGCATTTTTTGCAAATTTGGATCGAGCCAAATGTGAAAGGTATTCCAGCCAGTTATGAAGAAAAGCATTTTGATGTGGCATCTAAAACTGGCAATTTACGTTTGATTGCTTCACCTGACGGCAAAGATGGTTCAGTGTTAATTCACCAAGATGCACGTATTTATGCGGCGATTCTTGGTACGTCAAATACAGTTGAACCAGATCAAGAATCAGACCATGAATCAAATGAAACGCTACAACATACATTGGCAGCTGGTCGCACAGGATACGTACACGTGATTCGCGGACAAGTTGATGTAAATGGTATCGCTTTAAAAACCGGTGACGCTTTAAAAATAACAGAAACGGATTTAGTTGAATTCACCAATGCGTATGCAGTTGAATTACTTTTATTCGATTTACCTTACTAAAATTTACCTTAATTAACGATTTCAAATATTTATCAGGAGAAATAACCATGACTAAACCTTACATTCGTCTAGACAAAGATAACGCAGTGGTTTTATTAGTGGATCATCAAGCGGGCTTGCTGTCGCTGGTTCGCGATATCGATCCAGATAAGCTGAAGAATAATGTATTGGCTTTAGGGGACATGGCGAAATATTTCAAGTTGCCGACTATTCTGACGACCAGTTTCGAAACAGGTCCCAATGGTCCGTTGATTCCGGAATTCAAAGCGCAATTTCCAGATGCGCCTTATATCGCGCGCCCTGGCAATATTAACGCTTGGGATAATGAAGATTTCGTGAAAGCCATCAAAGCCACCGGTAAAAAACAATTGATTATCGCAGGCGTGGTGACTGAAGTTTGTGTGGCATTTCCAGCATTATCGGCAATTGAAGAAGGCTTTGAAGTATTTGTCATCACCGATGCATCTGGCACATTCAATGAAATGACACGCCAAGCCGCGTGGGATCGCATGTCAGTAGCTGGTGCGCAATTGATGACTTGGTTTGGCGCCGCCTGTGAGTTACATAGAGATTGGCGCAATGATATTGAAGGTTTAGGCGAACTATTCTCCAACCATATTCCCGATTATAAAAATCTATTTACCAGTTACAACACTGCACAAGCTAAAACTTCCAGCTAAAAATACAGCCTAAAATAGTATTAATTATCAACAAGATAAATCAGCGAGTTACAAAAAATCTTGCTGATTTCTATCTTTTCAGCGTGTAATCTTATCGCAAATATCAATATTAAATCGCGCACCAATAACCTGCCACAATCACTTAATGCTTAAACGACACGAACCAATGCGTTTAGCCTGAGTCGGATAAGTAGTCATTAAAATTTAATTTTTATTCAATAAGCGCTTGGTTTATAGTCTGTATTAACTCAAACTTAATAGCCTAAATTAATCACAAGACTACTAGAATATTCTTGCAAACTCAAACCAGTTTTGATTAAAACCTCATTTGATATTTTTCATAAAAAATATAACGCTATTCAATAACCCTATTTAATTATCCTGTTTAGTTAACCCATATTAAGGAGTAATAAATGTCAAAAGCCATCAGTTATGCAGCAGTTTCTGCTAAAGAAAAATTAGCCCCATTAAGTTTTGAACGTCGTGAAGTGGGCGCTAAAGATATACAGATCGAGATTTTATTCTGCGGCGTTTGCCACTCAGATCTCCATACCGCACGCAATGAATGGCAAAACTCAGTTTACCCAGTTATTCCTGGACATGAGATTGTAGGCCGTGTGACTAGCGTGGGCGCTGAAGTTAAAGCTTTTAAAGCCGGTGATTTAGCGGGCGTAGGTTGTTTGGTCGATTCATGCGGCGTGTGTGAAGACTGTAAAGATGGTTTAGAACAATATTGCGACCAAGAAGTGTTTACTTACAACAGCCCAGACAAACACACAGGCAAAATGACGTATGGCGGATATTCAAATCAAATAGTAGTCGACGAACATTTCGTTTTACATATTTCAGACAAGTTAGATTTAGCTGCAGTGGCGCCATTATTGTGCGCAGGTATCACCACCTACTCACCATTAAAACACTGGAAAGTTGGGCCAGGCAGTAAAGTCGGTATCGTTGGTTTAGGCGGACTTGGTCACATGGGTGTAAAACTCGCGCATGCAATGGGTGCGCATGTGGTTTTATTTACGACCTCTGCCAATAAAGTTGAAGATGCTAAACGATTAGGCGCAGATGAAGTGGTCATCTCAAAAAATCCAGATGAAATGAAAGCGCATCTTAAAAGCTTTGATTTCATTTTAAATACCGTCGCAGCCGCGCATAACCTGGATGTGTTTACCGAATTACTCAAACGTGATGGCACCATGTGTTTGAATGGCGTGCCCGAGCATGCACATCCTTCACCGAATATTGGTAGCTTGATCTTTAAACGCAGGCAAATTGCTGGTTCATTGATTGGCGGCATTAAAGAAACGCAAGAAATGTTAGATTTTTGTGCCGAGCACAATATCACTTCTGATATTGAAATTATCGATATCAAAGATATCAATGAATCTTACGAGCGCATGGTTAAAGGCGATGTGAAATATCGTTTTGTGATCGATATGGCGACATTAAAAGCTTAGTTTTGACAAAATTCCCATAAGGCATTTTCGAATGCTTTATGGGCGTTTCACTCACAACCTATTCGCAGCATTATTAACCTAATTTTAGGGTTAACTATTTAGCATCAACTGTTAGACTCTTCTGCCAAATATTATTTATTTAAACTATTCACACCACGCCAGGTCGTAAAAGTATGCGATTTATTCAAACTGTTTTAATTCTATTACTGGCATGTTCAATCAATAGCTGTGGATTTGTTAAAACCGCTTATAACAACGCACCAAAAGCCCTTAGCTGGTGGTTAGATGATTACTTTGATTTTACTACTGCACAAAAAGCTGTTTTAAACCCTGCTTTGCATCGCGTGCATGATTGGCATCGCCAAAATCAATTACCCAATTACATTAAAACGCTGCAAGCGTTACAAATTATCGTTGCCAAAGAACAATTTAGCCCTAATGAAGCGTGTGAAAAAATTGATCAATTTAAGGACAATTTCAATCAACTTCAATCTGAGTTTATTCCCACTATTATTGAAATAGCGCCGTTGTTAACCGACAAACAGCTGCAATATTTTCATGCAAAATTAGAGAAACGTGCGCTTAAATGGAAATCTGAATGGTGGCAAGAAACACCTGAAGAACAATTGTCTATGCGGCTTGAAAAAATTGAAGATCTGGCTGAAAAAATCTATGGTGACTTAAATGATGCGCAACACACTTTGTTGAAACAAAACCTTGCCATAACGCCGGTTAATCCAGCGCTAAGTTATGCCGAGATATTGAGACGCAATGAAGATGTTGAGCAGATTGTCACTGCGTTACACAATCAATCACTAAGCCCCGAAAACAAAACACAATTGGTTAAGGATGGCTTTGAGCGACTACAAAACAGCCCGAATCCTACGTATCAAACGTATGCAAATCAGATGAAAAAACGTACCTGCGAAATCATTGCCGATTTACATGCCAGCACTGACAGTAAACAAAAACAACATGCTAACGATTGGTTAGAGAGTTACATCGTGCAACTCTCTAGCTTATCTGTGAGTAAAAAACAGTAGTAAAAAAAGCTCTTAAAACCGCACACAAAAGATAAGTTTTAAAGCCAAATCAAGCAACTTGTTCTAAACTTAACACTCGTACAGCGTCAATATTGGTTTAGCCATATAATTTATATCATTGCTAGATAAGCATGATAATTAAAGGGGATTATTTTGAGTTTAATCGGCAATATCTTATGGTTTATTTTCGGTGGCGCTTTAATGGGATTAGGCTGGTGGCTTGCAGGTTTGCTCGCTTTCCTCTCGATTATTTGTATCCCTTGGGGTAAGGCTTGTTTTGTCATCGGCACCTTTACTTTTTTCCCATTCGGAAAAGAAGCGGTCAGCCGGAAACATATCAATAAAAAAGATGATATCGGTACAGGCACCTTAGGCTTAATCGGCAATATTATTTGGTTTTTAATTGCGGGTTGGTGGCTTGCGATTGGCCACTTGTTAGCCGCTATTGCCTGTTTTGTAACAATTATCGGCATCCCTTTTGGTATTCAACATATGAAGCTTGCTGTCATCGCCATCGCGCCGATTGGTAAAACGATTGTGGATAAATAACGATCAATCTGCTGTGACGACTAAAGCAACAAGCTTAACAACAATAGGCCTAACAATAAGCACGCACACGAATGCGACAGGCATTGCCAATAGATAAGCATGGATGACATGCTGAAAATAATCATGATGAATTCCGCTATTGGCAGCAACAATCACCATGCACATTAAACAAGCCATAATGCCCGCCATGAAAAATGCGAACACATAGTGGGTGTAACGTTTGGGTATTTGTATTTTCATCACAATTCTTTATTGCTCAATTTAAGTTTTGAGATTTTAATGGCAAATTCTATAAGTTGGTAGAGCGCTAACACTATATTCAGTAACAAGTTAAACTATCGACTAATCTTATCTATTCGATAGTTTATGGACACATTAAGAAGTATTGAAAGTTTTGTTAAAGCAGTAGAAGGCAGAAGTATTGCTGCCGGCGCTCGCATGCAAGGTATCACGCCCGCAGCAGCGAGTCAGAATATTTTACGGCTGGAGTCTTCATTAAATGCGCGTTTGCTTACACGTACAACACGTAGTTTAGCGTTAACCGAGGCAGGTGAAATCTATTATGCCAAAGTGCGTCATATCATCAGTGATATCGAAAGCGCGAAGTCATTAGTCACCGAACTGCAAGGAGAACCTCAAGGACGCTTAAAGATTGCAGCATCTGCTGCATTTGGTCGTCACGTGCTGTCTTCAATCATCCAAACATTCACTGCGCTATATCCAAAATTGTCCATTGAACTGGTTTTAACTTATCGCAATGTTGACCATATTAAAGAAGATGTCGATATCAGCATTCGCTTGAAGCAACAATTAGAATTGGGTTTGGTGGCTAGAAAAATCGCAACAATACCCGTTATATATTGTGCTTCACCCGCTTATCTGGCGCGGAAAGGACAACCTAAAGAACCTGAGGAGTTACAACATCACAATTGCCTGATGTTTCGTACTTCGATGAATGGACGTTTGTTTAGCTGGGGATTTATTCGTGATGAGTTGAGATTCGAGCCAGATATTAAACCTTTTATTATCAGCAACGATATAGACTCGCTAGCTGAATTGACTATTAGCGGCGTTGGGATTACCAGGCTTGCCGCATTTATCGCAAATCCTTTAATCAAAAATGAGAAATTAGTCGCTTTATTCCAACAGCAGAAAACAACTCAAACTCAATTAGAAGCTCATTCGGATAGCGAACCTTTAGAGTTCTACGCTTGTTTTCGTGACCAACATGCCATGACATTAAAAGTAAAAGCGTTTATGAATCATCTGGTTGATTCGCTGCCCACAACATGGGAGCTAGCCTGATTGATTATTGTTGCAAGGGCTTGCTATTGCCACAGCTTGCAGAAACCCATTTACCACTCATATTGGCCTGATCTTTAATTGGGCTGCCTTGAACCGTGCCATTGAATACCGTTTGTCCGGTAAAACTTTCTGCATTGGTGAAAGTACCTTCTGCCACACCGCTACCGTCTAATTGCGGATTTTTGCAGATGAATTCCACGCGATAGCTATTGCCGTTTTGCGTGGCTTTATTCACTTTGCAACCAGCTTGTTCTTGAAACGAACTCGGCATTAACTTCTTATTCGCCATTTCTTGCGTGACACAGGCATTGGATATTGCTGCACCATTTTGAATGGCGGGCATTTCAAAACCATATTCTTTGGCTAATTGATTGATGTTTTCCATTTGGTCTGGTGGAATTTGTGATGCTAGACTCAATAGATTAGAAGTAGTCGTCACTTCCCAAAGGCCTGGTTTCATTGAGTTTTCGGCAGCATTGGCAGTTGTTGCTAATGCAAATGCAGTAAGTGTTAAAAAAATGCCAGTTAAAACGCTAGAAAAAAATAAGTTGTTACGCATTCAATATCCTATGCAAAAATAATCGTTAACTTTCAGAAAGCCAATGGTCGAGTTAGTTCAGATTGCCATGCCTGATTGTTATCGTCGGATTGTCATTCTTTGGCGATTCAACTGCGCATTGTAACAACACAAATTAACAACTCATATATCATGTCGTTTTGGCAAAAAACGCGTCAAGAAACTCTGCATGTTAAAAAGGATTGGGCATCATGTTAAAAGCAAATGAGCATAATAAACAGTGGATAACGCTGATTGTGCTTTGTCTGGGCGAATTAATGATTGTGCTGGATACGACAATCGTCAATGTTGCATTGCCATCTATACGCACCGATTTAGGTTTTAATGAAACATCACTGGTTTGGGTAGTGAATGCTTACATGCTCACTTTTGGTGGATTTTTACTGTTAGGTGGACGTTTAGGCGATTTTTACGGTCATCGCAAAGCGTTTCTGGTTGGATTAACGCTATTCACGGTTGCATCACTGGCCTGTGGCTTGGCAAATTCTCAAGCCATACTAATCATTGCCAGAGCTATTCAGGGTTTAGGTGGTGCAGTAGTTTCAGCAGTCGCGTTATCGCTGATTATGGATTTATTTGCACAGCCAAATGAACGCGCAAAAGCCATGGGTGTTTATGGTTTTGTATGTGCTGGCGGCGGCAGTATTGGCGTTTTATTAGGCGGTTTATTAACCAGCGCGTTTAGTTGGCATTGGATATTCTTGGTGAATTTGCCGATTGGCATCGCCGTATTCATACTTTGCATGAAACTTTTGCCCAGTGACCAAACTCAAGCAGATGCAACCAGCCACGATGTAGGAGGCGCACTGACGATTACGGCTTCACTGATGTTGGCAGTTTATGCCATCGTCAACGGTAACGAGGCGGGCTGGACTTCCACGCAGACGATGAGTCTGTTACTCGCTTCGGTGGTGCTACTGATTACATTTATTTTTATTGAACAGCGCGTTAAACAACCTTTGGTTCCGCTTGGTATGTTTCGTTTGCGTAATCTCGCCATCGCCAATACTGCAGCTATTTTATGGGCGGCGGCGATGTTTGCTTGGTTCTTTATTTCCGCGTTATATATGCAATCTGTACTGGGTTATAGCGCGTTGCAAGTAGGTTTGGCTTTTCTACCTGCTAACGTCATTATGGCCGTTTTTTCATTGGGTATTTCGGCCAAGTTAATCATGCGATTTGGCATAAGAATACCGCTTGCATCTGGCTTATTACTCGCTGCGATTGGGCTTGCACTATTTGCACGCATGCCCGTTGCCGGGCATTTTGTTGTAGACGTATTACCCGGCATGTTATTACTTGGTTTAGGCGCAGGCATTGCGTTTAATCCCATGTTACTGGCTGCAATGAATGATGTAAAACCCAGTGAATCTGGCCTTGCTTCTGGCGTGATTAATACATCGTTTATGATGGGCGGCGCATTAGGTTTAGCCATATTGGCGAGCTTAGCAGCCATGCAAACGCGCCATCTAGCGGGTAATGGAATTGCTACTATATCCGCCTTAAACGGTGGCTATCAACTTGCATTTGCATTAGCGGCATTATTTGCACTTGCAGGCGCAGGGTTAAGCATTTTCCTCACCACTAAGAAATAAATAGTTGAAATAAAAAGTTTAAATGAAAAAGTTCTCAGAAAGGTTAAATAGTGAGTATTGAATTAATCATAGCATTTGTGCTACTCGGTATTTTTGTTGGCATATTAGCAGGCATGCTGGGTATTGGTGGTGGTGGCGTTATGGTGCCAGTCTTAACCTCTATCTTTATTTATCAGGGCTTCCCAAAAGATAGTGTTGTGCATCTTGCATTGGGCACTTCAATGGCGTGTATCGCGTTAACATCTTTTTCAAGCATGCGCGCGCATCACAAAAATGGCGCCGTTATTTGGCCTCTGGTCAAAACCATGTCCATCGGCATGGTGGTTGGTACATTTTCGGGTACTTTCTTAACTGCTTATTTAAGCTCAATCACGCTATCCATCATCTTTGCGGCTTTTATGGGCTATGTTGCTGTGCAGATGTTCAGAACAACCAAGATAAAAGCCAGTTCAGGCGAGATTAATAAAACCGAGTTAAGATTAGTCACATTAGGAATAGGCGCAACATCTGCATTGGTTTCGATTGGCGGCGGCTCGCTCACTGTGCCTTATTTAACGTGGCGCGGAATCAATGTGAAAAGCGCGATTGGCATCTCTGCGGCATTGGGTTTTTACATTTCAATCGCCGGTACGTTTGGTTATTTAATCAATGGCTTTATTAACCCCGCCACTACGCAATATTCGTGGGGCTATATTTATCTGCCAGCTGTATTGTTAGTGTCGATTCCCAGTTACTTTACCGCGCCTTTGGGTGCGAAGTTAACCCAGCGCTTACCCACGCAAATATTAAAGAAAATATTCGGCGTATTACTGCTGATTTTAAGCCTTAAGATGTTGTCATCTTTTTTATAGGATGCTGATTGCTTAAAACCTAATGCAAGGAATAATAAAACAACAAATAAATGAATATTTTCAGAAAGATTAAAAGGAACACGCATTGCTTAAAACGTATTTATTAACTGCCGCTGCAGCCATTTTTTGGGGCGCTAATTTCAATTTAGCAAAACCAGTCGTCGCAGAAATGAGCCCGTATATCGCGGGTGCTAGCCGTTATATTTTGGCGGCGGCTATCATGTTGATGATTGTAAAATTTAGGCGCGAGCGTATTCCTGCGCGCCATCTTAAAACTTATCTTACGCTTGGCATAGTCGGTGTTTTTGGTTTTAACCTATTTTTCTTTTTAGGCATGCAAACCACTTCAGCGGTAAATGGCGCACTGATTATGGCACTTAACCCACTTTTTACCGCAGTTATTGCTTATTTTGTCTTAAACGACAAGCCCAATAATCGGCAGATGCTGGCGTTTCCCGTTGGCATCATCGGCGTCGCAATCGTAGTTCTGGGCGCAGGCGCAGAATTGCGTGTATCAACAGGCGATATTTTTATATTTATCGCCAATTTAAATTGGGCACTTTACAACGTGCTGGTGCGCAAATTAATGCCAAAAGATGTTAGCGGCATCGCAAGCACGGCTGGCATTATGACGGTCGGCGCAGTTGCATTGACGCTTGTTGCGCTTATTCATGGCGATGCGTTTATTATGCCAAGCATGATTGCTGGCTCTGCTTTACTCATCATGAGTATCTGCGGTGGCGTGTTGTCTTACCTCTTTTGGAATGCGGGCATCGCCAATCTTGGTCCTGCCAAAGCCGCTATTTTTATGAATCTTGTACCGCTCACGTCAATCGTCATCGCTACTTTCGAAGGCTTGCCGCCTAATTTTGCACAGATAGTGGGTGCAGTTATTATAATTTGCGCGGTGACTTACAGCACGACTTCTAATAACAATACTGACTCCAGTAAAATACCTGCAAATGGTCGTGAGTAAACAAGTGGTCGCGAAAAAATATAGACTTTAAAATGCATTAACTAAACACTAAAAATATGCTCAAAAAGTATCTTAACTCGTCTAAACATCTTCAGCGGCTTGTGCTGACCAGCTTTGTTGTGACTTTTGCGTGCGCGCGCATTGTCGTGCTACTCATCATGACGCGCGATATTCCTGACTTGTTTCTGCATATCGGCGGCACGCATGTGCACCATTTAAACTACGGCATTTTCCTGCTTTCTGCAGTCGGGGCAGCGCTGTTATTTACGACACCGTCCAAGCAGTGGTTAAGCATTATCGCCATTACTTATGGTATCGGTTTAGCACTCACTTTTGATGAATTCGGCATGTGGTTGCATCTGGGCGGCAGTTATTGGCAACGCGCGAGTTTTGATGCGATTACCATTGTCGGCGGCATTCTGCTACTTGCCGCTTATACGCCACCCACACACTGGACTTGGCGCAGATTCGCTGGCGCGATTCTGATTGTGACAGTAATAGCCGTATTTTGTTGGCGGCTATCGTTAACACTTCCGTCGATTGAGCAAAAATTTTTGCCAACATTGCAAAGTATTGAGAATCTGGGCCCACATTAGTTTTAATCCCGTATTAACCTTAATTTTTGGCTCACTATCTGCAAATAGCGTCTTTAAAATCGCTTCTCAGCAAACTTTTTAGGTCGTTAAGTCATATTGATATGGCATGCTTATAAAAAACTAGCGGCTTTACTAGTTATAATAAGTAACAATCTAAACATTCTTAATGCATTAAACACTGCAAAAATCATTTCTAATAATAAAACTAACGATAAAAAACTATGGATCATAATTTAACACTCATCACCACTATCGCTGCCGGCTTTGGGCTGGCACTCATTTTTGGATTCATCGCAGAACGCTGCAAATTGCCTGCATTAGTGGGCTATTTATTAGCGGGTATTTTAATTGGCCCAGCAACGCCCGGCTTTGTGGCAGATGTCGCCATCGCCTCGCAACTATCTGAAATCGGCGTGATGTTGCTGATGTTTGGCGTGGGGTTACACTTCTCCATTAACGATCTAATGTCGGTCAAACGCATCGCATTACCAGGCGCGATTGTTCAAATGTCCATCGCTACGCTGTTGGGCATGGCACTGGCGCATTGGTGGGGCTGGAAATTCGGCGAAGGACTGATATTCGGTTTAGCATTATCGTGCGCCAGTACTGTGGTGCTATTAAAAGCGCTAGAGGCCAGAGGAATTATGGACAGCATGAATGGCAAAATAGCCATCGGCTGGCTGGTCGTTGAAGATTTGTTAACCGTTCTAGTTTTGGTGTTAATGCCACCTTTGGCGGCGATTTTGGGCGGCGTCACCACAGAAGTCACGTCAACTCCATTATGGCAAACCATCAGCTTTACGCTTTTACAAGTGACCGTTTTTATCGTGTTAATGTTGGTGGTCGGCAAACGACTATTGCCTTGGCTGTTGTGGCATGTCGCAAAAACGGGTTCGCGTGAATTATTCACCTTGGCCGTTATTTCTGCCGCCATCGGTATCGCTTATGGCGCTGCGCATTTATTCAGCGTTTCGTTTGCACTCGGCGCATTTTTTGCCGGCATGGTCATGCGCGAATCTGAGTTCAGCCATCGCGCCGCGGAAGAATCTTTACCATTACGCGATGCGTTTGCGGTACTGTTTTTCGTTTCCGTTGGCATGCTGTTCGAACCAGCGATTTTAGTGGAACAACCGCTTAGCGTATTAGCCGTCGTTGCCGTTATCGTATTCGGCAAATCCATTGCAGCGATGGTGATTACGCTGGCATTCCGCTATCCATTAAATACCGCACTTACCGTAGCAGCCAGCTTAGCGCAAATTGGTGAGTTCTCATTTATTCTGGCTGGATTAGGCGTAACTTTGGGCATTTTGCCAACACAAGGCATGAGCTTGATTTTAGCGGGCGCGCTGATTTCCATCGCCATGAATCCGCTGTTGTTCTCCATGATCACACCGTTCAAAAAATGGGTATTGGGCTTTTCAGAACTGGCACGCCATTTTGAAAAACGCACCGATCCATTCTCAGAATTACCGATGAGTACCGAACGCAAATATCTAGAAGGCCAAGTCGTGTTAGTGGGTTATGGTCGCGTGGGTAAACGCATTGCCAAGGCATTAACTGAGAGCAGTATTCCTTATGTTGTAGCAGAAGAAAATCGCGAAATCGTCGAATCTTTACGCAAAAAAGGCGTACCCGCCGTTTCAGGCAATGCTGCTGATGCTGGTGTATTGATTCAAGCGCATATTGCTAACGCCTCTATGTTGGTGATTGCCACGCCAGATACGATTGATGTACGCAAAATGGTGCAGACTGCAAAAATACTGCAACCGGGCATTGAGATTGTCGTTAGAACGCATAACGAAGATGAATCGAGATTCTTAAGAGAAGAAAGTATCGGCAAAGTATTCTATGGTGAAGAAGAGTTGGCAAATGGCATGTGCGAGTTTATCGTTAAGCAATATGCGCCAAAAAATGCCACTGTTTAGAAGGTTAACTTAACCGCGCAATACCTTATAAAACTGTTATTTTGGCTACCTAGAACAATGCTTTTAATGCTGATATGATTGTTGTGCTTGAGAATTTAAGGCAAAAATTAAAGCCGAAATAAAACACAATGAAGCCAGATTGAACAAACGATAACAATCACTTGATCATCATTAAAAGTCTATTTGATAAGAGCCAATATGAAAAAAACCATCTCTATTTTATTCGCTGCAACATTTTTCTGCTTAAGTGTTAGTGCTGCCTATGCGGCGTGCAGTGTACCAACTGCGCCAGATGCGCCAAGCGAAAAGCCGTCGTTGCCCATTTGCATGTCTAGCTACAAAAGTACTGGCAAGCACGATTGCTCAAACACCGAGGCCGAAAACTACATTGACCAAATCAACAAATATATGAAAAAACTGAGCGCCTACGCCGCAGATGCCATTACTTATGCAAATGACGTGCAAGAGTATGCAAAATGCAGCGCAGAAGAAGCGAAAGAAGGCTTGAAATAAGCGACCTTAAAATTAATAAAGCTTAAAGAAGCTGAGATTTAAAGCAATAATCACTTAAGACAGCAAGGAGAATTGCCATGAAAAAACCCTATTACATCGACTTTCCGCAAGAGCATTATGAGAATCAATTGCATCGCTATCGCTGCGTTTTTTGTAAGGAAGAAACTACAGTAATTAACGGCAAGCTTGAAGGGCATTTGCCCACGTGTGAATACCGCACGCAATTAGAAAAAGCTGGTTACGATGCGATTGGTTGCTCAGTCAAAACGCCATTTACCGATGCGGATGATTTTGACTAAAAATTTTGGTTAACACTTTAATTCAAGAATATTGTCTAAAATAAAGTGTTAACTATTTAAATGACTCCAGTTAAAACCGCATGCTACATGGCTGTATAGCTACATTCCCGTATACACAGGCCCACTGCCACCTTCTGGCGGAACCCAAACAATATTCTGCGTTGGGTCTTTAATATCGCAAGTTTTGCAATGAATGCAGTTTTGCGCGTTGATTTGCAGATGCGGCGCATTATCCTTTTGAATAATCTCATACACGCCAGCTGGACAATAACGCTGCTCTGGCGCATCATATTTAGGCAAATTAATGCTAATCGGCACATTCGCATCGATTAACTTTAAATGGCACGGTTGATTCGCATCGTGCGCGATATTACTTAAATTAATTGAATTCAGCTTATCAAAACTAAATATACCATCTGGTTTTGGGTAATTAATCACAGGCATTTCAGCCGCTGGTTTAAGGCTGTCATGGTCAGCTTTTTGATGTGGCAGCGTCCAAGGTGTTTTTATTTTGAATGCGGCTAACCACATTTCAACACCGCCAAGCAACATACCGCCCCAACTACCAAATAGTGATAACAAAGGTTTTACATTGCGCACCGCTTGTAAATCCTGCCAAACCCAAGAGTTGCGCAATGCTTCAGGATAAGCCGTTAACAGGCTTTCTTTTACGTCGTTTGAATTCTCACTGTTAAAAGCCTCAAATACTGCTTCAGCCGCCAACATGCCGGATTTCATGGCATTGTGGCTGCCTTTGATGCGCGGCACATTCACCATGCCAGCGCTACAACCGATTAACGCGCCACCAGGGAAAATCAAATTAGGCAGCGATTGCAATCCGCCCTCGCTAATCGCTCTGGCACCGTAACTTAAGCGTTTTCCACCTTGCAAAAGCGCTTTGATTTTTGGATGGGTTTTAAAACGCTGAAATTCATCAAATAGCGACAAATGCGGATTGGCGTAATCCAAATGCACCACAAAACCGATAGAAACCAATTGCTCGCCATAATGATAAATAAAAGAACCGCCACCGGTATCGGCATTCAACGGCCAGCCAATACTATGTTGCACCAAGCCCAATTTGTGCTGTTCCGCAGAAACACGCCACACTTCTTTAAAACCCAAACCATATTTTTGCGGCGATGCATTTTCACGCAGCTTAAAACGCGCTTCCAACTGACGCGTCAACGAACCGCGTGTGCCTTCCGCAATTAATGTATAAGGCGCACGGATTTCGATACCTTGCACAAATTGCGCAGTTGGCTCACCGTTCGCATCGCGACCCATATCGCCTGTGATAATACCTACTACTTGTCCATCTTCATACAGCATTTCCTGCGCAGAAAATCCTGCGTAGATCTCAACGCCCAACGCTTCGGCTTGTTCGCCCAACCAGCGGCAAACATCACCAAGGCTGGCAATATAGTTACCTTTATTGCTCATTAACGGTGGCAATAAACGGTGTGGAATCGCCCAGGATTTAGCCTGGCTTAAGATTAAAAACTCATCATCACTTACTGGCGTATTCAGCGGAGCACCTAATTCGCGCCAGTTTGGAATTAACTCATTTAAAGCAATAGGATCGATTACCGCGCCAGAAAGAATATGCGCGCCCACTTCTGCGCCTTTTTCTAGCACGCAGACACTTAATTCCTGACCCGACTCTTGCGCCAATTGTTTAAGCCGAATCGCCGCTGCCAAACCTGCTGGGCCTGCGCCTACAATCAATACGTCATAATTCATTACATCACGCTGCATGACATTTCCTTGTTTTCAATCTTATATTTTTATATTTGTTGTTTAATATTTGTATATTGATGACTTATTATTTAAGCCACTTTTAATCTGCTTTTACTTAACGGTTTAATTTAGGCAACTTCTGGCAGATTAACCAAATCACTTCTTTCAACGCCCGCTGTCAGCTCTTTGCACAATGCCAAAAACTCACGCATGCCAGTTGTTTGATATTTCTGCTTATGCCACAAAAAATAAAAAAATCGGCCCAAATTAAGTTGCGGTGTGGCTAGTGGCACCAAACTGCCGCGCCTGAACGCATCTTTAAGCGCCAAGCGCGAAATACAACCAATGCCCAAACCAGACTCTACCGCGCGCTTGATTGCTTCGGTATGTTCCAACTCAAGCCGAATATTTAATTGCGCATTATAATTGTGAAAAGCACGATTAAACGTTTCTCGCGTACCAGATCCTTTTTCACGCAAAATCCAAGGCTCCAATAATAATTGCTCTGTCGTCACTTTGCGCAGCTTTGCCAAGGGATGATTAGGCGCACTAAAAACCACTAATTCATCTGCAACCCAAGGCTGCACGGTAATATCGGGATGATAACAATCGCCTTCGATTAAACCTAAATCTAATTCATGATTGGCGATTTGCTGCACAATGGCGCTGGTATTTTGCACCTGCAATTGAATACGACTTTCTGGATGCGATTGTAAAAATCGCGCGACTAATATAGTGACAAGATAATTGCCCACCGTTAAGGTTGCACCAATTTTCATGTGCCCAAAGCTGATATGGCCTTGCAGCAAAGCTTCAATCTCTTTTGCTCTATCCAGCAACTCTACCGCACGTGGTAACAATTGCTGGCCAGTTTCGTTGATGCGTAGTGATTTGTTCACGCGATCAAACAGTTGCAAATCGAACTGCTTTTCAAGCTCGCCTAATGCGGTGCTGGTAGCAGATTGTGACAATGACAACTCCTCAGCCGCGCGCGATACGCTGGCAGTGCGGCTGATGGCTACAAAAATCTCTAGTTGTCTTAAGCTGTATTTCACTTGTTATATTTCATTGGCGCATTTGCTTATACCAATAACATATATCTATATTACAGATATATATAATCATTATAATCCATTTAACATATAGTTGATTTTACTATAAAATACGCGTTAATTGTTAAGGAAGCGGTTATGAAAATACTGGTCGCAGTAAAACGAGTGGTTGATTACAACATTAAAGTGCGTGTTAAACCAGATGGTTCTGATGTCGATATTGCAGGCGTGAAAATGAGCGTTAATCCGTTTGATGAAAATGCCATTGAAGAAGCGTTACGTTTAAAAGAACAAGGCAAAGCGACTGAAGTAATCGCGGTTTCATTTGGTTCGACCGCAAACCATGATGTACTAAGACATGCGCTGGCAATGGGTGCAGACCGCGCTATTTTAGTAGAAAGCACTGAGAAACTGCAATCATTAGGCGTGGCTAAATTATTAAAAGCGGTTGTGTTACGCGAACAAGCCAACCTGATTATTTTGGGCAAACAATCCATTGATGATGATGCGGGGCAAATGGGGCAAATGTTGGCGGCGCTGTTAGATTATCCGCAAGCGACGTTTGCATCGTCTATCAAACTAGAAGGCAATGAAGCGACTGTGACGCGCGAGGTAGATGGCGGAACTGAAACATTAACCTTAGATTTACCCGCCGTGATTACCGCTGATTTACGCTTAAATGAACCGCGCTTTGTGAAATTGCCTAACTTGATGATGGCGAGAAAAAAACCGATTGAAAGTATTAATGCAAGCGAGTTAGATTTAGACACTCAACCGCGTTTAACGCTATTAAAAGTATCTGAGCCGCCAGCTAGAAAAGCCGGTATCAAAGTAAATAGCATTGAAGAATTAGTCAGTAAATTGCGTGCGCATGAAGGAATACAGCTATGAAAACTTTGATTTTAGCGGAGCATAACGGCAAAGAACTCAGCCCATCCGTGCAACAGGCAGTTACTGCGGCACAGTTTTGGCAAGCGCCTATCGATTTATTAGTGGCTGGTGGCAATGAAGCGATTCTGCAAAAAGCCGCGTCAATTTCAGGCGTCACGCGTGTCGTTCACGCCAATGCGGCGCACTTGGCGCATCCACTGGCAGAAGACGTGGCGAATTTAATTGTGACTATCGCCAAAGATTACCAAGTGATTTTAGCGGCGCACTCTTCTTTCAGTCGTAATATCTTGCCGCGCGTTGGCGCTTTGTTAGATGTAGCGATGATTTCGGATGCATTGACGATTCAAGCAAATAACACTTATACGCGCTCTGGCTATGCTGGCAATGTGCATAATTTGATTCAAAGTGTGGATAAAACACAAGTGTTAACCATTCACAGCAGCAGTTTCTCAGCCGCCACCATTAATCTTTCTGGTGCCGCGAATACTGAAATTGTGAATATCGATGCACCAGCCGCTTTCACTAAAACGCGCTGGGTCAGTGAAACACATAATCAGTCAGACAGGCCTGCGCTTACTTCCGCCAAAATTGTCGTCTCTGGCGGTAGATCACTAGGTAGCGCCGAAAAATTTGAAGAAGTATTGTCGCCATTGGCGACTAAACTTGGCGCAGCTTTAGGCGCTACCCGCGCGGCGGTAGATGCAGGTTACGCCCCAAATGATATTCAAGTAGGCCAAACAGGCGTAGTGGTTGCGCCAGAGCTTTATATCGCAATCGGTGTTTCTGGTGCCGTTCAACACACTTACGGCATGAAAGATAGTAAAATTGTGGTCGCCATTAACCAAGATCCCGATGCGCCGATTTTTCAAGTAGCTGATTATGGCTTGGTCGCGGATCTTTTTGAGGCAGTTCCTACACTCACAGCGGCACTAGTAAAATAAGAATCACGCATAACAACAATCATTCATAATGATAAAATATTATCTATAGAAAACATTAACTTATGAGCAAATACTCTACCGAACGCGTGTTAAGCGTTCATCATTGGAACGACACCTTATTCAGCTTTAAAACTACGCGTGATCCAGGTTTGCGTTTTGAAAACGGCCAGTTTGTGATGATTGGCCTTGAAGTTGATGGTCGCCCACTAGCGCGCGCCTACAGCGTTGCCAGCCCAAACTATGAAGAGCATTTAGAGTTTTTCAGTATTAAAGTACCGAATGGCCCACTCACCTCACGCTTGCAGCATTTAAAAGTCGGTGATGATATTTTGATTGGTCGCAAACCGACTGGTACGCTGGTGATTCACGATTTAAAACCTGCAAAAAATCTTTACTTTTTATCAACTGGTACAGGTTTAGCGCCTTTTATCAGCTTGATTCAAGACATTGACGTGTATGAAAAATATGAAAAAGTGATTGTGATTCATGGCGTGCGCTATGTGAGCGAACTGGCTTATGCCGATTTTATTGAAAAAGAATTGCCAAACAACGAGTTTTTTGGCGATTTAGTGCGTGAGAAATTAATCTATTACCCAACGGTGACGCGTGAACCATTCCGCAATCAGGGCAGATTAACCGACTTGATTAACTCAGGTAAATTGTTTGAAGATATCGGTTTACCTCCGCTAGACCCAGCCAATGACCGCGCGATGATTTGTGGTAGCCCACAAATGTTAGCGGATACATCTGCATTATTGGATGCCAGAAATTTTGTGGAGTCCCCAAGAATCGGCGTGCCAGGCGATTACGTGATTGAACGCGCTTTCGTTGAGAAGTAAAACTACAAAATAATTGATACAAAAAAAGTGTTAACTAAGTTTTAGTTAACACTTTTAAATGATTAGTTTTTAAGCAATCAGGTAACTGCTAAACGGTTACCTGATTTTTTTACGCTATTTTCTAACACCTTATTTTTTAATCAACTCACCCTCAAACACATACACAGAACGCGGTTGCAACTGCAAAGTTTCTTGAGTGTTAACAAAATCAGTCTGCAACGCAGAGGTCAAAATCGGTTTCCAATGATGTTGATCGATACAAGGAATCTGCGCTTCAATCGCAACATGTGAGGCATTTAAAAATACCAATATCGAACGCTCATCTTTTCCAGCAGCGGTTTTGTGTGGTGGCGCAAACTTAACTACCATCGACTTATTATTCGGGTCATTCCAATAATCATCCATCATCACTTCGCCGTTCACATTAAACCAAGTGACGTCTGAATTGCCATGCTCATTCAGTTTGCCCGTCAAAAACTCAGCTCTAGAAATGGCGTTATATTTTTTGCGTAAAGCGGCTAAATCGCCGACAAAATTAACCAAGCCGTCATCTGCTTTATCCCAATTAACCCAACCTATTTCGTTATTTTGGCAGTAAGTATTGTTATTGCCGGATTGCGAATTATTCAACTCGTCACCTGCTAATAACATTGGCACGCCTTGCGATAAGAATAATGTCGCCAAGAAATTTCTTTTTTGCTGTGAGCGCAATGCGTTAATTTCAACCGAATCTGTTTCGCCTTCTACACCACAATTCCAACTGCGATTATCATTGGCGCCGTCATTATTATCTTCACCGTTCGCTTCATTATGCTTTTCATTGTAAGAAACCAAATCATGCAGCGTGAAACCATCGTGCGCGGTAATAAAGTTAACGCTAGACCAAGGCCGGCGATTCTGTTCATTGAACAAATCGCTAGAAGCCGCAAATCGGCTAGAAAATTTTGACAGTAAACTTTCTTTACCTGTCCAAAATTCGCGCACCACATCACGATAATCGCCATTCCATTCTGAAAAACCAGGTGGGAATGAACCCAACTGAAAGCCGCCCGGGCCAACGTCCCACGGCTCTGCAATCAATTTACATTGGCTTAATACAGGGTCTTGCAACATGGCGTGAAATAACGCATGGTCACGATTGAATCCATGTTGATCACGGCCTAAAGTTAACGCCAAGTCGAATCTGAAACCATCGATGCCATACACGGTTGCCCACATGCGTAAGCTATCCATAATCATCTGCAATACTTTAGGGTGCGATGTATTTAATGCGTTACCACAACCAGTTAAGTTATCGTAAAAACGTGGGTTTCCAGGCAGCTCTTTGTAATAACTTAAGTTATCGATGCCTTTCCAAGATAATGTTGGGCCTAAGTGATTACCTTCACAAGTGTGGTTATAAACCACATCTAGAATCACCTCAATGCCCGCTTCATGCAGACTATCGACCGTTCTCGCAATCTCTTCTAACTCACCAGAACCCATATAAGCTGGCTCTGGGGCAAAATAAGAGAGATTGTTATAGCCCCAATAATTGGCTAGATTCTTCTCAATCAAATAGTGATCTTGTGTAAAAGCGTGAATAGGCAACAACTCAATGGCAGTTACGCCAATTTTATGTAGATGGCTGATTAATACAGAATCGCTCAGAGCCGCGAATGTGCCGCGAACATCCTCAGGAATCAGCGGATGCTGCATGGTTAAACCTCTAACATGCGCTTCGTAAATGACACTTTTCGGCCAACGAATATTGGGCTTTTTGGCTTTTACTAAAACAGCACAATCTATCACAATGCCTTTTGGCATAAAAGCAGCGCTATCGCGCTCATCTATAATCAAATCTGCATCTGGCGCATCACTTAAGGTATAGCCATACAGCGAATCATCCCATTTAATCGCGCCGTGCAATTTTCTGGCGTAAGGGTCTAACAGCAATTTATTGGCATTAAAACGCTGGCCTTGCATAGGATCCCACGGCCCGTCTACGCGATAGCCATAACGCTGACCCGGCTTGATGCCTTCAAGATAACCATGCCAAATGCCGTTAGTACATTCTTTGAGTTCAATCCGTTCCATTTCAGAGCTGCCATCTGCACTGAACAAACAAACCGTTACGCTGGTGGCATGGTCTGAAAACAACGCAAAATTCGTACCCTTTCCATTATAGTTTGCACCTCTCGGGTAGGGCAGTCCTTCTTTTAACGTTGTCATTTGCGAATCCTGTTCTAAATAAATAGCTTGGTGATGCAAGTGTGCTTAATGCTTAAAAATGCTTGGATATTTGGTTTGATTATAAATAGCAGCAATCCGTTCAAACATCAGATAACCAGAATTTAATTGTAGGACTGTTCTGACAAAATTTGAATCAGCGTTTGTGCAAAATTCATTCATAAAAATGCAGTGTTTTATAGGGTTAAGTATGTTCCATTAACACATCTAAAAAATCTTCACCATAACGGTCTAATTTAGCGCGCCCAACGCCCATAATTTGACTCATTTCCAGCAAACTACTGGGGCGGCGATTTAAAATCTCAATCAAAGTGGTGTCATGAAAAATAACATAAGGCGGTACGGCTTGCTCATGCGCCAGCGCTAAACGCTTGGCTTTTAGCGCCAGCCAAAGTGGGTCATCAGCTAATCCATCATAAGCCGCTTTAGCATTTGCACTGCGCCCTGCTTTGCTGATTTTGCGGTTTTCAATTTCCGCATCGCGCCTTAACCATACTTCCGCCAAACCTTTTAATACAGGGCGTGCAGCTTCGGTGAGTTTTAAGCCGCCATGCGAATCAATATCGCTATGCAAAAATCCACTAGCGACTAACTGCCTAAATACGCTGCTCCACTGTGTTTGTGCAAGGTCTTTGCCCACACCAAATACCGTTAACGTTTGATGGCTGAATTGCGTTATTTTTGGGTTAGTTTTACCCATTAACACATCCATTAGATGCACTACACCAAAACGCTGGCCTGTACGATACACCGCTGACAACGCCATTTGTGCTGCTTGTGTCGCATCCCATGTATCGACAGGCTGCAAACAATTATCGCATTGTCCACAATTGCCCGCATGTTGTTCGCCAAAGTAGCGCAATAAGGTTTGGTGGCGACAACTGACCGATTCGCAAAAGCCCAATAACGCATCCAACTTTTGCCGCTCGACTTGTTTGCGCGCGTCTGATGCATCGCTTGAATCCAGCATTTGACGCATGCTCACCACATCGCCCACACCAAACGTCATCCAGGCATTGGCTGGCAAACCATCGCGACCAGCGCGGCCAGTTTCTTGATAATAACTTTCCATGCTTTTAGGTAAATCCAAATGCGCCACAAAACGCACATTCGGCTTATCAATCCCCATGCCAAAAGCAATCGTCGCCACCATAATCACACCTTCTTCGCGTAAAAAACGGCGCTGGTTTTGGTTGCGAATACTCACATCTAAGCCTGCATGATAAGGTAGCGCATCCCAGCCACGCGCTTGCAACCAAGCGGCTGTTTCTTCTACTTTTCGACGCGACAAACAGTACACAATACCGGCATCGTTCGCATGCTCAGTTTCTAAAAATGCTTCTAATTGTTCACGCGCTTTATGTTTTGGCGTGACGCGATAACGAATATTCGGGCGGTCGAAACTAGAGACGAATTGTTGCGCATTTTCCAAGGATAATCGCTCAACGATTTCTGCACGTGTCGGTGCATCGGCTGTGGCGGTTAGTGCGATACGCGGCACATTGGGAAAACGCGTATGCAACGCGGTGAGTTTGCGATATTCGGGCCGAAAATCATGCCCCCATTCAGATACGCAGTGCGCTTCATCAATGGCAAATAGCGCAATGCCTGTGTGTATTTCCACTTGTTCCAGTTGTGCCAAAAAACCGCTTAATAACAGCCGTTCAGGCGCAACATACAGAATATCCAAATCTCCCTGAATCAATTGTGCTGTGACTTGGCGCGCTTCATCTGCGCTTAAACTGGAATTTAAAAAGGCAGCTTTTACACCTAACTGTTGCAAAACATCTACTTGATCTTGCATCAACGCGATGAGCGGCGAAACCACAATAGCTACGCCGTTACGCAATAAAGCCGGCAATTGATAACACAGTGATTTTCCGCCGCCTGTGGGCATTAACACCAGTGCATCGCCGCCAGCGACCATGTGTTCAACAATGGCTTGCTGTTCACCTCTAAAACTGGAATATCCGAATACTTCGTGCAGGCGCTGCTGTGCTGGGGAGGCTGTCATCATGTCCATTGTACACCGCGAACTAGCTTGCTTTAAGGCAAGGCGTGTATAAAAGTGGCTTTATATTATGTAGGTTGAGAATCTATTTTTGTAGTCAACTGCACAATATGCGTTTGGGGATGATTAAAGGCTTTTAATAGTAGTTTATAGGTATCTAAATCAAATTTAAATTCGACTTTTTGCTGTAATTTTTCTGTTAAGTCTGCGTCATTCTCAATTGCACCGAGATAAGTCCAATACTCAAAAACATGTAATTGTATTTTGTCATTTTCTGCATTTTGTTCGCGGATACCAATCTTGCCAGCATAGGGCCAACTTTTAAGTTTGTGCGCTACCAATGCCTGCTGTAAGCGCAAATAATGTATTTCTGCCGATTCACGGCCGCAACAAACACCTTTGCAGCGCTTAATTTGACTGGCAAAACACGCACCGTTACCAGCAGGCTCTAAGCCCAATAAACGTGGACATAATTGATGCGCTTCGGCTATCTTGCGCAGCGCTTCTATCGCTTGGCGTTTACTTTTAAATGTGCCGAATAACACACCCAATTCAGCTGGATTAATATCGCTTTCACGCACTAGCGTTAATAGATTTTTGGCTTGAGGATCAGAGTTTAATTTCCAGCTGCATATTTGTCGTTCACTACGCAATTGGCGATTATAAATTGGCTGACGTTCTTTAATTAACTTAGATTCCAACAACAAAGCACTAAAGTCGCCTGCAGTAGTTAACCATTCAATATGCTTGATTTCTTGAGAGATACGCATTTCTTTCGTAGATGCGTGATCTGAACTAAAATGCGATAACACGCGTGCGCGAATATTCACGCTCTTACCGATATACAGTGGCAAATCGTTGTCGCCATAAAACAAGTAAACACCAGGCGTTTCGGGCATATCGTCCAACAATGTTGCATCTAAATGAGATGGCAATGTTGGCTGACTCATTAACTGCGCCGCGGCGCGGAAAATCGGCGCTTCGCCCAGTTCTAATTTTGCGGACTCCAAAAATGCCAACATTACTTCCACATCGCCCATCGCGCGATGGCGGGCAATCGTGGTGAGATTATGCCGTTGCATAATCGCATCTAATCCATGACTTTTGTGTTGCGGATAAAGTAGGCGCGAAAGCTTGACTGTGCACAGCACTTTTTGCCGAAAAGTAATGCCGATGCGCTTAAATTCCGCTTTGATAAAACCGTGATCGAAACGCACGTTATGCGCCGCCAACACTGAGCCTTCTAAAAAACTCAGCAGTTTATCCGCTACATCAGCAAAAACTGGCGCGTTTGCGACCATTTCATTATTAATAGTGGTCAATTGCTGGATAAATGGCGGAATCGGTTGTTCAGGATTAACCAGCGCTTGCCAACGCGCGACTTCGACGCCATGCTCAAAACGCACCAAGGCAATTTCCGTAATACGGTCGTGCAATGGCGTTGCGCCTGTTGTTTCAAGGTCTAAATAAGTGATGGCTGGCAACATAATCATGAAGTGTTAACGGTTTTTTTGTGTCAATTAGTTAGGTGAGTTTAATAGAATAATAGCGCGTGTTATTTGCGCTGTTAGCTTTTATTTAAGGTTTTTAATCGCAGCTATGCGACTTTTCTAATCCGCATCAGCTAGCGAAATCACCAAATTGACATATATATAAAATCAAACTGAAATATTTCGCGGTAATACTGTTATTTTTTATAACGGATATAAACCATGAAACTTTTAAACAGATTACGTGAATTACGCAATGATTATTACGCGGTAGAATCAATTGAAACAGATATCGAAAATGAGTATTTAGACACGATTGGTGTTGGTACAACAACGGTTGATGACATTATTCGCCTGAATTTAGAGCATATTAATTTGCAACAACAAGCGCCACTTGCGCGTTATGTTTATTAATCTGATTAATGTGATTTTGTAACAAAAATTTTTGCTACTTAATACTAAAAATTAGCCAACTTTTTTAAACCCATTTGGGTTGCTTGATTGCCAGCGCCAAGTATCGGCGCACATATCTTCTAAACTGCGTTTTGCTTTCCAACCCAGCAATTCTTTTGCGACGTTGGAGTCGGCATAATTAATCGCCACATCGCCCAAACGTCTGGGCAAAATTTCGTACGGAATATTTTTTGCGCTGCTTTTGGCAAACGCATTCACCACATCTAACACGCTGTAACCAATGCCAGTACCCAAGTTAACCGTAATCATGCGTTGATTTTTGCTTAAGTAATCCAGCGCAGCCACATGACCATCGGCCAAATCCATCACATGAATATAATCACGTACTCCAGTGCCATCGTGCGTGGCGTAATCATCGCCAAATACGCGCAATTTGGCTAAACGCCCAACCGCCACTTGCGCCACATACGGCAACAAATTATTGGGAATGCCATTGGGATCTTCACCGATTAAGCCGCTGCTGTGCGCGCCAATCGGATTAAAATAACGTAATAAAGCGATGCGCCAAGTGTCGTCGGCTTTATGTAAATCGCGCAGAATATCTTCAACCATTAACTTAGAACGACCATACGGATTGGTCGCGCTTAAGGGGAAATCTTCTTTAATCGGCACGCTGGCTGGGTCGCCATAAACGGTTGCGGATGAGCTAAAGACGATATTCTTAACGTTAAATTCCGCCATTACTTCCAATAGATTCAAACTACCAGTGACGTTGTTATCGTAATAAAGTTGCGGTTTTTCGGCGGATTCACCTACGGCTTTTAACCCCGCAAAATGAATGACTGCAGTAATGCTATGCGCTTCAAAAACAGCACGCATCGCTAGTTTATGGCGAACATCCGCTTGAATAAATTCAATGGTTTTGCCAGTAATTTGCTGCACGCGGGTGAGCGATTCTGGGGAGCTATTCGATAGATTATCGACCACCACAATCTCATGCCCAGCTTCCAACATTTGCAAAACGGTGTGCGAGCCGATATAACCCGCGCCACCTGTAATTAATATAGCCATACTTTTTTAGCCCAAAACGGAAAGATTGAATAATTTAAATTGAATCATACTGCATAAATTGTGCAGGACTTAACTTATGCAAAAGACAGTACATTTTACTAGTGGCGACTATACATGACAGTTAAGTCAATATGATGAATAAATATGCGTTAATAAATGCAGTAAAAATAAGTGTTAACTCGTTAATTTATTTGATGAAATGATTATGAAGACAAGCCCAACGTGCGCAAATTAGCCACGCGACCGTGATAAAGCGCAGACACTAAATCCGACTGCGTAACGATACCGACCAAGCGCCTATCTTCATCCACCACCGGAATATGATGATGCACATCTTTATGCGTCATTAATGGAATCAGTTCGATAATATGCATATGGATATTGGCTGTAGTCGCTGGCGAAGTCATGATTTGCCCAGCCACTTCTGGCTTTTCGGAATACACCGTGGTCGTGGCTTTAATAAAACGTTTTAGCTTCGCTTCAAATCCCTCATACACTTCTAAATTGGCGCTTTCCATAAAATCGATTTGGGTAATCATGCCAATCACGCGTTTTGCCCGATCAATCACTGGTAGCGCTTTGATTTTATGTTTTCTTAACAATGCCCAAGCCTGCTCTAGCTCTGTACCAAATTCCACGCTAATCACATCTTTCGACATAATATCCGCACAAGTGATTTCACCGAAGCGCCGCCGATAAGCGTGCATCTCGGTCTGTTGTAACAACGTTTGCAAATCGTCACGGCTCACATCCAACACTTGATTATATTGTTTCAGCACCTCATCCAAATCGGCTGGCGTAAATCCAAAACGCATTTCTGGCGGAATATCTTTGGTTTGATGGGAATCTGCCGATTTGACTGCATGCGGATAAGCTCTGCGCGTGGCGTTGTTAAAAATAAGCGCGACGCTTAGTAATAATAAGGAATTAATGCCAACCGGGGAAAGCACAAAGCCGTAACCTTGCTCGATGATAATTGGTCCGCCCAAAACCGCTGTTAGCGCCACCGCGCCGCTGGGCGGGTGCAAACAGCGCAATGCGAACATTACCGCGATAGATATGCCAACGGCCAATGCAGCCGCAATTGCGATATTGCTAATCCATAATGCACACGTAACGCCGATAATCGCAGCAGAAATATTACCGCCAATAATCGACCAAGGTTGCGCTAAAGGGCTGGAAGGTACTGCAAATAACAACACCGCAGATGCGCCGATTGGCGCGATTAAATATGGCAGCGTTTGGGTATTGCCTTCGATTAAATAAGTCGCCAAACTGGTGATCAGTATGCCGATTAACGCGCCAATACTAGCGCGCAAGCGTTCTGTATAATTAATGTTAATTGGCTCTGGCGAAAAGCCTTTTATCCACTCTGTCAGTTTAGTCACGTTGATTGCTACCCATAAAATTGCTAGCAATTCTACAACATGCACCGTTTTGATGCACCGCTTAAAACTGGCGGAATTAGACTTTAAGTCTAGGTGTAAAGATATGACACAAAAACTGCATAAAAAAACAGGTTAACTATTGATGAAAGCAACTTATCTGCAATCATTAACGTTAACCTGTTGAGGCTAAACTAATATTAAATAATATGTTAGTTTGTAGCTGGTGCTGCAGCTTCTGGTGAAGTTGGCTGTACTTTGTTGCCTTTAGTTGTACCAGCATTTTGCTCTTTGGTTTTTTGCAATTTGCTTTTCTTATGATGATCGCCTTCAGTAGGTTGCGCAGCACCTTTTTCAGTACGTTTGTTTTGCTCAACCACTTGTGGCGATTCTGAATTACCTAAGTTGCTAGCCGCATCATTTGTACCACCTGTGTTTGTTTCAACTGCACCTTTGTCAGTACGCAGATTTTGTTGTTTAATCTGTGGTGCTTCTGAAGTGCCGATTGCGCTCGCATCATCTGCGTTATTAGTGCTAGTTGCAGATATGGCAGAAAACGCACTAACGGCAAACGCAACGGCGAAAATAGTTGAAATAAATTGATGCATATTGATTCCTTTATAAAATTTAAATGGCATACAGTAACGAGTTAACAATTTTGTTTGACGAAAATCGTTAACCCGTTTGATTGGTTAATGCACTTGCATTTCAGCAATATCGCGCAATTGTTTCACTTCATCGTGATTGCGTTCTGCACCTTTAAGTTGACGTAGTATCAACAAATTAGCGCCTGCAGGCATTGTTTTGGTAGACGCTTCGCGATAAGCATTCAATGCCACATCTTCGCCACGCTCTACTTCATTTAAAACGGCTAAATTATCATTGCTTGAGATTGCCGTTTTAATGTCTAACCAGCGACGATGTAAATAACCGCTAATAGAGGCAGAATCTGCAGGTTTTCCACCTAATTCGCGCACCAGCGCTTGCAGTTCATAGACGCTTTGTTTTACTTCATGTGAGCGATGTAAAAAATAAGCTTTCAATTTCGCATCGTCCACAGCTTGGGATGACTGCAAAAAGCCTTCCTCGCCATCAATAGAAACCTCAATTAGTCCGTTTAATACGGATACCGCTTCGTCATTATTCATATTGGTTCTCCTTAAATTTAGCGCTAGACAGCACACCAATTAAATTAAATCAGCCTAAAACTTGCATTAGCCTAAGGTCATACTTTCTAGCTTTTTAAGCATTGCTGGCATCAGATAAATCAGGAAATGTGTGTGAGAATCGACTGTCAGACACTTACACCAGCAATCATTGGAATCAGTAATCGTTGGCATCAACAATCATTAGCGTTTATCATCTAAAAATAGTGATCAGCAAAATGTTTCTATTGTTCGACCACTACTTAACCATTAAAAAGTCTCAACAATGATGCAAGCACTCAAAATTAGAATCGCTTTAGGAAAATCCATCGCCATGGGTCCAGGCAAGGCAGATTTATTGGATGCCATCGATGCGCACGGCTCTATTTCAGCAGCGGCAAAGCAAATGAAAATGTCTTATCGCAGAGCGTGGGAATTAGTGGATGTGATGAATAAATGTTTCAACCAGCCATTGGTGATCAGCTCGCCAGGCGGCGTTAATGGTGGTGGTGCACAACTGTCTGAATTTGGTCGCACTACTCTTAAAAGCTATCGAGATTTAGTGGCAAAGTCCTCCCTTGCTGCTCAAGTAGAACTCGACCAGATTTTGTCCAATATCAAACGCTAATCTTTAAACTTAATTCCGCTTTTAATTTAATCCCACAAACTTAATTCAATTTTGGATTTTCAAGCTTAATTTTGAGCGCCTATCGCTATTCCCATTTGAAAATAACGTTAATTATGATTAAATGGGAATAGCGAAAGTAAACGTCTGTTTCTGATTGTATTGACCTAAAACCGCTCTCAAATTAAGCAAGATTCATCGTAAATATTGATGATAAATGCACTGAAAATACTGATTGCTAACGGCGGCAATCAATTGATAGACAAAAATTAAAACAACAGAATAACGCACTAAATATCGCATTCTTAAAAATTTTAAAATAGGGGAAGATTTAAATGAATGTTTTATTGCCACTAAAAAAGAAAAAACTTGCCGTGATTTCCAGTTGTTTTCTTTCTGTTATTAGTCACGTGCCAAATAGTATTGCGGCAGAAGATAGTAGTGTGTTTACCCTAGGTCAGATTGTGGTGGTGGCTCCCAAGGATCAAGATACAGAAACAGCTTTGGGCATTGACACACTTGACCGTGAACAACTCTGGGATTTTAGTAAAAACGGTGTCGCCGATGCGCTAAACCTGATTCCTGGCGTAGCGACCACACCCGTTTCCGTATCGTCGAGTTCCTCGGGACGCCGCAACGAGTCGGATATTAGTCTGCGTGGTCTAGACCGCACACGCGTCCCGCTGACCATCGATGGCATCCGCCTTTTCTTACCTGCTGACAACCGTATCGATTTCGGTCGGTTCTTGACACCTGACCTTTCGGAAATTCAGGTCGTCAAAGGCTACGTCTCAGTCCTCAACGGCCCGGATGGTTTTGGTGGGGCCATCAACCTGGTGACGCGCAAGCCAGTCAAGGACTTCGAAGGTGAAATACGTTACTCTGCACTGCTGGGTGGAGATGGTCAGCATGACGGGGATATTTGGTATGCGAATCTCGGCGGTAAGCAGGAGAAATTTTACTGGCAAGCCAGCCTGCAGCAACGTG
>Ga0123388_1059021_pt1 | contig 34331 bp, 32 predicted proteins | sample T0HHNO3metaT_FD_89916 | JGI IMG/M metagenome (GOLD analysis project Ga0123388, IMG submission 89916) | Methane-oxidizing artificial microbial communities from Washington, USA to study methane cycling - T0-HHNO3 metaT (Metagenome... | ecosystem: Engineered > Modeled > Simulated communities...
GTCCTGGTGTAGCTCTTAGCGAATCAGCGGTACAAGCGGCAATTGCACATGGCGTGCCAGTGATCGGCGATGTGGAGTTGTTTGCGCAGTATCGTCCAAAAGATGCAAAAGTGATTGCAATCACTGGCTCAAATGGTAAAACCACAGTGACGACTTTGGTCGGCGAAATCTGCAAAGAAGCAGGTTTAAAAACCATCGTTGCCGGCAATATCGGCTTGCCAGTGTTAGAAGCATTGATGATGCAAACGCCAGATGTGTATGTGTTAGAGCTATCCAGTTTTCAGTTAGAAACGACACATCACTTAAGCTGCGATAGCGCGACAGTATTGAATGTCAGTGAAGATCACATGGACAGATACGCGGATATCGACGCTTACATTGCTGCCAAAGCACGGATTCTTGCACATGCAAAAACAGCAGTGCTGAACCGGGATGACGCAGTGAGTTTAGGCCTTCAGGCCAAAGAGCAAAATACCAATACAGTAACATTTGGCCTAAATGCCGCGCCAACTTATGAAGATTTTGGTTTGGTGACCTGCGATGGTGAGCAGTGCTTAACCAGCGGCCAGCGAAAGTTAATGCCAACCAATCAATTAAAAATCAGTGGCTTACATAATGTGGCGAATGCGCTTGCCGCAGCAGCTTTATGCAACGCTATTGATATTGAAAAAGCCGCAATCGCCAGCGCATTACGCAATTTCAAAGGTTTGCCGCACCGCGTGGAATGGGTGGCAACTGTTAACGAAGTCGATTTTTATGATGATTCAAAAGGTACCAATGTGGGCGCAACTTGTGCGGCTATTGCCGGTATGGTTAAACAAGGTGAGCCACAAAAAGTGGTGTTGATTGCTGGCGGTGATGGTAAAGGTCAAGATTTTGCGCCGTTATTGCCCGCTGTCAAAGCCAATGCGCGTGCAGTCGTTTTAATTGGACGCGATGCTGCACTGATTGAAGCGGTTCTATTGCCCTCTGAAATAGCGCTTTATCATGCTGCCGATTTGCCAGAAGCGGTGAATATTGCACAAAAAATAGCGTTAAGTGGCGATGCGGTGTTGTTGTCGCCGGCTTGCGCCAGCTTTGATATGTTTAAAAATTATGTGCATCGTGCAGAAGTATTTGTAGCCGCAGTAAAACGCTTGCAACAAACAGCAATGCAAAAGGTGGCAGCATGTTAGCACCGGTGATGCACAGCCGTGAGCGTATTAACGCATCCAGTTACGACCAAATGTTGTTATGGGTGACTTTGATATTGCTCGGCTTAGGGCTGGTGATGGTGTATTCAGCCTCCATTGCGATTGCCGAAGCGGATAAAGCCGTTGGTCATCAAAGCACTTATTACCTGATTCGTCAGGCGATTTTTATCGTCATAGGCTTGGCTGCCGCTTTAGTCACGTTTCAAGTGCCTATAGCTGGTTGGCAAAAAATGGCGCCGTACTTATTTTTACTCGGTTTATTTTTATTGGTATTGGTGCTCATTCCGGGTGTTGGGCGCAACGTCAATGGCAGCCAGCGCTGGTTGTCTTTGTTTGTCATCAATTTACAGCCATCAGAGTTGATGAAGCTATTCGCCGCCATGTATGTAGCCGATTATGCCGTGCGCAAAGCGCCGCAAATGGACAGCATCGTAAAAGGATTTTTGCCGATGGTTGCGGTGATGGTGTTGGTTGGGTTCTTATTATTACGCGAACCAGATTTCGGCGCATTTGCAGTGATTGCCGCCGTTTCAATTTCTATACTTTGGCTGGGCGGCATTAACGTCAAAATCTTCATCGCGCTATTGGCATTGTTGCCGGTTGCAATTTATGTACTGATTGTCAGCTCACCTTACCGCATGCAGCGCGTGATTGGTTTTATGGATCCGTGGGCAGATCCGTATGGTAAAGGCTATCAGCTTTCTCACGCGTTAATCGCATTTGGTCGCGGTGAGTGGTTTGGCGTAGGTTTGGGCGCTAGTGTGGAAAAGTTATTGTATTTGCCAGAAGCACATACCGACTTTTTATTAGCGGTGATTGCAGAAGAATTGGGCTTTGTAGGTGTGTTAACAGTGTTGGGACTCTTTTGCTGGATCATCATTCGCGCTTTTGGTATTGGCAAAGAAGCGGTGGCGAACGAACGCTATTTCGCAGCTTTGTTGGCACAAGGTTTGGGTGTGTGGATGGGCGTGCAAGGCATTATTAATATTGGCGTGAATATGGGCGTACTACCAACCAAAGGCTTAACGCTGCCATTGCTGTCATTTGGCGGAAGCGGCATCTTAGCGAATTGCATCGCAATGGCAGTGCTATTAAGAATCGATTTTGAGAACAGAAGGTTGCAGAAAGGGCTGCCAGCATGATGCTCGCTTCCCCCGTTACTGAGTACGGAAAATTCACCATCATGATTATGGCGGGCGGCACGGGCGGTCACGTCTACCCTGCAATGGCGGTGGCAGATCACTTAAAAGAGCATGGCTGGAATGTGGTTTGGTTGTGCACCGAAGGCGGCATGGAAAATCGCTTGATTGCAGGCAAAGATTACCGCAAAGCGATGATTACTATGCGCGGTGTGCGCGGTAAAGGTATTTTGGGCTGGCTATTATTGCCGCTTAAATTAGCCACGGCGTTTAAACAAAGCTTCACTGCTATCCGCAAATATCAGCCAGATGTTGTATTGGGGATGGGTGGTTTTGCTGCATTCCCAGGTGGCGTAATGGCAAAATTATTAGGTAAACCACTGGTGATTCATGAGCAAAACTCAATTGCAGGCTTAACCAATAAAGTATTGAGCTTAATTGCGGATAAAACATTAGCGGCTTTTCCATCCGCGTTTGGCGATAAAGCTGAATTAGTCGGTAATCCTGTGCGGCAAGATATTACGCAATTGCCATTTCCGGCACAGCGTTATGCGAATCACCAAGGCAAACTGAAATTGCTGATAGTGGGCGGTAGTTTGGGCGCGACAGCACTAAATGAAGTGTTACCAAAAGCCATTGCGACATTAGCTGAAAGTGATCGCCCAGAAGTGATTCATCAGGCGGGTGAAAAGCACATCGCTGCTTTGCAAGCCAACTACAAAGCAGCTGGCGTGAGCGCCGATACAAAAGCATTTATACATAATATGGCCGAATTATATGCTTGGGCAGATGTAGTCGTTTGTCGTTCAGGTGCGCTCACTGTGGCTGAATTAGCTTGCGTGGGCGTTGCCAGTATTTTGGTACCGTTTCCGCATGCGGTGGATGACCATCAAACGCATAACGCTAAATATTTGAGTGATGCAGGTGCGGCGCAATTGATTCAGCAAACAGCATTTAATACGCAAAAAGCCAGTGAAATAATAAGCGACTTAACACGTGAAATGTGCCAAAAAATGGCTGTTAATGCGAAAAAATTAGCTAAGCCAGAAGCAACCGCGGCCGTTGCAAGAATTTGCATGGAGTTGGCGATATGAAGCATAAAGTTAAAAACATCCACTTCATCGGCATCGGCGGTGCAGGTATGAGCGGCATTGCGGAAGTGTTAATCAACTTGGGATTCAGTGTGTCTGGCTCTGATTTGGCAAACAACGCTACTACACAGCGTTTACATGGTTTTGGCGCAACGGTTTATCAAGGGCACGCTACAGAAAATTTAAAAAATGCAGATGTGGTTGTGGTGTCATCTGCGGTGAATGAAGCAAATCCTGAAGTGATTGCGGCGCGCACCAAAAATATTCCTGTGGTGCCGCGCGCACTAATGCTCGCAGAGTTGATGCGTTTTAGACAGGGAATCGCTGTAGCCGGAACTCATGGTAAGACAACGACGACTAGCTTGATTGCCAGTATTTTGAACGAAGCAGGAATGGATCCCACTTTTGTGATTGGTGGCAAGTTAGAAGCTGCTAGTGCCAATGCACGTTTGGGCACGGGTGAATATATCGTGGCTGAAGCAGATGAGTCAGATGCTTCCTTCCTGCATCTGACACCAGTGATGGCGGTTGTGACCAATATCGACCAAGACCACATGGACACTTATGAACATAGCTTTGAAAAGTTAAAAAGCGCGTTTGTGGAATTCTTACAGCAGTTGCCGTTTTGGGGCATGGCGGTTGTGTGTATCGATGACGCAAATATTCGCGAAATCTTACCGCGCGTGACTAAGCCAGTGATGACCTATGGTTTTTCTGATGATGCACGCATCCGCGCGACAAACGTGCGCGCAGATAATGGCCAAATGCATTTTACGGTTGAGCGTATCAATGGCGTAACGACAACGTTTGACGTGACGCTTAATTTGCCAGGCAATCATTATGTGTTGAACGCATTGGCAGCGATTGCGATTGCCAGTGAGTTAAATATAAGTGACGCCGCAATGATCAAGGCTTTGGCTGAATTTAAAGGTGTAGGCAGACGTTTTGAGCGTTATGGCGAAGTGGCTATTCATGCAGTCGACGGCAAAACAGCTGGCACATTTACATTAATTGATGATTACGGACATCATCCAGTGGAAATGCAAGCGGTGATTGCGGCGGCGCGCGGTGCTTTCCCTGACAGACGTTTAGTAATGGCATTTCAGCCACATCGTTACACGCGAACCCGCGATTGTTTTGAGGATTTTGTGCGCGTACTTTCGACTGCCGATGCGGTATTGCTGACAGAAGTCTATTCCGCAGGCGAAGCCGCGATTGTAGCGGCGGATACTCGCAGTTTGATTCGTTCCATTCGCGTGGCAGGCAAAGTAGAGCCGCAATTTGTCGAAACAACAGAAGAGTTGCCATCAGCCATTTTAAATGTCGTGCAATCAGGTGATGTGGTGATTGTGATGGGCGCCGGCTCAATCGGCCAAGTGGCAAGTAAGACTAAGGATTTAGCACTTAACACCATAGAAAGCGCAAAAAGTTAATGGTGCAAACTGAGGCAAAAATGCAATCGCAATTGCTCAAAAACGAGCCACTGGCGCGCTATACCAGTTGGCGCGTTGGTGGAAATGCAGACAGCGTATTCATTGCGGAAAGTTTGAGTGAGTTACAAGCATTTTTACAAAGTTTAGATGATGCAGAACTGATTGTATTTATGGGACTTGGCAGCAATTTACTGGTACGCGATGGTGGCGTGCGCGGCACGGTTATTGTCATGCATCAAGCCTTAAGCGATTTGAGAATGGATGGGCAATATATCTATGCAGAAGCAGGTGTGACTTGCGGAAAATTGGCTAGGTTCAGTGCTAATCATGCAAAAGACGGTGCGGAATTTATGGCCGGAATTCCTGGAACAGTGGGCGGCGCATTAGCAATGAACGCAGGTTGTTACGGCAGTGAGACTTGGAATATCGTGCATCAAGTATTAACCATTGATAGAGCTGGCATCACGCATGTGCGTAATGGTTCGGAATTTACAGCTAGCTATCGGCATATTGAAATGCCAGTATTGGATGAATGGTTTTTAGGTGCGTGGTTTAAGTTGGAACTTGGCCAACCAGAGCAATCGTTGAAAAAGATTAAGAATCTATTGGCGGCACGTTTGGCAAGCCAACCGCTTAATTTGCCTAGCGCTGGTTCTACGTTTAGAAATCCGCAAGGTGATTTTGCAGCAAGATTAATTGAAGCCAGCGGCTTAAAAGGCTTTCAAATTGGTGGCGCTCAAGTTTCGCCAAAGCATGCCAACTTTATTGTGAATGTGGGCGAATGCACGGCGTTGGATATCGAATTATTGATTAGACACATTAAAGATGTGGTTTTAGAAAAGCAAGGCGTGGCACTACAACAAGAGGTGAGAGTGATTGGCGAATATGCGTGATGAGATGAAAAAATTTGGAAAAGTGGCTGTGTTGCTTGGTGGTAAATCGGGCGAGCGTGAAGTGTCGCTTAAAAGCGGCTCTGCTGTATTGGCGGCATTAAAGCGCCAAGGTGTAGATGCCGTAGCGTTTGATCCTGTCAATGAAGCCTTAAGTGAGGTAAGCAAATTTGACCGTGTATTTATTTCCTTGCATGGTCGTTTTGGCGAGGATGGCACGATTCAAGGCGCGTTGGAATTAATGGACATTCCGTTCACAGGCAGTGGTGTGATGGCGTCTAGCTTAGGTATGGATAAATGGCGCACCAAGCTGATGTGGCGTGCTGTTGGCGTTGCGACACCAGATTTTGAGTTGGTGAATGCTGACAGTGACTTTGCTGCAATTGAGCAGAAATTAGGTTTGCCACTATTTGTAAAGCCGGCCAATGAAGGTTCCAGTATTGGCATCAGTAAAGTGAAGCAAGCGGGTGGTTTAAAAGCGGCTTATGCATTAGCTGCTGAGGCAGATCCGTTGGTGATTGCAGAGCAGTTTGTCGGTGGCGGTGAATATACCGTCGGTATTTTGGGTGATCAGGTTTTACCGATTATCAAAATAGTCCCCAAAACTGAATTTTATGATTTTGATGCGAAATACCTGCGCGATGACACCGAGTATTTGTGCCCATGCGGATTAAGTGCAGAAAAAGAAGCATTGATACAACGTGAAGCCTTGCAAGCATTTCGTGCCATTGGTTGTAGCGGTTGGGGCAGGGTAGATTTTCTGATGGATGAGCAAGGCAATCACTATTTTTTAGAGGTTAACACCAGCCCAGGCATGACAGATCATAGTTTGGTGCCAATGGCTGCCAAAGCAGCAGGACTTTCTTTTGACGAATTAGTGGTGAAGATTTTAACGATGACATTGGGTGTTAAGAATGTGGGATAAACCCCGCCTATTAAATTGGTTAGCCAATTTACTATATGCCATGTCGGTAGTGTTAATGCTGTACGCCTTGATATTCGTCGTGGTGCATTTGCCTATTTTTCCGCTACGCGAAGTGAAAGTGAATGGCGAATTAGCACATGTGAATCGTGAGCAGATTAAGTTGATTGTAGCCAAACATTTAAAAGGTAATTTTTTTACCTTGGATTTAGTCAAGACACGCGATGCGTTTCAAAAACTGCCTTGGGCGCGCGATGTAAGCGTGCGCCGTCGCTGGCCAGACCAGTTGGAAGTGTCGATTGAAGAGCATCAGGCACTGGCGCGTTGGGGCAATATTGCGCTGGTGAATACGCATGGCGAATTATTCCAAGCGGCGACAGATGCGGAATTACCTGTGTTTTATGGGCCGGGAGATGGCGTGATGGAAGTCACTAAAAGTTACGGAAACTATAGCCAGATTTTAAATAAAGCCGACATCAAAATAGCGCAAGTGACGTTATCGCCACGCCGCTCTTGGGAAATTAAGACAAATAAAGGGTTAACTATTGCATTAGGTCGTACAGAAATGGATGAGCGTTTGAATAAATTCACCGGCGCTTACCAATCGACATTAAGCCGATTAGGGCTAAAAGTAGTTTATGCCGATTTGCGCTATCCGAATGGGTTTGCCGTGCGTAAACCAGAGGGATTAAGTGCTTTGTTAAGTAGAGAGTTGGCAGCAAAAAAAGCGTTAATGGCAACTGAAAAAAAATCGCTTATTGCACCTAATCCTGTACATAAACCTGCACTGGAGCCTGGGGCAAAGGCGACATAACTGAAACAATTTGGCCTAGTGATATGTTTGGCAAACAAAATGAAAAAAGGGAGTAAATAATGAGTAAGGTTCGTGAAGATAAAAACCTAATTGTCGGGTTAGATATCGGCACATCAAAGATCGTGACTATCGTCGCCGAGCTGTTGCCAGAAGGCACTTTAAAGGTGATTGGTCTTGGTCAGCATGTGTCGCGCGGCCTTAAAAAAGGCGTGGTAATCAATATTGATTCCACTATGCAGGCGATTCAACGCTCAATCGAAGAAGCGGAGTTGATGGCGGATTGCAAAATCAATGCGGTGTTTACCGGTATTGCTGGTAGCCATATTAAAAGCCTTAACTCGCACGGCATGGTGAAGATTAAAGATGCAGAAGTATCGCAAATGGATATTGACCGCGTGGTAGAAACCGCGCGCGCGATTGCGTTGCCAGCTGATCAGCAAATTCTGCATATTCTGACGCAAGAATTCATTATCGATGGCCAAGATGATGTGCGCGATCCACTCGGTATGAGCGGCATGAAACTGGAAGCGAAAGTGCACATCGTCACTGGCGCGGTAGCGGCTGCGCAAAATATCGTTAAGTGCATCAAGCGTTGCGGTTTAGAAGTCAGTGATTTGATTCTACAACCATTGGCTTCAAGTGTCGCTGTGCTGACAGATGATGAAAAAGATCTAGGCGTTTGCCTGGTAGATATTGGCGGCGGCACGACTGATATCGCGGTATTTAAAAACGGCTCTATCCGTCACACAGCGGTAGTACCAATTGCTGGCGACCAGATTACCAATGACGTTGCCGTGGCTTTCCGCACGCCAACTCAATCGGCAGAAGATATTAAAGTGAAATATGGTTGCGCTTTGCGCCAATTAGCCGATGCACGCGAAATCGTTGAAGTGCCCGGTGTAGATGGCCGCGAAGCACGTCAATTATCGGTACAAACACTTGCGGAAGTTATTGAACCACGCGTGGTAGAGCTATATGAGTTTGTGTTGCAAGAGCTACGCCGCAGCGGCATGGAGGAAATGATTGCTTCTGGCATCGTGATTACTGGTGGGTCTGCGATGATGCGCGGCATGATCGAGCTGGGCGAAGAGATTTTCCACATGCCAGTACGTTTGGGTATGCCACGTTATGTGGGTGGATTATCTGAAGTCATCAGTAATCCGCGTTATGCAACAGGTGTTGGTTTGATTTTGATGGGCAAGCAGCAATTAGAGCGTCAAATTAGTGGGCAAATGGAATCGAATTCAATCAGTCGTTTGTTTGAAAAAATGAAGTCGTGGTTTCAGGGTAATTTTTAGTTAACAGTATTTTTGGGTTAGAAAGTAATTTAAGTAGTTGTTTTTTAGTGTTTTTTAAGTGTTAAGTATGGGTAATAGGGCAGCGTTTAATGCGAGTTAAACGCAAATATTAAAGGCAAAAAGGAGATAAAAATGTTTGAAATTATGGAAAAAGATTCACAAGAAGCAGTCATCAAGGTGATTGGTGTAGGTGGTTGCGGCGGCAACGCGATTAATCACATGATTAGCAAAAATGTATTGGGCGTAGAATTTATTAGCGCGAATACCGATGCACAAGCTCTGAAGAAAAGCTCTGCAACCAAAACGATTCAAATCGGTTCAGAAATTACCAAAGGCTTGGGCGCAGGCGCAAAACCAGAAGTAGGTCGTGAAGCGGCATTAGAAGATCGTGATCGTATCGCGGAAATGATCGATGGCGCGGATATGTTGTTCATCACTGCTGGTATGGGTGGCGGTACAGGTACTGGCGCGGCGCCAATTATTGCTGAAGTAGCCAAAGAAATGGGCATTTTAACCGTAGCTGTTGTGACTAAACCATTCGCTTTTGAAGGCAAACGCACTAAAGTGGCGACAGAAGGTCTAGAAGAGTTGTCACAACACGTGGATTCATTGATTGTGATTCCTAACGAAAAATTGATGGAAGTGTTGGGTGAAGACGTGCCTTTCACAGAAGCATTCAGTGCCGCGAACGACGTACTACATAATGCTGTCTCAGGTATTGCGGAGATCATTAATTGCCCAGGTTTGGTAAACGTTGACTTTGCCGATGTACGCACAGTAATGTCTGAGATGGGTATGGCGATGATGGGTTCTGCAGAAGCCAGTGGCGTAAACCGCGCGATGATTGCAGCAGAACAAGCCGTTGCAAGCCCATTATTAGAAGACGTCAACTTAGCCAATGCGCGTGGCGTTTTAGTGAATATCACCGCAAGTGCCAGCTTTAAAATGAAAGAGTATTATGATGTGATGAACACCATTAAAGCGTTCACTGCAGATGATGCGACCGTGATTGTCGGTAATGTGGTTGACGAAAGCATGGGCGATAAATTGCGCGTAACCATGGTGGCAACTGGTTTAAACGGTGCTGTTGCACGTCGCCAACAAAAACCAGAATTGCGTGTAATGACGACTTTGATGACAGGTACGAATAGTCAGCCAGTATTTGTAGGCGAAGTTGAAGACGAAGCACCGGCAGTGTTTAGTCAAAATAATCGTCGCGCGCAAGTAGAAGCGATGAAAATGTCAGGTGTTGAAGAATATGACATCCCTGCATTTTTACGCAAACAAGCAGATTAATAGTGGCAACATTTGTTAAAATGCAAAGTAAGAACTGATTGATATGTTTTGTCATAATAAAGGGAACAAACTAGTTGATTCTAGCTAGAAATAGTTAGTTTATATTTGGAAATATTAAGTGCTAAAGCAGAGAACATTAAAAAAACAGATTAGTGCTACTGGCGTTGGTTTGCATAATGGTGAAAAAGTCACGCTGACTTTGAAACCGGCGGCAATCGATACTGGCATTATATTTAAGCGCGCCGATTTGCCCGGAGCGCCGACGATACAAGCACAACCTGACGCAGTGCGTGATACGCGCATGTGTTCTGCCCTAGAACATAATGGTGCGCGTGTCGCCACTGTTGAGCACTTAATGTCTGCGCTGGCTGGTTTGGGCGTAGATAATATTCTGATAGAAGTCACTGCCTCTGAGATTCCGATCATGGATGGCAGTGCTGGGCCCTTTATTTATTTGCTGCAATCGGCTGGCATCGTGGAGCAGTCTGCCGCAAAAAAATTCATTAAAATCAAAAAACTAGTTGAAGTAAAAGAAGGTGATAAATGGGTGAAATTCGAGCCTTATCACGGTTTTAAAATGGATTTCACCATTGATTTTGCACATCCTGTTTTTGAGAATTCGGGCAGCAACGTCAAAATAGATTTTAAAGATAATACTTATATTAAAGAAATCAGCCGAGCCAGAACATTTGGTTTTATGCATGAAGTGGAATACCTACGCGCCAATGGATTAGCGCGTGGCGGCAGTTTAGATAATGCCATTGTGTTAGATGAATATCGCATTTTAAATACCGATGGCCTACGTTATGACGATGAATTTGCCAAACATAAAGTGTTGGATGCAATCGGCGATTTATATATGCTTGGCCATCCATTATTAGGTGCATTTACCGCGTTTAAATCTGGCCATGCGTTAAATAATGCCTTACTGATTGCATTGTTGGCAGATGCCGACGCTTGGGAATTTGCGACTTTTGATAACATTGACGAAGCGCCAAAAGGCTTTCAAGATCAAATCGCATTTTTTACGCCTAAACTGATGCCGCATTTTATTTAACGATTAAACAGATAACGATCAGTTTTTAAACGATAGCGTTTAGATTCCAATCATTCAAATCATGGCAATTATCCGCTTAACTATTGTTTTAGTTTTTCTCACAAGCTTAGTATTGTTGGCGCTATATCTAGTCACACGCAATAAAAGGTATTTAACCATCATAAAACAAATCCTCACCTACACAGGCTGGATGTTGGTTGTAGTTACACTGCTTTACTTAATAGCTAGGGTTATCCGACTTTAGAAGACGTCTAAAAAGAGGTTCGGTTAATATGCGCGCTTTAAATTATTTCAAATTCAATTACTTTAAAAGCAGCTATTTTAAATGCATCGTTGCATTGCTAACGCTATCTGCCAGCACTGGTTTTGCTGCCAGCGGCGATGATGAGTTTTTACTTGCACGTGACGCTTACAGTAAAAAAAATGCTATCGCATTATCTGAATTTACCCAGCAGCTACAAGATGAGCACTATATTCTTGCACCTTATGCTGAATATTGGCTGATGTTATTGAGCCTAAATGAAGCAGATAACAAAACCATCGTCGATTTTATTAATACTTATAGTGATTATCCTTTTTCAGCAAAACTACGCGCCGAGTATTTAAAAAAACTCGGTAAAGAGCAAGACTGGTCAAGTTTCGCCACTGAATACGCGCGTTATAAACAAGAAGATGCGGCAGTTGCGTGTTATGCGGCAGAGGCGAATGCAGTTTTAGACGATGTGAAATCGCTACAAAATGCAAAAGCTTTATGGATGCAAGCGAAAGAGCAGCCGAGTAATTGCAATAGTTTGTTTGATCGTATGCAAGTGGCCAATGTATTGACTGAGGAAGATATTTGGGGGCGCTTCCGTTTGGCGTTAACGGATAATCGTATCAGTCTTGCTAAAGGTATTCTGCAACGCAGTAAAACGTTTGAAGCTAGCCAAAACAAGTTAATCGATAAAGTCATGGCAAACCCTAGCGCGGCATTAACCAAAAGAACGATTGGTTTTAACACGCGATTAGGCCGCGAGCTTAATTTGACAGCGCTGAATCGAGTCGCAAAAACTAACTCGTTACAAGCGTTAAGTCTGTTTAATAAACTAGCAGATTCCATTCAAACGGACGATAAAAAATTCTTTTATGGGCGATTAGCTTTATATGCCGCGCAAAGGCATGAGCCGCAAGCGCAAGATTGGTTTAAATTAGCCAGCAATGATGGTAAAACGAATGGCTTAAATAATGACCAAATGGCTTGGTATGCGCGCGCTGCGTTGCGAGATAAAAATTGGAAAAACCTACTCGCAGTTATCGAAAAAATGGATGCAACCCAGTCTGAAGAAGCCGCTTGGCGTTATTGGAAAGCACGTGCGTTAAAAACGCAAAATCAAACTTTAGAGGCTAATACCTTGTTTGCCAAGCTGTCAGTAGAGCGCCACTTTTACGGCTGGTTGGCGCAAGATGAGCTGGAAGGTTTTGTTACTGCGCCATTAAATACTTATAAAACTTCAGAGGCCGATGTAAAAGCGATTGCTGCAATACCAGCGATTCAGCGTGCGCAGGCATTACAAGGTTTAGACTTTTTGTGGGAAGCAAAAGCAGAATGGGTAATGGCGATTCAGGCATTTGATGATAGCCAATTGATTGCCGCAGCAGAGTTCGCATCACGTCAAAAATGGCATGATCTAGCCATTATCACGGCTGATAAAACCACGGAGCTACATGATTTTGCACTGCGCTACCCAACGCCATATCGCAACTTGATGAAATCTGCTGCAAACGACCAAGCAATCGATGAAGCTTGGGTTTATGGCATTACGCGCCAAGAAAGCCGTTTTATGGTTGCGGCAAAATCAGGCGTGGGCGCTGCAGGTTTAATGCAACTAATGCCAGCAACGGCCAAATGGATTGCCAGCAAAGCCGGTGTTGAAAATTATCACAATGGCATGATTCATGAAATGGATACGAATATTGCATTGGGCACTTATTACTTGCGTTACACCTTAGATTTAATGAATGGCCAGCCTGTGATGGCAACCGCGGCTTATAATGCTGGCCCCAGTCGCGCAAGAAAATGGCAGGCAGATGTGCCGCTAGAAGGTGCGATTTATGCGGAAACGATTCCATTTAGCGAAACGCGCACTTATGTACAAAGAGTGATGGCAAACGCGCATTTATACGCGCATCAACTCGGGTTAAAGCCGATAACATTAAAACAAAGATTAGGTATTATTCCCAGTAATACAGGGTTAATCAGCGATAATGCTGGTGTTAACAGTGCCGCAGTGACGAATGTGGACGCTGAAAATGTGAATCAAAATAATGCAACTCAGAGTAATATTGAATCTACGCCAGCGGCGGATGAGTAGTTTAAGTAATTAAAAGATTGAGTAATTTAAAGGCAAGTATGACAATCAAATCAGTATGTGTTTTGGGCGGAGCAGGTTTTGTCGGTAGCAGTATAGTCGGAAAATTAGATGCCGCAGGTTATCAGGTGAAAGTATTATCGCGCCGCCGAGAATCCAGTAAGCATTTGATTTTGCTGCCAAATGTGCAAGTGGTGGAATGCGATGTCATGAATAATCAATCGCTGAAGCAAGCGCTCACTGGCGCAGATGCGGTGATTAACTTAATCGGTATTTTGCATGAAAATCGCTTAAATACCTTTGAAGCCAATCATCACCAACTGCCGCGCCGCGTTGCGCAATTATGCGAAAACTTAGATATTCAACGCTTCATACACATGAGCGCGTTGCAAGCCAGCACCCACGCACCTAGTCAGTATTTAATCAGCAAAGCCAAAGGTGAAGCTGCATTAAAGGATTTCAGCAAAAAATTAGATGTAACGATTTTTAGGCCTTCGGTTATTTTTGGGCGCAATGATAGATTTTTAAACCTATTCGCCACTTTGGTTAAATATTTGCCAGTGATTGCTTTGGCAAAGCCTGATGCAAAATTTCAGCCGATTTGGGTGGAAGATGCAGCTAGTTGTTTTGTGAACGCTTTAGAAAATACCGATACTTACGATAAAACCTATGAACTTGGCGGGCCTAACGTTTATACCATGCGCGAATTAGTGCAAAAAGTAATGGATATTTTGGGCAAGCAACGCCCGATTATTGGTTTGAATGATCGCTTATCAATGGCGCAAGCATTTGCGCTAGAGTTGCTGCCGATTAAGTTAATGACACGTGACAATGTGAAGTCGATGTCGCTAGACAATGTGACACATCAGCCGATTGCGTCAGAGCTAGCTGTTATTCCAACGCCGATTGATGCGGTTTTGCCAGAGTATTTAATCAACGATACGCCACGCGGCGCTTATGATGGTTTCCGCAGTGCTGCAGGCCGTGCCATTAATGCTAGAAGATAAGCTGTTAATGTTCAGAAAATTAGTGTGCAAAAATAAGTGCACAGAAACCTAAATAATGTCTGAAATGCAAGTCTACATTGTTGGTGGTGCGGTGCGTGATAAACTATTGGGCTTGCCAGTAAAAGATAAAGATTATGTCGTTGTCGGCAGTACCGCCGAGCAAATGATAGCCGCAGGTTACAAACCAGTCGGCAAAGATTTCCCCGTTTTTTTACATCCCAGCACGCATGAGGAATATGCGTTGGCGCGCACAGAACGCAAAACAGCTGTGGGCTACAAAGGCTTTGCCGTACATGCTTCGCCAGAAGTGACGTTAGAAGAAGATTTAGCTCGTCGCGACTTAACCATTAATGCCATCGCAAAAAATGTGAATACCAAAGATGGGCGTCAAGAGTTAATCGATCCATTTAACGGATTAGCGGACATCAAATCCAAAACTCTGCGTCATGTAAGCGATGCTTTTGCAGAAGACCCTGTACGAGTTTTGCGTGCTGCGCGTTTTGCCGCACGCTTTGCGGATTTCACAGTTGCGCCAGAAACCAATAAGCTAATGCAAGAAATGGTAGCCGCTGGCGAAGTGGATGCGCTGGTGCCTGAACGTGTTTGGCAAGAGTTAGCAAAAGGTTTGATGGAGCAAAAACCTAGCCGCATGTTTGAAGTGCTACGTGCCTGTGGTGCGCTACAAAAAATTCTGCCGGAGTTGGATAGATTGTGGGGCGTGCCGCAACCGCCGCAACATCATCCTGAAATTGATACCGGCGTGCATGTGATGATGGTGATTGATTACGCCGCCAAACAAAATTTCAACCTGCCGATTCGCTTTGCCGCACTAACGCACGACCTTGGCAAAGGTACTACGCCAATCGATGTTTTGCCACGCCATATCGGCCATGAGATTCGCAGTGTAGATTTGTTGAAAGACGTGAGTAAACGTCTACGTGTGCCAAATGATTGCAAAGAGTTGGCGCATATTGTCGCAAAGTTTCACGGCAAATTACACCAAGCCAGCAAAATGCGTGCAGATACTTTGCTTGAGTTTTTGATGGAGTTGGATGTGATTCGTCAGCCTGAAAGGTTTAACGATTTTTTAAAAGCCTGCGAAGCTGATTCACGTGGCAGGACTGGATTAGAAAATTGTGATTTACTCGAAGCTGAACTGCTTAAGAAAGTACTACAAGCAGTTTTAAGTGTGAATGCTGGTGCGATTGCGCAAGGTTTTAATGAGCCTGAAAAGATTAAGGCTGCATTGTTTCAGGCAAGACTGAAAACCATTCAGCAAATTATTTGAAAGATTCATCAATCGTATTTCTTCTATTCTTTACATATATTTACCTAGTCAGATAGGTCTTACAAGCTTGTCAGCGTCATCCGGATAAAACTTCAGCCGTTATACTTACACAATGAGTTAGCTACTTGACTAGAAGCTCAATTACATTGATTTTGTAGCATACAAATTTTAAAGATAACGAGGTTTTATGATGAAAAAACAATTTGTTGCATTTAGCGCATTTGTTGCCCTATCTACGATAGGGATATCTACAGCTCAAGCAGATGTAGGGGTGTCAGTTAGCATTGGGCAGCCTGGCTTTTATGGGCAACTTAATATTGGTGATTATTACCCGAGACCACAACTAGTCTATGCGGAACCTAGAGTGGTTTATGTCGAGCCTTTTTATCAGAATGCGCAACCTATTTATTTAAGAGTGCCGCCTGGTCAGGCAAAACGCTGGGCAAATTACTGCGATAGATATAACGCATGTGGCAGACCAGTTTACTTTGTGCAAGGCACATGGTATCAGAACGTTTACGCACCTAGATATCAAGAGTATCGTCAACGCGGCGATGATGGCAGGCGCTATGATCAGGACTATTGGAGTAGAAATGATAATAGACAGGGGCGTTATGATGGAAATGATGGTCGTTCAAACGATGGGGCAGGGAATGGAAACCATCAAGGCAATGGGCCAGATAAGCATCAAGGTAAAAACAAAGGCAAAAACAACAAAGGCGGAAACGGTAGAGGTAATGACCGTAACTAAGCCGATATAATATTGCTTTGAAATACTTTGAAGGCGATTGTTTTTATTGAAATGAGTAAGAAAAAAGAAAGGCTGTTTTGGCCTTTCTTTTTTTATTTATGTGAGAGTTAATAGATCTGTCATGTATTTGCAATCTAAATCTACGATTACAGCATACCTAGATGTTGTTGCACAAATTCCGTTGGCTTACGCTTAAACCCACTCTTAGCATATTGATGCCAACGACCAATCACATAACACACTATCAAATTAGCTTGAGCTTCAGCATCACCTTTAACGCCTGTGGCGGTTTCTGCGATACGAATACTTTGTTTTAAGCTGGCTTCTATTCTGTCGTAAAGTTGGTTAATACGCGTTTGCAGCCATTCTTCTTCGTTCACTAGTGCATCGCCAGTTAACACGCGAGTCATGCCTGGATTTTTTTCGGCGAATTTTAATAACATGGTGATGATTAACTGTACCTGTTTTGCGCCATCGGTTTCATCGGTTGTGATCTTATTGATCACGCCAAAAATGGACGCTTCGATAAACTCAATCAAGCCTTCAAACATTTGTGCTTTGTTAGCAAAATGGCGATAAAGCGCTGCTTCGCTTACGTCGAGTTTTGCCGCTAAACTAGCGGTGGTGATTTTCTCGCGCTTAGGATTTTCTAGTATTTTGGCGAGTGTTTCTAGTATTTGCTGCTTGCGATTTGTCGTACGGTCTAATGCCATATTGTTCCCCTGATTATTATTTTATATTAGGCGCTGATTATATCTTAATGTGAGTGAGTGCTAACACTGAGTTGATTCTGTAATCTACAAAATTTGGTTTTTTTAATTTTGCTGTCACCCAAATCGTTTTCATGCCTAATCGCTTAGCTGTCATTAAAGCCGGTAGATTGTCCTCTAGCATAATGCAGTTTTTAGGATGCGTTTTTAAGGTTTTAAGCAACAACTGAAAACCACGTAGGGATGGTTTGGCATGAAATTTTGTCGACTCCACACTAAAGACTAATTCGAAACAATCGGCAATTCCCATCAATGTGAGCACACGCATCGCATATTCGCGCGGCGCATTAGTGAACACACATTTGCGCCCTTGTAGGTTTTGCAATAAATGGCGCAACTGCTTCACTTGAATCACCATATTCGGCAAATCCATAAACGCATGCGTGGCTTTTAAAAAGTGGTGCGCATTCACACAATGATGGCGCATTAAACCTTTGAGTGTCGCGCCATAAACCTGCCAATAATGCTGGCGTAATTGATGCGCGGCGATTTCATCTAAATCCAGTTCGTCCATGATGTACTGCGTCATGGCGCGATTCATCACAGGGAAAATATGCGCAGAAGCGTTGTGTAAAGTATCGTCTAAATCAAAAATCCAAACTCGGCTCATAGCATTATTTTCTGATGCCGAGTTTCTTTATCAAGGCTCATTCCAGCTCCAATTCGATGATGAGACAAGGCGGCAACGAGCGACCGACGAAGATAGTGTAGATGGCGCGGCTATGCAGAAGCGAGGCAGTCAACGCAGTTTCATCGATGAAATTGAGGTTGGAATTACTTTGCTTTAATCAGCGTACCCACGCCTTCATCGGTCAATACTTCCAATAAAAGCGCATGCTCTACGCGGCCATCAATAATATGCACGGCTTTTACGCCGCTTCTGGCTGCATCTAAGGCTGAACTGATTTTAGGCAACATGCCGCCAGATAATGTGCCGTCTGCGACTAAATCATCAATCTGTTTTGGGGTTAAACCAGTTAACAATGTGCCAGATTTATCCAATACACCAGGCGTGTTCGTCAGCAAAATAAGTTTTTCTGCGCCCAAGATTTCGGCCAATTTGCCTGCAACTACGTCGGCATTAATATTGAATGTATCGCCATTTTCACCTACGCCAATTGGCGCAACTACTGGAATGAAGTCGCCAGAATCTAAAAAGTTAATGATGCTGGGATCAATCGCGGTGATTTCGCCAACCTGGCCGATATCGATCATTTTGCTGGCATCATCTTTATCTGCCATCAACAATTTTTGCGCATGGATAAAATTACCATCTTGCCCAGTCAAACCAACCGCTTTGCCGCCGTGACGATTAATCAGATTGACGATTTCTTTGTTCACTTGACCGCCCAAAACCATTTCTACTACATCCATGGTTTCTGCATCCGTCACGCGCATGCCTTGAATAAACTCGCCTTTTTTGCCCAGTTTATCCAACATTTCATTGATTTGCGGGCCGCCGCCATGTACAACAACTGGGTTCATGCCAACCAATTTCAGTAGCACGACATCTTGCGCGAAACACTCTTTTAGATGCTCATCTGTCATCGCGTTTCCGCCGTATTTGATGACAATGGTTTTATCAAAAAAACGCTTAATGTAAGGCAGCGCCTCAGCCAGAATTGTGGCTTTTAAAGCGGGCGCAGTGGTATTTGCGATGTTATCTAGCATCATATTTCTCTGTGATTAAATTTTGCTTCATTGTATCTAAAAAATGCGTTTTAAATATAAAGATTACCCAAAACAAATAATAAAAGTTAACCAAAAAAATGGTTAACTTTTATGTAGGTGGCTTAATCGATTCCGCTTTGGCTGAATTAAAGCGACTTAACAAACACTTTAGATTTACGCTGAAAATTGTAAAGTTGCTGTTTTTGTTGCGGTAATTTTTCGATACTTTTTTCAATAAAACCGCGCTCTAAAAACCAATGTTCTGTGCGCGTAGTTAAGCAGAATAGTTGTTTGAAACCATTTTCTTTCGCCTGCGCTTGGCAATAATTAAAAAGCCTATCGCCACGGCCATTGCCACGGTAAGCATTGTCAATCGCCAAGCAGGCGAATTCTGCCATGCGTTCATCTGCAAACGGGTAAAGCGCCGCGCAACCGATAGTGCGATTATCGTGTTCCATCACATAAAAATGCTCAATTTCCATTTCGATACGTTCGCGTCCACGGCGTACTAAAATACCGTCATTTTCCAGCGGTTCAATCAATTTCAATATGCCGCCAACATCGTCGATATTAGCTTGGCGCATAGTTTCTAAACCTTCCTCTGTGACCATCGTGCCAATACCGCTATGCGTGAATAGCTCTTGAATGATCGCGCCATCGATATGCCGAGAGATCAAATGTGTGCGTGCCACGCCGTGTTCGCAAGCGCGTACTGCTGCTGGCAGGTAATAATCCACATCTTCAGAAAAGTGAATAGGTGCCTCGTTATTTTGCGCATTATTTTGCACGTTACGCAGCAAGTTTTTGGCTTTTTCTGCGGTCATTTCGCGCAGTAGATCGCCGCGCAAATTACGTACGCCATCGCTATCCATCAAGAAAATCAGTTTGTCTGCGTCCAGTGCAATCGCTGCGCTCACTGCGACATCTTCTAAACTCAAATTAAAAGCTTCCCCAGTTGGCGAATAGCCAAGTGGCGATAACAATACCAATTCGTTGTCATCCAAGCGTTTTTGTATACCAATCGCATCTACTTTGCGCACTTCGCCTGTGTGCTGCAAATCAACGCCGTCGCGCACACCAAGCGGTTTTGCCGTCACAAAATTGCCGCTCGCTACCCGAATATCAGCGCCAGCCATCGGTGAATTAGCAATGCCCATCGAAAGCAAGGCTTCAATTTCCACCCGCACTGCGCCATTGGCTTCTTTTACCGCTTCCATCGCCGCATCATCGGTTACGCGCAAACCATTATTAAAAGCAGGCGTGAGTTTATCGCGTTTTAAACGCTGCTCAATTTGCGGGCGTGCGCCATGCACCAATACCAGCCTCACTTCTAAGCTGGCAAGCAAGTTGAGATCGTGCGATAACGCAATAAATTGTGCTTCGCTGACCACTTCACCACCAAATGCGATTACAAATGTCCGTCCGCCAAACGCATGGATGTAAGGTGTGACAGAGCGAAACCAGTTAACAAAATTTTGGTGCACGAAATCTTCTGCAGATGGGCTAAAAGTCGATTGATTCAGGTCTGATGAGTACGACTGACGCTGCTCTTCTACTCGCGTTGGAAAATCGCTTTCCTCCTCGCTCAAAGCATAAAGGCTTGCGGGTGTTGTGTCTAACGCTGCAGCGATTTTTCGCAATAAAGTTTCAGAAACGCCTAATTCGCCACGTTCTATACGTGACAAGTTACCAGCATCTGCCCCTACTTCGCTGGCGAGTTGTTGTAAAGTTAAGTTATTAAATTGACGTTTTTGCCGAATAAATCTGCCAAGAGATGTCATCATAAATCCATTTATTTGTAATATTTACAATATTATAAATATTTTTGTAAAAAATACAATTTTAATTGTATAGATTTAGTAATCGCCCCACAAAGTTTGCATGCTGGCGATGGCGGTTAGTGCTGCCGTTTCGGTGCGTAAAATACGTGGACCTAAAATAATGGATTGAAAACCTTGCGATGTGGCAGCATCGATTTCGCTTTGGCTTAAACCGCCTTCTGCGCCTATTAATAATTGAATTTGGCTGACAGGTTTGGTTAATGCGGCGATTTTTAATGCACCGACAGGGTTAAGTAAAATGCGCGTGGCATTTCCTTGTGGGTTATATGCTAGCCAATTCGATAAACTGATTGGCGACAATACTTGCGGCACAAATGCGCGCCCAGATTGTTCGCAGGCAGAGGTGACAATGTTTTGCCAATGCTCAAGCCGCTTTTGTGCGCGTTCTTGATTGAGTTTTACCACGCTGCGTTCGGTGGAAATTGGCTGAATCGCCTTAACGCCTAACTCTACGGCTTTTTGAATGGTGTAATCCATGCGGTCCCCGCTGGAAATACCTTGTAGCAAAGTGATGTTAAGTGGTGATTCATTTTCAATCATTTCGCCAGCCAATACTTTGGCAATCACCTCATTTTTTTTGATGCCGATTAACTCACAACTGTAGTCGAATCCATCGCCATTGAATAATTTGAGTTTATCGCCAATATTCAGTCGTAAGGCGCGCGTGGCATGAGTGGCCGCGCTGGCAGATAGTGGAGCTAATGCGCCTAAAATGAGTTTTTCTGCACTGTAAAAGCGGGTATTAGACATGATTCGTTAGATGAAAGTGTTAAGATTAAATTATAAGTTAATTAAGGAGTAAAGCATGGCAAGTTTAAATCCACCTATTTGCGATTTTGGTTGGAAAGCCCCTGATTTTAGTTTGCCTGCTGTGAATTTCAGGGGTACTGAGGGTAACTTGGTCTCACGCGATATGATTATGGGCAAAAATGGCTTGTTGGTCATGTTTATTTGCAACCATTGCCCTTATGTTAAAGCCATTAAAACTCGGCTGGTTGTCACTTGTCTTGAGCTTGAACAATATGGCATTAATAGCATCGCGATTCAAAGTAATGACACAGTGAAATATCCAGATGATAATTTTGAGCGTATGGAAGAAGAAGCAACGCAAAACCGTTTTAGTTTTCCATACGTGTTAGATGAAACGCAAGACGTCGCAAAAGCCTATGGCGCTGTATGTACACCAGACTTTTTTGGTTTTAATGCCAAGGGCGAATTGCAGTATCGCGGCCGTTTTGATGCCGCAGCCCGCAACCCAGAGCCGCCAGCAGATAACACGCGTGATTTATTTGATGCCATGAAGCTGATTGCGGAAACAGGTAAAGGTCCTATTGAGCAGATCGCAAGTATTGGTTGCAGTATTAAATGGTTTGAATAGAGGAATTATTGTGAGTGAAGTTAGAAAATTAAAATGGGGAATTCTTGGCGCGGCGCGGGTTAATGAGCGTTTATTACCGGCGATTATTGAAGCGCAGAATTCAGAATTAGTCGCAATCGCCAGTCGCCGTGCAGGCGCTGCTAAAGCGGTTTTAGAAAAATATGCGCCGTCAGGTTTTATGGAAACGCATTCAAATGTGCTGTGTTATGACGATATGGATGCATTAATTAATGACCAAAATGTGGAAGCGATTTACTGCCCGATGGCGAATGAAGAGCACGCAAAATGGGCGATTAAGGCCATTAATGCGGGCAAACATATCTTGATTGAAAAGCCGATGGCAACCACTTTAAAAGATGTAGAGGCAATTGAAGCGGCGGCGATTAAAAATAATGTCAAAGTGATGGAAGGCTTTATGTATCGCTTTCATCCACAACACAAACGCGTGCAAGAGATTATCGATTCTGGTTTGATTGGCGATGTATTATCCGCACGTGCCAGTTTTTCATTTTTGATGAAACAAGCACGCATGTATCGCATTGACCGCAGTATGGGGAATGGCGGCGGTGCGATGTGGGATATCGGCCCTTATGCGATTCATAGTTTGCGTTGGTGCTTTCAGAAAGATGGTAAGCCCACAGAACCAGTTTCTATCACCGCGCATGCCAAGTTGAATGAACATAGCGCAGATATTGTGACCAGTGGCATATTAGATTTTGGACCAGACGGCGAAGGCCGGGCGCGCTTTGGTCATTTTGATGTGAGTTTTGAGCGCAGTAGAAAATCAGAATATGAAATCATCGGCACCAAGGGTTGGGTAAAATGCCACGCTGCTTGGGTGTTTCAAAGTGATGTGCCAGTTATTAGTTGGGCGCTGGAAGATGGAAAATACGCAGAAGAACGCTTTGCGCCAAGCAATCACTTTAATCTGGAAATCGAGCATTTCAGTGATTGTGTATTGAATGACAAAGTGCCGCACTTGACGTTTGACGATGCAAAAGCTAACTGTCGAGCGATTGAGATGGTCATTAAGCAATGTGAAAAGTAGGCGTTTTAACTTTCCCCACTATTTAGATTGGAATATTTTGCATGAATAAATCTTTGCGCAACGCATCATCCATTGCAGTTTCAGCTACTTTATTGCTGTTATTGTCTGCTTGTCAGAACCTGCCAACAAATAAGCACACGGCTAGTGCAACCATTGAGCCAACTTCTGCCGCAGGCGATTTTAAGCCACATGGCACAGTTAACTTTACGCAAATTGGGGACAAGGTGTTGGTGAATGCCAATATCAGTGGCCTTGAACCGAATTCTGAGCACGGTTTTCATGTGCATGCAGTGGCTGATTGCTCAGGTGACGGCACCAAAGCGGGCGGACATTTTAATCCTGATAATCACGCGCATGGTTATCCTGGCCAAGATCAACGTCATGCAGGTGCGATGTTTAACCTTAAAGCCAACGCAAATGGCGTAGCTAAATTACAGCAAACATTGGATACAGTGACTTTAACGGAAGGTAAATACGATATTGTTGGTTTACCATTGATAATTCATCGTGATGCGGATGATTATAAATCGCAACCGGTTGGCAATGCTGGACCGCGTATTGGTTGCGGTATTATCAAGTAAATCCAGTTGAAATGTTGATGAATATATAAGGTTAACCCATAAAAAATGGCAATAAAAAAACGAGGCGCGAGGCCTCGTTTTTTATTATCCAAACAATACACGTTATGGACGTCGATTGATTAGTTAGCAAAGATACTTAAATCTAAGCCGTAAAATGTATTTCTACAAAATTATTAGTGCGCTGTTGTTACAACGATGTCGTTTTTAACGCCAGTTACACCTTTAACATTTTTAGCCAACACAACTGCTTTATCTGCTTCAGCTTGCGATTTTGCTGTACCTGTTAATTGCACTAAGCCGTTGCTGTCAGTTTCAACTTTAATATCAGTTGCGCTAACTGTTTTGTCTTTTGCTAATTCTGCTTTTACTTTAGTCGTAATAACCGCGTCGCCAACTTTAGTTTTAACTGAATCACCTTCTGCAGCAAATGCAGCCAAAGGTAATGCTAAAGCACCAACAACTAGTAACGTTTTAAGATTTGCTTTCATTTGTATTTCCTTTCGATAATAAATAGATATGTGCTTAACACAGTAGCCATTCTAGGCATTTGAAAAAAATATCGAATAGGCGGTTGCTGATATTGCTGTAGGACATTTCTGTCTAACTTAAGCGAACTAACTTAAGCAGCAGAGATGACCATTTTGCTTGATATTTAAAGGTTAAGTGTATTGAGATTGGTTTGGTTGTGACTGGCAAAATTGACAGTAGTGTCAAAATCACAACATTTAGACATGTTTAAGATAAATCCAATCATTTGATTTATATGTGTATTTTTAAAAAAATATAATTGGCATCCAACTTGCAAAGGCTTAATTACTTTAAGTTTATTGTCTAAATTGGATATCAAAAATGTTTAAAAAAATGATGGCGTTTATGTTGTTAAGTATGATTTCGGCAGTATCAACGACAGTTTTGGCTGACATTAACAGTGTGGCTAAAATTGGCGGTAATGTGAAAATGAATGACGCGGCGCCAGTAATAAGGCTTGCAGTGAATGATGTTGCGCAATTGCAAGGTGTAGATGACACAAACATGGGCGTTAGAAATGTGTCGGAGAAAAATTCGGCATCCGATAAATCAACTGTTGAGTTATCTACGTTTGAGTTAAATAAGTTACCGCCGCAGGCTTGGTTAATACTTGGGGCATTATTTTGTTTTGTAATGCGTTCAAGTCGCCGTTCTGTTTGATTGATTGATTATCTCAATTAACACTAACCATCATGTACTCAAATAAACATCTTATTAATCCAATACATTGGTAGTTAAAAAATATTAGTTATATGTGCAGTTTTAAGCTAAGTGCGGTTGTTTTGCACTTAGTTTTTTTTATTGGCTTTTTTATTTGGTTTTTGTTGTTATTGACAGAATAAGATTAAAGTTGAAACCAAAACAATATTAATACACTCGTATGACTTGTGGATTACACCAAAATAATCTGTAAAAGTGGTGTATTGCCGCCAAATTATCCTCGCTTGAAACTTGCTGAAAATGCCTAATTAGGGAATAATTACCACTTTACAAAAAGTGTCTTACTAAAAAGCTTTAAAACAGGTTAACAGGTTTTAAAACAAGCTTTTTTGCAATTTCTATTAGGTTTATCGTTAGTTTAAATATTAATAACAACCTGTTCAGTTTAGCTAAAATTTAGGGAGAAAATAATGGCAACGCGTAAAGATTTAGCCAACGCAATTCGTGCGTTATCGATGGATGCAGTGCAAAAAGCCAATTCCGGCCACCCAGGTGCGCCTATGGGCATGGCAGAAATTGCCGAAGAACTTTGGAACAATCATTTAAGCCATAACCCAAAAAATCCATCATGGGCTAATCGCGATCGCTTTGTGCTTTCTAACGGCCATGGCTCTATGTTGATCTATTCATTGCTACACCTAACAGGTTACGCATTGCCAATGGACGAAATCAAGACATTCCGTCAATTGCATTCAAAATGTGCTGGTCACCCAGAATATGGTTACGCACCAGGCGTTGAAACAACCACAGGTCCATTAGGTCAAGGTATTGCAAACGGTGTTGGTTTCGCGATGGCTGAAAAACTATTAGCAAATCAATTCAACAAACCAGGCCACGACATTGTTGACCACAGCACATACGTGTTCTTGGGCGACGGCTGTATGATGGAAGGCGTTTCTCACGAAGCTTGTGCACTGGCTGGTACTTGGGGCTTGGGTAAATTAACAGCATTCTGGGATGACAACGGTATTTCTATCGATGGTCATATCGAAGGCTGGTACACAGACGACACTGCAAAACGTTTTGAATCATACGGCTGGCACGTTCAGTCAGTAGATGGTCATGATGTTGCTGCTATCGGTGCTGCAATTGCTGCAGCTAAAAAAGTAACAGACAAACCATCATTGATCTGTTGTAAAACAGTAATCGGTCAAGGTTCACCAAACAAATCTGGTTCACATGATTGCCACGGTTCTGCATTAGGTTTAGACGAAGTTGCTGCAACACGTGCAAACATCGGTTGGGCACATGAGCCATTTGTGATTCCAGCAGATGTTTACGCTGGTTGGGATGCAACTGCTAAAGGTGCGGCTGCTGAATCTTCATGGAACGCTAAATTTGATGCGTATGCAAAAGCATTCCCGGCTGAAGCGGCAGAGTTCACACGTCGCATGTCTGGTACATTGCCAGCAAACTGGAAGGAAGCGACTGATGCGATCATCGCTGCAACAAACGAAAAAGCAGAAGGTGTTGCAACTCGTAAAGCATCACAAAACGTCATTGGCGCTTTAGCACCATTATTACCTGAGTTCTTAGGCGGTTCTGCTGACTTAACCGGTTCAAACTTAACTTCAACTGGTAGCTTTGTACACGTTGATGCGAAAAAACCGGGTAACTATATCTCTTACGGCGTACGTGAATTCGGTATGTTTGCGATTATGAACGGTATGGCATTGCACGGTGGTTTGATTCCATTCGGCGGTACATTCCACATGTTCTCTGACTATGCAAAAAGCGCATTGCGCATGGCTGCATTGATGAAACAACGCGTGATTGCGGTATTGACACATGACTCTATCGGTCAAGGTGAAGATGGTCCAACACACCAACCAATTGAAAATACGGCTGGTTTACGTTTAATTCCAAATATGGATGTATGGCGTCCAGGTAACTCAACTGAAACTGCAGTTGCTTGGGTTGCAGCTGTTGAGCGTTTGACTGGTCCTTCAAGCTTGGTATTAAGCCGTCAAAACGTAGCAGGCTTCAAGCATGATGCAGCGCAGTTTGCTTTAATGCGTAAAGGTGGTTATGTGTTGTCTGATGTTGCTGGCGCGCAAGTGATCATTATTGCTAACGGCTCTGAGCTTGAATTAGCAGTTAAAGCAGCGGCTGAGTTGAATGCAGCGGGTACTAAAGTACGCGTAGTTTCAATGCCATCAACAAATGTATTCGACCGTCAAGATAAAGCTTACAAAGACAGCGTGTTAACTCCAGGCGTTAAACGCGTGGCGGTTGAAGCTGGTGTAACAGATTTCTGGCGTAAATATGTAGGTCTAGAAGGTGCTGTGGTTGGTATCGACACATTCGGTGAATCAGCTCCAGGCGGCGTATTGATGAAACACTTCGGCTTTACAGTTGAAAACGTTGTTGCTGTTGTTAAGTCAGTGTTGTAATCATTGAATAGATAGTCTTGAAAAGAGCCTCTAAGTATTGAGGCTCTTTTTATTTGTAAACCTTTCATCTTGGAACAGGCATGACGATTAAAGTAGGCATTAACGGTTTTGGGCGCATTGGGCGTATGGCGTTACGCGCTGTCATACAGGAAAGCGAATTCGCAGATATTGAAGTAGTCGCGATTAACGGTATGCAAGATATCGATTACATGGCACATATGCTGCAATATGATTCTGTGCATGGGCGTTTTAACGGCACTGTCAGCATTAAAGGTGACGCTTTAATTGTCAACGGCAAAAAAATTGCGGTGAGTAAAGAGCGAGATCCTTTTCATATTCAATGGGGTGCAAGAGGGGTTGATGTGGTAATCGATGCGACCGGCGTGTTCTTAACCACTGAAGGTTGCAAAGGCCATTTGGCAGAAGGTGCTAAAAAAGTAGTGCAATCTGCCCCTGCAAAAGATGACACACCGATGTTTGTGTATGGCGTAAACCATGAAAGTTATGCAGGGCAGGCAATCGTTTCTGCCGCTTCTTGCACAACGAATGCGCTTGCTCCTATTGCTAAAGTACTTAACGATAACTTTGAAATCAAGCGTGGATTAATGACTACAGTACACGCGGCAACTGCATCACAAATGGTTGTGGATAGTGCTAGTAATAAAGATTGGCGTGGCGGACGTAGCGTGTTTGAAAATATCATTCCATCGACTACTGGTGCCGCTAAAGCGGTTGGTATAGTCATTCCAGCATTAAATAAAAAACTAACTGGTATGGCGCTACGTGTGCCTACTGCGAATGTTTCAGTGGTGGATTTAACTGTTGAGTTAGTGAAACCGACCAGTTACGCGGATATTTGCGCTGCTATGCAGGCTGCGTCAAAAGGTTCGCTCAAAAATGTACTGGTTTACACCAACGATAAAGTGGTTTCAACCGATTTTAGAGGTGCGTCAGCCGCCAGCGTGTTCGATGCAGATGCAGGCATTATGTTAGACCCGACATTTGTAAAAGTTGTCGCTTGGTATGACAACGAATATGGCTATACCTGTAACCTAATGCGCCTAGTGCAATATATTGCTGATAAATAAGCACAAGATGGGCGAATTGCGGCGTTGCGCAGTGCTCACTTCCTCGCCTACCTTAATGGTATGTCTCGGTCGTTGCGCGCTGTGCGCCTTGCACTTCATCCCATCTTGAGCTTATCTTGTGAGAGTTGTGTATAGAAACTGTTTAAACTGAGATTAAAATGAAATTTATTAAAATCACCGACTTAGATTTATCTGGCAAACGCGTATTCATCCGCTCCGATTTAAACGTGCCTGTTGCAGATGGAAAAGTGACTTCAGACGCGCGAATCACAGCCAGCATGGCGACCATTGAATACGCGCTCAATGCGGGCGCAAAAGTGATGGTGACCTCACATTTAGGCCGCCCAGAAGAAGGCGTTTATTCAGAAGAAAATTCCTTACAGCCAGTGGCTGATGTGATGTCAGCTAAACTGGGAAAACCAGTGCGCTTAGTCAAGAACTGGTTGAGTGACGCGGCACCAGCAGGCAGCATGACCATACAAAATGGCGAGCTGATTTTACTAGAAAACTGCCGTTTTAATGTGGGTGAAAAGAAAAACAACGATGAGTTAGCTAAAAAATATGCCGCCTTGTGCGATGTGTTTGTAATGGATGCGTTTGGCACCGCACATCGCGCCGAAGCTAGTACGCACGGCATTGCCAAGTATGCACCAGTGGCCTGTGCAGGCTTGTTATTAAGCGAAGAATTAGAAGCATTAACTAAAGCATTGTTAAATCCAGCGCGTCCAATGGTCGCGATTGTAGGCGGTAGCAAAGTATCGACCAAACTAACCGTATTAGAAAGCTTGTCAGAAAAAGTAGACCAAATGGTGGTCGGCGGCGGCATTGCCAATACATTTCTAAAAGCCGCAGGGTTTGAAGTAGGAAAATCATTATGTGAAGATGATTTAGTGCCAGTAGCACGCACCTTAATGGAAAAAATGAGCAAAAGAGGCGCAGCAGTGCCGATTGCAGTCGATGTTGTCTGTGCTAAAAAATTTGGCGCAGACGAGGTCGCAGTGAAAAAAAGTGCCGATGCTGTTGAGTCTGACGATATGATTTTTGACATTGGTGCGAAATCTGCTAAAGAACTAGTAGAGATTATCAATAATGCTGGAACGGTAGTGTGGAATGGTCCAGTTGGCGTATTTGAGTTCGATCAATTTGGCGAAGGCACTAAAACCATCGCGCATGCAATTGCCAACACCAAAGCGTTTACGTTAGCAGGCGGCGGCGACACGATTGCAGCCATTCAAAAATATGATATTTACGATAAGATTTCCTACATATCCACTGCAGGCGGTGCATTTTTAGAATTTTTGGAAGGCAAAACATTGCCAGCAGTTGAGATTTTAGAAAGTCGAGCGAAAGAGCAAGCAAGTAAATAAATATGCGCTTTATTTGCACGTTTTTAAAAAGGGGCTGATGGCCTCTTTTTTATTGCTCAATTTTTGTCATTAAATTGATTCAATCCTATTTTAGGGTGATGATGTAAATGAGGTCAATTGAATTTAACCATTGTTGATGACAGCATTAAAAGTAATTATTTAGGTCAGCAAATGATATTACGCAAAACTAAAATTGTTGCAACGTTAGGTCCGGCAAGCACTTCAGAGGAAATGATTGCGCGTTTGATTACGGCTGGTGTAAATGTGGTGCGGTTGAATTTTTCACATGGCACGGCTGAGGAACATATTTTACGTGCAGAAATCGTGCGTAAAATTGCGTTAAAGCTTGGCCGGCCCGTTGGTGTGTTGTGCGATTTGCAGGGCCCAAAAATCAGAATAGGCAAATTTGAGCTGGGTAAAGTCAGCTTAAAAACGGGCGATTTGTTTATTTTGGATGCCGATTGCTTGTTAGGTAGTCAATTCAAAGTGGGTTTAGATTATAAAACCTTGCCGCAAGAAGTAACCGAAGGTGTTGTGCTGTTGCTGGATGACGGGCGAATTACCATGCAGGTGGACCGCGTAAAAGGTAATCAAATCCATTGTGTGGTATTGAGTGGCGGCGTGTTAAGCAACAATAAAGGCATCAATCGCCAAGGTGGTGGCTTATCGGCCGATGCGTTAACCATCAAAGATAAAGAGGATTTAAAAACGGCTGTAGCACTTGAGGCTGATTATATTGCCATCTCTTTTCCAAAATCCGTAGCAGATATCGTGTTGGCAAAAAATCTGGTCAAACAAGCGGGCGGTGCGGCAAGCATTGTGGCCAAAATTGAACGCGCAGAAGCAATCGATCACTTAGAAGCGATTATTGAAGCCAGTGATGCGATTATGGTGGCGCGTGGTGATTTAGGCGTGGAAGTGGGCGATGCGGCTGTGCCAGGTCTGCAAAAACGCATGATTCGCATGGCGCGTGCGCAAAATAAATTAGTGATTACTGCCACGCAAATGATGGAGTCGATGATTACCAGCCCGATTCCAACGCGAGCAGAAGTGTCCGATGTGGCTAATGCGGTGTTAGATGGCACGGATGCCGTGATGCTTTCTGCAGAAACTGCGGCGGGGCAATATCCGCTAGAAACGGTGCAAGCGGTTGATAGAGTGGTGAGGGAAGCGGAAAAAGAATATTTTATTCAATATCGCAATCAGAAACTAGACCAGGTATTCGTGAAAACGGATGAAGCGATTGCCGCCGCTGCGATTTACACCGCGCAGCATATGCGGGTAAAAGCCATCGCCGCGCTTACGCAATCGGGCAATGCGGCGCAATGGTTATCGCGTGCAGATGCGCAAGTGCCGATTTACGCGCTTTCGCCAGATAAATTTTCACGCAGAAAACTCACTTTGCACCGCGGCGTTTATCCTTATCCGATTGAGCATGAAAATAAAAACAGAGATGAAATTCTGCAGGAGATGCAGCAAGTTTTATTGCAACAAAAAGTGGTGGATATTGGCGATTTAGTCTTGCTGACATTTGGTGAGCCGATTGGTAGTTTAGGCGGAACCAATACGATGAAGATTGTTAAAATCGGCGATTATTAACACTAAAAATGGGTTAACTTTTGCACAAATTACTTCGTTAGTTAACACATTAATTTACCCAAAAAGTTAACGTAATATATTCGTTAAAAATATGCATTAACATCCAGCGCAATTTATAATAAAGCACTTTCTAATTTACACGCCAATTTTTATCCAGCTACAACTGTATATCAAGGTACACCAAATATGACAATGCCTTTACTCAAAACCAATATCAATAGCCTAAAATTAATCCACCAAGGTAAAGTGCGCGATATTTATGCGATTAACGACGAAACCATGTTGCTGGTCAGCACAGATAGACTGTCTGCATTCGATGTGATTTTGCCAACAGGCATTCCGAATAAAGGCGCTATGTTGACGCAAATGGCGAATTTCTGGTTTGCAAAACTCAAGCATATTGTACCGAATCACTTAACTGGGATTGACCCACTTTCTGTTGTTGATAATTCCGATAAAGCTCAACTTGGACAAGGCAATTTAAGCCGTGCGGTGGTGGTGAAGCGATTGAAACCTTTGCCGATTGAAGCGATTGTGCGTGGCTATTTGGTTGGCAGCGGTTGGAAGGAATACAAGGCCAAAGGCACGGTTTGCGGTATTAATTTACCCGCAGGTTTGCAAGAAGCATCAAAATTGCCAGCGCCGATTTTTACGCCATCCTCTAAAGCGGCTGTGGGCGAGCATGATGAAAATATCAGCCTGCAAGCCTGCGCCGATTTAATTGGTCATGACATGGCAGAAAAAGTCGCAAAAGTAGCGATTCAACTGTATAGCGAAGCAGCCGAATATGCACTGACTCGCGGCATTATTATTGCCGATACAAAGTTTGAATTTGGATTAGATTCTGATGGTGTGTTGCATGTGATGGATGAAGTGTTAACGCCTGATTCATCACGTTTTTGGCCATTGGTACAATATCAAGTTGGCAGTAATCCACCTAGTTATGACAAGCAATTTGTACGCGATTGGCTGGAAAGTATCCACTGGAACAAAGCGCCGCCAGCACCTGCTTTACCAGAAGATGTCGCACATAAAACCAGTGAAAAATATTTAGAAGCGTATGAGAAATTAACTGGTCAAAAGTTAACAGGTTAGCAAGTTAACCCTTTAAAAGCTTGAATAGTTCATTCATATGCTAGAAAAGTTCAAACAAATGGCCGCGCGTTTAAAAGCCGAGTTTGTTTTTTATCAGCGCCTGCAAAAACATCCTCAAACACCAAAATTGGCTAAAGCTTTATTATGGCTGGCAATTGGCTATGTGCTAATGCCGTTCGATTTAATCCCGGATTTTCTGCCAATTATTGGGCAATTGGATGAATTGGTGATTGTGCCTTTGCTGTTATATTGGGCTTTGAAATTAACACCAGCAGATATTATTGACGCGTGTAGAAATACAGAAAGCGGAAGCGTTTTGACATGATGCAAATTTGGCAAATGATTCTCAATTTTGATGCGCATTTGCCACAGTTAGTCGCCGCACATGCCAACATGGTTTATTGGATTTTGTTTGCGGTGATCTTTTTGCAAATCGGTGTTTTGCCTTTATTTTTTCTGCCAGGCAACCCATTTTTATTTGTTTGCGGCGCAGTTTGGGCTGCTTCACAATTAAATATCAGCCTACTGTTAATCGTATTAATAGTCGCTGCCGTGTTGGGTAATTTATGCGCTTATGGCTTGGGTAAAACCATTGGGCAACTATTTTTTTTGGATTATCTAAAATGGCCAAAGCAAGCGACGTTAGATAAAACCCGTAATTTTTATGATAAACATGGCGAAAAAAGTTTTTTGATTTGCCTGTTTTTACCAGTGATTCGAACGCTTGCGCCGTTTTTAGCCGGTGTCACGCAAATGGTGTTTATCAAGTTCGCGCGTGCATCTTCAATTGGTGCGGTTTTTTGGGTGTTAACTTGCGTATTACTCGGTTATTTTTTTGGCAATATTCCTATCATTAAACAGCATTTAGGTACGTTCACTATGGTGGGTTTAGGCATCGTTATCATCGTGGTATTGCTTAAAAAAAGCTGGCAATATTTTGCTAAAACGCCTTAGCGTTCATTTAATTTATTGAGCACATAGGTTTTTCACTTGCGTCTCAGCACATCATCCAGCTTAACGCAACAAATTACACACAAACTTCAAGTATAATTTCGTTTTTTCGTTCAAGGCTATATTCAACATGTCGTTAAACCAAGTGCCATCTGGCTTAGATTTGCCCAATGATTTTAATGTGATTATTGAGATTCCAATGCAGGGTGACCCTGTGAAATACGAAGTGGATAAAGAAAGCGGCGCGATTTTTGTCGATCGTTTTATGGGTACTGCGATGCAATATCCGACCAATTATGGCTATATTCCACACACGTTAGCCGATGATGGTGACCCAGTAGATGTATTGGTGATGACGCCTGTACCGTTGATTCCTGGTGTCGTTGTACGCTGCCGCCCGTTAGGTGTTTTGTTGATGGAAGATGAAGCAGGGCTAGACGCGAAATTATTTGCAGTGCCTGTGCCTAAAGTTTGCGGTTTATACGGACATTTAGAAAGCCTTGCCGATGTATCTAATTGGCGTTTAGAAATGATTTCACACTTTTTTGAGCACTATAAAGATTTAGACAAAGGAAAATGGGTGAAAATCAATGGTTGGGGCGATATTGATGCGGCTAGAAAAGAAATTTTAACTGGCGTTGAAAACTACAATAATGCGGTAGTTAAGCCAGCATTTTAAGGCGCAGTTTTTTATTTAATTTAACTTGTGTTTAAATGCGTAATTAAAAAAGCAGCTTCGGCTGCTTTTTTAACGCCTGATTATTTGCACCGTAA
>Ga0123388_1077470_pt1 | contig 34240 bp, 26 predicted proteins | sample T0HHNO3metaT_FD_89916 | JGI IMG/M metagenome (GOLD analysis project Ga0123388, IMG submission 89916) | Methane-oxidizing artificial microbial communities from Washington, USA to study methane cycling - T0-HHNO3 metaT (Metagenome... | ecosystem: Engineered > Modeled > Simulated communities...
GTCTGAGGCGACAATACTTAATGTATTTTACACATCAATTTTGAGTAATTTGGTGTAATTGATCAAACCGTTGGTCGAGCTGTCGTAGTTGGTCACGACTTCGTCGCTGATCAGCTGCGGCAGGATCTGTTGTGCAATCTGCTTGCCGTACTCAACACCCCATTGGTCGTAGCTGTTGATGTCCCAGATAATGCCTTGTACGAATATCTTGTGTTCATACAGTGCAATCAGTTTACCCAGGGTGTTCGGTGTCAGTTTGTCGAACATGATGGAGGATGTAGGGCGGTTGCCTTCAAACTCTTTATGCGGCAGCAGGTCTTCAAGCGCTTTGCCGCTGAACCCTTGCTGTTCAAGTTCGGCGCGCGCCTGGTCTCTGGTTTTACCCAGCATCAGTGATTGCGTCTGCGCCAGGAAGTTGGCAAGCAGGATCTTGTGGTGTGTGTTACCGTTTTCGCCAACTTTGTATTGGCTGTGCACCGGCATCAGGAAATCGGCAGGCACGATCTGCGTACCCTGGTGAATCAGCTGGTAGAACGCATGCTGGCCGTTCGTTCCAGCTTCGCCCCAGACGACCGGTCCGGTCTTGTATGGCACACGCGAGCCGTCACGGCAGATGAATTTACCGTTGCTTTCCATATCTGCCTGCTGGAGGTATGCCGGGAAGCGCGCCAGACCCTGGTCGTAGGGCAGGATAGCCTGCGTGTCGATATGGAAGAAGTTGTTATACCACACGCCGATCAGCGCCATAATCACCGGCATGTTCTGTTCCAGCGGAGCTGTCCTGAAGTGTTGGTCCATTTCAAATGCGCCGGTGAGCAAGGCTTCAAAATTATCCATGCCTACATATAAGGCGATAGATAAGCCAATCGCGGACCATAGTGAGTAACGGCCGCCTACCCAATCCCAGAATGTGAACATGTTGGCGGTGTCGATACCGAAATCCTGGACGGCTTTGGCATTGGTTGAAAGCGCAACGAAGTGCTTGGCAACGTGGGAATCGTCATTGGCTGACTTCAGGAACCATGTGCGCGCGGAACGTGCGTTGGTCATGGTTTCCTGTGTCGTGAATGTTTTTGAAGCCACAATGAATAGCGTGGTTTCCGGATCGCATACATTGAGCGCGCGCATCAAATGAGCGCCATCGATATTGGATACGAAATGTACATTCAGGTCTGGGCTGGCATATGGTTTCAGTGCATCGCACACCATGACCGGACCCAAGTCAGAGCCGCCGATACCGATGTTGACGATGTCGGTAATGCGCTTTCCGGTATAGCCAGTCCAGCTGCCGTTACGCACTTTATCTGAAAACTCGCGCATCTGAGCTAATACTGCATTGACGTCAGGCATCACATTGTGGCCATCGACCATTACTGGCGTATTGGCACGGTTACGCAGCGCGGTATGCAGAACGGCGCGGTTTTCTGTGATGTTGATTTTTTCACCGGCAAACATTTTGTCGCGCCAGTCTTCAATTCTGGCTTCACGTGCCAGCTGGAACAGCATGGGCAATGTTTCATCGGTGATGCGATGTTTGGAGTAATCAAACAGAATGTCGGCAAATTTAAGGCTGAATTTGTCAAAGCGCTGCGCATCCTGAGCGAATAAATCGCGCATGTGCAGTGATGCGATATTTTGCTGATGCTGGTTAAGTTTATGCCATACCGGAAGTTTGTGAAGTGTAGCCATTTATGTCTTTAAAGTTTTTTATTCAATGAGTTATTTAATTTGCAGTACGATCCCAGCCAGTGGCGGCAAGGTGATTACAAGCGATTGATGATGGTGCATCCATGCTACATTCTCAGTGCTTAATCCGCCGCCGTTGCCTTGGTTGCTACCGCCATAACAGCTGGCGTCGCTGTTGAAAATTTCCTGGTAATTTCCAGCTTGCGGCACACCGATGCGGTAGTTACTTCTTAAAACAGGCGTAAAGTTAAGTATTATTATAGCAAAACTATTGTCTAATCCGCGCCTTAGATAACTGATAATTGATTGTTCCGTATCGTGACAATCTATCCATTCGAAACCCTGCACTTCAAAGTCCAGTGTATGTAATGATTTAAGGCTTTTGTACAGGTTGTTCAAGTCAGTATTCAGTTTCTGGATACCCTGGTGCCACTGGTGTCCGGGGTAACTGTCGCCAAGCAGGTGCCAGTCCAGGCTGCTGTTGACATTCCATTCGCGGCCTTGCCCGAATTCATTGCCCATGAAGTTGAGTTTTTTACCGGGCGAAGTCATCTGGTAGGTGGTCAGCAGGCGCAGGTTGGCAAACTTCTGCCAGGTGTCGCCGGGCATTTTGTCCAGCAGTGATTTCTTGCCATGCACGACCTCATCATGGGAGAACGGCAGTACAAAGTTTTCCGAGTATGCGTAAAGCTGGCCGAAAGTCAGTTTCTCATGGTAGTAGCGTCTGTGTACCGGATCGTTTTCTATATAGCTCAGCGTGTCGTTCATCCAGCCCATATTCCATTTCATGCTGAAGCCTAAGCCACCCAGGTAGACCGGGCGTGACACCATCGGCCATGCGGTTGATTCTTCTGCAATCGTCAGCGCGCCGGGAAAATCTTCGCCGACCATGACGTTGAGCTGCTTCAGGAAGTCGATCACATCCAGGTTTTCACGCCCGCCAAATTTGTTCGGCAGCCATTCGCCGGCCTTGCGTGAGTAATCCAGATAAAGCATCGATGCAACGGCATCCACGCGCAAACCATCAATGTGGAATTCGTTGAGCCAGAAGTAGGCGTTGGCAATCAGGAAATTGCGGACCTCGTTACGGCCATAGTTGAAAATGTAGGTGCCCCAGTCCTGGTGTTCACCGAGCCGCGGGTCTTCATGCTCGTATAGCGCCGTACCGTCAAACCTTGCCAGCGCCCAGTCATCTTTCGGGAAATGTCCCGGTACCCAGTCGAGGATAACGCCGATATTCGCCTGGTGAAACGCATCAATCAAAAAGCGCAGGTCATCCGGCGAGCCGAAACGGTTGGTGACACCGAAGTAGCCTGTGGTCTGGTAGCCCCATGATTCATTCAGCGGGTGCTCGGTAATCGGCAGCAATTCAACATGCGTATAGCCCATGCTGGCTACGTGCGGCACCAGTGATTTGGCAAGTTCGCGATAAGTTAAAAAGTGGCCTTTTGCATTACGCTGCCAAGAGCCCAGGTGTACCTCATAGCAGTTGAACGGGCTGTGCAGCCAGTCACGTTTCTTGCGTGCAACCAGCCATTCCTTGTCCTGCCACTGGTGGTGGCTGGCGCTGATTTTAGCTGCAGTGCCCGGGCGCTGTTCGTATTCGAAACCGTAAGGGTCTGTTTTGACCAGGACAGCGCCGCTGTGGCGATTGCGGATCTCGAATTTATACGTGTCGCTCGTGCTGAGGCCGGGAATGAAAATATCCCAGATTCCGCTGGAGCCATGAGCGCGCATTGGATGTATGCGGCCATCCCAGTTGTTGAAGTTGCCGATGACGCTGACGCGCTCGGCGTTAGGCGCCCAGACGGCAAAGCGCACACCGGGTATGCCGTCCTGCGACATGCACTGTGCGCCTAATGTTTTATAAGCCTGTTTCAGGCGGCCTTCAGCAAACAGGTAAAGTTCATCCTGGCTGATGCTGCTGTTGAAGGTGTAGGGGTCATGAATTTCATAGCTATGGTCAGCGGACTGAATTTTTAGCTGACATGGGGTTGGCAATGCGGTTTTGTAGCAGAGTTCGAACAAGCCGTCCTTATGTGTTTTTTCGAGCTTGTCCCAGGCTGCTCCATTCTTGATGAACACCTCTCCGGCACTTGGAATGAATGCCCGGTAAACAAATCCGCTGCCGCTGTCGTCATGGTTCACATGCTGTCCCAGATAGCTGAAAGGATCGTGGTGACTGGCATGTAAAATGAGCTGGCGCGCGTGAGAATTTGCTTTGGATGTTTTGGAATTTACCAAGATGGATAGCCCCTGATGTATTTAAGGATATTTCGGCTTTTATTTGTGAAAAATTAACTGTTTAAGCTAGATTATAGTGCTTTAAGCTGATTATAATGTAATCAATCGCAGTCGGAAGTAAAAATTAGCCGGTTGGCCCAGCCGGCACAGATAAAGTAACTATACAAACTTCAGGAGGGCATCATGTCGACTAATCGGCAAACAGACCAGCATTCAGATCGTTTTATTAGTACCTTAACCAAAAACACTGTCGCGATTATTCTTGCGGGTGGACGCGGTAGCCGATTAAAGAGCCTTACCGACTGGCGAGCGAAGCCCGCAGTGCAGTTTGGCGGCAAGTTCCGCATCATCGATTTCCCTTTATCCAATTGCGTCAACTCCGGCATTCGCCGCATCAATGTGGCAACGCAATACAAAGCACAGAGCCTGATCCAGCATATTCAGCGTGGCTGGGGGTTTTTACGCGGCGAGTTTAATGAGTATGTGAACATTATCCCGGCCCAGCAGCGCATCTCTGAAGAATGGTACAAGGGAACGGCCGATGCGGTCTACCAGAACATAGACCTGCTGCGCGAGGGCGGCGCAGAATATATCCTGATCCTGGCCGGTGACCATATCTATAAAATGGACTACGGCAAAATGCTGGCAACGCATGTGAGAAACAATGCGGATATGACGGTAGCTTGCATTAATGTGCCGCTTGAAGATGCCAAAGGTTTCGGTGTGCTGGCAGTGAACGAAACGGACAGGGTGGTGGAGTTTGCAGAGAAGCCGGCAAACCCTAAACACATGCCTGGTGATCCGACCAAAGCGTTTGCCAGCATGGGGATTTACGTATTCAACGCCAAATTCCTCTATGAGCAGCTGATCCGTGATGCGGGTGATCCGAAATCAAGCCACGATTTTGGCGGCGACATCATCCCTTACATCATCAAGAAATATAAAGTGCAGGCACACCGCTTTACCGATAGCTGCGTAGGTGCCAAGAATGAGAATTTCTACTGGCGTGATGTCGGAACGATCGATGCCTATTGGGAAGCGAATATGGAGCTTACCAAGGTCATCCCCGAACTGAACCTGTATGACCGTGAATGGCCGATCTGGACTTACCAGGAGCAGTTGCCACCGGCCAAGTTCGTGTTCAATGATGAAGGGCGCACCGGCAAGGCGACTGATTCGCTGGTATCCGGCGGCTGCCTGATCAGCGGCTCCTGTGTCACCAATTCCGTGCTGTTCTCGGATGTGCGCGTGCATAGTTATTGCGATATTCAGGGAGCGGTCATTCTGCCGAAAGTCACCATCAACCGTAACACGATCCTGAAAAACGTTGTGATTGACCGCGGGTGCATCATCCCCGAAGGCATGCAGATCGGCGTGGATCTGGCGCTGGATGCCAAGCGGTTTTATGTATCGGAGAAAGGTATCGTGCTGGTGACGCCTGATATGCTGGGCCAGGACCTGTACCGTGTCGTTTGATCGCGCCTGAAAGTTTCAAACCAGAATACTTAAGTCAAGAGCGCGGGCTGCTGGATGATTAAGTATTCGCCCCGGTGTTAAAAGTGTTTTAAAGTATTGATTAATAGTTAAGGTTTATTCTGAAGTGAAAGCTGACCGTCCAAAGTTATATCTCAACCTGTACTGGCATATGCACCAGCCTGATTATAGGGATCTGGTGACCAATGAGTATGTGCTGCCGTGGACCTATCTGCACGCCATCAAAGACTACAGCGATATGGTGTACCACCTTGAGGCGAATCCGCAGGCGCGCGTGAGTTTTAATTTCGTGCCGATCCTGTTGGAGCAGCTTGAAGATTACGCGCTGCAATTCAAAAATAACACGATACGCGATCCGCTGCTGGCGTTATTGCAGAATGATGATTTGAATGCAATCAGTCACGAGCAGTGCTGCCTGATCGTGGATAGCTGCTTTAAGAGCCATCATGAACAGATGCTGAGCCCGTTCCCGCATTATCAGCGCCTGCTGCAGCTGTATCAGCTTGTAGAACCCATCATGAACGAGCAATTGGGCGGCTCACAGGATGAGTTCCATTATCTGTCTGCCCAATACAAAGCTGATCTGCTGGTGTGGTATCACTTGGCATGGTGCGGCGAGAGCCTGCGCCGCAACAACCCGGTAGTACTGAGGCTGATGGCGAAAGGCGTGCTGTTCACGTATGAAGAGCGTATCGAGCTGTTTGCAGTAATCACCGAAACCATTTCGGGCCTTATCCCGCGTTATAAGGCATTGATGGCACGCAAGCAGATCGAGATTTCGACCACGCCTTACTACCACCCGATACTGCCTTTGCTGCTTGATTTCAGGTCGGCACTGGATGCAATGCCGGAAGCCCCGTTGCCAAACAGCTTGGCCTATCAGGGCGGCCAGGCGCGTGCGGTTGCGCACCTGCTGTCCGCAAAGCAATCCCATGCACATCATTTCGGTGAGGTGCCGCGCGGTATGTGGCCGGCGGAAGGCGGCGTTTCGCATGCAGCGCTGTCATTGATGGCCGAGCATGGCGTGGAGTGGGCGGCAACCGGCCAGTCGGTTCTTTCAAACAGTCTGCTCAAGTCACATCTGAGCAATGCCCATAAGGATAACTACCTTTATCAGCCTTACCGGGTGACCAATGGCGTGAATGATATCCTGTGTTTTTTCAGGGATGACCAGCTTTCCGACAAGATTGGCTTTGAATACGCAAAGATACACTCGCGTGATGCCGTGAATGATTTCATCAGCACACTTGAAAATATCCAGCAGAACAATACGACTGAGCAGCCCAGGATCGTGAGTGTGATTCTGGATGGTGAAAATGCATGGGAGTATTTCCCTTACAACGGCTATTACTTCCTGACCGAGCTGTATGCAGCGCTCACCAGCCATGCAGATATCAAAATGACGACATTCAGCGATATTGTTGACATGTATCAACATGCAAACGCCCCTGATCAGGGATCATCGGCGCCTGTGCTGCCGCAGGTTGCTGCCGGCAGTTGGGTGTATGGCACTTTCAGCACCTGGATCGGCAGTAAAGACAAAAACCTGGCCTGGGACTTGCTGTGTGCCGCCAAAAAAACCTATGACAGCGTGGTGTCACAGCACACCTTGACGGCAGACCAGCTCAAGGCCTGTGAACGGCAGCTGGCGATCTGTGAAGGCTCCGACTGGTTCTGGTGGTTTGGTGACTATAACTCGTCGGATAGTGTTGCAAGTTTTGACCAGCTTTACCGCCGTAATTTAATCAACCTGTACAAGCTGCTTGGCCAGCCGGTGCCGGAGATCCTGCACCAGAAGATCAGTGCAGGCGGCGGTAATTCCGAGAATGCCGGAACCATGAGGCGAGGGCAGTCATGATGTAATACTGCTATTACAGCTGCTATGTCTGATTCTGACGTGCAATACACAGTGGAAGCTCATCACCTGACCGAGTTTTTGAATTGAAGTACGGACCTTTAAGAATAAAAAATATCTATGACATTGCAAGCGAATCCATTATCGAACAATCCACGCCACGCTGGTGTCCTGCTGCACATCAGTTCATTGCCCAGTGCTTATTACACCGGCGACCTGGGGGCAGAGGCTTACCGGTTTGTCGATTTCCTGCATGAGATCGGCGCCACTGTCTGGCAGACGCTGCCGATCAACATGACGCATGCCGATAACTCGCCGTACCAATGCCTTTCAGCCCATGCGGGGAACCCCGACTTTATCAGCCTTGAAGCTTTGCAGGCACAGGGCCTGCTCACCAGGCAGGATTTAAGCGGCCTGATCACAGAAAAATCCGAATTGCTTGCCAAGGCATACTCAGCTTTTGCCGAGCGGTCCGATACCCAGGAGTTCACCGATTTCATGAACTTCTGCGACAAGCAGGTTGATTGGCTGCATGATTTTGCCTTGTTCCTGGCCTTGCGTACAAAATTCAACCAGGCCGGCTGGCAGGCATGGCCGGAGGCGTATAAAAAACGCTATATCCCCACATTGAGAGAAGCAAGGGAGGAGCTGGCTCAGGAAATTGCGGTCATTAAATTCACGCAATTTGTATTTTTCAGGCAGTGGATGGCGCTTAAGCAATATGCAAACCAGAGGAACATTAAATTGTTCGGGGATATACCGATTTTTGTTGCCTACGACAGTGCCGATGTATGGTCGCACCCGTATCTGTTCAAGCTGGATGCAGAGCAGAATATGACGGTAGTGGCCGGCGTGCCGCCCGATTACTTCTCGGCTACAGGCCAGCGCTGGGGTAATCCGCACTATAACTGGCAAGCCATGGCCAAGAAGAAGTTTTCCTGGTGGGTAGGGCGCATGACCACGCAGGCCGAACTGTTTGATATCGTGCGTATTGATCATTTCAGGGGATTGGAAGCCGCATGGGAAATCCCGGCCAATGAAGAAACGGCCATTAACGGGCAGTGGGTGGCTGCTCCGGGCGATGCTTTGCTTGGCGCAATTAAAACCGCGCTGCCGAATCTTGACCTGGTGGCTGAAGATCTGGGTATTATCACCGCGGAAGTCGATGCCTTGAGGAAAAAATATCATCTGCCCGGCATGAAAATCCTGCATTTCGCATTCAGCGGCGAGTCTGATAATCCTTACCTGCCGCATAACATCGAACCTGACAGCGTGGTTTATACCGGCACGCACGATAACGATACGACCATAGGCTGGTATGACAGCCTGGATGAACGGCAGCTTGAGCATGTCCATGCGTATCTGCGCGAGAATGGAAAACAGGGTCAGAATCAAGGCCAGTGCCAGGACTTTAATATACTGGATACCCTGATTGAAATGGCGATGATGTCCGCGGCCAACCTCGCGATCATTCCCATGCAGGATATTCTGGCGCTGGATGCAACGCACAGGATGAATACGCCCGGAACTGCGTCAGGTAACTGGCACTGGCGTTTTAACTGGCAGCAGCTCACGCAGCAGCAGAAAACATCATTTAAAAACCTGGTTGCACGCAGCGACCGGCACTGAATCATGGCTTTGTTGATAGGGATCGATGTCGGCGGCACAAACCTGCGTTTAGGCGTAGTAGAGTGTGGCGATGCAACTGGCGCCCCTCCGCAGCTGCTCGAGGAGATGCGGTTTCAGGCAGATTTTTCCGGATTCTGCAAATCTCATCAGCAAGCGCCTGAACAAGCCTGGCGAAAAATCCTGGGTACGATAGCGGACGCAATCGACACCGTGCGTGCGTCATATCCGGCCGTTGCCGCTGTCGGTATCGGTTTTCCCGGGTTTATCGATCCGCACACACAGAAAATCTCCCTATCCCCGAACCTGCCGGGCTTGTCTGATGTGGATTTAAGCCAAGACCTCAGCGCATTGATCGCAATGCCTGTGATTACCGAGAACGATGCGCTGGCTGCGGCATACGGTGAGCTTGCGGCTGCCGGGACTGTTGGCAGCCTGGTTTACCTGGGGCTTGGCACCGGAGTGGGCGGCGGCTTGATACTGAACCGGCAGCCTTTTGCCGGGCAGCACGGTGTAGCGATGGAAATCGGGCATTTGATCGTTGCGCCAGGTGGCCGTTTATGCGGCTGTGGGAATTATGGCTGCATGGAGCAGTATGCCTCAGCCAGTGGCGTTGCGATCACATATGAGGCATCTACCGGCAGCAGTTGCAGTGCGGCAGAAATCGCTGCCCGCGCCGAGTCCGGCGACCCGCGTGCGCAGGCTGCTTATACGCTGGCTGGCGAATCGCTGGCACAGGCGTTGGCGCATATCCTGAAAGTCATCGATGTCACGGATGTGGTGATTGGCGGCGGCATGAGCGCCGGCTGGCAGTTGATGCGGCAGGCGTTTGAGCAAAGGCTGGATCAGGACTTGATTCCTGTACTGCGCGGCAAGGTCAATGTGCGTATTTCCGCTATGGGCGACCAGGCTGGCATCATCGGGGCGGCGCTGCTGGCACGGCAGAAAACCTGCGGCTGAAATACAGCGCCGCGTTCCAGCACTATCAATATCGGTGCTATAGGTTCAGCACTACAGGTTCAGCACTACAGGTTCAGCGCTACAGGTTCAGCTTCAATAGAGCCGCAGCCTGTATCAGCCTGTCATGCCGGGCCGATAGAAACGGCTGTCCTGACATAGGTTTCAAATTGTTCCGCAGGCATCGCTTTGCTGAAATAATAACCCTGCACTTCATTACAACCTTGCAGACGCAGGAAAGCCAGCTGGCCTGCTGTTTCCACGCCTTCGGCAATGGTGCGTACCCCCAGGCTGGTCGCCATGTTGATGATGGCGGCTACAATGGCTTTGTCTTCAGCATCTTCCGTGATGTCGTGTACAAAAGAACGGTCGATTTTCAGCTTGTATACCTTAAAGCGTTTCAGGTAGCTTAATGATGAGTAACCGGTGCCAAAGTCATCTATCGACATGCGTATGCCCAGGCTGTCCAGCTTGTCCATCATCGTGACCGCGGCTTCCGGGTTATCCATCGCGGCCGCTTCCGTCAGTTCCAGTTCCAGGTAATGGTGCGGCAGGTTTTCCTCATCAAGGATGGAGGTGACCAGTACCGGGAATTTGCTGTCACGGAACTGTATCGCCGAGATATTCACAGCAATCACTGGTATGGTCAGACCGGCATCGAGCCATGCTTTCATCTGCCTGGCTGCGTTACGCAGTACCCATTCACCGATTTTCGCAATCTGTCCAGTATTTTCGGCAACAGCAATGAATTCAGTGGGGGCTATCATGCCCAGGTCAGGATGCTGCCAGCGGATTAAAGCTTCTGCGCCGATGATATGGCCATCATCTACAGAAACCTGCGGCTGGTAATGCAGCGCCAGCTGGTTGCGTTCAATCGCAAAGCGCAAAGCGTTTGCCAGCTGCAGGTTGCGTTCAGTGTTGGACTGCATTTCCTGTGTAAAGAAGCGGAAGCCGTTGCGGCCAGCCTGCTTGGCCTTATACATCGCGTTGTCGGCATTTTTATAAAGCATTTCTATGTCGTTGCCATCATCCGGGTAGATGGCGATGCCTATCGAGGCGGTGGTAATCAGTTCATGCTGGTCGACGACGAAAGGGCCGGAAATGATTTCCAGCAATCTATCAGCAAGATTGGCGGCATTATTTGCCGATGCCGTAGGTAGGACGATCACGAATTCATCACCGCCTGAGCGTGACACGGTGTCTTCGTCGCGCAGTACGGATTTGATGCGTTTTGCCAGTTCTATCAGCATCTGGTCGCCTATGCTATGACCCAGGGTATCATTGATGTATTTGAAATGATCCAGATCTACGAGCATGATCGCAAGGTTATTGCTGCTGTGCTGCGCCAGGCTGAGTGCATACCGGAAATGATCCTGCAGCAGGGTGCGGTTAGGCAAGCCGGTAAGCTGGTCGAAATGCGCAAGAAACTGGATGCGTTCACCAGCCTGTAATTTCTCGGTAATATCGTCTTTGATGGCAAGGTAGTTCGAGATATTGCCTTCATCGTCACGAATCGGGGAAATCATGACATATTCAACATATTCAGTGCCGTCTTTGCGGCGGTTGATGAGCTCGCCTTTCCAGATTTCGCCGCGGGTGATGGTTGCCCACATATCGGCGTAGGTTTGTTTCGAGGTCTTGCCGGATTGAAGGATGCGCGGGTTCTGGCCGATGACTTCGCTTTCGCTATAGCCTGATGACTTGAGCAAAGCCGAGTTCGCGAACACAATTCTGGCATCCAGGTCGGTAATGACGATGGAGTTCGGGCTTTGTTCTACGGCTAGTGATAATTTACGCAAATCGTCCTGCATCTTGTTTTTTTGCAGCGCATCTTCAAAACGGTTGATGGCAGAACTGATGTCCGATGCCATCTCCGACAGCAGTTTCTGCACATCTTTTTCGAATGCATTGAGTTCGGTAGAGTAAAAAGTAATGGCGCCAATGACTTTTTCTTTTTGATGAAGCGGCAAAGAGGCTGATGCATTCCAGCCGAATTTCCTGCCACGCTCATGCCACGGCGCTGTCATCGGGCTGTGTGTAAAGTCCTGGCACCAGACCGGCCGGTTTTCACGTATGGAGATGCCGGTAGGGCCCTGGCCTGAAGGGTGGTCGGCAAGCGTCGATATCTCAATGCCGTTCAGGTATTCGGTATATTGCCCATAGGCTGCAACCGGGTTCACGAGATGTGTGGTTTCATCGTGAATGCCTATCCAGCACATGCTCATGCCGCCATGCGCCACCGCATCACGGCAGATGGTGTCAAACAGTTCCGTCGTGTCTTTGCTGCGCACAATGGCTTCGTTGCAATAGCTGAGCGCAGCATAGAAACGTGTGAGCCTGTCGTTATCGGCGCGTGCTTTGGAAAGTCGCCGCTGTGTTTCCGAAAGCCAGCCCATGACACTGTTTTCCATGCCTTTGCTGACCGGGATCGCATCTTCGAAGTCGCCGCTGCCTATCCTGGCGATCTGTGACTGCACATCGTAAAGCGGGGCGCCCAGCGTTGCGCGCATGGATTGGTATGTCCTCCATAAAAAAAAGATCAGCATGAGCCCAGCCAGGATAAGCGTATAACGGCTATAGAGGGCGAGCTTTAACTCGGAGCCCACCAGGTCGGATGTACGTTTCTCCATCATGCGGTAGCCATCGGCGATGAGTTTCATGATCTCGGCTTTTGCCTGATTGTAAGCATCGTCATGCAGCAGTTGCAGCGCCGCGGTATGATGTTCATCGTCGGCATGTTTCGAGGCCTCAAACAGCTTCATCGCCGCGAACTCGGTACTGGTGAGCTGGTCAGATTTCTTTTTGGCTTCGGATAGCTTGGCAAGCTCTTTTTCACTGAATCCCGCTTTGCTTATCAGTTCCATCAGCGGATGTGTCTCGCCGGGAACAGAGCCTGATGGCCGGTTATCCTGATGGCTGAAATCCCAATAGGCAATGTCATATTCATGGCGGCGCGGGAGCTTGCCGTCACGGATGGCAATGATTTCAGCATGGTACTGTTTGTAAAAGGGATTGCCGCTGGCGACATAAGCGCGTGCGGTGCGGGTAAGGTCATCCGAAGACTGACGCAGTTCGTTTGCCAGCAGGAAGGATTGATGACGTAACTCATTCGCGGAATCGATCCGTTTTTCCGCCAGTACATAAACCGTGAATAAAATACTGTAAATCACCAGGCAAATCGATGCCAGGAGCAGGTTGAGCATAAATGAGCTGGAGTTGTTGTTGCGCGCGGTCATGAGTGAGGATTGTAGATGAATTTGATTGCTTGTACATTCATATCTGCACGGCATGTTTTATGTTTTGGACAGGCATCGGATGCAGCATCTGTTTTGACTAGGTTTAGCGTTATCGGTATGGGCGGCATGATACCTCTTTTGCGGCAGTTGAATTTGCTGCAAATCAAGTCTTGAAGAAATCATCATGCCATAATGAATTAAATGGCTTGCATCCAGTCTATCGACAAGCGCACGGTGATAACAAAAATAAATAATAGTGGATGACGAAAAATAATAGTGAAACTTTAATCGGCTACAATCGTTGCAGTGATAGCTGCGATGCAAATTTCAATGAGAAGGTCATGCATGCTGGATCGAACTTTTAAGAATATTTTTAATGATGCGCATAAATAATGTACGGGAGTGATACCCAGAAATGATACCCAGAAATGATACCCAGAAATGATACCCAGAAATGATACCTAGATATGTTGCGTAGACCTATTATTACTGCACTGGTGCTGACATCCGCCCTGGTGGCAGTTCCACAGGCCATGGCCGCAGGCTCGATCTGGTATGGGGATGCGGATCCTTTATCTACCGCACTGGAATTGCCGCCTGCTGTGTATGGCGCAGGATTCAAACCTGAAATGGCAGGACAGACCTGCACCGGCCTGGATGTCAGCCGGGCGCTGACTCTGGCCGATGTTACGGAAGCGGCTTTATGCAACAACCCGCAGACGCGGGAATCCTATGCAAATGCCAAGGTGCAGGCGGCGCAGCTGGGCATTGCCAAGTCAGCCTTTCTGCCGACCGTGACTGACAGTATCAGCGCGAATCAGAACTTCGTGAGACCTGAATCAGCCAGCAGGGGGCGTGAGTTCAATAATCTGAGCAACAGCCTTGCCGTTTCTTACCTGCTTTATGACTTTGGCAACCGTGATGCTGCGCTGGAAAACGCGCGCCAGTTGCTGAATGCAGTCAGCGCGACCCAGAGCGCCATTGTCCAGAATATATTGCTGTCGACCGTAAAAGCCTACTATCAGGTGCAGACGGACATTGCCTTGCTGGACGCCACCCGGGAATCGGAGCGCTTTAACCTGGAAAGCTTCAAGGCGGCAGAGGCTAAATATAAAGCCGGTGTATCCACGCCGGCTGATAAGCTGCAGGCAGAAACCGCTTATGCCCAGGCTGTGCTGAACAGGATCAGTGCCGAAGGCACCCTTAAAACCGATTACGGTATCCTGGCCAATGTCATGGGCTTGCATGCCAATACGCCGCTCAAGCTGGCGCCTGGCGTGAATTCGCCGGTCAATACAGCGGAAATAGAGCGTGATATCAACCAGCTTATCGAATATGCACGTGTGCGCCGTCCGGACCTGATGGCGAGCGAGGCGCAGGTCAGTGCGGCAAAAGCCAGTATCGAAGCAAGCCGTGCGGCGGCCAAGCCAACTGTTTCTGTCGGGGTATCCAACAGTTTTCAGGATGGCAGCAGCCTGTCTTCCAGCAGCACATCCACACTGGGGCTGACGGTGACAGTGCCGATCTTTGCCGGTTACGGGCCAACGTATAGAATACGTGCGGCAGAAGCAACGGCAGAGGCCAGGGAAGCGCAGCGCGAGCAGCTGAAACTGCAGATATCGCTGGATGTATGGACTGCGTTCCAGAACCTGCGGACTGCACATGAAACGATCAGATCGGCCGAGGCACTGGTCAGCAGCGCAAAAGAATCAGCCCGTGTGGCGCTCGGGCGTTACAAGGCTGGTGTCGGCAATATCATCGATACACTGAATGCGCAGAGTGCGCTGGCAAGTGCGGATCAGCAGAAAATCAAGGCCGATCTCGGCCGGAATATCGCCCGTGCCGCATTGGCACAGGCGATCGGCTCGCTTGACAGTGTGATGATCCAGTCCTTGCCGGGTGGCGGTAAGGCACTTACAGAAGAGGCTCCTTAAAAGTACATCCATGAGAAAAATCATTAAACAATCCACCCTGCCGCTGGTCGCGATCCTGTTGCTGGCAGGCGGCTATTATTTCTATCAAAACAGCAGGCAGGCACAGCCGGAAGACCTGTATAAGTTCGGGGCGGTGACGCAGGGCAATGTGGAACAGGCCGTCTCCGCCAACGGCACGATCAACCCGGTCACACTGGTAAGTGTAGGCACGCAGGTTTCAGGCCGGGTCAGCAAGCTGTATGTGGATTTCAACGATAAGGTGGAAAAAGGCCAGGTGCTGCTGGAGCTGGACGATGCTTTATTTACAGCACAGATAGCACAATCGCAAGGCAGTGTGCGCAATGCAGAAGCCTCGGTAGAGCTTGCCAAAGCGAATGAGGCCAGAATCAGATCGCTATATGAGCAGGAGTATGTGTCCAGGCAGGAGCTGGACCAGTCGGTACAGGCATTGAAGTCTGCCAGGGCGGTGCTGGAAAGTGCGCGAGCCCAATTGCAGCGTGATAAAACCAATCTGTCGTATTCGATCATCCGCTCACCGGTATCGGGGATTGTGATCGACAGGCAGATCGACGTCGGCCAGACAGTCGCCGCGAGCTTCCAGACGCCGACATTGATCAAGATCGCACAGGATCTGTCCAAGATGCAGATTGATACCAGTTTTGCCGAGGCGGATATCGGCAACATCAAAGTCGGGCAGGTTGCCAGATTCAGTGTTGACGCCTTCCCGAACCTGAATTTTGAGGGAACGGTCAAGCAGATACGCCTGAATCCGGTCACGACCTCTAATGTGGTTTCATATAATGTGGTGATTTCCGTGGATAACCCGCAGCAGATACTGCTGCCCGGCATGACGGCTTATGTGAGCATTGTGTTCGCAAAGCATGAAAACGTCATGTTGGTGCCCAATGCCGCGCTGCGCTATAAGCCCAAGCTTGATAGCGATGCCGAAGGCGTCAAGGCGACTGGGAATGGCAGCGATGCCGGCCAGGGGCAGGGCAAGAGCCGCAGGAAAAAACCTGCCGAGATGGCGGAGGCCGGTGGTTTCGGGCGTGGCAAAGTATTTGTGCTGCAGGATGGCAAGCCGCAAGTGCGGCAGGTCAAGGTCGGCATTACGGACGGCAAGCTGACTGAAATCATCAGCGATACGCTGAAGCCGGGCGACCAGGTGATTACCGGCAATGCCCAGGCTGATGGCCAGGCGCCGGCTAACGCGATGCGTGCGCCGCGAATGTTTTAACTCTTGACGGCAAATACCTCCAGATGAGCAATGTGATTGAAGTGCACCATATCTACAAGGATTACCAGACCGCGGCTGGCGCTTTTCCTGTGCTTAAAGATGTGAACCTGAGCATAGCACGCGGTGACTATGTGGCTATCATGGGGCCTTCCGGCTCCGGAAAATCCACGTTCATGAATATATTGGGTTGCCTGGATCGGCCAACAGACGGCGATTACCTGCTGGATGGACATCAGGTCGCGCAGCTGGAGGGTAATGCCCTGGCACGGCTGAGAAACAAGACGATAGGCTTTGTGTTTCAGGGTTTTAACCTGCTTGCCCGTTCCAGCCTGCTGGATAATGTCGCTTTACCGCTGGTGTATTCCGGTGTGGATAAAAAGACGCGGCATGAGAAAGCGGCGCAGGTGCTGGCTAAAGTCGGCCTCGGCAATTATCTTAACTCGCGTCCCAGCCAGATATCAGGCGGGCAGCAGCAGCGCGTGGCGATTGCCCGGGCGCTCATCAATACCCCGCGCCTGATACTGGCCGACGAGCCCACCGGCAACCTTGACAGCAAGACCAGTGAAGAGATTATGCAGCTGTTTGATAGCCTGAACAGCGAAGGAATTTCCATCGTACTGGTCACGCATGAAACCGACATTGCCGAGCATGCAAAACGTCAGGTGCGTTTCCTGGACGGGAAAATCGTGCATGACAGCTACGCATTGCCCGCGGCAACGGAGGCAAACTGATGTTTACGGCAATGCTGGGTGAAGCATGGCATGCCATGGGTGCAAACCGCATGCGCACATTCTTGACCATGCTGGGCATGATGATAGGGGTGGGCGCGGTGGTGATGATGATGGCCATAGGCGAAGGCGCGCAGCAGTCCATCAAAAAGTCCATCAGCTCCATGGGCAGCAATCTGTTTATTGTGCTATCCGGGCCACCGAATGCCGGCGGAGCTAGGTCGGCCACGGGCAATGCGCTTTCGTTGAACGTAAAGGATGCCGACGCCATTGGCGAACTGGATGGCATCGCAGGCGTTGCGCCGACCACGATGGGCAGTGCGCAGGTGATCTATGCCGGCAACAACTGGAACACGACGATTATTGGCACTACGCCAAGCTATATGGAAATTCGTGACTGGGTGATTGATGACGGTTATGTCTTCTCCAATTCTGACATGCGTTCTGCCACGCGGGTTGCCCTGGTCGGCAGAACCGTTGCAGATAACCTGTTTGGCGACACTGTTGATCCGGTAGGCAAAACGATCCGGATCAGGCAAAGCCCGTTTATGGTGGTCGGGGTCCTGAATCCCAAAGGCCAGAGCCTTGATGGACGGGATCAGGACGATACCATCATCGTGCCGCTGACTACGGCGCAGCGTAAGTTGTTCGGCAACCAGGTGCCCGGCAGCGTCAGGATGATGATGGTGCAGGCTGAGTCAGATAAAGCCATGCCGCAGGCTGAAGAAGACATCAACAACCTGCTGCGGCAGCGGCATAATATACGCGAAGGTTCCGACAGCGATTTCTCCGTGCGCAACCTGACCGCCATTGCGAATACCGCCGCTGAAACTACGCGCACGATGGCGCTGCTGCTGGGGGCGATCGCTTCAATCTCGCTGCTGGTGGGCGGCATCGGCATCATGAATATCATGCTGGTGTCGGTGACGGAGCGTACGCGTGAAATCGGCATCCGCATGGCGATAGGCGCCCGCGAGCGCGACATCCTGCTGCAGTTCCTGCTGGAAGCGTTTGTGATTTCTATCGTGGGTTGTGTGATCGGCATACTGATAGGCGTAGGCGGGGCGATGCTGGTAAAGAACTTCACCGGTACTGATGCAATCGTGACTACGCAGTCAATTACACTGGCGTTTGCGGTAGCGGCCAGTGTCGGCATTTTTTTCGGGTTTTACCCGGCACGCAAGGCGGCGCGGCTGAATCCGATTGAAGCGCTTCGTTATCAGTAGTTAAAAGTGTAACTATTAGTTAATTAACAGCCAGAAACGCTGCAATTTGAAAAACATCCCGTGAGAATTAATACATGAAGTATCGCTAATAATAAAAGGTAAATTTTCTTCATTAAATTTTTCTTTTTGAATCAAATATTTCCTGCCAAATGTTTATCAAGCGCCCAGCTGATATGTTCCCGCAACATCTCAGAGGCTTCATTCAGGCGTGATTGCAGTGCGGCGACAATTTCAGGCGAGGTCTTTGCGTTGCCCAAGCCGATTGCAATATTGCGCAGCCATTGCTCATAACCGATACGGTAGATGGCGCTGCCTGCCATGTTGGCCTTGAACGCATCTTCACTCCAGTTGAAGCAGTCGATCAGGCTGATGTCATCCAATCCGTTCCTTACTGCGAAATCGGTTTCTCTGGTGATTTCGGCGAATTTGTTCCACGGGCAGAACAGCTGGCAGTCGTCGCAGCCGTAAACGCGGTTGCCGATCAGCGGGCGCAGTGCAAGCGGAATGCTGCCTTTTAATTCAATGGTCAGGTAGGAGATGCAGCGCCGCGCATCGACTTCGTACGGCGCGGTGATGGCTTGGGTCGGGCATACCTCCATGCAGCTGGAGCAGGTGCCGCAGTGGTTGCTTGCCGGCGCGTCGGTTGCCAGCGGCAGGTTGGTGTAGATTTCGCCCAGAAAAAACCATGAGCCGCGATCTTTGTTGATGAGCAGGGTATGCTTGCCACGCCAGCCCAGCCCGGCTTTTTCTGCGAGAGCGACTTCGAGCACCGGCGCGCTGTCGGTGAACACGCGGTATTCAAATACGGGGGTGGTTTTATCGCCACCCCCACCCTGACCCTCCCCCTCGCAGGGAGAGGGAATGTTGAGTGTGCTGAGTTCGGCCTGGATCTTTTCACAAAGTTTCTGCAGCCTGCTGCGCATGACTTTGTGGTAATCGCGACCCAGTGCGTAGCGTGAAATAAAGGCTTTTTCACCGTTGTGCAGGATACTTTCACTGTCGGCTGCATTCGGCGGCAGGTAATCCATGCGCACGGAAATCACGCGCAGTGTTTTTGGCACTAATTCGGCAGGGCGGGTGCGCTTAATGCCATGTTTTGCCATATAATCCATTTCACCATGGAAACCTTTTTTTATCCAATCCTGATGCCTGGCTTCGGCCTCATGCAGGTCAGTGTCGGTAATGCCGACATGATTGAAACCCAGTGCCAGTCCCCAGTCTTTGATGCTGGCACTCAGTTTTTGCATTTGCAGATTGACGGGTTGGGTGGTGGAGTCGGTCATGGGGGATGATTTTACACTTGATTTGGCAGACGAAGCGGCAACGATTGAGTTTGGTGCTGCGATAGCCGGGGTGATCATACCTAACCTGACCATTTACCTGCATGGGGATCTGGGCGCCGGCAAAACGACCCTGGTACGCGGGTTGCTGCGTGGCCTGGGGTATGTGGGGCGCGTGAAAAGCCCGACTTATACGCTGGTCGAGCCTTATGAAATGCTGGATAGCCATTCAGCGCAGCTGGATCTGTATCATTTTGACCTGTACCGGTTTAACGACGATGAGGAATGGGAAGCCGCCGGGTTCCGGGATCACTTCAATCCGCATAGCGTATGCCTGATTGAATGGCCGGAAAAAGCGGCACAGGTATTGCCGGAACCTGATATTGAAATCAGTTTTATTATCAGGGAAACTGGCCGCAGTGTCCGTGTTTCAGCGCACACTGCACGCGGGCAGCAGTGCATTCAACACATCAAATTCAAATAAGTATGTTTGGTATTCACAATATGATTCGATACTTGATGACTCACGGCATGGAAAATTTTATGGCAAAGCGCATATTCGCTGCAGTATCAGGCCTGGCCTTTGTTTTTGGCATTTTCGCCACCCAGGCAGCATATGCGGCCGACAACATCGTCACCGCCGCACGTGTCTGGCCGGCTCAGGACTATACGCGCATCACGCTGGAAGCCGGTAAGCCGATTGCTTATAAAATGACGCTGCTCAAAGACCCTGAGCGCATCGCGATCGATATTGATAATGTCGATATCAATCCTGCCCTGAAGTCGTTAAGTGAAAAGATACTGAGCAATGACCCGTATATCGCTCAGCTGCGCATGGCCAGATATAAACCAGGCACAGTGCGCCTGGTCGTGGATCTAAAAACGGAAGTCAAACCTGCGATCTTTACGCTGCCACCGGCGGGTGATTATAAACACCGGCTGGTATTGGATATTTACCCGGTTAAAGACCCGCTCATGACCATGCTTGCGGAGCTTGACCAGGGCACCAGACCGGCAGAAACCACTGCGGCAGCGCAGCCGCAGCTGACAGCGGAACCTAAACCGTTACCGCATGGCAATGTTGAGCAGCAGATCATTACGCAGAAGAATGAAGTCAAGCCTGAGGTTGAACCGGCAATGCAGGACGTGCAGGCTGCAACCGCCAGCCCAAGCCCTGCATCTGGCGCGAGCGCTGCAAAAAGCGGTGATAAAGCCGTTGAAAAAACCGTATTCGTTCCGGATGGCGCAAGCATCAAGAACATTCCCAATCCGGGCATGGATAGTAACGGGGTACGTAAAATCACGATTGCGATCGATCCGGGGCATGGCGGGGAAGATCCGGGAGCAATGGGCGCCAGCGGCAGCCGGGAGAAAGACATCACTTTGATGGTGGCGAAAAAACTCAAAGCTAAAATTGATAGCGACCCTAATATGCAGGCAGTACTGACGCGTGACGGCGATTATTTTATTCCGCTGCATGGCCGCGTGGTGAAGGCGCGTAAATTGCAGGCTGATCTTTTTATCTCTATCCACGCCGATGCGTTCACCAACCCGGCGGCACGCGGTTCATCGGTATTTGCGCTTTCTGAAAAAGGGGCAACCAGCGCCAGTGCACGCTATCTGGCTAAAAAGGAAAACGAGTCTGACCTGATCGGTGGCGTAAGCCTGAATGTTAAAGACCCGGTGCTGGCGAGGACACTGCTGGATTTATCGCAGACGGCCACGATTAACGATAGCCTGAAACTTGGCAAGGCTGTGCTGGGTCAGATCGGCAACATCAACAAGCTGCATAAGAACCATGTGGAGCAGGCCGGTTTTGCGGTACTGAAATCACCGGATATTCCATCCATACTGGTTGAAACTGCGTTCATCAGCAACCCGGAAGAAGAACGCAAGCTGAATGATGAAACTTATCAGGATACTTTGGTCACTTCTATTTTTGAGGGTGTCAAAAAGTATTTTGCGACCAACCCCGCGCTGGCCAAGACCAAGATTGCGCTGGATTGACCAATGCCAGGCTAGGCCGGGTGATGTCGCAGGTTTGAAGGCGGGCAGTTTTTACCAAGGAGGGATGGCATGCAACTCAAGTTTTTAGGCGCAACGGGTACTGTAACCGGATCCAAGTATTTACTGACCAGTGATAAATATCGTGTCCTGATCGACTGTGGCCTGTTTCAGGGGTTGAAGCAACTGCGCCTGAAAAACTGGGCGCAGCTGCCGATCAAGCCTGCAGAGGTCAATGCGGTGGTGCTGACCCATGCACATATTGACCACACCGGCTACCTGCCGCTGTTCGTGAAGAACGGTTTTTCCGGCAAGGTCTATTGCACGGAGGCAACGCGCGACCTGTGCAAGATCCTGCTGCCCGACTCGGCGCACCTGCAGGAAGAAGAAGCGGAATATGCCAATCGCCGCGGATTTTCCAAACACCATCCGGCATTGCCCCTTTACACAACGGAAGATGCCTTCAAAGCACTGGAGTTGCTTACCCCGGTGCCGTTCGACCAGGACATCAATATCGGCGATGACCTTACGCTCAGGTATTATCCTAACGGGCATATCCTGGGGTCGGCATTTGCGCGCATCCATAACAAAAAGACATCCGTCCTGTTCTCCGGCGATATAGGTCGCTCCAATAACATCCTGATGAAACCCCCGGTGACGGTGAAACAGGCGGACTACCTGCTGCTGGAGTCGACTTACGGCAACCGCCTGCATGAGCGTGACGACCCGATGCTGAAGCTGGCGACCATCATCAACAGAACCGTGAAGCGCAAGGGCGTGGTCGTGATACCGGTGTTTGCCGTCGGGCGCGCGCAGGAGCTGCTGTATTACATTCATCTGCTTAAGGCTTCAGGCGCTATCGCAGACAATATCCCGGTGTACCTGAATAGCCCGATGGCCGTGGATGCAACGGCGATATTCAGCAAACACCGCGGCGAACACCGGCTGTCAAAAGAAGAATGTGCCGCATTGAGCCGCACCGCGCGTATGGTAAACAGCGTCGAGGAGTCGCGCGCCCTGAACCAGATGAAAGGCCCGATGATTATTCTGTCAGCCAGCGGCATGGCCTCGGGCGGGCGGGTGGTGCATCACCTGAAAGCATTTGCGCCAAAATCCAACAATACCATTCTGTTTGCCGGATTTCAGGCAGCAGGCACACGCGGCGCAGCCATGCTTGATGGCGCAAAAGAAATCAAGATACATGGTGAATACGTGCCGGTAAGGGCAACTGTTACCTCCATCACCAATCTTTCGGCACATGCCGATTATTCCGAGATCATCACCTGGCTCCGGGGTTTTGAATCTGCACCTAAAAAGACCTTTATCGTACACGGTGAACCGGTAGCCGCCGATAGCATGCGGCGCCATGTTGAAGAAGAATTGCATTGGCACGCGGAGGTGCCGGATTACCTGGAAACAGTGAATCTCGATTGATGTATCGTCTTGATGGCACCCATCACCGTTTCCCGGTCATCAGGTAATCGATTTCACGGCTGGTATCACCGTAGCCAGACTGCGTGAGCAAGGCACGCTCAATGTAGCGGCTGACTTGCTGCCGTAACGCAGTGACCAGCCTGCCGTCCGTGAAAAACTGCGGAAACTTGAAACTGAGCCATGCATACAGGCTCAGGTTGTGGCTGAGCAGTTCCGCTTGTTCCAGATGCTTCGGGCTTTCTGAATCGAGCCAGGCAGGGCGGAGAGGGAGGTGTCTTGCCCTGGATTGTGCGACACTTTGCAGGCATAGCAGGTAATAGTCTTTTTCAAACGCTACATTGAGCGAGATAGGTGCACAGGTAAATATGTACTTGTCTTTCAAGGACATGTCGGGAGCGTATTCATCTACCAGCAATGCCTGGTTGATCTGGCTATTAACTGAAGCCATTGCAAAAAGCGCATGCGAAAAACGCGTACGCTCCTGGTGGTAGATCAGGATCTCGGATATTTTGCGCGTGTGCAGTTTAGCGGCAATGCCATCAATCTGCATCATGTCGATATTGACAGGCAGCTTTGCCAGGTCTGCGGTATCATCTGCTGTCAGCATGTGCTCAATATGGATCAGTTCATCCTCCTCCAGCACATTCACGTAGCCGGTGTCATAAATGCCAAACCTGCCGGCGCGGCCTGCGATCTGCCGCACTTCTGTCATGTTGAGCATGCGCGGGGCAATGCCGTCAAACTTGTGGATATGCGAAAAGATCACGCGCCGTATCGGCAGGTTCAGGCCCATGCCAATCGCATCGGTGGCCACCAGTATGTCTGCCTGGCCGCTGCTGAAGCGCTCGGACTCGGTGCGGCGCACTTCCGGTGCCAGTGCCCCGTAAATGGTGGCTACCGTAAATCCCCATTGCCTGAACCTTGCGCTGAACGTCAGCACGTCCTTGCGGCTGAAGGCAATCACTGCATCGCCTTTCTGCAATTTCGGCTTTAACTTCTGTTTGCTGTAGCGTTTGCCGCACAGGCTTTCATGTTCCAGCACCAGCGGGGTTTTACGTTCCAGATAAGTGACATCATAGCTTTCGTCCAGCGTTTCAATCACGTCGATACAAGGCTTGGTGACCGCAGTCGAGCCGCAGATGAAAACTTTGGCGGCAGGGGCGCCCACTAAAGCAGCCGTCCATGCCGAGCCGCGATCCGGATCCAGCAGCATCTGGATTTCATCAATAACGGCAACTTCAACCTGCGTGCGGGGGTTCATCATTTCAATGGTGGAAGCGGTATGCCTCGCGCCTTCCATCAGCACGCGCTCTTCGCCGGTAATCAGGTTGCAGGGTACGCCTGCAGCAACCAGCCTGTCGCGGACTTCCATTGCCAGCAGCCGCAGCGGCGCCAGGTATACGCCGGACTGCGCTTTCTCCAGTGCAAGCAGTGCCTGATAGGTTTTGCCGGAGTTGGTCGGCCCCAGGTAAAAATGATGGTGGCGTTTCAGGCTGCGGGCAACGCTGAAACTATCCGTGAAACCGGTGACTGATAAATCTTTGGAGTTTGAATGCATACTTTCAGGAATTTAGCTTAAAACAGGTAAAATAACCATCGTTAAAGTTAACTTGAACCTATTGATCAATCCCATGCATATTCAGTTATTACCCGACCAGCTTATCAGCCAGATCGCCGCAGGCGAGGTGGTGGAGCGGCCGGCATCCGCATTGAAAGAGTTGCTTGAAAACAGCCTGGATGCAGGCAGTACGGATATTCAGGTGGCCCTGCTGCAAGGCGGCATCAAGCAGATACGGGTGGCGGATAACGGCAGCGGTGTGGCGAAAGAAGACCTTGAACTTGCGTTGACGCGCCATGCCACCAGCAAGATCGCCAGCCTTGAAGACCTGGAATCGGTCGCCAGCCTGGGTTTTCGCGGTGAGGCGCTGGCAAGCATCGCTTCCATTTCGCGCACGCAGCTGCTAAGCCGGCAGGTTCAGGCAAAACACGCATGGCGCATCACTTCGGAAGGCAGCGATATTTCCGCGATTGAACCTGCCGCGCTGGACGCCGGCACGGTGATCGAGGTTTCAGACCTGTATTTCAATACGCCGGCACGCCGCAAATTCCTGAAAACGGAAGGCACCGAATTTGGTCACTGCGAAGAGGTGTTTAACCGGATCGCGCTTTCGCGCCCGGATGTCGCGCTGATGCTGCAGCACAATGGCCGTGCCCTGAGCCGCTATGCGGCGAGCCAGCCGGAACGCAGGTTTGCCGAGGTACTGGGCAGCGAGTTTGCCGCAGAGTCGATCAGCCTGGATGAGTCCGCGGCCGGCTTGCGTTTATGGGGCATGGCAGCCAAGCCTACGTTTAACCGTAACAGCCGCGATACCCAGTATGTCTATGTGAATGGCCGTTTTGTGCGCGATAAACTGATTGCGCATGCGATTCGCCAGGCATACCAGGATGTGCTGCATCATGACCGCCATCCGGCATTCGTGCTGTTTCTGGAGCTTGACCCCGTACTGGTCGATGTGAATGTGCATCCTGCCAAGACCGAGGTCAGGTTCAGGGATGCGCAGTCAATGCATCGTTTTATATTCCACTCACTGAACAAGGCTTTGGGCACGCCTACCGGCGTATCCAGTGCGGTGACGGCCAGCCAGGCCGGGTATAACCCATTCAGCCAGCAGCAGCCTTCGAATACTCCTTACCCTGCTTATCAGTCGCAGATCAACCTGCGTGCAAGCGAGCCGGCCGGTTTTTACGACACCATGTTCGGCACAAGGGGAATGGGTGCAGGAGGCAATGGCAGCGCGCAGGTGCAATATGCAAGCCCGGTGTGTTACGCACCTGAATTTGAAACTGAAAGTGCGCTTAACCAGCCACAGCCGCATACGGAAGAATACCCGCTCGGTTTTGCCGTAGCGCAGATCCATGGCGTTTATGTACTGGCACAGAATGCGCAGGGACTGGTCGTGGTGGACATGCACGCCGCACATGAACGCATCATGTATGAAAAACTCAAATCCGCGCTGGATAGCCAAAGCGTGCCGATGCAGCCCTTGCTGCTGCCGGTGAGTTTTAATGCAGACAAGCTTGAAGTGACAGCGGTGCAGGAAGTGCTTGGCATGAATGATGACAGCTTGCGGCAGCTGGGTTTCGATATTGCCGTGCTGTCACCGACCACACTTGCGGTACGCGCGGTGCCAACCATGCTGCAGAATTCGGATGTGGTGGAACTGGCGCGGGATGTGCTCAGGGATTTACGCGAATACGGCGCGAGCAGGGCGCTGACCGAGCGGCGCAATGAATTGCTGGGAACTATGGCCTGCCATGCGGCCGTGCGCGCAAACCGCAGTCTGACGATCACTGAAATGAATGCATTGCTGCGTGATATGGAAGCGACTGAACGCTCCGGCCAGTGCAACCACGGCCGCCCAACCTGGTTCCAGGTGTCCATGGGTGATCTGGATAAGATGTTCATGCGGGGGAAATAATGCTCATATCATTCCAGGGCTCCGTCAGAATGATGTGATTGGTAGGCATTTAGCCTAAAAGATGATTTGCACAAAGATTATCCATTGATATTTCGTACGTAAAAGCGTACCATTGTTTCTGGTTTATCGGAGATTTAATTATGCAGACATTATCAGCCAGTACAGCACGTACTAATCTATATCGCTTGATTGATGAAACGGCTGAATCACATCAGCCTTTGGTGATTACAGGTAAGCGCAATAACGCTGTGCTGGTTTCAGCAGAAGACTGGGCGGCCATGCAGGAAACCTTGTTTTTACTATCCGTTCCCAATATGCGTGAGTCTATTCGTGAGGGCATGAGCACGCCTGTGACCGAGCTTGCCGATACGCTGGATTGGTAATAAATGGCAACTTGGCAGCTGTTGTACACGAAAGCGGCGCAGAAAGATGCCAGGAATCTTGCGGCAGCAGGGTTGAAAGACAAGGCTTTGCAGCTGTTGGATATATTGGCTGAAAATCCGTTTCAGAACCCTCCGCCTTATGAAAAGCTTGTGGGGGATTTAACAGGCGCCTATTCGCGTCGTATCAATATCCAGCATCGTTTGGTTTATCAGGTGCTGGATGCAGAAAAAATCATAAAAGTATTAAGGATGTGGTCACACTATGAGTAGTTTACTGCAATGAGTAGTTTATTGCAGTTTCTGCTTTAGCCAGCGCCAGACCAGGCTATCCGGTATTTCAATGCCATCTATGACGTAGGTCAGTATTTTGCTGTTGTTGAGTAGCGTGGGCAGCGCAGACCTGGCATCAGGGGTGCCGCAGAACAGGACACGGTCACCCATTTGCAATGCAGTCGAAACCGGCGGTACCAGCATGGGCACACCATCGCGCAGCAGTAGCAGCGGTACGAGATTGAGCCGGATGCTGCGGTTGGCAGGATCCTGCGTCAGGTTGTGCAGGGAGACCGGGGTGCTCTTGCCCAGCAGTTCTGCAATGGCCGGCGTGCTGTCTTTACTGACTGTGATCGCCCATCTTTCCGGCACGGTTTCGCCGACGACCGAAACCAGTTCACTGATGAGCTGATTCGCCCAGCTGTTGCTCTGGTTGCGCACCAGGGTCAGGAATTGGGCTAGCAGGGGTGCAATCATGTGCGCCAGGCACTCGTGCGCAATGATTTCGGTAGGCTGCATGGTGATGTCGGCATTAAACTGCCTGAACAGGGTATCGTTATGGCGCCGGTTTTTCCGTATCACCACAAACAGTTTTGGATTCAGCTCATAAGCCGTCATGACGATAGACAGATTATTGATGTCATTGTCGGTGCCGGCTACGATGCCGACAGCGTTTTCAATATCCGCTTCCAGCAGTGTTTTCGACTCGGTGCCGCTGCCGACAATACATTCATCGCAGCCAGTCAGTTCCGGCATCGCTTCTACGATAGTGGTCGTAATGTTTTCGCGCTCCAGGTTTTCCACCACGGATTTTCCGAAACGACCGTAGCCGCATACGACCCAGCGGCCCCTAGGGGGCGTTTCAGGCGGCAGCAGCGTGTCACCCGGAACATCCGTCAGCCATTCATGCAGGATATAAGTGCCGATGGCATGTACCCGCATTGCCAGCTGGTCACCAAACAATGTGTAGGGGTTGATGATGTGGTCGGTGCCGAACGATGCCATATTGGCTGCAATATCATCACGCTCGGCGCGTGCCAGTACCGGCAGGGTCGGGTTCATCAGCTTGACGGCAACCGCCACGGCAAGGTTGACTTCGTCGTTGTCGGTCAGCGTGACTACGCCACTGCAAAGCGGATGATGCACGCCTGCGCGGATCAGGTTTTCTGGTAGTTTTGCATCTGCGCACAGGTGTGGAATCACGCTGTAGGTTTCGGCCAGGTCCAGTTCGTTTAAACGCTCCTGCTGCGATTCAATGACCACGACACGCATGCCTTTTTCATCCAGTGTCCTGGCCAGTACGCTGGCAGATTCGCCATAACTGCATAATATGTAGAACGGTTCCTGCAGCGCTTTTACGGCGCGGGCGAAACGCTCTGTCGTAATTGCCGCCCTCAGCGCGGTGTCCTGCAGCAGCGTGATGATTTTGCCGATGGCGTAAAACCATGGGATCACCGTCAGGTAGATCGAGATCGTCAGCCACAGCCGCTGGGATTGGCTGTAGGCATACGGGATTTCGCCAAACCCGATGGTGGTTGCGGTGTAGCTGATGACATAGAGCGCTTCGAATATGCTCATGTGCCATGGGCGACCTTCGTTGTCGAGCCCGGGCATGAGCGTAAGCCCGAAAATGGCAATCGAAAAGCAAACGATGATCAGGATCAGCGGCCGCCGCAGGCGACGCAAGATCAGGAACAGGATGCTATTCATTTAGGGCTGTACGCACTGGTTGATGATGTGCCAGCCTCGATTAACGGCGCTGGCCTATGGTTTCCGCAATCAGCAGTATTACTGAGACAAAATTGGCCATCAGCGCGCCGCCTGAGAGTGAAACAATATAGGTGATCAGGCTTGGCTCATCCATTTTTCCACTCAGGGCCGCCCATAGTATGGCGGCAGTAATCAGCTGCAGGTCGGCAGCCAGGCTTGTGGACAACAGGATGGCACCTACATGTGTGCGGTCGCCGAATTTAAGCACGGTGGCAATCAGGCTGACAACGATTGCCGCATATAACTCATAGACATGGTGGTGGCTGGGGTTGTCGATATCACCCAGGAAAAAACCGAAATTCAGTGTCATTGCCAATACGATAAAAAAACCGAAAATAACTTTTTCTAAATTCATGGATGGGCCCGTCAGTAAAATGAGTACTAAAAATTGGATGCGATGATGAGTAACATCATATGGGTGAAATCATAAAGCTACAGTAAGATGTATTATATACGCACTTATATTCACTTTCTTAATTAAGCACATAAACCCGCCGGCATGCGGCAAGTATAGATTGCATCATGCCGGCAATATACCACTGCAGAACCATAGCTGATGAACCATACCGCATTACCCCCTGCAATTTTCCTGATGGGCCCGACCGCCAGCGGCAAAACCGGCGCTGCTGTCGCACTGTATTCCCAATTGCCGATAGAACTTATCAGCGTCGACTCGGCGCTGGTGTTCCGCGACATGGATATTGGCACGGCAAAACCCGATGCTGAAACGCTGGCAATAGCCCCGCATCACCTGATCGATATCATTCCGCCGACAGCCGCTTATTCTGCAGCTAATTTCAGGACGGACGCCCTGCGCCTGATGGCCGAGATTACGGCGCGCGGCAATGTGCCTGTACTGGTAGGCGGCACCATGCTTTATTTCAGGGCGCTGCAGAGCGGTTTAAGTCATTTGCCTGAAGCAGATCCGCAAGTACGGCAGCAGATCGAGCATGAAGCTGCGCAGATCGGCTGGCCTGTCATGCATGCAAAACTGGCGCAGGTTGACCCTGAAACGGCGGCGCGCCTGCAGCCTAACGATGTACAGCGTATAGAGCGTGCTCTGGAAGTGTATCGCCTGACCGGCCAGACCATGACCGCTTTGCACCAGGCATCTGCCGGTGAGGCGTTGCCATATCGCCTGCTCAAGATTGCACTGGTACCCAGCGACCGCAAAGTGCTGCATGAACGCATTGCGCTCAGGTTTGACCAGATGCTCGCCGATGGATTTATCGATGAAGTGAAAGCGCTCGTGAAAAAATACCCCGAGCTGACCGCAGACAGCACATCCATGCGCTGCGTGGGTTATCGCCAGGCGCTGGAATACCTGGCCGGCCTGTATGACAGCAAGGAACTGCGTGACCGGGGCATTTTCGCAACGCGCCAGCTGGCTAAACGCCAGTTGACCTGGCTGCGCGCCATGGATGATATTGTAGAGATCGATTGCCTGAGCCCGAAACTGCATGAAACAGTACTGCATGAAATAACCGCATTCATTAAGGAGTAAAGTCATGAAGGATTTCATTAAAGCCAATCTGGTGCTCGTGGTTGGCCTGACATTGCCGCTGTTGTTGGTCGTACTTTTCTTTGCTGCGACGGTAGTCCCCAAGGCATTCGGTACGCCGCCGCAATATGAAATGCTGTTTACCACGATGCGTTATGATTACCGGGCTGCTCCCGATTATGAGATTGATTTTGCAGTGAAAAATCAAAAGCTCATGGTTAAATCCCGCAAGAATGAACATAAAGACCGTGGCTATCACTCGAAATTATTGATGGTCTACGATGCACAAAGTGAAACCGTCCGTGAAATCAATGTAGATGCCGTTAAAGCCGGCGCTGCGGTAAATAATAATGAAACTGTGCTGGATGAAACGGCTGGCTGGACTATCGATACATCCAAAGTGTCTCCGGATGGTTATATTCTGGACGGGCCCAGCTACAGCGGTGGCGGCATGCTCGTTGGCATGTTCGGTGCTGGTTATCGCAATGACGGTTTCAGGATCAAAAAGGGCAGTGTCGCTTACCGGATACCTGACACACAGGGTGATTATTACTACAACCAGGTGCAGTTCGTCGGCTGGGTCATCAAAAAATAAGGGGGCAATATGTCGCTTAAAGAAGATGCATTGCAGGACATCGTTTCACTCGCCAGGCACCACCAGCTTACGCTTGAAGAAATAGCCCAGGCGCTGAATGACCCTGAATCCGGCCGTGAAAAACAGTCAGCCGGTATTTTATCCAGGCTTTTTGGCTATGTAGGCGGCATTTTTGTATTTGCAGGTATCGGCGTCTTTATCTCAATGTATTGGGATGACTTTGGGTCGGCAGCACGGGTGATCGTTACGCTCGGGGTTGGGCTGGTGGCTTTTTTGATGGGGCTGGTGTGCCTGGCTGAGCAGAAATATGAGCGTGCCGCTACGCCGCTGTTCCTGATGGCATCGTTGCTGCAGCCAACCGGGATTCTGGTGATGCTGCAGGAATATGCCTCAGGCGGTGATGCGCGGCACGGTTTGCTTTTTATGGCGACTTACATGCTGATTCAGCAGGGGAGCGCTTTCTGGGCCAGGCAGCGCAGCGTCCTTGCCTTCAGTGCCATCCTGTTCGGCTGTGTTTTCTTTGCCAACCTGTTCGATATTCTGGACATCAGCGAAAAGCTTACCGGGCTGGTGATCGGCACCTCACTGCTTTTTGTTGCGTATGCGCTTAACCAATCCAGGCACATTGCGATAGCGGCTTTCTGGTATTTTGCCGGCGCTGTGATACAGCTGTGGTCGATATTCGAGCTGGTGAAGAACTCGTCACTTGAACCTGTATACCTCGGCGCATCTGCATTGATGATATTCATGAGCACCTATGTGCGCAGCAGGACGCTGCTGCTGGTTGGTACGCTGTCCATGCTGTGCTACATCGGCTATTACACGGCAAAACATTTTGCGAATGCCGTAGGCTGGCCGATTGCGCTGGTGCTGATCGGTATCGCCCTGATAGGGCTGAGCTCACTGGCCGTGAGGCTGAACAACAAATATATCAGAGCAGCAGCTTAAAAAAAAGCACCGGTAAATCTGCAAGCAGAACTCAGCGGTGCTTTTTATCCTGGGTTTGAGTCATCATGGCTTTGCGTGACGGGCTGTTCCAGTTTCGGGGGTGCAAATTACAGATGCAGGTGCTCGCGTATGCGCTGCGCTGCTTCCATGCACTCATCATAAGAGGCAACCAGCGCGATACGCACGAAGTTCTTCCCTGGGTTGACGCCATGTGCCTCGCGCGCGAGAAAGCTGCCCGGCAATACCGTGATATTCAGGTCGCGGTAGAGTTTTACAGCCAGTTCAGTGTCGGAAATGTTCTGATCTTTGATTCTTGCCCATAGATAAAACGCAGCATCCGGAATAACCGCTTCCAGCACATCGGTCAGCAGCGGTGTAACGTCTTTGAATTTCCGGGCATACTGAGCGCGGTTTTCAATGACATGCGTCTCATCGTTCCATGCGGCAACTGACGCAGCCTGCACGGCAGGGTTCATCGCGCAGCCATGATAAGTGCGATACAGCGTGAATTTTTCGATAATGGCTTCGTCACCGGCCACGAAGCCTGAACGCATGCCGGGCACATTGGAGCGCTTGGAAAGCGAGCTGAAAACAACCAGGTTCCTGTAGTTTCTGCCAAGCTGGTGCGCTGCCTGTAACGCGCCTAATGGCGGGTGCGCTTCATCAAAATAGATTTCCGAATAGCACTCATCTGCCGCAATGACAAAGCCATGACGGTCTGACAACTCAAAAAGATCTTTCCATTGTGCCAGGCTCATTACTTTGCCGGACGGATTGCCGGGGCTGCATACATAAACCAGCTGGGTGCGGGCCAGTATATCAGCCGGTACGCTGGAAAAATCCATGACATGGTTATGTTCCGCATCCTCGTGCGGCAATGTGTTCAGGAAATAAGGCTCGGCGCCGGCCAGGAATGCCGCGCCTTCGTAAATCTGGTAGAACGGGTTTGGCGAGATCACGACGGGGGTGATCTCTGATGCATCGATGATGGCCTGTGCGAAAGCAAATAGCGCTTCACGGCTGCCGTTGACAGGCAGTATTGCTTTTTCGGCGCTTAATGCCGGGATGTTGTAACGCCTGGCAATCCAGCTGGAAATTGCTTCGCGTAGCTCGTTTGAGCCGATAGTCGTGGGATAATTGGCTAAGCCGGACAGGTTTCCAACCAGCGCATCTTTTATCAGTTGCGGCGTAGCGTGTTTAGGCTCTCCGATTGATAAATTGATCGGCGTAAAAGCAGGGTTGGGAACAATCCCTTTAAACAGGTCGCGCAAGCGCTGGAAAGGGTAGGGCTGCAGTAAATTCAGATTAGGATTCATAGGCATCATTATAATGAGCAATAGCGATAATAAAAACTCTTTTGCAGTCTTCGGTTTACTTTTTGGCGCCCTGTGCTGGGGCATTATCTGGTATCCGTACCGCATCATGGCTGATGCCGGTGTGTCGGGCATCGTTTCCAGTTTCTATACCTACAGCATTGCCGTAGCGCTGGCAGGGGTCTATTTTGCTGCCCACTGGCGGGGCATATTCAAGTTACCGTTGAGCATAGTGTGGCTAAGCCTCGTAGCAGGGTGGACCAACCTGAGTTATGTACTGGCGATTATCGACGGCGAAGTCATGCGCGTGATGCTGCTGTTTTATCTTTCGCCGCTGTGGACGCTGATACTCGCGCATTTCTGGCTTAAGGAAAAGACGCACCTGCCTGGGGTGGCCGCCATCATTACATCGCTGCTTGGCGCTTATATCATGCTGTATGACCCGGCTGCCAGCCGGTTTCCTGTGCCTGCAAACAACGCGGAGTGGCTGGGGCTTTCTTCCGGATTCGGCTTTGCGCTGACCAATGTCATGGCAAGAAAATCCGTACATCTGACGCTGCGTGCAAAATCTTTCGCGATATGGACAGGCGTGATGCTTGTCTGCCTGATCGCCATGCCGCTGATGCAGGTTCCTCTCATGTCACCTGTAGTGTTCACATCAGGCAACTGGCTGATTATGGGCTTGATTGCGATTCTGCTGATTGCGGCTACGTTTCTTGTGCAATATGGCGTAACCTTGATCAAGGCCACCAGGGCTTCAGTGCTGTTTTTGTTTGAACTGGTGGTGGCGGCAATTGCTGCATATTTCCTGACGGATGAAACAATGCAGATGAATGAATGGATAGGTGGTGCCCTGATTGTGGCAGCTTCCATATTTGCTGCATTCAATCATCGGGACTGATGACTGCCGTAATTGAATCAAGCGATCATGACTGTTGCTACAAGGGAGCCCCAGGCTCCTTTTTACTGGCTGTCATATTTCCGGGGTATGCAAGGGCATGATACAAGGGAAAGCCAAGTGCAGACTTGCATAAAAAAAC
>Ga0123388_1042781_pt1 | contig 33811 bp, 35 predicted proteins | sample T0HHNO3metaT_FD_89916 | JGI IMG/M metagenome (GOLD analysis project Ga0123388, IMG submission 89916) | Methane-oxidizing artificial microbial communities from Washington, USA to study methane cycling - T0-HHNO3 metaT (Metagenome... | ecosystem: Engineered > Modeled > Simulated communities...
ATGCGATTGGCGAATGCGCACTGTGGAACGGGCAGATTTTCGGTTTGGTCGCACCGGGTTACGCGATGGCGCGTACCGTGGTTGCTGATTTGGCAGGCGAAGCAGGCAGTTATCATGCAATCAACAACCCGCCCCAGCCAGCGCGCCACTAATCAGTTGCGTAGCGTAGAAATTATCCGCCATTACACCAAACATGCCGAAGGTTCGGTATTGGTTAAATTTGGTGACACGCATGTGCTTTGTACCGCCAGCGTGGAAGAAAGAGTGCCTGGATTTTTAAAAGGTAAAAATCAAGGCTGGGTAACCGCAGAATATGGCATGCTGCCACGCTCAACCGGCAGCCGCATGGATAGGGAAGCCGCAAAAGGCAAGCAATCCGGCCGCACACAAGAAATTCAACGTTTGATCGGCAGGAGTTTGCGCGCGATTATTGATCTGGAAAAACTCGGTGAGCGCAGCGTTCACATTGATTGTGACGTGATTCAGGCAGATGGCGGTACGCGCACAGCCAGTATTACGGGTGCTTATGTCGCTTTGCATGATGCTATCTCTACGCTTTTAACCAGCGGGAAAATCACTGAGAACCCACTTAAACAAGCTGTAGCGGCGATTTCAGTGGGCGTTTACAAAGGCTTACCTGTATTGGATTTAGATTATATTGAAGACTCTGACTGCGATACCGATATGAATGTAGTGATGACAGCGGATGGTGGTTTTGTAGAGATTCAGGGCACTGCAGAAGGCGAACCTTTTGCGCGCGACACCATGAACAGCATGCTGGACTTGGCTGCCAGCGGCATTGGTGAATTGCTGACTTTACAGAAAACCGCCTTGGCACGCTAATTAAAACGACAATATTGGCGTAGGAAAATTGATACCGATGAACAAACTCGTTATTGCATCGAACAACCAAGGTAAATTGCGTGAGATTCAAGCGTTATTAACCCTGCTTAATATTGAAGTATTGCCACAAGCCAGCTTGAATATTAGCGAAGCAGATGAACCGCATTTCACCTTTATCGAAAATGCCTTGGCCAAAGCGCGACATGCCAGCTTACATAGTGGCTTAGCTGCACTAGCAGATGATTCAGGCCTGTGTGTTGAAGGGTTGCAAGGGAGGCCTGGTGTTTATTCAGCACGCTTTGCCGATATGATTAACCCTGATGGGTGTGCCGAAACAAACGCGGACAAAATAAACCGCGATGAAAAAAATAATCTGGCCTTATTAAGCGCACTGGCAGGCCAAAGTAACCGCAGCGCTTATTATTACTGCGCGTTAGTATTGGTGCGCCGGCACGACGATCCTCAACCCATCATTGCAGAAGGCATTTGGTCAGGTGAAATTTTAACAGCACCAAGAGGGTCAAATGGCTTCGGCTATGACCCTTTGTTTCTGGATTTGAGTCACCACAAAACCGGCGCAGAGTTAAGCCCTGACATCAAAAACAAAATCAGTCATCGTGGCCAAGCGTTGCAACAATTAATGATTAAAATCAAGGCATTAAAAGTATGAAAAATCTACCAATATGGTTACGAGATGATGGTAGCATAGTCTCTTGCACCGAAAAAATCAAAGTCATGCGCGAAAATTTTGAAGAGATTCAACAGATCGCCCAAGATGCATTTGAAGATGGTTTACTGCTAGAAGTATCCGAAGCGCAGATGCGTGAAGCCCTGCATCAACTCGTCAATCAGTTAATTAACCCTTATCAAAAAACTAAAGCGGCCCTTGAAAAAAGTTATACCAATTAAAGCGGACACACTTTTCAATACGAAAACTGAGCCAATCAATAGCACTTCGCCACTTTTAGGCCAGGCAACATTATCCGGTCTGGCCAATCCGCCGCCTTTATCGCTGTATATTCATATTCCTTGGTGTGTTAAAAAATGCCCGTACTGCGATTTTAATTCGCATGAGTCACGCACTGATATACCTGAAAAGCGTTATGTAGCGGCGTTAATTGCCGATTTAGAGCAATCCGTGCCGCGCATTTACGGGCGCAAAATCAGAAGCGTATTTTTTGGTGGTGGTACACCGAGTTTATTTTCTGCTGAATCAATCGACGAAATTTTAAGCACGGTGCGCATGTTAACGCCGCTGGAATATGGCGCAGAAATCACACTGGAGGCCAATCCCGGCACTGTGGAAACCAGCCGTTTCGCAGGTTATAAAGAGGCAGGTATCAATCGCATTTCACTGGGTATTCAAAGCTTTAATGCTGATTATTTAAAAGCACTCGGTCGCATTCATGATGATAAGCAAGCCATTACAGCGGCCGAACTGGCACTGAGTACCTTTGAACGCGTGAATCTGGATGTGATGTATGCATTACCAAATCAGACGCTTGAGCATGCGCTAAATGACACGCGCCAAGCCATCGCGCTGAACCCGGATCATCTATCGTTTTATCATTTAACGTTAGAGCCCAATACGCCGTTTCATCGCACACCACCTAGTTTGCCAGATGATGACTTGAGCGCAGACATGCAGGAACAGATTGAAGCTTTATTGGCTGAACATGGTTACGAGCATTATGAAACATCGGCTTTCTGCAAGCCAAACTCTCACGCAAGGCACAATATGAATTATTGGCAATTTGGCGATTATTTGGGCATTGGCGCAGGCGCCCACAGCAAGCTAAGTTATCACGATAAAATCACCCGCGAAACGCGACACAAACATCCAAAAGCATTTATGGAAAATGCTGAAGCTAGCAACGCTGTGGATAATAGTTGGCTGATTCCGCAAGCGGATTTAGGTTTTGAATTTATGATGAACGCACTCAGGTTAACGAGCGGTTTTGAAACAAAGCTTTTTCAAGAGCGTACGGGTAAATCCATACAAAGCATTAATTTAGGGATAAAAACTGCTTTAGAAAAAAAATTAATCCAGCAGGATTTGCAGCGAATAACACCGACTTTATTAGGCCAACGTTACTTAAACGATTTATTAGCGTTGTTTTTATAAGCGTTTAATTAATCAAACGTTTTACGCGTATCCAGCAATGCAATCAGCATTAAAATTTCATCCAGCACGGCTTGGCTAAAACCTTCTCTATCGCCATCACGATTATCCGTAATCAAGCTTTCCAGATACACTTTCGCCAAATCGCTAGGCCAAACTGCATCCAGCTTTTCCATGATATGCGGAAATTCCTCTAAGTCTTGCGGCACCACAATTGCAGCGCTGGTCTCGTACCATACTGGCGTCATCACATTAAAAGTGCGATGCAGGCTTTGCGCGTAATGTTCAAAATCTTCTTTTAAACCTAACGTTCTGAATATCTCAAGCAAATATAGCCAATGATTAATAGAGTTTTTTGGCTGTGTTTCGATGATTAACTTTAAGTGATCAATCGCATCTTGCGTGCGATTAATACTCATCAGCAATTTCGCTTCTTCTAAAGTTGAAACCGCCTTAGCTTGCTCATCGCGCATTTGCGTATTCATAAAACGCTTGGTTGAATCTTGTGGCTGCTGCTCAGCTACATACTCAGCTTCGGCAGCCACGGCCTCTTGTTCCGTGTCTTGCCATTGCCCGCCTAAATCCGTCAAAGTGTCATCCATAATCGGCACCGACTCGCTAAAACGGGTCACCACACGCTGGCGATATTTTAAAAGGAAGTTAGCAGCTAGCACCAATAAAGCAAGCAAAGCTAGCGCAGCCAATAACCCATACTTCAGTAAATTAGATGGCGATTCTTCTACTTTTTCTGTTGCTAGAACTGCTGACACTGGCGATTGTTGCGTCAATGGCTTCACTTGCTTCGTGACAGTATTAACGCTATTTACCTTGTTTCCATTGGCACTATCATCATTCAGATTTTTAAATGATTTTTTAGCTGATAGCGTGTTAGCGACCTCTTGCGTTTCTGGCTCTGACGATTGGATATTGTCTGTTAAACCAGTTGTAGCGGCCTGCTTATCAGGCATACTCAATGTTTTATCCAACATCAGTTTCAAATAACTTAATTTTGCTTGCAAAACGCTTATTTGGGCATGTAAGCGCTCTAATTCCGCTTTCAAAAGATCATTCTTGCTTAGTAATAACTCGTACTCTTGTGCTAATAGCGCGGGCAAGCTACCCGTCGATTTTTCCATGCCATAACTCATGCTCAGATCTGGGCTGGCCGTCTTTGCACGATGGGAAGTATTAGCAGCTTGCCTGCTTTTTGATAGCGATTTAAGTGTGGGAATCGTTAATAAAGTTGGTGTTTCAAAAACCATGGATGGTTTAAGTTTTGGTTCGATCTCTGCGTTTAACTGTAAAGTTTTAGCAATAAATAAACGCTGCATTGCCTTATTGTTAGGATAAAACGCGCGTGCAACATCATTCAGGCTTTCGCCAGGTATTGCTGTCCATGACAAGCTATTCCCTGTATCACTAGCTGTTGATGAATTAATGCTATCTGCAGCTAGCGCATCGTCGCCCACGCCGTCTAACGCGCCATCAACCGCGCTCACGTTGCTTACAAAAGTGAGCGCAATCAGCAGAGTTAAAAACAGTTTCAGTTTCAAGATAGCCTTAATCATTCACTAATTGAATATTTGGCGCGCCCGTTCAATCGCTTTTTTCACCTGTACTGGCGCAGTTCCGCCAATATGGTTACGGCTCGCCAACGAACCTTCCAGCGTTAATACAGCATACACATCTTCTTGAATTAACGCATTAAATTGCTGTAAATCAGCCAAAGGCAAATCGGCTAAATCACATTTTTTTTGCACCGCATGTTTTACAGCCAAAGCCACCGCTTCATGTGCGTCTCTAAACGGCAAGCCTTTTTTCACCAGATAATCAGCCAGATCGGTAGCTGTTGCAAAACCTTCCAACGCCGCCTGACGCATATTGGCTTTATTCACGTCCACGCCGCGCAACATATCTGCATAGATTGCCAGCGTAATTAAAATCGTATCGGCAGTATCAAAAAGCGGCTCTTTGTCTTCTTGATTATCTTTGTTATATGCCAGCGGCTGACCTTTCATCAAGGTTAACAAGGCAACCAAATGCCCATTCACACGCCCGGTTTTACCACGTACCAATTCTGGCACATCGGGGTTTTTCTTTTGCGGCATAATCGATGAACCAGTACAAAAACGGTCTGCAATATCCACAAAGGCGAACCTTGGTGAGGACCATAAAATCAGCTCTTCAGAAAAACGCGATAAATGCGTCATTAACAATGCGCTGGCGGCGGTAAATTCAATGGCAAAATCGCGATCGGAAACCGCGTCTAGTGAGTTTTCACAAACTCCATCAAAGCCCAGACTTTTAGCGACCATTTCGCGATTAATCGGATAGCTAGTGCCAGCCAAAGCGGCTGCACCCAATGGCAGGCGATTGATGCGCTTACGGCAATCAACAAAACGTTCTGCATCACGTTTTAACATCTCAAAATAAGCCAGTAAATGATGGCCAAATGTCACTGGTTGTGCGACTTGCAAATGTGTAAACCCTGGCATGATCGTGTCAGCATGCTGCTCAGCCAGATCGACAATACTCAATTGCAGCTTTTTAATAGCCACTAAAATATCATCGACTGTAGCACGCAACCAAAGCCGAACATCGGTTGCCACCTGGTCGTTACGGCTTCTGCCAGTATGTAAGCGCTTACCTGCATCACCGATTTTATCAGTTAAGCGTTTTTCAATATTTAAATGTACATCTTCTAAATCCAGCAACCACTCAAAACTACCCGCCTGAATCTCAGTCAGAATTTCAGCCAAGCCTTTTTCAATTTTAGCAACGTCATCCAAACTAATAATGCCTTGTGCGCCCAACATCTGTGCATGCGCAATGGAGCCTGCAATATCAAACTCAGCCAAGCGCTTGTCAAAATCAACCGAAGCCGTGTATTTTTTAACCAGTTCTGCGACTGGTTCGTTAAAACGGCCTGACCATGCAGTTGATTTTTTATTTAATGAGTTGTCTTGCACTGGTTTGTCTTGCACAAATAGCTACTTTCTTGTAATTGTTTAGCAAACTTAATGTTGAAGCCGCTTGCTTTAAATTGTGAAAAATTTCTTTAATAATAATATACTTATGGCAATATTATAACGAACTATACGCCGTGCGCAAAAATAGCCGTTTACCCAATTTACATAACCTTGGCATTCACCTGCGCATTTTGCTGATTGTGAACCTGTTAGCCGCCATCACCGCGGTTTTATTCAGCAAACAACTCAACGATTTTTTACCTTTACTAGCCGAATTATCCGCTGTCGTACAGCCGATTTTACTGCTCAGCATGTTAAGCCTGTACGCACTTTTCCCTTTAATCAATAAATGGCATTACTGGCAAGGTATTGTAGCCATTTTATTGTTAGAAATCGGTCTGACTTTTTTAGTATTTACATTTTTTAATCAACTCTTTCTATTCGAAACAATTCCCAATACTTATCGTGCTTGCCTGTTGAGCGCGATTGTCACTGGCATTGTCTTTTACTACTTTCATTTACAACAACGCGCCTATTCGCCCGCAATCGCAGAGGCACGTTTACAAGCGTTGCAAGCGCGTATTCGTCCGCATTTTTTGTTTAACAGCATCAATGCTGTGTTATCGTTAATTCGTAGCCAGCCAAAACGTGCTGAAGCCGCGTTGGAAGATATGGCGGATTTATTTCGCGTCTTAATGGCAGACAATCGCGATTTAGTGCCATTAGCGCAAGAAATCGCTTTATGCCGTCAATATTTAGCTTTAGAAAAACTACGTTTGGAAGAGCGCCTAAAAGTCACCTGGCAAATTGATGATATGCCACCGGATGCATTGATTCCGCCCTTGATTTTGCAACCACTACTGGAAAATGCGGTGTACCACGGCATAGAGCCTATGACTGACGGCGGCGAAATTATTGTCACGATTTATACCCGACACAAAGAATTGCACATCAGCATCAACAATCCTTATGCTGCACAGAATCAACATCTTACTGGTAACAAGATGGCTTTAAAGAATATTAAAGAACGCTTGAGTTTGCATTTTGATTTAGAAGCCGCGTTAAGAACAACCGCTAAACAGAATCGTTATGATGTACATATTCGCTTGCCCTTGACGCGTTAACTTAATATAAAAAATCTACTAAAAAGTTGCACAAAAAAACATGTTAACTATTTTAATTGCTGATGACGAAGCACCTGCGCGCAATCGCCTGCGGGATTTACTGGGTAATATTGCTGAAATGCATATTGTCGCCGAAGCCAAAAATGGCAAGCAAGCCATTGATTTGGCCATACAAACCAAACCGGATTTAATGCTATTGGACATCCGCATGCCGTTAATGGATGGCATTGAAGCGGCACAACATGCGCAGAAACTGGAACCAAAACCGCACATTATTTTTACCACGGCATTTGATGCCTATGCGATTAAAGCATTTGATTTAAACGCGATTGATTATTTGCTGAAACCAATTCGTTTAGAACGTCTGCAAACAGCGATTGATAAAGCACAAGCACTAAAACCCAAACAGATTGAAGCCTTAAAACCGCTGCAAAAAATACGCAGCCACTTTAGTATTCATGAGCGGGGTCGCGTTATCTTAATACCTGTTGAGCAAGTGATTTACCTGCGCGCAGAACTGAAATACATCACGGTGCGCACGGTTGAACGTGAATATCTGATTGAAGAATCGCTCACCCATCTGGAAACCGAATTTGGTGAGCGATTTTTACGTTTGCATCGCAACTGCCTAGTTGCGCCGTTATTTATTACCGGCTATGAGAAACGACTGAATGAAGCTAACGAAGAACGCTGGGTTGCCTTATTAAAAGGCGTCTCCGAAACCGTCGCCATCAGTCGTCGCCAACAACATCTTGTCCGTGAAACTTAACACCTGAAACAAGATGAATATTCACTGTCGCGTTATTGTTGTTTCTTTTTAGCTTCAGCCTCTGCAATCACTTTCGCCGCCCATTCGCGGCCACCCAAACCAAAAGCCAGTGCGAGTGCCAAAAAGAAAGCGCCGAAAACGATCACAAATAATGAGTGAATCAGTTGCAGGCCAATGCCTAATTGCTCAAGCGCAACAAATATCGCCAAAATCTGAATGCCGTATTCAGCCGATGTACTAATGGTTAAAGCGTTGCTGAATTTAATGCTGTAAAGCCATGCAAATACCAGACGGTTCACAAAACGTGCTAATAAAGTACCGAAAATCAACACTAAAATCGCCACGATAATGTGTGGTAGATAGCTCGCTAATTGTTGCAATAGAACTGCGACTTCACTCAAACCCAAGGCATTTGCGCCAGTGATCACAAATAATAGAATCACCAACCAATACACGACTTGGCTAATAATGCCGCTTAAAGTCACATTCAAACTGCCATGACTCATAAAGGATTCCAGGCCAGATTTTTGCGCGAATTTGTCAAATTGTGTCAACACTAAAAGGCGTTTTACAGCCGCTCTGGCTAGCTTAGCAATCAACCATCCGAAAAATAAAATCACGACAACCGCTAGTAATTTCGGCACGAAGTGAATCAGTTGCACCCAAAATTCATTCAGTGAATTGACGAAAGTGTCTAATTGATATTGCATGAGCTTCTCCTTAAAAACGTTTTAAAACAGTTGATTAATCTAACAAATCAATCAATTTTATAAATTAAAATCTGTCATTAAAATCCATTGCTACCACTAAATTGGCATCAATTATCTTTTTTAGCTTAACCCAAAAAACACAATTTTGTACATCCATTCGCAAACTAAAAGACATGCTAAAATTCCTGTTATGAAAAATCAACCCGCAAAACTCGTGATTGCCTCACGCGAAAGTGCGCTGGCAATGTGGCAAGCCAAGCACATTCAAGCCAAACTACAAAAACTATATCCTAGCTGTGACGTGACTATTCTGGGTATGACCACCACCGGCGACCAAATATTAGATTCGCCTTTGGCGCGCATTGGTGGCAAAGGTTTATTTGTAAAAGAGCTTGAAAATGCGTTGGCAGACGGCAGTGCAGATTTGGCCGTGCACAGCATGAAAGATGTGCCCATGAACCTACCAGAAGGCTTTGTCATAGCCGCGACAGGTGAACGGGAAGATCCGCGTGATGCCTTTGTATCAAACCACTTTAATTCGCTAGAAGATTTACCTGCTGGCAGCGTTGTCGGCACATCCAGCTTGCGTCGCCAAAGCCAGATTCAAGCACGTTTTCCTGATTTAAAAATTGAATCCCTACGCGGCAATGTGCAAACACGGTTGCGAAAATTAGACGAAGGCCAATATGCAGCCATTATCTTGGCGGCAGCAGGTTTAATCAGGCTAGAGTTAGGTGACAGAATTCGTCAATTTATTTCAGCAGAGCTGAGTATTCCGGCGGTGGGTCAAGGCGCACTGGGCATTGAGATTAATGCGAACCGTCCCGATTTGATCGACATATTAGCGCCGTTAAACCATATTGATACGCAATTATGTGTAGAAGCGGAGCGTGGCATGAGTCGCGCCTTGGCAGGCAGTTGCACGGTGCCGTTGGGTGCTTATGCAGTGCGTGATGGTCATAACATCAACATCACAGGTTTTGTCGCTAGTGTAGATGGCCAACAGATTTTGCGCGAAAAAGTCAGTGGCAGTGCGGATAATGCTGAAGCACTGGGCAAACAATTAGCCACTAAGTTGGTTGCTCAAGGCGCTGATAAGATTTTGGCTGCGCTGGATCATATTAAGTAATTTTTTCAGCATGGCGGATCAATTGTTTACTGGTAAATCGCTCACGGGTATTGGCATCGCCATCACCCGCCCTCTCGACCAAGCAAAAAAATTGAGCGCATTAATCAGCGATGCAGGCGGCACTCCCTTTTTGTATCCACTGATTGAAATTACACCGCTTAGCGATTACAGCCAGTTTGAATCTGTAATAAATGAAGTTAAGCAATACGACTGGGGCATTTTTATCAGCAGCAATGCCGTGCAAAATAGCATGCCACGCTTGCTGAAAAAAGGCATTCCGCCCTCCTTAAAGTTTGCTGCCATTGGCCCTGTTACTGCCGCTGAATTACAAAGCTTTGGCGTTGACCATATACTCGCTCCAGCAAATCGTTTTGATTCTGAGTCTTTACTCGCGCTGCCTGAGATGCACGCTATGCAAGGTAAAAAAGTGATGTTATTCCGCGGAGTTGGCGGACGCGATGTATTAGCAGAAACGCTTAAAGCGCGCGGTGCAACCGTTACTTTTGCAGAGTGTTATCAACGCATTAATCCGCAAACTAATTGCAATTTACTGGCACAGCTTTGGGCTGACAAAAAACTACATGGCGTTGTAGTCACCAGCAGTGAAGCCATGCGTCATTTGCTAGATTTAGCAGGCGATTCCGAGTGGTTAAAAAATGTGACTTTATTTGTCAATCATGCACGGATTGCAGAATTGCCATCGCAACTTGGCTTAAAAGTTAAAGTTGCGGATACACCAGGCGATATAGGAATGCTGGACAATATCACAGACTGAACTAATTTATATTGCAGCTATTTTTGGCGCAGGATTAGCAAACGTAAATGCATCGCTAAAAAATTCATCTGCCTCCAAACCTTGTTGCACAAAGCTTTGATGCGCAATATCCACCATGCCCGGCGCACCGCAGGCGTAGGCTTGATAGCCGCTTAAATCACCAAAATCATCTAATACAGCTTGATGCACAAGCCCGGTTCTGCCCTGCCAATCGTCATTTTCTACCGGTTCAGACAATATTGGAATATAGCGAATATTAGGAATGAGCTCTGCCCATTTTTCGCATAAGTCATGCATATATAAATCGCGCAATTGCCGCGCACCACGATATAGAATAATTTCTCGGTTGATATTGTGATACAGCATATGTTCTATCATGCCTTTTACTGGTGCAAAACCTGTGCCGCCAGCGACAAAAATAATCGGCTTGTTTGAATCCTCGCGCAAGAAAAAACTACCGAATGGCGCCTCTAACCTTAAGATGGCTTTTTCTACCAATTCATTTGCGGCATATTCACTAAACTGGCCACCTGGTATAACGCGAATATGTAGCTGCAAAAAATCGCTATCATGCGGTGCGCTGGCAATTGAAAAAGCACGGCGTTTGCCATCTTTTAAAATAAATTCAATATACTGACCAGCTTTAAATTGTAAGCGCTCACTTGCTGGCAATTGAAGGTGCAACGCAATCACATCGTGTGCGATCTGTTCTTTTTTTGCCACGCGCGCTGGTAATATTCGTGGTTTAATACCTGCCAAACCACCCACTTCACGGCACTCAATCGTTAAATCCTCCAATGGTCTCGCGCAACACAAAAGTGCCGTTCCGGCTGCCAATTCAGCATCCGTCATCGCGCTATCCTGGTAATCGTCATGCATGACTTTGCCGGTAATAACCTCGGCTTTGCAGGCGCCACATGCGCCGTTTCGGCAACCGTAGGGTAAATTGATGCCTGCCTCGATTGCTGCTTCCAACACGGTTTGACTTGGGCGCACATCAAATGTGTGACCACTGTTCTTAATGGTGACTTTACTCATTTTTATCGTACTTTTTTAAGATTACTTTTTGTCATTATCATCGTGCACATGCGTGTACTCACCTTCAATCACGTCATCATTGGCGGCGCGATTATTGGGCGTTTGTTGATATTGCGGTTGTTGAAATGGCTGTTCATATTGGTTAGCAGTGGTATTTACATTTGGTTTGCCAATGGGTATTAACAATAGAATCACCGCAATTATGTCCGTGATGACTCCAGGAATAATTAACAGTACGCCAGCGATCATATTACGCGCACTGCCTAACATGGTTTTAACTGGATTGCCGCCAGCTGCCAGGCTTTGCATCATTTTGGCGGTTAACAATAGTTTTTCGCCACGAATTAATTGTAAGCCCAAGAAACCAACCACGACTAAATAAAACAATAACCACCAACCGTATTCATCTGCAAGGTTAACCAGCAGAATTATCTCGAGAAATGGAAAAGCGAGTAAAATTAAACCTAGTATAAAACGCATATTAACGAACTTTCTGACCAATTGATTACACTAATTGGGGGTTAAATAAAGCATTTACAACCGCTGACGTTAACATTGAATAGATTAAATATGCATGCATCTTGTGCAGCGGAGCTTATTTGAAACACCTATTAAACATCATTGTAATCGCTTTTATGGCAACGCTAACACTGCCATTATTGCATGCCGGCGAAAGTAGCTCTGTTGGCAGAAGTGCTTTTATAGAAGAAGCTCAAGAGGATGAGTTTTTATCACCCGATGTGGCTTTTAAACTAGATTTAAGCGTCATCGATGCTGAAAATTTGAATGCTGATTTCAAAACAGTGCCTGGCTACTATCTATACAAAGACCGTATTAAGTTTGTTATAAAAGACGCCAATACAGGCAAAATTCAAGCGGTAAATTTACCTGCTGGCGAAATTAAAGATGATCCTAATTTTGGCAAACAAGAGGTCTATCACCATGATTTTGATGCAAAAATACAGTTAAGTGCCGCCAACAATCCCGTTATCCAGGCCACATATCAAGGCTGTAGCGAAAAAGGCTTATGCTATGCCCCTGTCACAAAAATAATTGAAATTGCACTACCAAAGAATGGCAACAACGTTTCTGACATTGCTGTTTCTAACGCAGATGAGGATAAAACGACTCAAGCATTAAAAGGCGGCAATTTATGGCTAATTATTGGCGTGTTTTTTATCGCAGGCTTATTGCTCTCCTTCACGCCCTGCGTATTACCGATGATTCCGATTCTATCCAGCATCATTGTCGGCAGCCAAGCCAAACGCACTCAACCCAGCAAATTACACGCTTTCAGCTTATCAGTGGCTTACGTATTGGGCATGGCATTGAGCTACACACTGGCCGGCATCGCCGCAGGTTTATCCGGCAACTTACTCAGCCAATCATTACAGACTCCGTGGGCACTTGGCGCAACAGCACTCATTTTTGTCGCGCTGGCTTTTTCAATGTTTGGTTTTTACGAACTTAAATTACCCGCGGCATTTGAAAACAAAATATTAGGTGCCAGCCAAAAATTAAAAGGCGGCGAGTTTTTAGGTGTTTTTGTGATGGGCATTTTATCTGCGCTTATTGTTAGCCCATGCGTCGCCGCACCACTGGCTGGCGCCCTCATTTATATCGGCCAGACCAACAATGTGCTTTTAGGCGGCGTCGGCTTATTCGCGCTGGCCATCGGCATGGGTGTGCCCTTGTTATTGATTGGCGCATCTGCCGGTAGCTTGCTACCAAAAACAGGTAGCTGGATGACGGTTGTACGTAACTTTTTCGGCGTGTTAATGTTGGCAATGGCGGCTTATTTGGTATGGCCTGTTTTGCCTGCAAGCGTTACCGCACCGGTCAATCAATTGCTCGGCAACTCAGCTGAGCACAACCTGCCATTTACTCGCATTAAAAATACTGCAGAATTAGATTCTGCCATCCAAGCGGCTAATGGAAAAATCGTCATGCTGGATTTTTATGCGGATTGGTGTGTGGCCTGCAAAGAAATGGAAAGATTTACTTTTAGCGACACTAAAGTAAAAACCGCATTAAAAGATGCCGTTTTATTACAAGCTGACGTGACTGAAAATAATACAGCGGATCAGGCTCTACTTAAACGCTTTGGGCTATTTGGTCCGCCTGGCATTATCTTTTTTGATATAGCGGGCAACGAAATTAAACCAAAAGTCATTGGCTATAAAAATACCAATGATTTCTTAAAAATACTTAATAAAGTGAATCAACCTTAATGCGCCATTTTTTCAACAAAATTAAAACGCCCATCTTTTACCTCATATTAATGATGACGCTCGGCTTTGCCATTCGTTACTTTTTTCTCAATACACAAGTTGAAGATGGCGGCAAACAATCGACTCAAGTTTTATTTGCGGCCAATTTTCCTGATGAAAACGGTCACCCACAAGCATTAGAAAAGTATGCCGGCAAAACTGTGATACTTAACTTTTGGGCAAGCTGGTGCGAACCATGCCGCGAAGAAATGCCAGAGTTATCGCAATTACATACCGAATACAAAGACCGCAATGTGGTCGTATTAGGCATGGCGATCGAAGACGTTGCCGCGATTAACGGTTTTTTAAAGGAAACTAAAGTCAGTTATCCATTATTTGCGGCCGATATGCAAGGCATGGAAATCGCTAGCAGCCTGGGCAATAACAAAGGCGTACTGCCTTTTACCGTTATCATCAAATCAGATGGTACATTAGCCAAAACTTATTTTGGACGTGTGACTAAGCCATTATTAGAGCAAACTTTAAAAACTTTAATGTAAAATTGTATTAACTTTCACATACAATTCATTATAAGAAATTCCATATTCTATTCAACCACTTATGCGGTTTTTAAGGCTTAAGTTCGCTTAACTACTGCGAATTTGCTGGACAAAAGTGTTCAAGTTCGGCAAACTTGGCGACATGAAATTTTGCAAAAATGCGTCAATGCGTCAACTATCAACACTAGAATTAAAGGCAGCTCGATAATGGCTGCTCGTTCTGTATTGGTATTGCATGGTCCAAATTTAAATTTATTAGGCTTGCGAGAACCAGAACATTACGGCAACTTAACACTTGATGCCATTAACAATGCTTTAAACTCATTAGCGCAACAAGCAACTATTAGTTTAGAAACATTTCAAAGCAATTCAGAGGCAGAAATTGTCGCTAAAATACAGTCATTAGCGGTTAAAACCGTCGATTTTGTCATTATCAACCCGGCTGCGTTCACACATACTTCAATTGCCATTCGCGATGCACTCTCTGCGATTAAAACACCGTTTATTGAAGTACACTTATCTAATGTGTTTGCGCGGGAAAGTTTTAGGCATCACTCTTATTTTAGCGATATTGCCGTTGGTGTGATTAGTGGCTTAGGTGCAGATAGTTATGTGGCTGCACTCAATTACGCAATCAATCAATTTAACAAACAGCCAGCTTAATTTCTCTATTAAGCCATTATTTTTCTAAAAAAACTCTTATAAATAGATTATCTCCGAGGTTATTATGGATTTACGTAAACTTAAAAAACTGATTGATTTGGTAGAAGAGTCTGGCATTTCAGAGCTAGAACTAACCGAAGGTGAAGAGAAAGTGCGCATTAGCCGTGCGCTTATGCCGAATCAAGCGCCTATGATGCAATATATGGCAGCGCCGCAGACTGCGCCGGTTGCACAAACCGTTCCTGTACCTTCAGCGGCGACTCCCGTGATTGCTGAAGTAGAAGGTCATGTTGTTAAATCCCCGATGGTTGGTACGTTTTACCGCTCATCCTCACCTGACGCTAAACCATTTGTTGATGTCGGCACCAAAGTCGCTGTCGGCGATACACTCTGTATCATTGAAGCGATGAAGTTACTGAACGAAATTGAAAGTGATGTTGCTGGCGTGGTGAAGAAAATATTATTAGAAAATGGCCAGCCCGTAGAGTACGGTGAACCGCTTTTCATTATTGAATAGCTTAGATTCAACACAAGTGGTTAAGACTGATTGGTTAATTAAATATGTTTGAAAAAATATTAATTGCAAACCGTGGCGAGATTGCGCTACGAGTACAACGCGCCTGTCGCGAATTGGGCATTAAAACAGTTGCGGTACATTCTGTTGCCGATAAAGAAGCTAAATACGTTAAGTTGGCAGATGAGTCCGTATGTATTGGCCCTGCCGCTTCTAATTTAAGCTATTTAAATATTCCTGCAGTGATTAGTGCAGCAGAAGTGACCGATGCACAGGCTATTCATCCTGGTTATGGGTTTTTATCGGAAAATGCAGATTTTGCAGAACGCGTAGAACAAAGCGGCTTTGTGTTTATTGGCCCACGCGCTGAAACCATTCGCCTAATGGGCGACAAAGTATCCGCCAAAAATGCAATGAAAGCGGCTGGTGTTCCCTGTGTGCCTGGTTCTGACGGCGCCTTGCCAGATGACCCAATAGAAATTATCAAAACCGCCAAAAGAGTAGGCTACCCAGTTATTATTAAAGCGGCTGGCGGCGGAGGCGGACGAGGCATGCGTGTTGTTCACACGGAAGCGGCACTGATTAACGCCGTGAATATGACAAAAGCCGAAGCACAAGCAGCTTTTGGCAATCCCATGGTTTACATGGAAAAGTTTTTAGAAAATCCGCGCCATATCGAAATCCAAATTCTGGCTGATCAGCATGGCAATGCGGTATTTCTGGGCGATCGCGATTGCTCAATGCAACGCCGTCATCAAAAAATTATTGAAGAAGCACCTTCACCGCTTTTAAGCCCCAGAATTCGCGATAAAATCGGCGAGCGCTGCGCTGAAGCCTGTCGAAAAATTAAATACCGTGGCGCAGGTACTTTTGAGTTTTTGTACGAAAATGGTGAGTTTTATTTCATTGAAATGAACACGCGCCTACAAGTTGAACATACGGTAACCGAAATGATTACTGGCATTGACTTAGTGCAACAGCAAATTTTTGTTGCTGCTGGTGAAAAATTAAAATTCCGCCAAAAAGATATTGAGTTGCGTGGTCACGCTATTGAGTGTCGCATTAATGCCGAGGACCCGTACAGCTTTGTACCATCGCCAGGCAAGTTGACTACGTTTCATATGCCAGGTGGTCCAGGTGTGCGTATTGATACTCACGCGTATGCTGGTTATACCGTGCCGCCGCATTACGATTCGATGATCTGTAAACTGGTTACGCATGGCGCAACTCGAGAACAAGCCATTGCACGTATGCGCATCGCTTTATCTGAAATGTTAGTTGATGGCATTAAAACCAATATTCCTTTGCATGCAGATTTAATGGCCGATGCCGCGTTTCATTTAGGCGGCACTAGCATCCATTATCTGGAGCAAAAATTGGGGATTAGCCATAAGTAGTCCATCTGTTTTAATCTGTAACAACTTAACCTGTAAAAATACATAATGGCGTGGCTACTACTCAAAATTCAAGCAAATGAACATAATGCTGATGCGATAAGCGACGCACTAATGGACTTGGGCGCGCTATCTTGCAGTATTGAAGATGCCAATGCCGAAACACAAGCTGAACAAGCATTATTTGGTGAGCCTGGCGACCCGCCACCTGGTATTTGGCAACAAAATATCGTCACCGCCATGTTTGATGAATCAGTCAATGTTACGGAAATAATCCAGCAGTTAAGCACTACAACTGCAGGCCAAAACTATCAATACAGCACTGAAATGATTGCCGAGCAAGATTGGGTGCGCTCTACGCAAGCGCAATTTGACCCGATTAAAATCACCGATAAACTTTGGATCGTGCCGACTTGGCACCAGTCCACTTGGCAGGAAACGGCTAATCAAGAAGCGATTAATATTGTATTAGACCCTGGCCTAGCGTTCGGCACAGGTAGCCACCCTACTACGCATCTATGCTTGGAATGGCTGACAAAAACCATGCCGAGCCAAAGCGTATTGGACTATGGCTGCGGATCAGGCATTCTGGCCATTGCAGCAAAAAAACTGGGCGCGCAGCAAGTTGTCGGTGTTGATATTGATACTCAAGCGATTGTGGCAAGTCGTTACAATGCGCAACAGAATCAAGTCGATGCAGCGTTTTTTGATGCAGATACCTTTAGCCATGAAACCTTTGATGTGGTTGTGGCTAATATTTTATCCAGCGCACTCATGGTCTTGGCACCAGCACTTGCAAAATACTGCAAAACAGGTGGAAAATTAGCATTATCCGGCATATTAGAAACCCAGACTGACGCATTGATTGAACGTTATAGTGAATGGTTTACCATGGATGCGCCGCATCAGCGAGATGCCTGGGTATTGCTAACCGGCACAAAAAAATGAATTACATTACCGCTTGCCCTGCTTGCGAAACACAATTTCTGATCACGAAAGAGCACTTAAAAGCCTATCGTGGCAAAGTGCAATGCGGTAATTGCAACCATATTTTTAATGCCAAGAATCGCTTAACCGAAGTCTCTGAAGACTTTCAAAATGCAGAAGAACACGCTGAAGCTCATACGAGCTCTGAAATCGAATCAGATGAAATCGTTACAAGCGCCTCCGATATTGAATCTACTCCCAGCGAATCTATAACGACAGAATTATCATCCAGCGGCGACGAAAAGCCGATTAATGAGAAATTAAATGTCGTATTGGAAGCTGTACCCGATTTATCCGACTTAACATCAGCCGATTCTGCACCACCAGACTTAGACTCTGCTGAAACAACGCGTGATTCATATATCAGCAAGCCTATTACAGAAACGATTTCAGAAAATGATATTGATATCGAATCGATTCGTGCGCCTATCTTAATAGAAGACTTAACTGCCGATCCGAAATTCCAGCTGACCAAACCAAAACGTAATGTCTGGCTGTTAGTCGCAATCTGTTTGTTGTTAATTGTCGCAATCTTGCAAAGTACTTATTTTTCACGCTCAAAGATTGCAGCTAATTACCCTCAATTCAAGCCTTATTTGGTGCAAGCTTGTGAATATTTACGCTGTAAAATTAATTTGCCGCAACAGTTGGATTTACTCACTATCGATGATTCAGATATGCAAGAAAGTCAGGATTATCAAGATGTGATTGCTTTTTCTAGCCTGGTCATCAATAACGCCAATTATGTCCAAGCTTATCCTAATATTGAACTCACGCTAACCGATGCTGAAGATAAACCTGTATTAAGAAAACTGGTTAAGCCGCAAGAATATTTGCAAGCTAGCACTGATGCCGCAAAAGGTCTTGCGGCACACGAAGAAGAGCGTATTAAACTGATGATTAATGTACACAATTTATCCGTTGCGGGCTATCGCGTGCTACTTACTTACTAAGTTTTCTTAAATCGTATTCTTTACGCACTTAAGCAATCATCTTCATGTAATCAGAGCGGATTGCTTTAATCGCATCTACAATCTTTTCTACCGTTTCTAAACGCACAAAACTTTTACGCCAGGCAATTGCAATGCGCCTGGTTGGTGCCGGACTGGCAAATGGAATTACTTTAATCAATGGATTGTTATAACGCTCCGCTGTAGCAGAACAAGGCAGAACCGTGATGCCTAAATTTGAAGCGACCATATTGCGAATCGTTTCTAAGGAGTTACCCTGCAAAACCTCGCCTTTACGCGACAATTCCGGACAAGCTTGCGTCACCTGATTACTAAAGCAATGTCCACTATTCAATAACAAAACTTTTTCATCAGACAACTCTTCTGGATTAATATGTTTGCGCGTCGCCCAGTGATGATCGCTTGGCACCACTACATCAAACTCTTCGTCATATAAGGCTTTATATTGCAAGCCTGGCACATCAAATGGCAATGCAATAATCGCTACATCTATTACGCCATTACGCAGTTGCGCTTCAAGATTCGCCGTTAAATTTTCCTCTACCTCCAATGGCATTTCTGGTGCCGTTTGACGTAATATCGGGATAATTTCTGGCAATAAATAAGGCCCAACAGAATGAATCATACCCAGTTTCAATGCACCTTTTAGTTGATTTTTACCCAATTCTGCCAACTGCTTGATACGCGCAGCTTCTTCTAGCACGCGCGATGCTTGCTCAATAATTTGCGCCCCGATTTCAGTTGGCGTGACGTCGCTACGGCTACGCTCAAATATCATCACATTCAACTCTTCCTCTAACTTCTTAATCCCCAAGCTCAACGCAGGTTGCGTGACAAAACACTTCTCGGCCGCACGCCTGAAATTACGCTCTTGCGCCACCGCCATTACAAATTTAAGTTCGATTAAGGTCATTTTTTGCCATTGAATTAGTAAAGCAGATTAGTAAAATTTATCGTCATCAAGAATCTTACATTGATTAATTTTATTTATCAATAACATCAAAATTGACAATTATACAAATTAACAAAGCCTCCCTAGAATACGATCCATGTCATCAATACTTTATTGATACAAGATTAAAAAGGTTAATACAAGGACGAAAAAGGAGCGCAACATGCTAAACCCTGCATTAAATCAAAACAGCCAACTGCTCATTGATCTGCTGGCAACCTACGCACTGGCATATTAATTCAGGCAAAAATTAACCACTCAAAACAATCTATTTCTATCTTTTGTGATCAAGGAGAGCAGTATGAGTAAAACAACATTAACTACTTCGGCAGGTGCGCCAGTCGCAGACGACAACAACAGCATCTCAGTCGGCGCACGCGGCCCGTTAACTTTTGATAATCATTATTTATTTGAAAAATTGGCACACTTCAACCGTGAGCGTATTCCAGAACGCGTTGTGCATGCACGCGGCACGGCGGCTTACGGCACATTCACGGTCACTAAAAGTTTAAGTGATTACACCTTTGCAAACTTCTTGCAAACGGTAGGCAGTCAAACTGAAGTATTCTTACGCTTTTCAACGGTAGGCGGTGGTCAAGACTCTAACGATTACGCTCGCGACCCACGTGGCTTTGCGGTGAAATTTTATACCAATGAAGGTAACTGGGACATGGTGGGCAACAATACACCGGTATTCTTTTTAAATGATCCAATCAAGTTTCCAGACTTTATCCACAGCCAGAAAAAAGACGCGCGCACCAACCTACCTAACTCAGCCAACGCATTTGAGTTTTGGGCAAATCACCCACAATCATTGCACCAAATGACCATCCTGATGTCAGACCGCGGCATTCCATTGTCATATCGCAACGTTCATGGTTTTAGCAGCCACACATTGAGTTTTTACAATGCCCAAGGTAAACGCTCTTGGGTGAAATGGCACTTCAAAACCAATCAAGGCATTAAAACATTAACCAATGAAGAAGCCGCAAAAATGCCTGTTAACGGTGCACAGAAAGATTTGGTCGATGCGATTGATCGCGGAGAATTTCCAAGCTGGACGGTAAAAGTACAAATTATGAGCGAGGCTGATGCGCGCACTTATGGCATTAATCCTTTTGACTTAACGAAAGTATGGCCGCACAAAGACTATCCTTTAATTGAGATTGGTCAATTGGAATTAAACAAAAACGTACGCAACTATTTTGCTGAAACAGAGCAAGTAGCGTTTGCCCCAAGTAACTTTGTACCGGGCATTAACGCAAGTCCAGACAAAATGTTACAAGGCCGTCTATTGGCGTATCAAGATGCACATCGCTATAGAATTGGTGCAAATGTGAACCAAATTCCGGTGAATGCTGCAAAATGCCCAGTCAATCATTACCAGCGTGATGGTGCTTTTTCTGGCATGGGTTGCCCCGTTGGCCATTCAAGCGACGAAGCAAGCTATACCAACGCAGCACACACAATCAGCGCGGCTAACTTTTTCCCTAACGATAGAGCCAGCGATGGTGCGCCAGTTACAACGCCGCACGTTGCACCACCGCTTATGCCAGTATTGGGGGATGCCTGGATTGGCTATCACAATCAAGATGCTGAAGACTACTACACGCAAGCAGGTAATTTATTCCGCATCATGAACGATAATCAAAAAGCGCAATTATTCGGCAATATTGCAGGCGGCTTATCAACCGCTAGTGCAAGTATTCAAGAACGCATGTTGGCACAGTTCGCAAAAGCAGATCCCGCATATGCAGAAGGCGTTAAACAGGCACTTGCTGCGGCATAATATAATGGGCAGGTATTAAATTAATCGCCCGCACAAAGCGGGCATTTTCTAATGTAAGTCTTAAAACTTATGGCCGACTAATGAAATAATTAACATCAATGATTGGAGTATTTCTATGAAAACTTGGATATGCCTCATGTGCGGTTTCATTTATGAAGAAGAAAAAGGCTGGCCAGAAGAAGGCATCGCCCCTGGCACGCGCTGGGAAGATGTACCAGCCGACTGGTTATGTCCAGAATGTGGGGCCAGCAAAGCCACGTTTCAAATGGTTGAATTGTAATGAAAAACTTATGCTGTCCTGAAATTTAACGCACCAAGTTATTGAGGTTTTTTTAAATTCCGCTAAAATATTCCCCACAAAATTAGTCGTTAATTATTTAGCGTAATACTTTTAAATCAATCGTAAATTTAAATCGGAGAGTATTTTGGAATTTGTTGGCGCAATTGGTATTTATTATTTGTTAACTGTATTGGTGGTTATTAGTGCGTTTTTGTATGTTTGTGTTAAAAAAGTTAAATAAATAAAAAAGGCCTTAAATGGCCTTTTTCAATTTTAAATCCTGTTTAAACTCCCATTAATTAAAACCGCGTAATTTTGAAGCGGCAAGCGATGCAGCAGCCGTTCTTGTTTCAACACCTAGCTTTTCAAAAACGTGTTCTAAATGCTTGTTAATAGTTCGTGGGCTACTGCTTAATATATCGCCAATATCACGGCTGGTTTTACCTTTAATCGCCCAATAAAGCACTTCGGATTCGCGCTTTGTCAGCTTGAAAGTCAACATTAACGCTTCTATCTGCGCCGTATCTGACTCCTCTCTCAATACAATAACCCACTGTTCATCACTGCTGATATCAGCCGGGCTAAAACCCAAACGCTTGGTGCTTTGAATAATTGTCATCGCCTGTAAAGTTTTGCCTGAAGCATCTGCTTTGTAAGCAGATACAATCCAATTTAATATCGGCTCTGGCGTCACAAACTCACTTGTCTCATTTTCTGGAAAAAAGTAACTTTGCAGCCATTGCCGTGCCAATGGCGTCTGCCAGACAATTTTCCCGTTTTGCGGTGTAATGGCAATAGCAGCCTGACCAAAGGCATCCAATGCACCGCGTGCCTGATGCATCTGACGCGAAGTCTTTAAATGTGCTGCGATCCTGGCTATCACCTCAGTGGTGCGGATTGGCTTGGTGACATAATCAGTACCACCTGCTTGAAACGCCGCTACCACATGTTCCGACTCGGTCAGGCCAGTCATAAAAATCACCGGAATATGACTGGTTTTGGCATTTAATTTTAATTTGCGACAGACTTCAAAACCGTCCATCTCTGGCATCATCGCGTCTAACAAAATAATTTCTGGCTGAGCGGCTTCTGCCCGCTCAATTGCCACTTGACCGTTATTGGCGATTAGAACGGTGTAGCCGGACTCATCCAGTGCATCGTGCAAAATGGCTAAATTATCCATCACATCGTCCACAATCAGTACAACGGATGATTGATGTCGATTTAAATCGGGTTTGCTCATGCTCTAATTTCTTGTATAAAATTTTTCATAATATCGATCTGAAACTGGCTGGAGAATTTTCGCATCAGCTCTACAAAAGCGGAATAAACAGGGTCAATTAAAAGAATTTCGTCCAGCTTGCCATTAATGCCTTTTATGTAACCAAGATTAATCAATGCCAACAGCTCGGTCAGGATTTTTTCTGGCGGCATAATCATTTTGCTGTGATCAACAATACTTTCTTGGTTTTGTAATAAATTTTCCACCATGCTCGTGTCGGTTATCCACTCCAAGTTCAATCGATTGCCCAGCCAATTTAATAATTCTTCAACATTCACCGGCTTGACGATAAAGTCATCGCTAGCTATTCCCGCTGAATTTTCAAGATTCTTGTCATATGCATTTGCAGAAACAATACCAATCGGAATGGGCGACTGGTGTACTTTACGAATGACATAAGCCGCTTCCCAGCCATCCATTACCGGCATCGCCAAGTCCATTAGGATAACATCTGGGTTAAATGCTTCATAAATATCCAGACACTCTTGCCCTGTGGCTGCCTGCGCCATCTCAAAACCCAGCGGCGCCAATATATTCACTAACAATTCCCTATCCACTTGCTCATTATCCACCACCAACACCTTTCGTCTGGCACCTAGATATGTCACACGATTGGCAAAAACGTTGCTGTCAATTTCTTCTAAATGATGCACCTGCGATAGGAATAGTCTAATTTGGAAAGTAGTTCCTCTGCCAATTTCGCTGGTGAAATTCAACTCGCCGCCCATTAATTCGGTCAGTAATTTACTAATGGTTAAGCCAAGTCCGGTGCCGCCAATATTGATTTGGTTCGCCGCGCTACCGCGTGAAAATGGCTCAAATATTTTGTTATATTCTGCACGAGAAATACCAGGACCTGTGTCTTGGACCTCTATATAAGCAATCTCGCGCACATATCGCACGCGGAAAGTAATGCTACCTGTCTTGGTAAACTTAACGGCATTACCCAGAATATTGATTAAAATCTGCGTTAATCGCTTTTGATCGGCTTTAACGACAGTAGGCAATTCACCAATTGCTTCATACTTAAAATCCAGACCTTTATTGCGTGCCTGCAACTCAAACATGCTGACGATTTGGCTGATAAATTCGGGGAATTTAATCGGCTTGATATCAAACGTCAGCTTTCCGCTTTCAATCAACGCAATATCCAGCGTTCCTTCAATTAACGATAGTAAGTGCTCACCGCTGCGCCGCACCACTTTAATGGCATGTTTGCGATGCAGAGGGATAGAGCTGTCGTTATCCAACAATTGGGCATAACCCAAAATACTATTGAGTGGCGTTCTGAGCTCATGGCTAATGCCCGTGATATAGCGACTTTTCGCCTGATTAGCTTGTTCTGCAAGGTGCCTCGCCAACTGTAATTCATTATCGGTTTGTTTATGCAAATCGATCTCACGCAATAAAAGCCCTGTTTGGCGATTCGATTCCTCTTGGGCTACGCGGCGGCTTTCTGTGGTTAGCACCAGCCACCACGCAATGATGCCGCTGGCAAAAACCAGCGAAGCAAATACTTTTAAATAACCCGCTCGCAATTGCGGCAGCAAGGCGGAAGCGCTTTCTTCCAGCGTGATGGTTTCATGGAAATAAATCAAACCGAGTAATACGCCAAAAAAAGCCAATGCGATAAACATCAATAAAAGGTAATGCGCAACGCCGCCTTTAAGATGCGGCCACACCCATTCTGGAAAGATAAATTTATTGGCACTTAACCATTGTTGCGACAAACGTGCCTCCGGCTTACAGGCGTCATTACAGCGTGCGTCTAAACAGCAGCATAATGAGCAAATGGCGCCTTGGTAAGCTGGGCAGTGTGCCATATCATCCGTTTCATATTCTCGCTCGCAAATCACACATTTTTGCGTACGCGTTTTTGCAGGAAAGCTATATTGCTTGCGCGCGACGTAATACTTGCCCTTGGTTAACCATGCGATAAATGGCGACGTGACCAATGCGGTTATCAGCGCAATGAAGGAAGAAAATGCTTTGGCTTCTTCTCCAAATATGCCAGAAAATGCTGCAATCGATACAACAGACGCCAGAAACATCGCACCCACACCAACAGGATTAATATCGTACAAATAAGCACGCCGAAACTCGATACCTTTTGGACTTAATCCCAGTGGTTTATTAATGACTAAATCAGCAACAACGGCGGTGATCCAGGCGATTGCAATATTGGAATAAAGCCCTAGTACCTGTTCAATGGCTTTAAAAACGTCCAATTCCATCAGCATAATAGCGATTAGCGCATTAAAGACTACCCATACCACGCGACCGGGATGACTATGCGTCAGGCGTGCAAAAAAGTTAGACCATGCCAGCGAACCTGCATAGGCATTGGTCATATTCACTTTCACCTGTGAGATCACCACAAACAAAGTGGTCACCGCCAAGGCGATTTCATATGAATTAAAAGCATAGCCAAACCCCACCAGATACATATGTGTGGGATTTACCGCCTGTTCAAACGACATATCGCTTTGAATAACCAGATACGCCAACAGCACGCCACCAAGCATTTTTGCCATACCCAGAAAAATCCAACCGGGGCCAGCCATTAATACGCCAAAATTCCAGCGCCAACGATTTTGGGGCGTTTTTTCTGGCATAAAGCGTAAAAAATCCACTTGTTCACCAATTTGGGGAATTAATGCCACACCAACCGCAGTTGCTGCACCAAACATGAGCAGATTAAATTCACCAGAATTTCCAGAAACACCGGCAAATGACAATAATTTAGAAATTATCTGTGGATCATGATGCAACACTGCAATAAACGGCATGCACATCAAAATCAACCAAATTGGTTGCGTAATCATTTGAATACGACTAATCAACGTGACGCCATGCGTGACCAAAGGGATGACAATCAGCGCGCTAATCAGGTAACCGATATAGAGCGGCATATGAAAATACAGCTCAAGCGCGTAAGCCATAATCGCTGCTTCCAGCGAAAATAGGATAAAGGTAAACGACGCGTAAATAAACGATGAAATGGTGGAACCGATATAACCAAAACCTGCACCACGCGTAAGCAAATCCATGTCTAGGCCATATTTGGCGGCATAGTAGCTAATGGGCAGGCCTGTTGAAAAGATAATCATGCCGACTGATAAAATCGCCCAAAGCGCGTTGACCACGCCATAATTAACCGCGATTGTGCCGCCAATTGCTTCCAGTACTAAGAATGAAATCGCGCCTAAAGCGGTATTTGAAACACGCAGAATCGACCATTTACGGAATGAGCGTGGTGTGAATCGAAGTGCGTAATCTTCGATGCTTTCATTTGCTACCCACGTGTTGTAATCACGGCGAATTTTAACGATGCGCTGTGTGGGTTCGGTATTTTCCGATACGTTTGAAGCCAGGTTTGCTGTCGTCAACTCATCATTCCTACTATTTAAGTAAATTAATTTTGCCTAATAACAGGTTGTGATGAGCAATAACTATGCCTTTAATCAATAGATCAATAATTTAGCCTTGATATCGTAATAAAGTATGGCGAAAAAATATGTACGTCATTTGACGTATAAACAGCATTCAATCAGATTGCAACCAGCATATATCCGCCCACCAGCGCAATGCCCCAAGCCAGCAGCGATTGAATCCAGTTTGCTAAATTCAATCGACGTGAAGCCAGCATCAAACCAATCGCATGCAATAAAGCTGTGGCCATTAACATGCCGCCCAATGCCGCATAGCTTTGCTGTGAGTGCAATTCAACGCCATGTGCCATGCCGTGAAATACTGCAAAAATCGCCACAATACCGATACGGCTGATGGCTGGAATAGGTAAGTTAATCGCCAGTAATAATCCCATCGCCATCACACTGGCAGCGATTGCGGTTTCTACACCAGAAAAAGTGATGCCTGCTAAACCCAATATTGCACCTAAAGTCATGCTTGTAAGGAATGTAAGCGGCAATTGCCAGCGTGCTTTGCCGCCCAGCTTGCTGGCCCAGATACCAATCGCCAGCATGACCAAGAGATGATCCCAGCCGGTTAACGGGTGTATAAAACCGGCATAAGCACTATCTAAACTCGTACCCACTAATTCATGCCCAGGATGTGCGATTGCCAAGCTAGAAAACCCCACTAGCAAACTGGTTAACACTATTTTCTTCATACTTTAACTCCTAAATGATGCACTAAAATTTAATCCTGCCTCAGGCTTAGTCATGCATTAACCCCTGTTTTTTGATAAATTGCACAATCTCTTCTAGGCCTTGCCCAGTTTTTAAATTGGTAAAAATAAATGGCCGCTCGCCACGCATTTTTTTCGCATCCCTGTCCATCACTTCCAACGATGCACCAACCATGGGCGCCAAGTCTATTTTATTGATAATCAGCAAATCCGATTTTGTGATGCCCGGCCCGCCTTTACGCGGTATCTTTTCGCCTGCTGCCACATCGATCACATAGATCGTCAAATCGGATAATTCCGGGCTGAAAGTGGCGGCTAAGTTATCACCGCCACTTTCAACAAACACGATATCCAAACCGACAAAACGTTTGCAAAGTTGTGCAACCGCTTCCAGATTCATCGATGCGTCTTCGCGAATCGCAGTATGCGGGCAACCGCCCGTTTCTACACCGATAATACGTTCTGGTGCCAGTGCTTCGTTGCGTGTTAAAAATTCCGCGTCTTCTTTGGTGTAAATGTCATTGGTCACCACGGCGATATTCAGCTCTTCGCGTAAACGTTTGCAAAGTGATAATGTAAGTGCTGTTTTGCCCGAGCCAACCGGGCCACCGATGCCAACACGTAGCGGCTCTACTGAGGATTGATTGAGATTTCCTTGTGATAGTTCTGCAGGTTGATTCATTCTGTTTATGACCTAAATAAGCGGCTATATTGTGTTTCGTGGCGGCACCCAGCAATGCTAAGTCCCGGCGTAAAGTTACTGATTTCAGCATATTCTAACTGCATCGCATCAGTAACGATTTCAGGCAAAAAGGCGCCTAATTCCAGTAATATTTTTTGCCCCGCAACCTGCCCAAGTGGCACGGTTTTCATGGCGGCACTGACCTGATTCTCTACCCATGACCATGCGTAAGCCTGCAACATATCTTGCGCTGAAATTGACCATAAATGTGTAATACCCGCGTAAACGGTTGGAAAGGCAGGGTTAACTAATTCGTTAATCTTAAACATAAAATCTGCTGGCAAGCTGCCTAAATCATTCAGTAAACGGCATAATGAATAGCCCATTTGCCGCGTTTCCGCCAAGGCTTCGCTGGTATCGCGCCCTGCTTGGAAATACGTATCCCACTCTTTTACAGCTGCAATGTCATTCAATTGCCATGCCTGATATTGCCGATATAGCACAGGCAACTCATACCTGCCCTGATAAATCATCAGCGCATCACTGATCCAAGTTTTGGCGCTTGCTAAATCGATCACTTCACCACATTCAATCGCCCATTCAAGCCCTTGCGAATAACTATAAGCACCCACAGGTAACATTGGGCTAGCCAATTGCAGCAAGCGACTTAACGCAATATTTGAGGCAATATTTTGTGGTTTAATGTTTTGCATTTGCATATTTAGCTAACCATGTCACCGCAATCGCGCAGAAGGTAACCTGGATAAATTATCATCGTCATCGTGATGCTTGTGTCCACCGCCATAAGCACCCGCTTCAGGCTCAAATGGTGCAAGCTGGTCAACCGTTATCATGCCAAGACCGATTAGCATTTCTTTCAACACATGGTCTTGCTCTAAGCGCAGCCAGCCATCGCCGACTTGCAAAGGCACATGTCGATTACCCAAGTGATATGCCGCGCACATTAACGCTTGCTGCGTTTCAGCCCTGACATCCGTCACAGGTTGTTCCGCCGCTACAATTTGCACTATTTTTCCATCTTCCGCCTTAAGCAAATCGCCGCCGCGCAATATGGTGCCACGGTCTAGCATTAACGCCGCTTCAATGCCTGATTTCAAGGTCACACGCAAGCGGCTTTTTTGCCGCAAATCAAATGGCAAGACCAAATAGTCATCGATTGGATGAGCGGTCTTGTCTAACAAACGCCGCGTAATATTGAGCATGGCTAATCTTAAAAAAACTTAAAACAGGAAATAACGTTGCGCCATCGGCAAAATACTGGCGGGCTCGCAAGCCAATAAAATGCCATCCGCGCGCACAATATAAGTTTCCGGGTCTACATCAATATTTGGCATCCAGCCATTATGGATCATATCGGCTTTTCTCACCGTGCGTGTGCCACGAACTGGTACTAATCTTTTGTTTAAACCAAGCGCCTGGACCGCCGGATTTTTCAATCCCGCCTGCGATACAAATGTGACGGAAGTTTTTAAACCGCCCCCATAAGCACCAAACATAGGGCGATAATGCACAGGCTGCGGCGTTGGGATAGACGCATTTGGGTCGCCCATTGCCGCTGCCGCGATCATGCCACCTTTTAAAATGATAGACGGTTTTACGCCAAAAAAGGCCGGGCGCCAAAGCACTAAATCGGCCAGCTTACCCACTTCAATAGAGCCTACTGTGTCAGCAATACCATGCGTTAACGCAGGATTAATCGTATATTTAGCGATATAACGTTTGACACGGAAATTGTCATTACGGGCAGAATCTTCTGCTAATGCGCCGCGCTGTACTTTCATTTTATGTGCTGTTTGCCAGGTGCGAATCACCACCTCACCCACACGACCCATTGCCTGCGAGTCAGATGACATCATCGAAAAAGCACCCAAGTCGTGCAAAATATCTTCTGCCGCAATGGTTTCGCGGCGAATGCGGCTTTCCGCAAAAGCGATATCTTCTGCAATCGCAGGGTCCAGATGGTGACAAACCATCAGCATATCCAGATGTTCATCGATGGTATTAACCGTGAATGGCCGCGTTGGATTGGTGGATGACGGCAACACATTGGCATAGCCAGCGGCCTTGATGATATCTGGTGCATGCCCGCCGCCTGCACCTTCGGTATGAAAAGTATGAATAGTGCGATCTTTAAATGCGGCAAGTGTGGTTTCCACAAAGCCCGACTCATTCAAAGTATCCGAATGAATCGCCACTTGCACATCCATTTCCTCGGCCACATTCAAGCAGTTATCAATGGCGGCTGGCGTTGTGCCCCAATCTTCATGCAATTTAAGGCCAATCACGCCAGCTTCAACCTGTTCCCGCAGCGGTTCTGGCAAGCTGACGTTGCCTTTGCCTAAAAAACCCAAATTCATGGGAAAAGCATCTGCTGCTTGTAACATGCAATGAATATGCCATGGGCCTGGCGTACAAGTTGTGGCAAAAGTGCCAGTCGCTGGACCTGTGCCGCCGCCCAGCATGGTCGTCACGCCAGACATCAGCGCTTCTTCTATTTGTTGCGGGCAGATAAAGTGAATGTGCGAATCGATACCACCCGCTGTCACAATCATGCCCTCACCGGCGATAATTTCGGTACCAGCACCGATTGGGATGGTCACTGCTGGCTGAATATCCGGGTTGCCTGCTTTGCCGATGGCTGAAATACGCCCATTTTTGAGGCCGATATCCGCTTTAACGATGCCCCAATGGTCGATAATCAATGCATTGGTGATAACGGTATCCGCCACATCTTTGGCGCACAACTGACTTTGCCCCATGCCGTCACGAATCACCTTGCCGCCGCCGAATTTCACTTCCTCACCGTAGATTGTGTAGTCTTTTTCTACTTCAATCCATAAATCGGTATCTGCTAAGCGCATTCTATCACCAGTGGTTGGCCCGAACATTTCCGCATAGGCGCGTTTATCGATACTGACACTCATTTCAATGCACCCATCACTTTTCCTGAAAAACCATACACTTTGCGCTCACCGCTTAAAGCCACTAATTGCACAGTACGCGTTTGGCCTGGCTCAAAACGCACAGCTGTGCCAGCGGCGATATCCAGCCTGAATCCATAGGCACGTTTTCGCTCAAAAGTTAAAGCTTCATTTGTCTCAAAAAAATGAAAATGTGAGCCGACCTGTATCGGCCTGTCGCCCGTATTCGCCACATCTATCGTAATCGATTCACGTCCTACGTTGAGACTGATTTCGCCCGCTTCGATGAGCATTTCGCCTGGAATCATTTTTACCTCTAAGGAATTGGATGATGAACGGTGACTAGTTTTGTCCCGTCGGGAAATGTCGCTTCAATTTGAATATCAGGAATCATTTCCGCGATACCTTCCATCACATCCTCGCGCGTCAACAAAGTGGCGCCATAACCCATCAAATATGCCACGGTTTGACCATCTCGCGCGCCTTCCATAATAGCGGCAGAAATATAAGCGATGGCTTCTGGATAATTCAATTTCAGGCCGCGCGCTTTGCGTCTTTCTGCCAGCAGGCCAGCGGTAAAAATCAATAGCTTATCTTTTTCTCTAGGGGTTAATTCCATTGTCTTTTAACTTTATTGAGTTTAATTTTAGGTATTCCAAATGCGTGGTCTTGCGGCTGAGCGGCTTGCGTACCACGGTCGTAATATCTGCCAAAGCCCTTCAAAATAGTGCCTTGCTGATTGTGCTGACATACCAATATAACGTGCTGAAAAAACTTCTGACAGCGCACTTACGCCAAATTTAGCTTTACTATCTGATGCACTATCACTTTCAAATTGTTGGCATTTCGCGAACAACTCTGTTGGTACAGCACCCGCAGCAACCACAAAACTGGCACTCACAACATTGCCGCCCAAACCAATTGCTGAATGAAAAAATCGGTCATTGGCTTGTAAATATGCACTTTCCTGCCAAATCGTTTTATCTGCGCGCTTAATCACTAATTTTTGATTCAATTTGCCTGTCAGCCAACTTTCACCTTTTGCCTGCCTGCCAAAACACAAAATTTCCCAGCCAGCATAACAAGCCTCTTGACCTAAGTTAATGTCAGCTGAAAAATTGACTATTGAGTCATCAAACAAAATATTTTCCTGCGGTAACCACTCTAAACTGGATTTTTCAGCTAAATCAAACTGCAAATGCTGGCTGGCCGCTGCGCCGTTCGCTTTGTACCATTTACCTGCACCTGGCGTTGTCAGCAAGGCGCTGGCATTGGTTTGCACATTCACATTCAGTATTAATTCATCACCGCCCGCAACACCGCCCGGCGGATGAATGATAATGCCATGACACAGCGCATCACCTTCTGGATACAGCGTTTTCTGTATCACTAACGGGCCATTATGTTGCCTTTTTGCCAGATAACTACGGCCATCTTTCGCAGCAAAATCCAGTGTTAACGTGGCTAACCAGTGGACAGGTTTTACCCCAGCCAAATCATTACCCAAGCCAATTTGTGCGTTTGTAGCAGGCACTGAAAAATCATCATCCATGACTTTATGATGCCACAAAATACTTGAATAACCGCATCAATTAAACCGACAAATATCCTTTAATTTTGGCAGCATCCACTTCGCCACGTTTGTCTTCATGAATGAATTTGCCTTTATCAATCACGATAATACGGTCGGCAACTTCCATGGTAAAACTTAACACTTGTTCAGACACAATAATGGTAATTTCACGCATTTTTCGAATCTCGTTTAATACTTTTGCGATATCTTTAATAATCGACGGCTGTATACCTTCAGTAGGTTCATCCAATAGCAACACTTTAGGATTCGTCACCAAAGCACGGGCAATCGCCAATTGCTGTTGCTGACCGCCAGAAAGATTGCCGCCTTTACGGTGGCGCATATCATACAGCACTGGAAACAGCGCAAAAATATCTTCGGGAATCTCGCGTGTTTTGGATTTCTCTAATCCGGTTTCGATATTCTCTTGCACGGTCATACTAGGGAAAATCATGCGGCCCTGTGGCACATAAGCCAAACCTTTAGCCACGCGCTCATAACTATCCGCGCCTTGCAGGTTTTCACCGTCTACCACTGCCTTGCTGCTTTTACTCGGCAAGATACCCATTAGCGATTTAAACAGCGTCGTTTTACCCATGCCATTGCGTCCCATAATCGCCAGTGTTTCATTTTTTTCTGCCTTAAAATTCAAGCCATGAATCACTTGGCTTTGGCCATAACTGACTTGTAGATTTTCAATTTCAATCATATTTATTCCCTTCAATCCGAGCAATATCAACTACGTTAATGAGCTGTGTTTTATGCCATAAGCCTAATGACCCAGATACACTTCAATGACTTTTTCATCTGCCTGCACTTTGTCCATCGCACCTTCTGCCAGAATCTTGCCTTGATGCAAGACGGTGACTTTATGGGCGATTTTTTTCACAAACTCCATATCATGTTCAATCACAATCACGGAGCGGTTTTTGCAGATCTTATTCAATAAATCAGCCGTTTGGTCGCGCTCTTTCGCACTCATGCCAGCGACTGGCTCATCCAACATTAACAGTTCTGGATCCTGCATCAGCAACATACCGATTTCCAGCCACTGTTTTTGGCCATGACTCAATAGTGCAGCTTCCATCTCCAAAAAGTCCGTTAACATGATTTCTTCGGCAATCTTTTTTACCTGAGAAACCACTGCTTCCGAGCGTTTGAAAAACAAGCTGCCCCAAACGCCACGCCCTTTTGGATAGGAAACTTCTAAGTTTTGATAGACCGATAAATTCTCATAGATAGAAGGGGTTTGGAATTTACGCCCTACTCCAGCTCGCACGATTTCATGCTCTGATAATTTAGTCAGCTCAGTATTCCTAAACTTAATAGAACCTGAAGTCGATTTGGTTTTACCGCAAATCAGGTCTAAAACCGTTGTCTTTC